>SMUY01347573.1_pt1 | contig 41513 bp, 38 predicted proteins | sample 2456441 | NCBI WGS metagenome assembly SMUY01 (sample SAMN11095931, study PRJNA526329) | marine sediment metagenome | biome: Marine sediment; feature: Surficial sediment; material: Deep marine sediment; isolation source: Hadal surficial sediment | place: Pacific Ocean | collected 2014-11 | depth...
CTTGAGGGCGTCCGATCGGACGCCCTCAAGAAAATAGATCTGTCCCCTTTTAAATCGCATGCTCAGCCCAACCTACGTTCGCGCAGAATGAACGTGTTCCGCGAGCATGTCTTCGATCAGTATCTGCACCGACAGTGCATCGGCGAAGTCCGGCATGGAATGGCTGGCGCCGCTGACGGCTGCCGCGGCGTTAGCTAGCTGCAGCTGGTAGCCGAGCTTGCGCGGGTCGTCGATGTGGGTGAGTTGAGGCTGCCAGTCGCCGCCGTCGCTGGTCAGCAGGCGATTCCAATCGACGATGCGGCAGGATTGGCGCGAACCCCAGATGGTGTATTCCACCCGATCCGGGCCCACACCGCCGACGCTGCCGGCGACGGATACCGGCAATGGGCCGGCTCGGAGCTCGGCGAGAATATGCGTTTCGGCGCGCTCAGCGTCAGGAAAGCGCACGGCGGCACTGCGCAGCTCCACGGGTCCGAACAGGCGTTGGGTGAGGTACACCCAGTGCGATAGCACTTCCCTGGCGAATCCACCCTGCTCGCGGTAGCTGAGCCAGGCGGCGGCGTCCATCTGCCACTCCCTGGGCCATTGGGAAAAATGCACGCGCATGTCGACGCCGGCGAGATCGCCCAAACCTCCTGCCGCCAGACGCTTCTCCACCTCGCGCACAGCGGCGGCGGATGCGAGCGAGAAGTTGACGATGTTGACGACTCCTGCCGCCTGCGCCAGTTCCACCAGCTCACGGCTTTGCGCGATGTCGACGCCCAGGGGTTTCTCGCAATAAACTGCTTTGCCAGCCTGCATGGCCGCGATCGCATACTCTTTGTGCCACACGGGCGGGCATGCGATGTAGACGACACCGGTGCTGTCGTCGGCGATGGCGTCCGCGGAGGAGTCGGCGATTCGGATTTCCGGGTACAACTTGCGCGTGCGATCACAGGCGCCAGCGTCCGGATCCCAGGCCGACAGCACACTGAACTGCCGATTGATCGCCATGCTGGCCAGCATGCGTTGACCCATGACACCGAGGCCGATGACCGAAACCGCGTGTGCCACGGGCGACTACTGGACAGCGGCGAGAGCGGACACCGTCGTGTCCGGCTCGCCGGGCTTCACCTGGGCTACGGCGCCCCGCTTGATAACTAAGCGGTGGCGCGCACTGTCCGCGACCGCATCGATGTCTTCCAGCGGGTTGCCCTCGACCACCAGCAGATCCGCCGCCGCGCCTGCCTGAATACGCCCGGTTTTCTCCAGGCGCATCAGATCTGCCGCGTTCGCGGTGGAGAAGATGATGGCATCCATGGGGCTGATGCCCACGTCGACCATGTAACGCAACTCCTGCGCGTTCTCGCCGTGGTGATTGAATGGTGTGCCCGCGTCGGTGCCCATGGCGATGCGCCCGCCCGCCTCGTAGAACATCTTGATGGAGCGTTGATGGGTCTCGGATACCCGGGTGGCTTTCTCGAGCACGTACTCCGGGATCCCCTGATCGCCGGCGGCGAGAATGTTCTTCAACGCCGACAGGGTGGGGACCAGGTAGGTGCGCCGTTCCAGCATCTCCTCGATGCATTGGTCCGACAGGAAGATCCCGTGCTCGATGGAATCGATACCGCCGCGCACCGCGTTCAGGATGCCCTCGGTCCCCTGGGCATGGCTCGCGCAGGGCTTGTGGAAGCGGTGTCCCTCGGCGATACCGGCGGCCATTTCTTCCGCCGAGTAGTGGGCATCTTCCGGGTCCACGCCGGGGGTCATGACACCGCCGGTGGCCATGATTTTCACCAGGTCCGAGCCCGCGTGCACTTGCTCGCGGACCGCCTTCACCACCTCCTCGATGCCGTCCGCGACCCGCCCGAAACGGTTGCCGTGCCCGCCGGTCATACAGATCATGCGTCCGGAGGCGCGAATTGTCGGCCCCTGGAACTGGCCGCGATTGCAGGCGTCCCGGGCTGCGAACTCGAGATAGTCCTTGCCGCCACAGTCCCGAATCGCCGTGATGCCGCCGGATAGGCTTCGCTGGGCGTTGGCGAGTGCACGAACGGCAACGGCGCCGGGGCGCATCTTCTCCGCGACTTCTCCCGGGTTTGGCTCGCCGTCGAAGCACAGGTGCACGTGGCAGTCGATGAGACCCGGGAGCAGCGTGGTGGCATCGTCGAGGACAACTTCCTCGCCTCGATAGCCTTCGAACTCGGAAATCGGTGCAATCCGGGCGATGCGTTGGCCCTCGAGCAGGACTCCGTGTCGAGTGAGCGTGCCGCCGATCCCATCGACGATTCGCGGGCAACGCAATAACAGGCTCATGACCGATCTCCAGTGTGAGTAGTGTTCTGGCTGTCGCTTGCGCGCGGGAGCGCGCAAACACCGCGAGCACAGCTTACGCGCCGGGGCGTTCTGTTACTATCTCCGTCCACTCGGCCAACCACTCCGATGCGACGGATGCCGCCTCCATGCTCGGCAATCAGAAATCCCTGTTCTCCTTGCCCGAAGACCTGCACTTCCTGAACTGCGCGTCCCGGGCGCCGCTGCTCAACGAAGCGCAAGCGCTCGGCGTCGCCGGCCTGCGCTGGCAGATCGCGCCTTTGACTGCCGGCCCCGACGAATATGCCCGGGAGTCGGAAGAGCTGCGTCGCGCCGTGGCCGATCTCATCAACGGGAGTCCCGACCAGATCGCCATCACGCCGTCGGTGAGCTACGGCGTCGCCATCGCCGCGCACAACCTGCGGCTTCGACGCGGGCAGAATGTCGTGTCCGTGGAGGAGGAGTTCCCCAGCGACGTGTACGCGTGGATGGAACGTTGCCGAAAGGACGGCGCCGAGCTTCGCAGGGTCGCCAGGCCGGAGGATACGGCGAAGGTGTCGTCGTTGTGGAACGAGCGTCTGCTGGATGCTATCGATGCGCAAACCGCTGTGGTGACCGTCTCTTCGGTGCACTGGACCGACGGGGTGCGCTACGATCTGGAAGCGATCGGTCATCGCGCCCGGGAAGTGGGGGCGCTTTTCGTTGTCGATGGCACCCAGTCCATCGGCGCCGCCGATTTCGATCTTGCCCGAATCCAGCCGGACTTGCTCGTATGCGCCGGTTACAAGTGGCTACTGGGCCCCTATCAAATCGGATTCGCGGCCATTGGCGAGCGCTTGATGGGCGCCGATCCCTTCGAGTATCACTGGAGCAATCGCGCGGGCAGCCACGATACCACGGCGACCGCTTACCGGCGGGAGTACGAGAGGGGCGCCCGGCGCTTCGACGTGGGCGAGCACGCCAACCACATCACCGTTCCGATGCTCACCGAAGGCGTGCGCCAGGCGATTGCCTGGGGCAGCCGGGCGATCCAGGACTATTGCACCGCTCTCACCGGGCCTCTGGTGAAATTGCTCGAAGACGAGCGCTTTTCGGTGGCCCCGGCCTCACAGAGAATCGCGCACATCATCGGGATTCGGCTTGCCGATGCGAGCCGCATTCCGGCGGTCATGGCCGCGCTTGGCGAGCGTCGGGTCTGTGTATCCCAACGCGGGCAGTCCATACGGATATCTCCTCACGTATACAACACACCGGAGGACATCGAAGCTCTCATGGATGGGCTCGTGGCCGCAGCCTCGGGCCCATGAATCATCCAGGCAAGATGAGCGAGCGCGTCTCAGCCCTGCCGTGCGCCCAGCGGGGCGATGACAGAATTACCTGAGCCCGCCGGGTCGCGCTACTTGGCGCTGGCACCCGACTCGGTAAGGATCAGCGGTGACACTTTCTCGCATTTCATGCTGATGTCCGTGAGCTCGTGCAACATCTCGACCTTCGTGGCCTGGCATATCTCGATGCGGGAAAATGTGCCAACCGGCTCAGGTGCCGGCCAACCCAGGGTGAAAACAATTAACGCATACATGGCAGCTCCTCGATCCAGAAAGTTTTTCTTGTGTGGACGAAAGCAATATTCGTGCCGACCGGCGAGATGCCATGGTGATTGCTTTCCCGGCAGAGCTTCAGTGCCTTTTCGCACTCGCAGGTGTAAAGTTTTTCGACAGAAACCCCCGCTGGAAAGGACGCACATTAACTAAGGGCCACGCCGATTTTCTGGAATCGTCCGTAAATCAAAGCGTTAACTGAATCGGGTGGCTGTAAAATTTACCGACAGCGAATCTTGTGATGGCAATCACATGTGGCGGACGGTGAAAGGCGTATAGGGCACGCGCAGCCTGCTGCAGGGGGCAGGAATCTAAAGAGTGCTTCGTTGCGGAAGTTTGAATCTGCCGGGATGCTGGTGCCGCGTCGGTTGGTGCAATATGCTTTCGCGCTTCGAATGGGGCGTGTCAAAGGGGAGGGATTCGACGTGGGTCGGATGTCGAGTGGAGCCGGCTGGCTCGTGATCCTGGTTTTGATGCTGATGCCTGCCGTGAGCCCGGCGGCTTCGCCCGTCTACTTCAAGGTCGGCGAGGACTTGAAGATCTCCTGCGAAGGCACCGCAGCGGGGGAGGAGAATGCCAGCACTGGGGAGTATCTGCTCTGCCTGGGTTACCTGCAGGCAGTGGTGGATACGGACGCCACCTTCGCCGAGTGGGGTGAGCTCCCCAGACGGGCCTGCATACCGCGGGGAGTAACAAGCAGCCGATTGCGCTTGGTTTTTCTCGATTGGCTGAACGAGCGTCCGGATTACCTGCGTTTCAGCGCCGCGAGCCTCGCGCTTACCGCTTTCTCTGAAAGCTGGCCCTGTAAGAATCAATAGCGCGCCAGGTCCCACGCCCCGCACCGTCAATGACTATTCTGGCAAGCACCGTCCAAGAGGTGAGTTTCATCCGTGGGCGTGGTCTGGTGCTGCTTTCCGGCGTGCTGATGAGCATGGGCGGTCCGTTGATTCGGCTTCTGGACTCCGCAAGCGAGTGGCAGTTCCTGACCTACCGGGCTGTTGCGCTGGTGGCCGTATTGTCGATGGTGCTCGCGGTGCGCTATCCGGGCCGGTTGTTGGCAACGCTGCAGGCGGCGGGATGGACCGGTGTGTTCGCCGGATGTTTTCTCAGCTGTGCCTTCGTCGGTTTCGTCTTTTCCATCACCCACACGACGGTGGCCAACACCCTGTTCCTCTTGAGTGCGGCGCCTTTTGCGGCGGCGTTGCTGGGGTGGTTGGTCTTGGGGGAGACGGTGGGCCGCGCCACTTGGTTGGCGATGCTGGGCGCGTGCGCCGGCGTCGCCGTGATGATCGGCGAGGGCCTGGCCGAGGGCGACATGTTCGGCCATCTGGCCGCCCTGGGTGCGGCACTCGGTTTCGCGGGCTTCAGCGTCGCGTTGCGGCGTGGCCGCGAGGTCGACATGGTGCCCGCTGTGTGGTTGGCAGGACTCATCAGCGGAGTCCTGTCGGCATCGGTGGCCTTCGCATCGGGAATCGGGCTCGTCATTCCCCTGTGGGACGTCGGTCTGTCCTTCACCTATGGTGGCGTAGGCATCGCCGGAGGGCTTTTGCTGTTCACCCTGGGGTCGCGCTACGTGCCCGCCGCAGAGCTGACCTTACTATCGCTCACTGAAGTAATCCTCGGCCCGATCTGGGTCTGGCTCGCCTTTGCCGAGGAACCCAGCCGGCTCACGTTGCTGGGCGGGACGATCCTGTTCGCCTCGATTACGTCGCTCACGATTCATGGCGCCCGGCGTTCGAAGCCGCCGCCGCTGGTGACGTAAAATGGGGACCGTAAAATGGGGACAGATCTATTTATCTCTCAGCCGCGCCGCGGCTGAGAGATAAATAGATCTGTCCCCATTTTACGTCACCAGCGGTTGCTCGCGCTTGACGATGATCGCCGTGCGATCATCCAGGGGTCGTATGCCGGGAGCAAACTGGGCGAGGGCTTGGCGAAGCCGGGTCACGATGAGACCCGCGGTCCCCTCGTGATCGCGCACGATGACATCCACGGCGCGCTGGGTGCCGAATTGCTCGCCGTCGGCATTGGTCGTTTCAAAAATTCCATCGGACAACACCGCGAAAATGTCGCCGGGCTTCATCAACCGTTGCGCGCTCGTCGGTACCGCCAGATCGCGCATGATGCCGAAGGGGGGGGTGTCTGCCTCTAGAATCTCGGTGCGTTGCGCGTCTGCGTGAAAATGCAGCAGCGGCGCCTGGCCGGCGCTGAAGCTGGTCAGGGAACCGCTTTTCGCATCGATGATTGCCAACCACGCCGTGATGAATCGGCCGCCGAACAAATCGTCGCAGAGCTGCTGGTTGACGTTGTGCACGATGTGCTCGAGGCTGGTGCCGCTGCGTACCGCCATTCTCAGCATCGCGCGGATCTGCGTGGCGGAAAGCGCCGGGCCCACGCCATGGCCAGTGGCATCCGCAAGCAGCAATAGAGCCCGATCGGCGTTCTCCACCGACAATGCGATGGTGCGGCCTTCGTTATCCACCCGGTAACCGATCACGTCGTAGGTGTCGCCGCCGGTCTCGTCGGCGGAGTCGCTGAAGGCGTCCACGTCGAAGCCCATTACATAGGGGATGCGATCGGGCCAGGCGCTCTGTTGAATACGGCGCGCTACCTGCAAATCATCTTCGATGCGCACCAGTGACCGGAGACGCTGGCGCATGCGTTCGTGGGCTTCGGCGAGTTGGCGAATTTCGGTTACATTCGAATCGATAGCGGCACCGCCTTCCAGATCGCCCTGGCTGATACGGTCGGTATCCCTGACCAGCGCTTCGATGGGTTGACTGTAGCGCTCGGAGAGCACGAACACCCGCAGCAGGGCAATCAACAGCATCACGACGACAATCGTGATCACCCACGTGCGCAGTTGTACCAAGGTGCCGAGAATGCCTTTCTCCGGCACCAGCACCACGATCCACAGTGTCCGCTCGGGGCCGAGAGCGAACAAGCGCCGCTGGCCCCAGTAGATCTCTCCTTCGTTGGAGAAGCGCACCGCGCGGATGGTGGAATTGCGTGACGCAAGGGCGTCGTGGGCTTCTTTGGAAAGCACCCAGCCGAGGTCGACGGCGCGTTTCAGAAGCGCTTCGCGTTGTGCTTCGCGGCTGGCGAATCGTGGATGCCTGGGTACGCCGATGACGCGGTCGTTGCTGGTGAACACGGCCACTCCGCCGCCGCCGCTGACCTCGAGGCTGCTCGTGAAGCGTGAGATGTCCGTTAGAGAAATATCGAATGCGATGATGCGTTGGCGTTTTTCCCCGTCGCCGAAGGGCAGGGCCACGGTAATGCCCGGCGCTTGCGTGGTGTAAAAGGTGTACGGCTTGGTCCAGTGGATGCGCGGACTGTCGTCGGGCTCGGATGTGCGTACCAGGTTCACTTGGGCGCGCAGCGCTCCCTGAAACCACGGGCGCCGGCGGGGATCATAGTCCTGATCCTTCCACAGGACCTCCGGCTTGGTACCCTCACTCTCCCACAGATGCCAGCGCGTTCGCGATTTCCATTCCGACACCCGGGTTTCGCGATTCTGCCATCCGTTCGCCGTGCGCATGAGCATGTACTCCCGGCCGGTGTCATCAGCGATCAGGACGGTGGAGACCTGCGGGAACTCCGTCAGCAGGGGCTGGAACAGGGGGTTCAGCTTTTCCGGGCGGTCATCATCGAGGAGTCCCTGCTCGCCCCAATCGGCGGCCATGCGCAATGCCGCGGCAGCCGGTTCGAAGAAACGCTGCAGCTCGACCTCGGTCACCGTCAGATTGTCCGCGATAACCTCGCGCGCCAGGGACTCGAGCATGTGGCGCGCCGCGTACAGGGAAACGGCAATGATGCCGCCGCCCACCAGTACGATCACGAGCAGCAGATTACGCAGCAAGCCCTGACGAATACTCCTTGACCGCGCCATGCAGGAATACCGGCTCCGTCAGTGTCCTTTGAATTCCGGGCTGCGGCGCTCGGCCATGGCCGCGATGCCTTCCCGGAAGTCGTCGCTGGTGCGCAATGTGTTCTGCTCGGCGAGCTCGTGCTCGGTGATGCGGGCGATCTCGCCGGCCAGACCGGCGCGCAGGGTGGCACGTATCGATTGAACCGCGAGCGGCGCGGAGCCGGCAATTTCACCCGCCAGCGCCCGGGCCCGATCACGCACGTCCGCCTCGAGCGCAAGCTCATCGGCGAGACCCATCGCCACCGCTTCATCGCCTTTTACGCGACGCCCGGTGAACAGCAGAAGACTCGCGTTGCTGGCACCGATGAGCCGCGGAAGCGTGACGCTCAGACCGAATCCCTGGTGGAAGCCCAGCCGGGCAAAGTTAGCGGAAAAGCGCGCCTCCTGGCAGGTGACGCGAAAGTCCGCCGATAGCGCGAGTCCGAGGCCGCCGCCGATGGCTGCACCGTGGACCGCTGCCACCACGGGTTTGCGGTTGCTGAAAATGCGTACGGCTTCCACGTAGAGCCGGCGCGCCTGATTGTCGAGCTGCTCCTGTCCCCAGGATTCGCGGCTCTGAAAATTCGCGCCTGCGCAGAAGTGCTTGCCCTGGGAGCAAAGAACGATGGCTCTGCAATCGGAATCGTCGTCGAGCCGCTCGTATGTATCGGCTATCTCACGAATAAGATCGAAGTCGAAAAAGTTGTTGGGCGGCCGTTGGATCTCGACCGTCGCGATAAAGTCCGAAATGGTGAGGCGGATATCGTTACTCATGTGATGGTCGTCCCGTTGTTCGATTCCGAGGCTCAGTTCCGATGTTCAATCCGCCGCCAGCGGGTGTGTGCTGGCGCCATTGTCGTTGTCCGTGATGATCAGTGCGTCGACCACGCTGACGCCTGAACCGCAAGGGTGAACGACCACCGGGTTGAGATCCAGCGACGACACGTTGTTGGCGCTGGCGGCGAATCGGGAAACCATCACCATGAGATCTGCCAGCGCGTCGATATCGCAGGCTGGTAAGCCGGTGCTGCCGTCCAGCAGCCTCTTTCCTTTCCAGTCGCTGAGCAACGCGACTACCTGGGTTCTGCTCGCCGGCGCCGGTGTCGCTATCACGTCGTCCAGCATCTCCACCAGGGTGCCGCCGGCGCCGAGCACGAGAATGGGTCCGAAGTCGGCGTCACGGGTGGTGCCGACGATAATCTCGACGCCGCTCCCGCTCATGGGTGATACCAGCACGCCGTGTATGTCGGCGCCGGGATGCTTGCGCGCGGCGTTTTCGAGTATCGATCGGTAAGCGGTGCGAATTTCAGCCTCGCCCTCCAGGTTCAGCGCGAGCGCGCCGGCGGCGCTCCTGTGGCTGATATCGGGCGACTGGACTTTCAGCGCCACCGCTTGCTGCAGATCCGCCGCCGCTCTCACGGCCCGGTCCTCGCTGGCCACCAATGTGTCCCGGTTGCCGGCGATGCCGAGAGCGGAAAGGATCGATTTGGCTTCGTGCTCACAGACGACGCCGGGGGCTCGCGCCAAACGCGCGGCGATGTCCTCAGGGATCGCCAGCGCTTCGACCGACTCTTCGGCTTGGCCGCCGAAGCGCTCCACGAAGCAACGATAGTCCGCCATCGCCGCTATGGTTCGGGCGGCGTTGGGCATACTGGTCAGACACGGAAAGCCGGCCTGTGCCAGCAACGCGATGGCCTCGGGATGGGCGAGGGTGTAGGCGCAGAAGATGACCGGCATGTCGATGGTCTTGCCCAGGCGCGCGAGCTCCTCGATCTGCGGCTTCACATACTTCGCCAGGCCAAGCGAGGCGGTGACCAGCACCGCGTCGATGCTGGGGGACGAAGCGATCAGCTCGAGCACCGGCGCGTAGCCCAGGTGGAAGATCACCTGGGCGGTCACGTCCACCGGATTTCGTGAGTTACCGTAGGCAGGCAACAGGCGATCGATGGCATCGCGGGTGTGCGCGTCCAGCGCTGGCACCTCCAGCCCATGGGCTTCGCACACATCGGCGAGCCAGATGCCGGCGCCACCGGATGGCGTGAGAATGGCAACCCGTTTGCCCCTGGGCAGGCGTTGGCGAAAGAAAGTGAAGCCGGCGGCCATATCGATCATCTCATCCACGTCCCGCCCGGCGACGATGCCGTAGCGCCGGAACATGGCCTCGTAGGCGCGCGCCGAGCCGGCAAGCGACGCCGTGTGCGAGGCTGCCGCCCGGGCGCCGGCGTCGGAGCTGCCGACCTTGGCGATCAGCAACGGTTTGCGGGCTGCCGCTGCCCGGGACGCCACACGGGCAAATTTCGCCGGTGTCCGAAAGCCTTCCACGAACATGATCAGCACGTCGGTATCGTCGTCGTCCAGGAGGTAGTCGACCACATCGAGCCCTTCCAGCCCCGCCTCGTTGCCCATGCTGACCACGAAGCTGAAGCGCAGCTCTTTGGGGCGTCCGCGATTGAAAAACGAGAAACCCACCCCACCGCTTTGGGAAACCACGGCGATGCCCCCGGCGGTGGACTCCGCCGGTGTGAGGCCGTCTTCCAGATCGAAGATCGTGGGACTGAAAGATGCCGTGAGGGGCATGGCGGAGTTCATGAATCCCTCACCGTTGGGACCCAGCACCGCTAAGTCGTAACGTTGCACCGCCGCCCGGACGGCCTGCTCGCGGGCAGCACCTTGCTCACCACGCTCTTCGGCGAAGCCCGAGCTGATAATGATGGCCGCGCGTATGCCTCGCTTACCGCAGGCCTTCATCACCTCGGGCACGTACCGGGCGGGTATGGTGATGATGGCCAGATCCACGGCTTCGGGCAGCGCCGATACGGAAGCGTAGGCGGTCAGGCCGTCGATGGACTCATGACTGCGGCTCACCGGGTACAGGGGACCATCGAAACCGTATTGACGCACGGCGTCGACGATGCGCCCGCGGATGCCGCTCTTGTCGGGAGACGCACCCACGAGAGCGATGGAACGGGGCCAGAACAGCGCACGGAGATCGGGCATGGGGAGGGCGTCGCTAGCGCAGGCCCAGCCCGCGGGCGATGATGCCGCGCAGGATCTCCCGGGTCCCGCCCTGGATGGTGAGCTTGGGCGCGATCAGAGTCGCATAGGCAAGAGTCTGGTCGAAACTCATCCGGTTGCCCGGTTTCGACTGACCCGTGGGGGCCAGGTCCCGCGCTCTTGCCGGCAGCGCCTGCTCCCAGTTAGTCCCCAGATCCTTCACCAGCGCCGCCTCGATCTCCGGCAGCTCGCCGGCTTCCAGCATGCCCGCCACCGACAGGGACATATTGCGAAGGGTTGCGAGCTGGGCTACCAGGCGGCCGATTCCTTCGGTCAGACGCTCACCAGGATCGGCTGCGGCCAGATCGATTAACTCGTAGAGCACGTAAATAGTCTCGAGAAAGCGCTCCGGGCCGCTGCGTTCGTAAGCGAGCTCGCTGGTAGCCTGTTTCCACGCCATGCCGGCCTCGCCGATGAGGTGGTTCTCCGGCACCAGCACATCGTCGAAGACCACCTCGTTGAAATCGTGATTGCCGGTCATGTTGATAATGGGTGTGACGGTGATGCCCGGGGTCTGCATATCGATGAGGAACTGGCTGAGACCGTGGCGCCGATTGTCTTCCCTGGGTGGCGAAGTGCGCAGCAGGGCGATCATGTAGTGGGATCGGTGGGCGTTGCTGGTCCAACTCTTGCGCCCGTTGATGCGCCAGCCGCTGTCCGTGGGCTCGGCTTTGGAACGCGCCGCGAACAAATCGGATCCCGAGTCCGGCTCGCTCATGCCGATACAGAAGTAACATTCGCCGCGGACGATTTTCGGCAGGATGTCGCGTCTGACCTCTTCACAGGCATAGCGGAGCAGGACCGGGCCGCTCTGCCGATCCGCGACCCAGTGCGCCCACACCGGGGCGCCCACGGCCAGCAGCTCCTCGGTGACCACGTAGCGTTCCAGGAAGGAGTGCTGGTGTCCGCCGTACTCCTCCGGCCAGGTCATGCCGATGAATCCTTCAGCGCCACACTTGCGGCTGAAGTCCGGCGAATGACGGTTGAGACCCGGCCCCAGCCCCGGCTCGAAGGTGCCGGCATCGATCTCGCGTTGGAGAAAGTCGCGCACCCGGGTTCGCATGGCATCCGCCGGGGGCGGTAGATCCACTGGATCGAAGCTGATTGTCAGGGTCATATCGACGTATCGGTGGTGCGCGTGCTTGTAGGAGCGCCTCGCAGGATAGCAATCCCTGTACGAAACCGACACGATAGAGACTGGAAGAATGCTCGCGGGAGGGGCGCAAATCAGTCAATGAACGAAGTCGATCCCCTCATCGTCGAGACCGTCACCCGTGTGTGTACGGACTTGTGCTCACCGGAACTCGTGAATGCTGCCGAGGACGGCGCCTGGCCGACGGAACTCTGGGCAGCCATGGAGAGCACCGGTCTGTCGCTGGCCTGGGTGCCGGAAGCCGCCGGCGGGCCGGGAGCGTCTCTGGCGGACGGGTTTGCCGTGCTTCGGGCGTCGGCGCGATTCGCCGTGCCGGTGCCTCTGGCCGAAACTCTATGCGCGGGTTGGCTGCTGGCTCAGGCGGGACTGCGGGTGCCGGCGGGGCCCATGAGCGTGGCGCCGGTGCACGCAAGCGAGGGCATCGCGCTCGATGCCGACGGCCTGCTGCACGGAACGGTCAACGATGTGCCCTACGCCGCCAAAGCGGTGCATCTGGTCATTATCGCGACGGACGGTGACACACCGGTGGTGGCGTTGGTTCCGGCAGCCGGCTGCGATCTCGCCCCGGGCACCAATCTTGCCGGCGAGACCCTGGCCACTGTGCGTTTCGACGCCGTGCGCCCGGTGGATACGGGGCACATGCCGGGGCCGGATCCCCTGGACGCTCTGCAGCGCATGGGTGCTGCTGTGCGATCGCAACAGATGGCGGGCGCCCTGGAGCGGATCCTCGAACTGTCCCTGGACTACGCCCGCCAGCGGGTGCAATTCGGCAGGCCCATCGCCGGCTTTCAAGCCATCCAGCACAGCCTCGCGATCCTGGCTGGCGAGGTGGCCGCCGCCGGTGCGGCGGCAGACGCTGCCGTTTCCGCCATCGTCCGGCACGGTATCGACGACCAGCGCGCGCTGTTCGCCATCGCCGCGGCCAAGATCCGTGCCGGCGAAGCCGCTGGCGCCGGCGCCGCCGTCGCCCACCAGGTGCACGGCGCCATGGGATTCACGCGCGAATACAGCCTGCACCACAGCACCCGTCGATTGTGGGCATGGCGCGATGACTTCGGTGCCGAAAGTGTCTGGGCCATGCGCCTGGGTAAGATCGCGACCAGCGCGGGCGCCCGGGCCCTGTGGCCCTCGCTGACGGCGCTTTGAACAACTACGCGAGAAAGCTTCTGACCTCGGCAAGAAATCGCGGCCACGCCGGTTCGTTTTCCAACAGTAAATGATTGGCGCTTTCCAGGGGCACGAAACGGGCGCCGGGGATCATGGCGGCCATCTTACGACCACCGTCGAACGGGGCAGCCGCGTCCTCGCGGGCGTGCAGCACAAGGGTTGGCCCAGCGACCTGCGGCAGCAGTGACATGACATCGATCTCGCCCATGGCGAGTCGCAGCCGGGCCGCGATCTCGGGCGATGTGGTCATTCGCTGCAACTCGTTGAACCACTGCATCTGCTCAGCGGTGGCGCCGGGTATCATCCGTGAGGTGAACATCTGCCGGAAAGCGGGATTGTCTTGCCCCCAGCCCTGCCGGATGAGCGCGATCATGGCATCGCCTTGCTCTTTGTCCTGCGGGTCGCGCTTGGCCCACCCGAGTGCGTAGCCGCCGTAGAGCACGAGCTGTGATACACGCTCGGGATGACGAACCGCATAGGCGATGGACACCGCGCAGCCCTGGGATATTCCGAGCAGCGCAAACCGCTCCAGCCCCGCCGCGTCGACCACCGCCTCGAGATCGCGTACGAAGGCATCGAAGGAAATGTCATCCACCTGCCAGTCGGAGAGTCCGTTGCCGCGTTCGTCATAGCGCACCAGCTGATGATCACGGGACAGCCCCGCGAACACGTGACGCCAGATGGGGCTTTGCCAGTCGAATTCCAGATGGTTCAACCAATTCGCCGCCTTCACCAGTGGCGGGCCTTCGCCCACCGTCGCGTAGGCGATGCTGACGCCGTCCGATGACGTGCAGAAGCGGATCTCCTGCTCATCGTGACTCGCGGGCCACGGCTCCGATGTGGCGCGGCCGTCGGGATCTTCGGCGGGCATGACGCGGTAGACGCGCACCGGTTTCTCGATATTCTTGACTTGTTGTTCACCCATGAATGCGTAGCGGAAGGGCAGGGAATTGCTGACCGCGTCGTAAACGCTTTCCGAGACGCAGATACCGCCCGGTTCGGCGAGGCCCTCCAGGCGCGCCGCGATGTTCACGCCATCGCCATAGATGTCGCCGCGGTCCTCGATCACGTCACCGAGATTCACGCCGATGCGGAACTGCAGCTTGCGCTCCTTCGCCAGATCGGCATTGCGCTCTTTGAGGTCGCCCTGAATGGTGGATGCGCAGGAAAGCGCATCCACCACGGCTTCGAACATGGCGAGCACCGCGTCGCCCGCATAGTGCATGACCCTGCCATGTTGATGCTCGACACTGGCGGAGATGAAGTCCAGGTATTCGCGCAGGCGCCGGTGGGTCGCATCCTCGTCTTCGCCGGTCAGACGGCTGTAGTCCGCCACGTCGGCGTAGAGGATGGCGGCGAGCTTGCGGGGCAGACGATCTGGATCCACGAGACAGATCTTCCCAAGGCGTGAACGTAACGAGGCGTCAGTTTACTCCCGGATGCGCGGGCTGGGTACCTTGGACGGCGTGCCGGCCGCGCTGCATGCCTTCGGGGACAGTCACGTGGACCCCGCTGGCGCCGGTGGGGATACTTCCTGAAGCGGTATATTATCCGGGCGACGAGCGGCCGCGAAGCTGAGTCGGGATGGTGGCTTGCTCATCGTCGACGACGTGATTACAGGATTCCGACTGTCGGCGCGCAGGCGCGCCGGACGCGGCCTGCAAAGCAATCAACCAGTGGGGGAGGGTGTTCGTGGACAAAGAACGTTTCGACAAGGGGCTGGCCGCCCGCAGAGCAGTATTGGGAGACGAGTACGTCGAGAGATCGCTGCATGCCGCCGATGACTTCAACCGGGAATTTCAGGAGCTGGTGACGGAATACTGCTGGGGCACCACCTGGGGTGATGAAAGTCTGGACTACCGGCAACGCAGTCTGCTGAATCTCGGCATGATCGCGGCGCTCAACCGCATGCAGGAATGGGAGTTGCATTTCCGCGGCGCGATCCGCAATGGCTGGAGTCGGGACGAGCTGCGATCCGTGCTCATCCATATTGCCGTCTATTGTGGGATCCCCACCGGTGTCGAGTGTTTCCGCATCGCCAGAAAAGTCCTGGCCGAGATCGAAGCGGAAAACGGCTGAAACTTCCATGGCCGGTGCGAAAATGACTGTACCTGCACGCATGCGCGCTGTCCGTATCACCGGTCACGGAGGGCTCGACAAGCTGGAATACCGGGAGGACGTCGCGACACCGGTACCGGCCGCCGACGAAGTGCTCATCGAGGTCGGCGCCTGCGGGTTGAACAACACCGATATCAACACCCGCACGGCCTGGTACAGCAAGTCCGTGGGCGAAGGGACGGAGGCCGGCGAGGTCGCCGGTTTCGAGGCTGCGAGCAGCGATGATGCCACCTGGGGCGGCGCTCGTATCGTCTTTCCCCGTATCCAGGGCGCCGACGTGGTGGGTACTATTGTCGATGTCGGCGCCCAGGTGCCGGCAGCGCGCATGGGTGAACGCGTGCTCGTGGATCCCTGGATGCGCGATGCCCGTGATCCCGGCAACCGCAACCTCGCCGGCTATTTCGGCAGCGAGCGCGACGGCGGCTACGCCGAGTACACGGCCGTGCCCGCCGTCAACGCTTTTCCGATTCAGTCACGGTATTCCAACACGGAGCTTGCCACCTTTCCCTGCTCGTACTCCACCGGCGAGTACATGCTGACCCGTGCCCGATTGAACGGTGGTGAGACGGTGCTGATTACCGGCGCCTCCGGCGGCGTAGGCTCGGCGCTCGTGCAGCTGGCCAAACGGCGCGCCGCCCGTGTCATTGCCGTCGCGGGAAGAGCCAAGATGGAAGCGGTCGCTGCGCTGGGTGCCGATTGCGTGATTCCAAGGGGTGCGGAGGATTTCGAAGCGATGGTGCGCGCCGCAGCCCCGGATGGCGAGGTGCAGGTGGTGGCCGACGTGGTCGGCGGCCGGGGGTTCCCGGGGCTTCTGGAGCTGCTGGCCCGCGGCGGCCGCTACGTGACCGCCGGCGCCATCGCCGGCCCCACGGTGGATCTGGATATGAGAACGCTATACCTGAAGGATCTGGAACTCCTGGGAGCGACCGTGATGCCGGTGGGCATTTTCGAAACCCTGGTGGGCACCATCGAGCGCGAAGAGATCAGGCCGTTGCTGGCGAAGACATTTCCGCTGGACAGACTCCGTGACGCCCAGGAGGCGTTCCTCCACAAGCAACACGTGGGTAACTTCGTGATCACGGTACGTGAGGGCTGAGTCGGCCGTCCATCGATGGCGGCCACACTGCATAGAGTCTATATTCCCCGGCATTCTACAATTCGGCCTCGTGAAGCTTCGGGGATTCGCGTGGCGGCTATGGGAGGGTACCCACATGAACTACGAGAAGGTCGTATTCGGGTTCTTCATCATCCTTGCGTTGACACTCAATTTCGGCTTCGTCATGGGTGATATCGACGATTCCAGCCATCATCACGTCATAGAATTCTTCCTGGTGGTCATCGTCAATATTATCGCTACCGGCCTCAAGCTCGGTGACCGATCTCAAGTCGGGGCCTTGTTACTGGCAACCAGTCTGGTGGCGGTTCTACAGCTCATCGCCGCGTCGGTAGTCTGGACGGTTGCGGTACATGTTTCCGCCGATGGAATGACCGCCAGCTCCATGGCGATCATCGTGTCACTGGCGGGGGGTGCGATGGTGGCAAACATCATTTCCGTCACCATCGTCGTCACCGATGCACTCATGCTGCGTCGGTAAAGGGGTGGGAGCCATGAGTCACTCTGTCAGCTCCCAACGTGTCACCTTCATCGTCCTGCGTTTCATGCGCAAGCCGATCCTCATGTTGGTAAGCGTATACGCAATATCCATGGTGGGATGGGTGTTAATTCCCGGCGTCGTGGTAGACGGAAAGTCACAGGAACTCAGTTTTTTCCATGCGTTCTACTTCCTCACATACACTGCTACGACTACTGGCTTCGGTGAAATACCCATTACGTTCAGCAATGCGCAGCGCATGTGGAGTATCGTCTCGCTCTACTCTGGCGTGCTCGCATGGCTTTATGCAGTCGGTTCGATCGTGCATTTGTTGCAGAATCCGCATTTTCGTCAGGCGCTCGCCGAAGGGCGCTTTGCGAAACAGGTGGCGCGCATTCGAGAGCCGTTCGTCATCATCTGTGGCTTCGGGAATACGGGTAGCCTGCTGACGCGCGGACTCAGCGACGCCGGCATGACTGCCGTCATCGTCGACTCGGACGCGGACAGGATAATGGCGTTGGGTCTACGCGACTATCGCATGACGGTGCCGGGAATGTGCGCGGATGCGCGCATTCCCACGGTCTTGATCGAAGCGGGCTTGCTGCGGCCCAACTGCAAGGCAGTGGTTGCATTGACGCCTGACGAGGAGGTCAACCTGAAAATTTCGGTCACGGCCACCCTTCTCAATGCCCGCGTCAAAGTGATCACCCAATCCACGTCGGCGATCTACGAAGAAACGCTGGCCACACTGGGGGAAGATGTGCACATCATCGATCCCTTCCAGACCTTCGCCAAGTACCTCGGCGCCATCATTCACAACCCTGGCGTCCGCACCCTGAATGACTGGCTGGTGGGTGCACATGGAAGTGATCTGGAGACATTCTCTCAGCCACCCGGCGGCACCTGGATTCTCTGCGGGTACGGGCGGATGGGACATTGGATCCGTGAGTCCCTGGAGGCACTGGGGATCTCCACCGTGGTCATCGAGCCCGATCTCGATGAGAAGACGGTCGATCCCACAAACTTCATCGTGGGTAGAGCGACTCAACAGGCGTTGCGTGCCGCCGGTATCGAACAGGCTGCGGGAATCGTCGCGGGGACAGGCAACGACGCCTACAACGTCAGTATTCTGTTGAACGCCAAGGCACTCAATCCCGATGTCTTCGTCGTCGTGCGACAGAATCACCACCGCAACGAGGCGCTGTTCAATGCTGCGGAAGCCGACCTCGTGATGCAACCTACTCTCGTTGGCGCCCGAAGAATTCTGTTTCTCCTGACAGCGCCACTACTCAAGGCTTTGTTCGAGCGTATGCGCGATACTCAGCTGAGCTCTGATGATGATTTTGTCCATCATGTGTTGAACGAACTGCGCAATCACGTGGGGGACGCCCGGCCACATTTATGGACCGCGGACATCAGCAGGGAGAGCGCTCCGGCATTGGCGAGCCTCGTCGAAGATGGTCGTGCAGTGAGCTTGGGGGAGCTGCTGCGGGATCCGGTGGATAGAAACAGGCGCCTTTCCTGCGTGCCGCTGGTCATGGAGTCCGGTGGCGAAGTAACCGTGATGCCCGACATGTCGACGCCAGTGAAACTAAGCGACAAAATTCTCTTTTGCGGGTCGCATGGAGCGCCAGCGTTGTTGGATGCAACGTTGAACAACGAGTACACGCTGCGCTATTTGATCAGCGGCGTGGATGAAACGCGCAGCGTTGTTCTACGCTGGGTGTTGGGACGGGCGGGCCGATGAGCGGCGTGCTCGAGCGCGAGCTTCATGGTGGCTGGGAGGCGGGTTCCAAATCTCAATCGAGGTGCTCTCGGCACTTGGCAGAAAATCGTTCGGGGTAGTGGGCGTCGGACGCGCCTGCAGGCGAAAGCACGTCCGAAAATGAAGCTAATGCGTGGCGCGTGGCGTTCAACGTTTTCGCATTGTCTGCCTGATCGATTATTCCGCAACGGCGATCGCCGGGGCAGTCGACCAGACGTGGGTTGGAGAATCTCAATACCACCGGTTCGTTCTGCGCGTAGCTTGCCATGATGGTCTTGAATCGTCCCGGGTCTACGTGACCGTGGGCGAAGGGGAAGACCAGCAGCCGGCCCTCGTCTTCTACGTGATAGGCTCCGAATGCATGGCCCAGCTCATGGGTCAGCGTCCAATCCGGGCACTCCATGACCAGACCGTCGATCCACGCGAAACCGTCTGTGACTACGGCGTATCCATAGGGAGCATCGCGTGCCGCCTCCACATTATCGTGGTGCTCCCCCCCGATCCAGGCAATGTCGCGGCTCGTATCCAATGGAAACTCGTGGCGTCGCACCAGCACCGTCAGATCCACCTCCTTCTCAATGCGCAATTCATGCACATCCGCCAGTTCTCTGGCGCCGTAGGTAAAAACGCCCACCCACTTGGTTCACACTGCCGGTGTGATGGGGCGCACCGGCTCATCGCGAAGGCTGGATTTGAGCTTGTAGAGGAGCCCGTGCAGGGCATCGATATCGCCGTCCGGCCAACCGCTGAAGATGTCGCTAGCCTGGGGGGCGACGCGCCGAAATGCCTCCCGGTGGGCTGCTTTACCGGCTTGCGTAAGACGGTGGCGCCTGACCCGGCGATCCCCGGGATCGGCGTCGATTCGCACATGGCCCTTGGCCGCAAGGCGGCGCAGAATTTTCGAGACACCGGGTTGCCCTGTCTCCAGCGCCGCAGCCAGTCCGGTAACGGTCCACCCCTCAGCGGGCAGGCTGGCCAGGTGATTGAGGATGACGAACTGGGCAAAGGGCAGGCCGGCTCCCTTGAGCGCCCGATTGACCCGCGTCACCAGCCGCTGCTCCGCGGTTTCCAGCCATGTCAGGATCTGGTGTGATTTTCGATGGAAATCAGTAGCTTCCATGGAAAGTGTTTAACATTCTATGGAATGTAATGTCAATGGTGAATCATCCATTGAATGGCCAGTGTCAGACCCGGTGCCAGGGTTGAGTCGTAACCCATTGGTGCTCGTTTTCTCACCCGGGCGACCCTATAATGGCCGCCAAGTTGAGCCTCAAACCCTGAGCAGACAATAAACGATCGAACAGGGACCGTGGCGCCGGCGACGCCCAATGGCAGCCGTCGACCGAGCGGATTGGCCCGACCCGATGGATGGGAAATGCCATCGGTGGGGTGGCACATGGGGTGCCGCTCATTCGTAAGAAACGGCTTCCGGGGGATACGGCATGCTGTGCCGCCACCATTAATCGGTTGCCGAATAATCCAAAAAAACTTTCTAAAGGTGGACCATTACCGAGGAGTGAGAATCATGACAATCAAAAAAGTACTCGTCGCTACGGCGGCGTTTGCGGGCCTGTCTCTGGCCGCCGGCGCAGCCGGCGCAGTCGAGTTCGTGACCATCGGCACCGGTGGCGTCACCGGTGTTTATTATCCTACCGGCGGCGCTATCTGCCGGCTCGTGAACAAGGGTAAGAAACAGCACGGCGTGCGTTGCTCCGTGGAGTCCACGGGCGGCTCGGTCTACAACATCAACACCATCCGCGCCGGTGAGCTGGACATGGGCGTTGCCCAGTCCGACTGGCAGTACCACGCCTACCACGGCACGGGTAAGGATTCCTTCATCAAGGCCGGTCCGTTCAAAGCGCTGCGCGCGGTATTCTCCGTGCACGCCGAGCCGGTCACCGTCATTGCGCGCACCGATTCCGGCGTCACGCACATAGACGACCTGGTGGGCAAGCGTGTCAACATCGGCAACCCGGGCTCCGGCACCGAGGCCACCTGGACGCTCATGTGGAAGTCCATGGGGCATGCCGATGCCAGGGCGGATCTGAAGCTGGCCGCGCAGTTGAAGTCGGCGGAGACCCCGCAGGCGCTTTGCGACAACAAGATCGACGCGTTGTTCTGGCTGGTGGGACACCCCAATGGGCTGTCCAAGGAAGCCACCACGACCTGCGATGCCGTGATCGTCGAAGTGTCCGGTCCGGCGGTGGACAAGCTGGTGAACGAAAATTCCTTCTATCGCTACGCGATCATCCCGGGCGGCATGTACCGCGGTAGCCCGAAGGACACCAAGACCTTCGGTGTAGGCGCGACCTTCGTGACGTCGACCAACACTTCCGAGCACCAGATTTATGTCGTGACCAAGGCCGTGTTCGATAATTTCGATGCATTCAAAAAGCTGCATCCGGCCTTTGCCAATCTGAAAGAAAGCGAGATGATCAAGGATGCGCTTTCGGCACCGCTGCACGACGGTGCGGTGAAGTACTACAAAGAACGGGGTTGGATGTAATCCATCGCTGCAGGCGGGGGAGCTTGCTCCCCCGCTTTTTTACGCTTCCGGTGTTCGACGGTTGCCGGCCACGGTCGCGCAATGCCGCGTGTCCGTTGCCGATGACAGCGAACCCTTAAAATAACAATGAAGCACGACTGCGGTCGATAGGAAGTATTCCGACCGGCCGAAAAACAGGAAAATGGACGACTTCCGGGAGGGAACGATGGGGAAACGTACGATCCCGCTGGCCTGGATGGTCACGCTGCTGCTCGCGGTTGCGGCGTTTCCGGTGGGCGCTTTGGCCGCCGACCTCATCATCGGTACCGGCGCCACAGCCACTGTTCATACTAGCGTCGGCCGGGCAATCTGCCGTCTCATCCAGAGAAGCAATCCGGGAACGACCTGCGAAGTCGCGGCCGTCGAAGGACGGGATGCGGCGGAACCCCTCGCCGTTCTCTCCGAGGTACGCAACGGCGCCATCGAAATCGGCATCGTGCAATCGGACTGGCAGTATCACGCATTCCAGGGGACGGGACCCGTAGAGTTCATGGATGTGCGCTTCGATAATCTGCGCTCGCTGTTCTCGCTACACGGAGAGCTTTTTACCGTCATTGCGCGCCGGGATGCCGGCATCGAGACCTTCGACGATCTCGCCGGGAAGAGAGTCAATATCGGCAATCCCGGGTCCGGTCAGCGCGTGATCATGGACATGGTGATGGATGCCAAGGGCTGGACTCAAGCGTCGTTTCAATTCGTGGATGAGCTGAACGACGCGGAGCAGATTCTCGCTCTGTGCCACAATCGCGTGCAGGCGGCGGTCTCGGTTGTATCCCATCCCGACGAAAGAACTGCCAAGGCCCTCAAGCTGTGTGACGCAAAAATTATCGCAGTCTCGGGCGCCGAAATCGACAAGCTCGTGGCCAACAACCGCTTTCTCGCAACGTCGGAAGTGCCGACGGGTGTGTACGCGAAGTCCGAAGTCTTGATTCCGACCTTCGGCGTCATGGTGACGGCCGTGACCTCGTCGGATCTCGATGACGAAACGGCCTACCAGGTGGTCAAATCCGTGTTCGACAATCTGGCGTACATGAAGCGGTTGCACCGGGCACTGGGCAATCTCCTGCCCGGCCGGATGATCACGGCAGGGCTGTCGGCGCCGTTGCATCCGGGTGCGGTCCGCTACTATCGCGAAAAGGGGATGATGTAAACACGGGCGTAGCCCCGCTGTTGGCGGCGAAGGAGCGGTAGTGGCCGTTCCGCGGATAGTTTTCCGGGAGGAAACGATGGGCGAGGAGAAAAACGGCACGTCAGAGGCCGTCGATCAAAGCAAACTGCAGGACATGATCGCCGAGTCCGATACCGGGGCACGATCGCCTACGGGAATTCCGGCGAAAGTTTTATGGTTCATTCCGCTGGCGTGGGCGATGTTCCAGCTCTGGTTTGCCTCGCCAATGCCCTACATCGTCGGGGTGGCCGTGCTCAACTCGACGGAAGTGCGCTCCATTCACCTGGCATTCGCCATTTTTCTCGCCTATCTGGCCTATCCGGCGCTCAAGAGCTCGCCGCGCAAATACATCCCGATTCTGGATTGGGTGCTGGCCTCGGTGGCGGCATTCTGTGCCGCCTACATCTTTCTTTTTTACCGTGAATTGTCCGATCGGCCGGGGCTGCCGACGACCACGGATCTGGTGGTTTCCATCGTCGGCATCGTTCTGATTCTGGAGGCGACCCGGCGCGCCCTGGGGCCGCCGCTCGCCATCGTGTGCATCGTATTCATGGTCTACACCTTCGGCGGGTACCTGATGCCCGAGGTGATCGCCCACAAGGGGGCGAGTCTCGGCAAGGGGATGTCGCACTACTATCTGGGCACCGAGGGTGTGTTCGGCGTGGCCCTCGGCGTGTCGGCGAGCATGGTGTTTCTATTCGTATTGTTCGGATCCCTGCTGGAGAAGGCCGGAGCCGGTAATTACTTCATCCGTGTCGCCTTTGCCCTCATGGGACATATGCGCGGCGGGCCGGCGAAGGCTGCCGTCGTGTCCTCGGGCATGACCGGTCTGATTTCCGGATCGGCCATCGCCAACGTGGTCACCACCGGCACCTTCACGATTCCCCTGATGCGCAAGGTGGGTTTTTCCGCGGAAAAAGCCGGGGCGGTGGAAGTGGCGTCCTCCACCAACGGCCAGCTCACACCTCCCATCATGGGAGCGGTGGCGTTTCTGATGGTGGAGTACGTGGGGATCTCGTACCTCGACGTTATCCGGCATGCCGCGCTGCCGGCACTCATCTCCTACATCGCGCTGGTTTACATCGTCCACCTGGAGGCCGTGAAGGCCGGCATGAAGGGGCTTCCGAAGCGAAAAAGCACATCCACCGCCGTGCAGAAGCTGACGAGCTTTCTCGCGACCTTTCTCGGTTTGATCGTTCTCACGGCCGCCGTCTACTACGGCCTGGGGTGGATGAAAGGCGTGTTCGGCAGCGCATCGCCCTTCGTCGCCGCGCTGCTGGTCGTTATCGCCTATGTGGGACTGGTGAAGTACGCGCTGGGGTTTCCGGAGCTGGAGTACGACATCGACATCTCGGTGTTGCCCGAGACAGGCCCCACGGTGAAAGCCGGGCTCTATTACCTGCTGCCGGTCATCGTGCTGGTGTGGTGCCTGACGGTGGAGCGGCTTTCTCCGGGTCTGTCGGCACTTTACGCGAGCCTGTTCATGCTGTTCGTCCTGCTGACCCAGAAAGCGCTCAAGGCCTTTCTCCGCAAGACCGGCGAGGATGTCGGCAAGTTGCTGCGTGAAGGGTTGACGGACATGCTCGAGGGCATGATCGCCGGTTCCAGGAACATGATCGGCATCGGCGTCGCCACGGCGGCGGCCGGCATCGTCGTCGGCACCATCACGCTCACCGGTGTCGGCCTGGTGATGGCCGAGTTCGTAGAGTTCATCTCCGGTGGTCAGGTTCTGGTGATGCTTCTGTTCACGGCCATCCTGAGCCTGATTCTCGGAATGGGTCTGCCGACCACCGCCAACTACATCGTCGTCTCGTCACTGATGGCACCGGTGATCGTAACGGTGGGCGCCCAGAGCGGACTCATCGTGCCCCTGGTGGCGGTGCACATGTTCGTATTCTATTTCGGCATTCTCGCCGACGACACCCCGCCGGTGGCCTTGGCAGCGTTTGCGGCGGCGGCTATTTCCGGCGGTGATCCCATTCGCACCGGCATTCAGGGATTCGTCTACGACATCCGCACGGCCATTCTGCCGTTCATGTTCATTTTCAATACCGAGCTTCTTTTGATCGGCGTGGATACCTGGTACCTGCTGTTAACGACCATCGTCACTGCTGTCATCGCCATGCTGTTGTTTGCGGCGGGCACTCAGGGGTATTTTTTTTCCAAGAGCAGACTGTGGGAATCGTTGGCGTTGATCCTCATCGCCTTTACGCTGTTCAGGCCCGGGTTCTGGATGGACATGATTTATGCACCGCTGAAATCCGTGCCGGCCACGGGGATCTACAAGATCGCTGAGGGCATGCCCGAAGACGCCCAGATTCGCATTCGCGTGGTGGGTGAAGATCTGGAAGAGCGAAAGATCGACAAGATCGTCATGTTGCCCCTGGGGCCCAAGGGCGATGGCAAGGAACGCTTGATGAGCGCAGGCTTGGAGCTGCGATTCGAAGACGGCAAGGTGTTCGTGGACAACATCGTGTTCGGCAGCACCGCCGAGCGCCAGAAGATCGATTTCGACTACGAGATACCAAGCGTCCAGGCAAAAGCCGACCGGCCGCCGCGACAGCTCTTCTATCTTCCGGCGCTGGCCCTGCTTGGATTTATCATCATGTTGCAGCGCCGGCGCCAAGCCGTGCTGGAAGCCGCAACCGCCTAGAGGAATAGCGCACTATGTTCAAAGACGTCCTATGCGCGGTCGATCTCGGGGATGAGCACTCGTGGAAGAAGGCTCTGCCCAAAGCCATCGAGTTGCGCGGCGACAGCGGGAATCTGCATTTGCTCACGGTGGTGCCCGAATTCGGGTTGAGTATGATCAGCCAGTACTTTCCGAAGGATTTCGAGGAAAAGACGCTGGCGGCGGCCAAGGATGCTCTGCGCGATTTCATCGACAAGAACGTTCCCAAGGACGTTCCGAGCCGCGCCATCGTCGCCCAGGGAAGAGCCTATGAGCAAATCCTGCGGATCGCGGAAGAAATTGGCTGTGACGCCATCGTCATGGCCGCCGGACACCCGGACCTCGCCCAGTACCTGCTCGGACCGAATGCCGCCCGTGTGGTGCGCCACGCCAGTTGTTCCGTGCTCGTTGTTCGGTAGCGGTCACCGGCCCACGATGCCAGAATCCGCGCTGGAGGTCCTTGATACGTTCCCAAGGGTGAAGTTGGGCCATGTTCCGACGCCGCTCGACCACGCTCCTGCACTCGGCAGGGAACTCGGTATTGAACTCACCATAAAGCGTGACGACTGCACGGGGCTTGCCTTCGGCGGCAACAAAGTACGTCAGCTGGAGTTCTACCTCGGCGCCGCCCGCGCCGAGGGTGCCGACACCATTCTGATTACCGGTGCGGTGCAATCGAATTTCGTGCGCCTGGCAGCGGCCGCGGCTCGTATCTCGGGAATGGACATCCAGATTCAGCTGGAAGAGCGTGTGCCGGATGTGGAGGAGAGTTATCGGCACTCCGGCAACGTTCTGTTGGATAAATTGATGGGCGCCGAGCTGTGGTCTTTCCCGGTGGGGGAGGACGAATCGGCGGCCGATGCCGCGTTGGAAGCTCGCGCACGCGATCTCGCCGCCCGCGGCCGACGGCCATACGTGATCCATCTCGGTGCCGATCACCCGCCACTCGGGGCCTTGGGTTATGTGGTGGCAGCGCGGGAAATCGAAACGCAGTTGGCGGAGCAAAACCTAGCATTCGATCACGTGGTCGTGGCGTCCGGCAGCGCGCTGACCCATGCGGGGTTACTGGTCGGACTGCGCGCCCTTGGCAATCAAGTGCCGGTGACCGGGATCTGCGTGCGGCGCGGGGCCGACCTGCAGCGCCCGCGGGTGCTGAAGCGCTGTGATGAAGTTGCGGCGATGATCCATAAGAATGGGTGTGTCGAAGAAAGCGACGTGCTCGTGTCCGACGCTGTTCTGGCACCGGGCTACGGACAGTTGAATCCCGAGACCATGTCGGCCATGGCCATGGCCGCACGACTCGAGGCGTTAATGCTCGATCCGGTCTATACGGGGAAGACCATGGCCGGCCTGGTGGTGCTTGCTCGCAGCGCCGCCATTCCCCAGGGCGCCCGCGTCTTGTTCATGCATACTGGTGGCCTGCCGGCACTCTTCGGCTACAACCGCACAATGTCGAAGTATCTCCAGGAGCTGGATGGGACCGGAATCCTCTGAGGACGAGGTCGGCCGCAGGAAGGAATGGTCACTAAAACTGAAAAATCGATATCATTTTTAAAGGTAGTTGAATGATGTCGACGCCCCCATCACTTTTTTAGACGACGTAATGTTCGTTGGGATACTCGGCGAAATATCGGTCTCTTCTGTCGACGACTACTGTCACAATCTTCGACCCTTTTTTCATTGTCTTGGCCACTTCGATAGCCGCGCAAACGTTAGCTCCTGATGACATGCCGCAGTACAGGCCTTCTTCCCGACATAATCTGTCCGCCATTCTTTTGGCATCGTTATTTTCGATGGAGATCTCATTGTCCATAACGTTACTTTCAAGAAGATCTTCAATCACGAACCTTAATTTGGGACCGCCAAACTTTTCCAGGGCATTGTGAATGGCTCGGGAACGTACCCATTCAATTCGCGGATCATCTGTTGGTACAACACCAGCAACTTTCAATTCGGGATATTTGTCCTTCAGGGTTTGGGCCACACCGAGAAGGGTGCCTCCTGTCCCTACCGAAGCCACCCAGCCATCAATTTGTCCGTCCATCTGTTCCAAGATCTCGCGCCCCGTATACTCCCGGTGAGCCCTTGTGTTATCAACATTGCACAGTTGGTTGGCCCACCAATTTGACGAGTCGCTCTGTTGCAGGTCATAGCACTGCTTCATTCGAATGGCCACAAAGGTGGCGGCTCTTTCTACTCCTTGCAACTGATTGGCATTTTCCATGTGTTCGTTCAAGTCGATCGGAGTCACCTTAGCGCCATAGAGTTGGGCAATTCGGATCCGATCCGCTGAATTGTAGGCACTGGAAAGCTGCGCGGGCAAAAAGATTTTAACCTTATAACCCTTTACGGCTCCCACAAACGACAAGGCCGGCCCAGTATTCCCGGTGGACTGATCAACAATTGTTCCACCGGGTTTGAGCTCACCTCTTTTCTCAGCTTCCTCGATCATGCAAAGAGCCATACGATCCTTGATACTCCCCCCAGGATTCGTGAACTCACATTTAACATAGATATCCACCCCCAGAGAATCCGTAACATGGTTCAGCTTGAGCAAAGGAGTGTTTCCTATGTGGTTTAGAATGGTCATCTTTTCATCCACCTTTCGAAGCAAATCAAAAATCGCTGGAGATTATGCATTATTCTTCAGCCTGGGTCGTGCAGAAACTGGAGGGAGGTAGGAGGGAGGTCCGGGGGCACCTTGCCTAAATCGTAGGCATTTATACTTATCCGATTATTCTACGTCTCGTACACCAAGACGAGGTGAGTTGGATGCTCGAGATTCGGGTTGCCGATGGGTCGGCTACTGCGTCTCATCGGGAAGGGCTTGCACGTAGGTGTGTTAGATGGCGTGGAGTTGTCCACGCCTGAGTCCGGCACCGCTCAGGGGTCGGTGCTTTCGTCGTGGTTGTAGACTGACTGAGTTGCGAGCTGTTTCCTGAGACCAGCGCCGGCTGAAATCCTACCCGCCCCGCCCACCCGCGAGCGCATCCGCCTGCACAGGCGCATTCGCACGAGCGGTAGCCTCACGCCGGTTGTGGTGACTATGGCAACGGGGCGGCTGAGGCTGATGGTGCGCTGCGCATGGAATGTATGGTATGAAGTAGCGCATTTCCAATCCCGGTGGAGGGAGGCATTCGATCATGGCACACGCCGTTCCCGAGCGCGCCAGCGCGGTCGTCATCGGCGGCGGCGTTACCGGCGCCAGCGTCGCCTATCATCTGGCCAAGCTCGGTTGGACCGATGTGGTGCTGCTGGAACGCAAGCAGTTTGCCTGTGGCACGAGCTGGCATGCCGCGGGGTTGGTGGGGACCATGCGCGCCAGCGAGAGCCACGCCAGGTTGTGCGAGTATTCCATGCGGCTCATCGGCGAGCTGGAGGAAGAGACACAGCAGTCCACGGGCTTCCGGCAGGTGGGCAGTCTCAGCATCGCCCACAGCGAGGCGCGTTTCGAGGAACTCAAGCGCGTCGCGGCCATGAACAATGCCTTCGGCGTCATCCGCGTCGACATCGTCACCGTCGACGAGATCCGATCCATCTATCCGCTGCTCGAGACTCGAGACCTGCTGGGCGGTAGCTGGGTCGCCCAGGACGGGCATGCGAGTCCCGTGGACGTGGTGGCGGCATTCATCAAGGGTGCCCGCCAGCGCGGGGTGCGTTGCCTGGAAGGCGTGAAGGTGCTCGATATCCACCGCAAGAACGGCCGCGTGCGCGGCGTGGCCACGGACCAGGGCGACATTGAGGCGGAGTTCGTGGTCAATGCCGCCGGTCTGTGGTCGCGGGACCTGGGCCGTCTGGCAGGTGTCAACGTGCCACTGCACGCCTGCGAGCACTACTACGCGCATACGGAAAAACTCGACGACCTGCCTGCCGATCTTCCGGTGCTGCGCGATCAGGACAAGTGTGCCTACTACCGCGAAGATGCCGGGAGTCTCCTGGTAGGTGCCTTCGAGCCGAACGCACGGCCGCTGCCCATGGAGGAGATCCCCGAGGATTTCTGCTTCGACGAGCTTCCGGGTCACATGGAAGAGCAGCTCATGCCGGTGCTGGAAGAGGCCATGATTCGCGTTCCGATGCTCCAGAACGTCGGTTGGCGAAGTTTTTTCTGCGGCCCCGAGAGCTTTACACCCGACGATCAGTTTCATCTCGGTGAAGCACCGGAACTCAGGAATTTCTACGTCGCCTGCGGATTGAACTCGGTGGGCATCCAGACTTCCGGAGGCATCGGCAAGGCTTGCGCGGACTGGATGCACGCCGGCCACCCGCCGCTGGATCTGTGGAGCAACGACATCCGGCGGACCTTTTCCTTCCAGGGCACGCAGCGCTATCTGGCGGAGCGCGTATCAGAAACCCTCGGCCTTTTGTACGCCAACCATTACCCCTATCGCCAGTACGAGACGGCGCGTAACGTCCGTCATTCGCCGATTCACGAGCGGTTGGTGCAACAGAATGCCTGCTTCGGAGAGGCCGCCGGCTGGGAGCGTCCCAACTGGTTTGCGCCCGAAGGCGTCGAGCCTCGCTACCAATACAGCTTCGGCCGGCAGAACTGGTTCGAGTACTCGGCGGCCGAGCACCGTGCCGCCCGTGAGGCTGTAGCTGTGTTCGACCAGTCGAGCTTCTCCAAGTACCTGATTCAGGGTAACGACGCCTGCAAGGTGCTCCAGCGTATCTGCACGGCCGACGTCGATGTGGCACTCGGTCGTATCGTCTACACGCATTGGCTCAACGAGCGAGGCGGTATCGAGGCGGATCTGACCGTTACACGGCTGGCCGAGAATCAGTACATGGTCGTAAGTGGCGCGGCGGTCACGAATCGTGATCTCGACTGGTTGTCACGAAACATTCCGGATGACGCGCATTGCTTCTGCACTGACGTCACGGCGGCCTGGGCGGTGCTGGGTGTCATGGGCCCCGATAGCCGCACGCTCCTCGAGAAGGTAACGTGTGCCGATCTGTCCAACGAAGCGTTTCCGTTCGGAACTGCGCAACCGGTGGAGATCGGATGTGCCGTTGGAAGGGCTCTTCGCGTGTCCTACGTGGGCGAACTCGGATGGGAGCTCTATGTTCCATCGGATCAAGCGAGACACGCTTATGCCGTGATTCTGGAAGCCGGGGTCGACCGCGGGCTGGTTCCCGCCGGCATGCATGCACTCGATTCCTGTCGCATCGAGAAAAAATTTCTGCACTTCGGCCACGATATCACCGACGAGGACACGCCCGTGGAGGCCGGCATGCGCTTCGTGTGTCACTTCGACAAGCCGATCCACTTCATCGGCCGCGATGCTGTGTCGGCACAGATCGACGCCGGCGGACTGTTGAAGAAGCGCATGGTGCAGTTTCTGCTCCAGGACCCGCAAGCGTTGCTTTATCAACACGAGCCCATTCTGCGCGACGGCACTACCGTCGGCTACCTGACTTCGGGTAACTATGGCCATACCCTCGGCGGCTCGGTGGGGCTCGGTTACGTGCGATGCGAAGAAGGTGTGAGCGCCGATTTTGTCGACTCGGGCGGCTGGGAAATTAATGTCGCCGGTGCGTTGATTCCAGCCAAGGCAAGTCTGCGAGCGCTCTATGACCCAAAAGGTGAGCGCAGCAAGGCATAGTAGTATGATCCAGCGTTCATCCATGAGGAGGGCACGGTCATGATCAAAGGCCTGCACCACAATGCCTACCGTTGTCGTGATTCCGAAGAGACGCGGAAGTTCTACGAGGATTTTCTCGGTCTTCCTCTTGCCAACGCATTCGAGATCAAGGAAACAAAAAGCGGCCGTAATACCAGCGTGTTGCATTCCTTTTATCAGATGGACGACGGCTCTTTCCTGGCCTTCTTCGAAGCGCCCGGCCAGCCCTTCGAGTTCAAAGAGCAGCACGATTACGATCTGCATATCGCGCTGGAGGTGGACAACGACGCCTTGAACGAGATGTTTGCCAAAGGTAAACAGGAAGGGATCGACACCCGCGGCATAGCGGACCATGGATTCGTGCACTCGATCTATTTCAGGGATCCGAACGGTTACGTCATCGAGCTCGCCGCGCGCACCGGCAAGGGGGAGGATGAAAGTCCGGAGGAGGCCAAAGCGGCCGCTCGCCGAGCCCTGGAGGGATGGCAGGCCACCAAGCCTCAGTGATCGATCAGCCGCCGTAGGTTGGCTGAGCAAGGCCCAACATTTCGACCCGGATGTTGGGCTTCGCTTCGCTTATCCCAACCTACGTTACTCTTACAGTCAGCTCTTGATCCAGTCTTCTGCTTCGGAAAGCGCGCGGCCGTTGAATACTTTAACGGGACACGGAATCATGAATCCGAAGGCACTGACCATGTGGTTGATCCAGTCCACGTCCGAGACGAATGCGATCTTCCCGAAGTCCGTGAAGTGCTTGAGGCCCGTGGTCGCGTCTTCCCACATGGCGGCCGCGTCGAATCCGGTAAATTCCGGTCCCAGATTGTAGAGCATGCGGATTTTCCCGTGGCTCTTCACTTTGGCTTCGATGGCGGGAATGATGACTGATTCGTAGTCGTCGCCGGTGACATTGTTGCTGGCCGTAATGGCGAGGATATTATCGGGATAACCGGGCAAGATTTCTATCATCGGATCACGTTCCTGTTACTGGCGGCGTCGTCGTAGAAAGCGTTGCATGTATTCATGGGGTTCGTCTGAAAGGAAGGCGTCACCGAAAGCACCGATGCCGGCCTCGATGGCATCGCTGAGCGGCAACTCCTCCCATCGGCGGCAAAGATCCTTCTGGGCTCGGATGGCGCCGGGCCCGGCATTCAGAATCATGGCAAGGCGTTCGTCGACCACGGCGTCGAGACGGTCCGGCGGAGTGAGGCTCTCCACCAGCCCCCAGGCCAGCGCCTCTTGCGCCTCGATAATGCGTCCCGTGAAGACGAGATCGCGGGCGCGCCCGGCCCCTATCAGGCGGGGTAACAGTGCCGCCTCGATGACAGACGGGACGCCGATCTGCACTTCCGGCATGCCGAAGCGGCTGCCGGTGGCCGCGATCCGCATATCGCAGCAGGCGGCGATCTCGAGACCCGCGCCCAGGCAAAAGCCGTCGATGCGCGCAATAACGGGCACTGGCAACTGGCGCAGGGCCTGGCACACGTGGTGCAAGCGGGTGATGAACGCTCTGGCAGAGTCGCGGTTCAGCGCCACCATCTCGTTGATGTCGGCACCACCGATCCAGGCCTTGGCACCAGCGCCACACAGGACCACGGCCCGGGCGGCGTCATCGCCGGCGATCCGCGCCAGCGCATCGCTCATCTCGGAGAGCGTGGCCGTATCGACAATATTGAGCCGCTCGGGGCGGGCGACCGTCAGCCGGTAAACCGATCCCTGGCTATGTTGCTCGGTATCTACCTGGAGTGCGGGGGCGGGAGCGGCGTCAGGGGAGTCCAAAGACAATGGCACACGGGATGAATGCGGTGGCTGCAGAGTAGCATCGGTGGAAGCGTTCTCACAGTACCGCCGGCGCCACCACCGGGCGTGCAAAAGCTGCGATAATTCCGTTTCAGGAACTTTGCGGGGAGGATCCAGGCCGGTATGAGCGCTCGACCCATTATCGTCATCCAGGGCGCCGCCTGTGCCGACCAGGTGCCGGGTCTCACGGCTATCGCGTCCGATGCGGAGCTGCGATTCGCCGATTCCGCGCAGGCGCTGTCCGAGGCGCTTCCCGGCGCCGGCATACTGCTCGGATGGAGATTCGGCGAGGCGGGTCTGCGTGGCGTCTGGTCTCGTGCGGATCGTTTGCGCTGGATTCACTGGACCGGTGCCGGTGTCGACGCTGTATTGTTTCCGGAGCTCGTTGAAAGCGATGTGATTCTGACGAATTCCCGCGGAGTCTTCGATCGCGCCATGGCCGAGTACGTCCTCGGCCTGATCCTGTGCTTCGCGAAACGCTTTCCGGAAACCACCCGGTACCAAGAGCAGGGGCTGTGGCAGCATCGCCTGGGCGAGCTCATCATCGGCAGGCGCGTGCTGGTCGTCGGCGTCGGCAGCATCGGGCGCGAGATCGCCAGGATGCTCGCGCGCGCCGGCCTGCATGTGGAGGGGGTCGGGCGCCGGGCGCGGGCCAACGATGGCGATTTCGACGCCGTCCACGCGCAAGCGGACTTGAATGCCGTGCTTCCCGAGGCGGACTACGTGGTGATCGTCGTGCCGCTGACGGATGAAACCCGCGGCTCATTCGGCGCTGCACAACTCGGCGCCATGAAGCCGACGGCGCGCCTGATCAACGTGGCCAGGGGCGCGGTGCTGGATGAACCGGCGTTGGTGAAAGCGCTTGCGTGCGGACGCATTGCGGGCGCGGCCCTGGACGTTACCGCCATCGAACCGCTTCCCGCAGACAGCCCGCTGTGGTCGATGCCCCAGGTCATCGTGTCACCGCACATGTCCGGTGATTTTGTCGGCTACCCGGAGGTGCTGGTGTCGGCATTCATCGAGAATTTCCGGCGTTTCTGCGCGCAGCAACCATTATTGAATGTGGTGGACAAGGCCTCTGGCTTTGTCTCGAGCACCGATAATCAGAAAAGAGTGCAGGAGTGATCGTGGAAATTAGAAACGTCAACCGTCAGCTCTTGTTTCCCACCGCCGTGTGGATGATCGAGTACGACGACTACCAGAGCGTCAATCAGGGGATCCTGGACGAGATGAGCCGCGTCGATTGGGAGGCAGAGCACCAGCGCAGCGGGCGCGCCGCGGAAGCCCGCGACCGTTACCTGGAGGACATCTTCATCACCACCGAGCTGGTGCCTTCGGCCGCGGCGGTCCTCTCGGCATTCATCCACGGCTGCGAGCAGATAGCCGAGGAATCGGAGTGGGATCTGGTGAACAACGAAATCCGGATCTCGGATCTGTGGGCCCATGTGACGCCGCCGGGCAAGAACACACAGCGCCACCATCATCTGCCGGATCACTTGAGTTGCGCATACTACGTGCGGACCCCGCAAGACTGCGGCAATCTGCGGTTGCTGGATGACCGCAAATACCGCATCGGAGAGCCGAATTCCGCCACCCCCAACGCCCTGACCGGCCACTGGGTGGACGTTCCCGCCCGGGAAGGGTTGATGGTTATCTTTCCATCCTGGCTGAGTCATCAGGTGGGAGAGAATCGATCCGGCGAGCCACGCGTGTCACTCAGCATGAATGCCGCGCTGCTTCCAAAGGGCTCGCCCTACGGCATACGCCGCAAAGGGTGAATTCCTAGCTCTTCAGAGAGTTCTCCACCTCGCTGGCGAGCTTACCGAGCAGGTGGTTCGATTCCAGCGTGATTTCGTTGTTGACGCTCACGAGCTCGATGAGACGGTCGAGCCGGCCCTTAATCGCGAATACGGCGAAGGGCAGGATGAGCCAGAGAATCAATAAAGCGAGCCCGGCCACGCCCGCGACGATAGTGACGATTGTCTCGAACTGTTCTCCCCCCATTGCTCCACTCCTTGGGTTATTTGACCAGCGCCGCAAAGAGTAGCACGGTCGACACGGTCCATTCCCAAGATGGCGGCTGGGCTCAGCAAGCGCCGGATTGCGGCCGATATATTAAGGTCAGAGGGGAGTTCCTACGAGTCGAATCGCCATGGGCGAGCCAGATCCGAACCTGCCGTCGGAAGACCAGAAGCAGTGCGCACGCGAGCTGGACGTGCGTTTTTCCGGGGAGATTTCCGCCCAGGCCCTGGATCTGCTCATCGGGGCCCGCTGCCTCGAGCTGGACCCATCGCCGGAATGGCTCTGCCAGGTTGCCCAACAGCTGGGACTCGGCGGCCCGCACAGCACACGGCGGGAGCTTTACCATCTCATCGAGGCGGAGCTGATGATCACGGGCCGCGAGGTGGAGCTACTGGTGTGGTTCCTGTACGGGGTGAGCCGTCATCTGGGCGGACGCGCCTGGGACGGTCCCGATGGCAGCGGCATCTCCACCACGGTGATGGAAAAGCTCGCCAGGCGCCTGGCCCGGGAGCCCTGGGTGATGGCGTCCCTGAAACGCTACCTGCCGGGAACGGTGTACCGCTTCGGCGGATTTTATGGCAGCACCGATACCCTGGCGTTCAGGGTGGCGGCCAGGGCCCTGGAAGAGAGAACCGGCGTCGCCCCGCGCACCAGAGAAAGCGGGCGCCGATAGCGCTCGCCGCCTCCGTCGCTTCCGCGGGTCAGTGCACCACCTGTGGCTCGGCCATCTGGCCCACCATCTGACTCAGGCTGACGGACTTGGCCAACAGATCCGCTGCCTCGCTGGGCGACACTTGCCCGTACAGGCTCCAGTGCACGATGCGGTTCTCCGCCAGGCCGATCAGGGCCAGGGTCTCGAAGTGCTCGCAGTAGTAGTAATCCACCTGCTCACGCCGATCGAGCATGGAATGTATGGCCTTGATACAGCCGGGACACAGCTCCGGCGGCGATTCGTGATTAGCCATGGTTAATGTTCCTGGTTAAAAATTTTGTGCTGCCATTCTTAACGGCGCAGAAGGGTCTTGTCAGGGGGGTGAGCCGCGCACACCGTCACATTCCGGGTCCGGTCGCGGCCCCCATACGGGGTGACCTGTGAAGACGGTCACAGGTGGGGAAGGGGGGCGATGGGCGTTTGGGGGTCCGGACGGGGTGTCGCAGGAGCTCGGTCAGGCAAATACAGATTCGGGAATAGGAAGCTAGATCAGGAAGTTAGCATCGAACACGACTGTAATGTGTCGCTTTTGCGGCAGCCTCGATTGCCCGGAATCGTTGTCCCCGGCCGGCCGAGCCCGGGGGCGGGTGGGCTGGCAAATTACGCCATGGGTTCGCCAAGAGGTCAAAAAAAAGGCCGAGAAACTCGGCCCAAGTTAGGGGGGATAGCGGGGGACTCACACCAGGTGAGTTGCGGTTAGATTACCGCTTCCGGGCCGGCAGGGATGTGAGATAGCGCACACGAATCGAAAGAAACCGTCTCCGATCTGGACACTATCGCTCCCTGTTCGAGGAACGCTGTTCCCGGCCGATGGGATCCGGCTAATCCTGCGCCAGCGCGTGGGCGTGCTCGACGCCTTCGGACTCGTTCACCGCCAGCAGCAGGCCGCCGCCGGCCACGAACAGCACGATGATGGCCAGGATCGAGAGCCGCGGGTCGCCGGTGGCGACGCTCACCACGCCCATGATGAGGGGACCGAGGATGGCGGCGAATTTGCCCAGCATGTTGTAGAAGCCGAAGAACTCACCGGCCTTGTTGGCCGGGATGAGGCGCGCGTAGAGGGCCCGGGACAGTGCCTGCACGCCGCCCTGCACCAGTCCGATGAGGCCGGCTAGAACGTAGAACTCCCAGGACTCGCGCATGGAATATCCCCAAATGCAGACGAAGACGTAGATCACCAGGCCTATGAGGATGGCGGTTTTCGCGCCTATTCGCTCACCCAGGCGCCCGAAGACCAGGGCCGCCGGAAAGCCCACGAACTGGGTGAGCAGCAATGCGACGATGAGATCGTTGGCTTCCAGCCCGATGGCGAGTCCGTAGTCGATGGCCATGCGGATGATCGTGTGCACGCCGTCGATATACAGCCAGTAGGCGAGCAGGAACACGAACACCACGCGCATGTGGCGCAGGGCGCGGAAGGTTCCCGCGAGCTGGGAGAACCCGGATCTTACGGCGGCCCAGCCGCCGACCCGGTCCGAAAGGGGAATTTCCCGGAAAAAAAACAGCAGGGGAAGGGAGAACAGGGCCCACCAGATAGCGACGCTGACGAAGGACACTTTGACCGCCGCCGTGGCATCCGCGAGCCCGAAGCTTTCCGGCCACAGGGTCAGGGCGACGTTGAAGCTGAACAGCACGCCGCCGCCCAGATAGCCGAGGGCGAAACCGAAGGTGGATACCCTGTCGATCCGGCCATGGGGTGCGGCATCCAGAATGAGCGCGTCGTAGAACAGGTTGCTTCCCGAGAAGCCGATCAGGGCGAACAGGTAAATGCCCACGGCCATGGGCCACTGACCCGCGCCCACCAGGGCCAGGCTGCCGGTCATGACGATGCCCATGCCTGCGAACAGCAGCAGGTAGCGCTTGCGGGCGCCGCTGCGATCGGCGATGGCGCCGAGGATCGGTGCCAGTATCGCCACCACCAGGCTGGCGGCGGCATTGGCCACGCCCAGCTGGAAGGTGCTCACGGTGACGTCGCTGCCGGCGCTCCAGTATTTCTTGAAGAACAGGGGGAAGAACCCCGCCAGCACGGTGGTGGCGAAGGCCGAGTTGGCCCAGTCGTAGAAGGCCCACACGATCACCTGGCGACCCCCGGGCCGGGTATCGGACGTCGTCATGGTTTCCTCGGCTGCTGTGGCAGGTCAGGATGCCGACACTAGATTACCAGCCGATTTCAGGCAACGTGCGACGGCTCAGCGGATCCAGGATGCGGGATTGGCGAGCCGGGTGAGGTGTGTGTCGATGGTCCGGCCCATCTCGGAGACGGGAAACCAGGTCACCGCCATGAACAAGGCGACCAGCAAGGCGCCGCCGGTGATCACGGAAAGCAGGGTTCGGCGGCGCCGTTGCCCGGCTGCGCGCGGATCGCGAGTACGGCTGTTTTGTGAAGTGCGTCCGGTCACGGTTGCCGCTCCTCTTCGGTGCTTGCCTGCAACAGAGCAATCCGCATGCCAGCATTAACTGTGCATCTTAACCGTTGGATAAATAAGCATTTGACCGATCTTCATAATTCACTTTAACCAGCGATTCGAGCTGCATTTGTACACGCTAAGCGGGGCGAAGTGGTCATGAATTGCACAGATCCCGGCAAGTTCCCATGCCATTGCCGCCTGTAGCCGACCCCCCGCGACCTGTGGTGATCCCCACAGTTCACCGCCCTCAGGTATTGCAACCTTGCCGGCAACTGGATTGGGATGGGTCAAATTCAATGGCTACACGAGAACAGACTCTCGCCAAAGGTACCTACTTCGGTGAGCGGGACGTGGAGAAGCGGGTTTACGACGCGTTGGTGGGTGACGGCATTGCGCATCATCGCGAGATGGAGCTGTGCCGGGAGCTGGCGGCTCTGGCCGGCAGCATGTACCAGCGGCAAAGCTTGAGCGACACCGATATCGACGAGATGCTGATCGCGGTGGCGCGCGCCTGAGCCGCCCCTCTCAGCGCGCCCGGCGAACCTCCACCACGTTGGCCAGATGCGTCAGCCGGTCCATGACCCGGCTGAGCTGGGCCAGATCCGCCACTTCCACCGTCAAGCGCACGTGGGCCATCTGCTCACGCTGGCGGGTCTCTGAGCTCAATCCCGCCACGTTCACCTCCTCGTTGGCGACCACGGCAGTGATGTCCCGCAGAAGACCGGCCCGGTCGTAGGCGCTGAGCTGCAGGGTCACCGGATAGGTGTCTTTCCCGGACTCTTCCCAGGCCACATCGATGACCCGGGCGCGATCCTCGACCCGCAGGCGCAGCACGTTGGCGCAATCGCTGCGATGGACAGTGACCCCGCGCCCGCGGGTGATATAGCCCAGAATCGGCTCCGGCGGCACCGGCTTGCAGCATCGGGCGATCTGGGTGAGCAGATTGCCCACACCGCTGATGCGGATGTCGCCGTCGCGCAGGGCGCGCGGCCGCTGGCGCAGCTTGTGGATCGGCGCCGGGGGTTTTTCCGGTAGCTCGGCCTGCAAGGCGGCGGCGAGCTGGCCCGGGCTCACGTCGCCGCCGCCGATACCGGCCAGCAGATCGTCGAAACGCTTGTAGTTGTAGCGGGCCGCGAGCTTGGCGCGATCCGGCTCGACCACGCCGAAGCGCTTCAGCTCACGATTGAATATCTCCAGCCCCTGGCTGAGATTCTCATGGTAATTCTGTTGCCGAAACCAGTGCCGGACCTTGGCCCGTGCCCGGGTCGTGGCGAGATAGCCGAGATGGGGATTCAACCAGTCGCGGCTGGGTGCGGCGTGTCGGGTGGTGAGGATCTCCACCTGATCGCCGGAATGCAGGGCGTGGGTCAGCTGCACCATGGTGCCGTTGACCTTGGCGCCCCGGCAACGATGTCCCACGTCGGTGTGCACCTGGTAGGCAAAATCCAGCGGCGTCGCGCCCACGGGCAAGTCGTGAATCTGGCCCCTGGGCGTCACCACGTAGACACGATCGGCGAGCAACTCCGTGTTGAGCTGATCGAGCCAGTCATCGCCGCCTTCGCCGTGCTCCTTCCATTCCAGCACCTGGCGAAGCCAGTCCACCTTGGCCTGCAGATCGGCGTCCCGGCGCCCCGCGCCGGACTTGTACCGCCAGTGGGCGGCGACCCCGAATTCGGCGTGGGCGTGCATGTCGTGGGTACGGATCTGCACCTCCAGGGTTCTGCCGGTGGGCCCGATGACCGCCGTGTGCAGGGATTGGTAGCGATTCGGCTTCGGGTTGGTGATGTAGTCGTCGAACTCCTTCGGAATATGCGTCCACAGCCCGTGCACGACGCCCAGGGCCGAATAGCAATCCCCGAGCTCGTCCACCAGAATGCGCACGGCGCGCAGATCGAAAACCTGATCGAAGCTCAACTGCTTGTCGCGCATCTTTCGCCAGATGCTGTAGATGTGCTTCGGCCGGCCGCTGATCCGGGCATCGATGCCGGCGTCGGCGAGCTCTTCCGAGAGCTGCGCGACGATCTGCTCGATGAAGCGCTCGCGATCGCCGCGGCGCGCCTGGAGCTGCTTGGCGAGGCGCATGTAGGTTTCCGGCTCGAGCTCGCGCAGGGCCAGATCTTCCAGCTCCCACTTGAACTGGCGAATGCCCAGCCGGCTCGCCAGCGGCGCGTACACGTCGAGGCTGGCGCGCGCCATGTCGGATCGGTGCTCGGCGTCCAGCTCGCGCAGAGCGCGCATGCGCACCAGGTACTCGGCGAGCTTGATGAGCACCACGCGCACGTCCTCGACCATGGCCAGGAGAAGATTCTTGATGCGCTCCAGCTGCTTGCGGTCTTTGCCCGATGGCGTGGCGGCATGCCGGTACTCGTCGATGGCGTCCATTTTCGCGAGACCCGCCACCAGGCGCGCGATGGCGGGGCCGAAGCTCTGGCCGAGGTCCTCGGCCGGGTGCCGCGAGAATTGTTGCCGGGTGTGCAAAATAGCGGCGGTCACGCATTCGTAATCCAGATTGAGCCCCCGAAGAATTTCGGTGATGGCGCGGGCATGGCGCAGGCCGTCGTCGTTCGGGCCTTCCAGAGCTTGCTCGATGATGGCCGACTGCTCCGGTGGAAAATCGCGCAGATGAGGCCGATCTTCGGATGCACTGGATGTGAAACTGCTCGTGACCATGGGCGGATCCTACCAGTCCCGGGGGGCGTGACCACTGGCAAATGGGGGTCGAATGCGATTCATCAGCCCGAGTCGTGACTGCACGCAGCCGGGTCACCCGGGAAAACCAACGACTTCGCATCTGTAAGCCAGCTATAAGCCAGCTGTAAACCCGGTTTCCATTCGTCTGAGTTAGGCTTCCAATGCCGGCCGCACCGTTTTAAACGAGGAAGAAGGAAATGTTTCGACTGAAGCGTCTGAGTGGACTTCTCCTATGCGCAGTTTTGCCGATGATGACCAACGGCTGCGCGCGCGGCTACATATCGGAGGAATCGATACGCAAAATCAGAAGCATTGAAATTGATACCGATGTTGCGACCCCCCACGCACCGGATGTGGATGGCGCGGTCAATGTCGCAAATAATTTGTTTCTGGGACTGATGACCGGCAGCTCGCCCATGCCGAGAAATGTGGGCGCTTCGTTTGGTGCATACATGGATCTCAATGGCATCAGAATGGATCAAATCGTATTGAGAACATTTCGGCGGAATCTGGATGAACAAGGCTATTTCGAAGTACGCGAAGACGCGGACGCTACGCTCGAATTGGCTGTGCTCAGGTATGGTTTCAGAATGCCTGCGTTCGATATTACGAAGAACCAGAGAAAACCGGACTTACTCGTCAAGGCGACGCTCAGATCGAAAGACGAAACGGTGTTGTGGACGGCACACCGAGATACGATTTTGTGGTCGGAGCTTACCCATTCATATCCTATCCAGACCTTGTTGGGAAATCCGCGTGTCGTGGAAAGATCACTCGAAGAAGCATCATGCATCCTTGCATATCTTTTGTTATCGGAGTTGCATGCCGTGCATGCGTCATCGGGCGAATCGCCTCGGGAAGCACTTGTGGGTCCGGTCTGTACTCCAGTCGTCCACGTGGAGACGCGAATTGAATGCAAGCCTGACGTAGGTTGTACCCAGGTGACGAACGAGAGCTGGGAGTTCGCGCCGAGTCGGAACCCGGGCGAGCTGCGGAAAATGTGCACCCGGGATGTCGGCTGTGTGTACGAGTGACTGTCAGCGACAGTCGGGGCACACGCCGCTGATCTCGACGGTGTGACCGTGGGCCGCGAAGCCCTGGGAGGCGGCGCTGCGGATGATTGTACGCTCGACGCGGTTGTCGTTGAGCTCCGCGGCGTTGCCGCAGGAGCGGCAGATGAGAAACTGCTCCGAGCCGGCATGTCCCGGCTGGCTGCAGCCGATGAAGGC
>SMUY01252638.1_pt1 | contig 40898 bp, 38 predicted proteins | sample 2456441 | NCBI WGS metagenome assembly SMUY01 (sample SAMN11095931, study PRJNA526329) | marine sediment metagenome | biome: Marine sediment; feature: Surficial sediment; material: Deep marine sediment; isolation source: Hadal surficial sediment | place: Pacific Ocean | collected 2014-11 | depth...
CTCCGGGTGCACGGCATGCAGCCGCTCGAGATCGTCCAGGGCCGCCTCGAGCCGGCCCTCTCGTGCGAGCTCGTACGCCAGCTCGAGCCGCCGCTCCAGCGCGAGCGACCCGAGCGGGGCCGCCTCCACCACATCCGGGGCCAGGGCCCGCGCCGTCTCCCGTAGCACCCCCGCGCGTACGGGATCCAGCTCGAGCGAGGCCTGCTCCACCAGCACCACGGCCAGGCTGCGCAGCAGCGCGGGCTCATCGGGTAGCAGCTCCAGCGCGGCGCCCAGATCCCGCTCCGCCGCGCGCAGTCCCGTGAATCCGCCCCGGTCGCGCTCGGCCGCCGCGCGCTCGGCATGGGCGACTGCGAGCGCGCGCTTGAGGCGAAGGTTCCAGGGTGTGTGCGCGTAAGCCTTGCGGTAGGACGCAACGGCCGTGTCGTAGTCCGCTTCCGCAAGCGCGCGCTCAGCCTCGGCCACCAGAGGCGCGACCGCTCTTGCCTGCTCGCTGCGTCCCGGCGGCAGACGAGCTGCGCCACACGCGCTCAGACACGCCAGCGCCACGAGGAGCCCCGCACACAGCCGGAGTCTCTCAAGTCCGCGCTCTGGGCCCGAGGTCGGCACGGGCGAAGGGTAATCAAGTGACCCGCCAGCGACCAATTTCCGGCGAGGAAAGAATCACGTACAGAAAGAACTGCGACCCGCCGATGTTCAGAGGGATGGGCGCTGGCAAGGCCAACGCGAATACCGAGTCCGAGAACGACGTCGAGCTTTACACCTCGCCGTGGGTGAGCGGGACCCGAGCGGCAGCCTACTTCGGACCCATCAGCTCGGAGCTCTTTCTCGAGGACGCCTCGGTCGAGGATCGGTCCGCCGCCTGGACGAAGGCCGAGCGCGAGCTCCTGGAATCACTGCGCGACAAGGCACGCAGCCTCGGCGCCAACGCCGTGGTCGGGCTCGAGGTCACCTTGGACCCCTTTGCGCGTTGCCCGGACACAGACGTCACCGGCCTGCGCCTGCACGCCGTCGGTACCGCCGCCAAGCTCGAAGCCCTGTTCTAGGGGGCCCGGGGCGCGGGCGGACGCGTCGCTGCGCGCACCGCTACGCAGCCCACACTACGTTCGGCTTCGCCTCACTGACTCGCTGCGCGTACCGCTACGCAGCCCCTCCGGGGCTTGCATATCAGACGACTAAGTTAGGGATCGGGGCTCCGCTGAGCGCGGCGACCACGTTCTCGGCGGCGATCTGCGCCATGCGGTTGCGGGTGTCGACGGTGGCGCTCCCGATGTGCGGCGCGAGCACGACGTTGGCCAGATCAGCCAGCCCGGGCGCGAGCTTGGGCTCGTCCTCGAACACATCGAGCCCCGCCGCCGCAATCCAGCCCTCGCGCAGCGCACGCACCAGTGCACGCTCGTCCACAATCGGACCGCGCGCGGTGTTGATCAGCACGGCGTGCGGCCGCATGCGGCGCAGCTCGGGCTCCCCGATCAGGTGGTGCGTCTCGGGGTTGAGCGGGACATGCAGCGAGACGAAGTCGGAGCGTTCGAGCAGCTCCCCCAGCGGCACACCACCGCTCCGCCGTGTGAACAGAACCTGCATGCGGAAGCCACTCGCGCGCTCGGCCAGCTCCCGCCCGATGCGCCCCGCCCCCACGATCCCGAGCGTGCGCCCGCTCACGTCCATGCCCAATCCGAGCAGCGGCGACCAGCCGCTGAAGCCCGCGCCGCGCACCAGGCGATCGCCCCAGACCAGACGCCGGGCCGCCGCCAGCAGCAGCGCGAACGCCAGATCGGCGGTGGCGTCCGTCAGCACATCCGGCGTGTTGGTGACGGGGATGCCCAGGCGGCGCGTGGCGTCCAAGTCGATGTTGTCCGTCCCCACCGCCATATTGGCCACGATCTTGAGGCGCTCGCCCCGCTCGAGGAGACGCGCGTTGACTCGATCGGTGAGCATGCAGAGCAGAGCATCGACTCCGCGCAGGTCCAGCCCGCCCATGCGAATCTCGAGGCCGGCAGCCTCCAGCTCGCGCAGACCCAGCTGAGGGATGGGGCGGCTCACGCGCACGCAGGCTGTGCTCATGCGCCCTCCTCATGGAGCGAGCGGGCTCCGAGCGGCTCGGCCTTCACCGCGGCGATCTTAGCCTATGATGCCAGGCCAATGGGGGTCTTCGGCCCCGCTCTGGGGGCGCGTTTGACCGCAAAGGACCGGTTCGCATAGTGTGGTGTCGGAACTTCCACCGTGTGGAGGCGAGATGGCCGAGCTGAAAGTGACCTTCAAGCTGAGTGACCGGGACGTCAAGCACCTGCGCAGCATCATGCGCAAGGCCAGCTATCAGGCCAAAGCTCAGGACGAGGACTCGATCATAAAGGCCACGCGCGCGATCTCCGCCGAGCTCCGCAAGTTCAAGCCGCCGCAGTACGTGCTCGAGCGGGTGCTGCGGCTGGAGACGCTGGTACAGATGGTCGAGGACAAAGCCTACGCGCTGCCCACTCCGCTGCGCCAGAAGGTGCTGAGCACGCTCTGCTACTTTACCCACCCCGAAGACCTGATTCAGGACACGATTCCGGGGCTGGGCTTCCTGGATGACGCGATCATGATCGAGCTCATCACGCGCGAGCTGAAGCACGAGCTGGCCGCCTACCAGGAGTTCCGCCGCTTCCGTGAGCGAGCCGAGCAGCGGCCCTGGACGCAGGTGGGGCAGGTTTCGCTCGATCGCAAGCTGAGCGAGCGGCGGCGGCAGCTCCGAGCCAAAGTCGAGCAGAAGAACGCGCGCGACGCCGAGCGGGCCAGCGAGGGCTCGAGGCTGCTCCGGATCTGGTAGTCCGGGCGGGCCGCGCTTGAGCTTGGACCCAACGTTGCATATGGTTGGCCTCGGCCATGAAGAAGTCCAAGCCGCTGCCGCACCGCAATCGCCGCAAGAGCGCCCGCCTGCGGGCCAAGCTCAAGGCCAAGCACCGCCGGGTCCGCCTGCGCAAGAGCCGCGGCGAGTGCCGCTACCCCTAGCCTGGCTAGCCAGGGATCCGCCGTGAAACCCGGCCGGTACGCTCGCAGCGGCGTCGACACCAGCGAGGCCGACCGCGCGCTGGCGAGGCTGCTGCTCGAGATCTCGCCCACCCAGGCCTTCGGCGCGCCCAGCGAGCTCGGGGTGGGCCACTTCGCGGCCGTGATCCGCGTGGGGCCGCTTCAGCTCGCGCTGACGACGGATGGCGTGGGCACCAAGTTGCTGGTGGCGCAGCTCGCCAACCGCTTCGACACGGTCGGGATCGACTGCGTGGGCATGAACGTGAACGACCTCTTGTGCGTGGGCGCCACGCCGCTGGCGATGCTCGACTACATCGCTGTCGAGAGCGCCGATCCAGACGTCTTCTGCCAGCTGGGACGGGGCCTGGCCGAGGGCGCCAAGCTCGCGGGCGTGAGCATCGTGGGGGGCGAGACCGCCCAAATCCCCGAGATGCTGCGCGGAGCCGCTGCCGGGCGCGCGCTGGACATCGTGGGCATGGCGCTCGGGGTGGTGCCGGAGGGCGAGCTGGTGGACGGCTCGGCGGTCCAGCCCGGTGACGCGGTGATCGGGATCGCCTCTAACGGCCTGCACTCGAACGGCTACACCCTGGCGCGGCAGGTACTGCTGGGGCGGTTTCGCATCGACGAGTTCATACCCGAGCTGAATAAGACGCTGGCGGAGGAGCTCTTGCGCCCGGTCCAGATCTACGTCCCGCAGCTGCGCGCGCTGCGCGAGGCCGGAATCCGGCCGCGTGCGATCGCGCACATCACCGGCGACGGCCTGCTCAACCTGCGCCGGGTGGAGGCCGCGGTCGGGTTCGAGATCACGGAGCTGCCCGAGCCGCAGCCCATCTTCGGCCTGATCGAGCGGGTCGGCAGCGTCCAGAGGGCCGAGATGCGGACCGTCTTCAACATGGGGATCGGTCTCACGCTGGTGGTGGCGGAGGTGGAGGTGGAGAAAACGCTGCTGACGCTCCAGGGCACGGGTCTCGAGGCCTGGCGCATCGGGCACACCGTGGCGGACCCGGAGCGAACGGTGCGGCTCCATCCTGAGAACCTGGCGGGCCACTCAAAGCACTTCATTCCGGGATGATCGACTTTGCGCTCGAGGCCAAGGACCGCGAGACCGCAGCCCGGGCCGGCCGCCTCAGCACACCGCACGGGGAGGTGCCCACCCCGGTCTTCATGCCCGTCGGCACCCACGCGGCGGTGCGGGCGCTGACGCCCGAGCAGCTACGTCAGACCGGCGCGCGGATCGTACTGGCCAATACCTATCACCTGGCGCTCCGCCCTGGGCCGGAGGTGGTGCGCAAGGCGGGCGGCCTGCACGGCTTCATGGCCTGGTCCGGTCCGATCCTGACCGACTCCGGGGGCTATCAGGTCTTCAGCCTGCCCCGCAAGGAGATCAGCGCGGAGGGCGTGTGCTTTGCCAGCGAGCTGGACGGCAAGAAAATCCTGCTCACCCCGGAGCTGGCGATCGAGCTGCAGCATGCGCTCGGCGCTGACATCATCATGCCGCTCGATGAGTGCACGCCCCATCCCGCCACGCGCAAGCTCGCCGCGCGCGGGGTCAGCCACAGCCTGGCCTGGCTCGAGCGCTGCATTGCCGCGCACGGCGACGGCGCGCAGGCGCTGTTCGGGATCGTCCAGGGCTCCGTCTACCCCGACCTGCGACGAGCGTGCGCCGAGGCCATGGTCAAGCTCGACCTGCCAGGCTACGCGATCGGCGGCGTGTCGGTGGGCGAGGGGCTGGAGCTGCTCAAGCGCATCGTGGCCGCCACCGCGCCCCAGCTGCCCAGCGAGCGGCCGCGTTACTTGATGGGGGTAGGCCTGCCCGAGGACCTGCTGGAGTCGATCGCGCTGGGAATGGACATGTTCGACTGCGTCATCCCCACGCGCTTCGCACGCTCGGCCACGCTATTTACGCGCCGCGGCCGCATCCGCATGACGCATCGGCGCTACCGCCGCGACTTCTATCCCATCGAGCCGGGCTGCGCCTGCTACGCCTGCGGGGATTTCACGCGCGCCTACCTGCACCATCTCTATCGCTCAAACGAGATCCTGGGCACGATCCTGGGAGCGATTCACAACGTGAGCTTCTACCAGACGCTCATGACGCAGGCCCGGGAGGCCATCCTGGCGGGCCGCTTCCTACACTTCAAGACCGCTTTCCTTTCCGAGTACGGCGCCCCTGACGCCGCTGCTCCGGACTAGCGGGCGGGTTCATCGCCAGCCAGTAGAACTCCTTGGAGGTGCGGCGTTTGGCCTCGGGGCGCACCTCGATGACGCGCGGGAAGCAGGCGCGCAGGCGCGAGCGGAAGTGATCACTCTCGGGTCCAGGAAAGCCCTTGATCACGAGGGATCCCCCCGGTCGCAGCAAGGTCTCGGCCACACGCAGTGCGCCCTCATGGAGCTCCTCGGTCGCGGCCCGATCCACCTCGCGCACGCCGCTCAGCTGGGGCGCCGCGTCGCAGAAGAGCGCGTCGGCGGGTCGGCCCAGGGCCTCGGCGACGCGCTCGGGGGCCTCGGGCGCGGTGAAATCGAGCTCTAGCAGGACCACGGGGTCCCCGAGCGGCTCCAGCTCTTGCCGGTCGACCCCCAGCACCCGTCCCTTGGGGCCGACCTGCTCGGCCAGCACCTGCAGCCAGCCTCCCGGCCAGCAGCCCAGCTCGACCACGGCGCTCCCCGGCGGAAGCTCGGGCAGACGCCGCAGCAGATCTCGCAGCTTGTATACCGCGCGGGAGCGATAGCCCTCGGCTCGGGCTTTACGATGAAAGGTGTCGCGAGGTTGGTAGCGCGACGTAGAGCTGCCTAGGAGCGGTTGGAGGGTCGCACGCGCACGAGGCCATTGCGGTGCCCGGGAATCCCGCCCCGGATAAAGAGCAGATTGCGCTCGGCATCCACCCTCTCGACCCGCAGGCCCAGCGTCGTCACGCGCTCGTGGCCGTACTGGCCGGCCATCTTCTTTCCCCGCGGGATGCGTCCGGGGTAGGTGCCCGCCGAGAGCGCGCCGCCGTGGCGGAAGGACTCGTGCGCGCCATGGCTCCGGCCATGCTCCTTGAAGCCCCAGCGCCTGACCACACCCGTGAAGCCGCGGCCCTTGGTGAGCCCGCTCACGTCGACCTTCTCCACCGACTCGAAGGTCTCGCCACAGAGAATCTCCTGCCCCACCTCGAGCGGCTCCGCCTCCTGGCGCGAGAGGCGCACCTCGAACAGCACGCGCTTGGGTGTGACGCCGGCCTTCCCGAAGTGACCCAGCATGGCCTTCGAGGTGTGCTTCGCCTTCTTGTCCTCGAAGCCGAGCTGGACCGCGCTGTAGCCGTCTCTCTGGGGAGTCTTCTTGTCGACCACCACACACGGGCCCGTCTCGACCACCGTCACGGAAACGCGGTCTCCGTTGTCGAGGAAGATCTGGGTCATACCCAGCTTTCGGCCCAGCAGCTCAAGTGCCATCTGTAGCTCCGGTGGCCGCTCAAGCGAGAGCGGCGAGGGGCGCGGCATTATAGCCAGCGACCTGCCAGGCTCGCCAGCCCGTTGAGAGCGCCCGCGCGCGTTCGTATATTCCACAAGCTCGAAGACCCGCCCCCCCAGACGCGGAGGGTGGGCCTTGGTGCGTCCAAAATAGGGGAGTGGCGACACTGTCTCTCGTGGAGCTCACGCAGCAGGTATTGCAGCGGGAGCAGGCGCTGCGCCTGCTGCGCGTGCAGGGCAGTGCGGGTGCCTTCCTACTCTCCCACCTGCGCGCGGCCCATCCGGGGCCCATACTCGTTATTACCCCCAGCTCGAGCCGCGCCGAGCGCTTCGCGGCCGACCTGCGCACCTTCGCCGGCGGCGCCAATCTGCGCATCTTTCCGCGCTACGACACGCCTCCCTTCGATCGCTTCTCGCCCCATCCCGGGATCGAAGCGCGCCGCATGAGCCTGCTCTACGGGCTGCTCGCGGCCGACGCCACCCAGCCGCTGACGATGATCGCCCCCTGGTCCGCCCTGCTGCGGCGGGTACCGGCGCGCTCCGAGCTGCGCAGCCGCGTAACCCACCTGGTACGCGGGATGACGGTGGACCGGGACGCGCTGCTCGACGTTCTGATCGCAGCGGGATACCACCACTCCAGCCTGGTCGAGGAGCTGGGCGAGGTGGCCTCGCGCGGCGGCATCCTCGACCTGTACCCGCCGCATTTGGACCAACCGGTGCGGCTGGAGTTCGACTTCGACGAGATCGGCTCCCTGCGCCACTTCGATCCCGCCAGCCAGCGCTCCAACGAGGAGCTGCAGGCGGTGGTCGCGATCCCCCCGCGCGCCTATCGCCTGCCGCACGAGCCAGGCGAGCTGCTGCAGACCGTGCGCGAGATGGGACGGGCCCAGGGTGTACCCGAGTCCGACATCTACGCGCTCACCGAATCCCTGGCGCGGCGTCACCTGCCGCCGGGCATCGAGAACCTCGAGGCGCTGCTGCACGAGCAGCTCGAGACCGTCTTCGACTACCTGCCTCCCTCGACGCTGGTGGTGGTGGATGATCCGGAGGCAGGACGGACGCGTGGACGCCAGTACATGGACGAGGTGCTCCAGGGCCACGCGCGGGCCCGAGCGGACGACCGGATCGTATGCGATCCACTCGCGCTCTACCTGACCGACGACACGGCCTGGGACGCCGTGTGCGAGCGCGCGCCCGTGCTGATCGATCCACTGGGCGTGGTCGACGCTGCGGCGGGGGAGACGCAGGTCTCCATCAGCGCGCTGGATCACCGCGATCTGCGCCGCGAGCTCAAAGAGCAGCGCGGCTCGGGTCGCGCGCTCGAGCCGCTATGCGTGCGACTCGAGCGCTGGCAGGAGCAGTCGCAGCGCGTGCGCGTGGTGTGCCCGTCGCTTTCCACCGCCGAGCGCATGCAGGACATCCTGCGCGACTACGGACACGAGCTTCCCATCCGGCGCTGGGAAGACGACCCCGAGCGCGGGCAGCTGGAGGTAACGGTCGGCTCGCTCTCCGAGGGCTTCGAGCTGCCGCTCGAGGATCTGGTGCTCCTGACCGAGCAGGACATCTTCGGCGCGCGGCTCCAGCGTCGGGTGATCCGCAGCCTGCGCCGGGGCCAGGCCATCGACCGGCTGGCGCAGATCCAGGAGGGCGACTACCTGGTCCACGCCGAGCATGGCATCGGCACCTACGGGGGCCTGGTGCAGCTCAGCGTGGCGGGGATTCGCCAGGAGCTCCTGCTGCTGCACTACGGCAAGGGCGACAAGCTCTACCTGCCGATCTCGCGCCTGGGCCAGGTCCAACGCTACCTGGGTGCGGACGGTCCGCCGTCAGCGCTCGATCGCATGGGCGGACAAGGCTGGGTGCGCATCAAGCGCAAGGTCAAGCGCGCGGTGCGCGACATGGCGGAGGCCCTGTTGGCCGTCGTCGCCGCGCGCCAGCTACTGAGTGGCCGCGCCTATCCGCCGCCCGACGCGAGCTACGAGGAGTTCGAGGCCGCCTTCCCCTACGAGGACACGCCCGATCAGCGGCGCGCCACCGAAGATGTACTCGCCGACCTGCAACGCGAGCAGCCGATGGACCGGCTGATCTCCGGAGACGTCGGCTTCGGCAAGACGGAGATCGCCTGCCGCGCCGCCTATCTGGTCACCGCCGCGGGACGCCAGGTGGCTTTCCTCGTGCCCACGACCGTGCTCTGCCAGCAGCACCTGCAGACGCTGCGCGAGCGCTTCGCCGACACCGCCGTGAACGTGGTCGCGCTCTCGCGTCTCTCCTCGCCGAAGGACGCGCGGGAGGTGCGCGAGGGTCTGGCCGCAGGCCGCATCGACATCGTCATCGGCACCCACCGCCTGCTTTCCAAGGATATACACTTCCGCAACCTGGGCTTGCTGATCATCGACGAAGAGCACCGCTTCGGCGTCGCGCACAAGGAGCGCCTAAAGCAGCTGCGCAAGCTGATCGACGTGCTCACACTGTCGGCGACACCCATTCCGCGCACGCTCCACATGGCGCTAGCGGGGATGCGGGATCTCTCGGTGATCGGAACGGCACCGCCCGACCGCATGGCGATTCGCACCCAGGTCTGCCGCCTCTCCGATGAGATCGTGCGTGAGGCCATCCAGCGGGAGCGGCGGCGGGGTGGTCAGATCTTCGTAGTGCACAACCGGATCGAGACCATCGGGGAGTTCGCCGAGTATCTCCGAGGCGTAGTGCCAGAGGCTCAGATTCGGGTCGCCCACGGTCAGATACCCAGCCGCGAGCTGGAGGACGTGATGCTGCGCTTCATCGCGCGCGACTTCGACGTGCTCTTGTGCACCGCGATCATCGAGTCGGGCCTGGACATCCCGAACGTCAACACCATCCTCATCCATCGCGCTGATCAGTTCGGGCTGGCCCAGCTCTATCAGCTGCGCGGGCGCGTGGGGCGCAGCGATCGCAGAGCCTATGCCTACCTCTTCCTCCCGCCCCACGGTCATCTCACCGATGACGCGCGGCGGCGCATGGAGGCGATCCAGGATCTGTCGGAGCTGGGTTCCGGCTTTCGCCTGGCTATGGACGATCTCGAGCTCCGCGGCGCGGGCAACGTGCTCGGCGCCGACCAGTCGGGACATGTGGCCGCGGTGGGCTATGACCTCTACATGGAGATGCTCGAGCAGGCCATGGCCGAGCTCCGGGGGAAGGGTCTGGAGGAGACGCTCGAGCCCGAGATCCGGCTGCCCCTGCCGGCGCTGTTCCCGGAGTCCTACGCGCCCGATGTGAATCAGCGGCTGGTGCTCTACAAGCAGCTCTCATCGGCACGCAGCAACGAGGAGCTGGCGGCGATTCGCGACGATCTGCTGGACCGCTTCGGCGCCCTGCCCACCGAAGCCCAGAACCTGATGGAGGTCATCCGGCTCAAGATCCGCTGTCGCCAGGTCGGCATCGAGGCGGTTGAGGTGGCGGGAGGCGCGCTCGTCCTGCGGGTGAGCGAGCACGCACGCATCGACCCGAAACAGCTCGTGCGCATCCTGCACCAGCCCGATACACCGGTTCGCGTCACGCCTGATCACCGCATCCACCTGAAGCTGCGCAAGCCGGAGGATGCGCTGGCCGAGGCCTTCGGGCTGCTCGAGCTGCTCGCGCCGGACGCGGAGGGGGCCGCGGCCGCGAGCGAGCCCAGTAACAGCCCCTCGCCGGGAGACACGGCATGATCCGCCGCACGAGTGAGATCGCAGCCAGCGCGGCGCTTTGCGCACTGCTCCTGCTCAGCGCATGCGGGGGCGGGAGCGATGAGACCTGGATCGCCGAGGTGAACGGGCAGCAGATCCCGATCTCGCAGCTGCGGCGGATCCTCGAGGCCCGTTTCGAGCTGGAGCCCGACGTGTCGCGCGAGGACATCTTGAACGAGGAGCTCAGCCAACTCGTCACACAGCAGGTGATTCTGAATCGCGCCCACGAGCTGGGGATCGAGGTGACGCAGAGGGAGGCGGATACGCGCCTGCGCAAGCTGCACGGGAACGACTTCAGCGGGATCGACTCGGAGTTCCTGAACGAGATCCGCAAGCAGATGCTGCTGGAGCGCACGGAGCTCGAGGACCTGGCGGACCGCATCCGCTTCCCGGAGAGCGCGCTGGTGCTCTACTTCGAGGAGAATCGCCGCCGCTACCGCACGCCCGAGCGCGTGCGCATCCGCCAGATCGTGGTCGAGGACGAGGCCAAGGCGCGCCAGCTGCGCGCCCAGCTAGGCGAGGGGGCGGACTTCGCCACCCTGGCGGCGGAGCACAGCCTGGCCCCCGAGGCGGGCGAGGGCGGGCTGCTGCCGGCCTTCGCGCGAGGAGAGATGCCCGAGGTGTTCGATGAGGCCTTCAAGCTCAGACCCGGAGGCCTCTCGCGGGTGCTGGAGTCGCCCTACGGCTTCCACCTCCTGCGCTCGGAGACCCGGATCCCGGCCCATGATCCCGAGCTGACCGAGGTGCGGGACGCGGTCCGCATGGAGCTCCAGCAGAAGCGCCTGGCCGAGCTGCGCCGGGGCTGGCTACGCGGGCTGCGGCGCAACGCGAACATTCGCGTCAACGAGAGGCTGCTGGAGACCCTGTTATGAGATCCGCCCTGCCGCTGGTGCTGTGGCTGCTGGTCGCGGGTCCGGCCACGGCCGAACGGGTCGACGGCGTGGCGGCGGTCGTGGGCGACGAGGTCATTCTGATCTCCGAGCTCGAGCGCGCCTCCCGCCCGTTGATCGAACGCATCGCGCGCGAGCGCGGCACGCTCGCTCCAGCTCAGCTGAAGCAGCTGCGCAAGGAAGCCCTCGAGAGCCTGATCAACGACCGACTGATCGCGGCGATCGCGAAGCGGGCCAACGTCGTGGCCACGGAGGAGGAGATCGACACCGCGATCGCGGGCATCGCGCTGGAGGAGGGCGTCACTCCCGAGCAGATCTACCAAGCCGCCGCGGCGCAGGGACTGGCCCGAGAGCTCTATCGCAAGGAGCTCGGATCGCAGATCACGCGCATGAAGGTGATCTCGGGCTCAGTACGCTCGCGCGTGACCGTGAGCGAGGCCGAGATCGCGGAGCTCTACCTGCAGCGCTACGCCAGCCTGGAGCCGGGCACCTACATCCGAGCCCGCCACATCCTGCTGCCCTGGCCCAAGGCGCCCACGCCGGAGACGCGCGCCGAGCTCTTGAAGTTCGCGCACGAGCTACGCGAGCGGGCCCTCGAGGCCGGCGACTTCGCCAACCTGGCGCGCCGCTACTCGATGCTGCGCTCGGCCGCCCAGGGAGGTTTTACCGTCCTGCGCGAGAGCGAGGTCTCGCCCGAGATCGCGGCGCAGGTCCTTCCGCTCGAGCCCGGGGCGATCAGCGAGCCGATCCAGACCGATCACGGCGTCAACCTGTTCCAGATGATCAACAGCTTCGATCCCTCCAAGGTCGAGCTGGAAGAGGTGCACGACGTGCTGTACGCCGAGCTCCTCGAGCGCAAGACCGCGCCCGAGTTCGAGCGCTGGATTGAGAGTCAGCGCGAGCAGCGCTACATCGGAATCGTCCTGCCGGAACTGCAATGAGCTCAGCGGCGGCCCGCACGCGCCTCGGCATCACGGTGGGAGATCCCGCCGGGATCGGCCCCGAGGTAGTGGCGCGCGCGCTCGCCGCGGGCGCGCAGGGCTCCGCCGCCGTTCGCCTCTACGGCGACGTGCGCGCCGTCGAGCGCATGGGCGAGCTGCCGGCCGAGGTGGAGCGGGTGCACCTGGCCTCGGCGCAGACCGCCCCCGGCAAGCCCGATCCGGCCGCCGCCGACGGCGTGATCGAAGCCGTGCGCCGCGCCGCACGCGCCTGCCTGGCGGGCGAGCTGGACGCCATCGTGACCGCGCCTATCTCCAAGGAGGTCATCGGCCGCGCGGGCTACACCTACCCCGGCCATACGGAGCTGCTGGCCGAGGTCGCGGGGTCGGGCCGCGCGGTGATGTTGCTGGTGGGAGGAAAGCTGCGCGTGGGCCTGGCCACCACCCACTGCCCACTGCGCCAGGTTCCGGAGCTGCTCTCCACCTCCGACCTGATCGAGGTGCTGGAGGTGATGCAGCGCGATCTCGTGCGCCGCTTCGCCCTCCCGCGCCCGCGCATTGCCGTCTGCGGCCTCAACCCCCACGCGGGCGAGGGCGGGCGCTTCGGCGACGAGGAGACGCGCATCATCCAGCCCGCGGTGGAGGCCGCACGCGAACGTGGCGTGGATGCCCGCGGTCCGCTGGCCGCGGACAGCCTGTTTCAACGGGCCGTGGCCGGAGAGTTCGACGCGGTGCTCGGCATGTACCATGATCAGGCTCTGGGGCCGCTCAAGGTCCATGCGTTCGGACGCGCGGTGAACGTGACCCTGGGCCTGCCGCTGATTCGGACCAGCGTCGACCACGGCACGGCCTTCGACATCGCGGGGCAGGGCAAGGCGGACCCGGGCTCGATGATCGAGGCCATGCGGCTGGCGCTACGGCTGGTCGCCAACGAGGCCAGCGGGGGGAACGAGGCGTGAGCTCCGGACCAGACGAGATCTACGTTCGCGGCGCGCGCGAGCACAACCTGCAGTCGATCGACGTCCGCATTCCACGCAATCAGCTGGTGGTGATCACGGGGCTCTCGGGATCCGGCAAGTCCTCCCTGGCCTTCGACACGATCTACGCGGAGGGGCAGCGACGCTACGTCGAGAGCCTCTCGGCGTACGCACGCCAGTTCCTGGGCCAGATGAGCAAGCCCGACGTGGACTCGATCGAGGGGCTCTCCCCGGCCATCTCGATCCAGCAGAAGACAACGAGCCGCAATCCACGCTCCACCGTCGGAACCGTGACCGAGATCTATGACTACCTGCGCCTGCTCTACGCGCGCATTGGCGTTCCGTACTGCGTACAGTGCGACAAGCCGATCCAGGCCCAGACCGTGTCGCAGATGGTGGATCAGGTGCTCAAGCTCGGTGAAGGCACGCGCTTGCAGGTGCTGTCGCCCGTGGTGCGGGACCGCAAGGGCGAGTACAAGAAGGAGCTGCGCCAGTTCAGCAAGCAGGGCTTTGTGCGCGTGCGCATCGACGGCGAGCCGTACGAGCTGGATCAGACGCCGGAACTCGACCGCAAGAAGCGTCACAACATCGACCTGGTGGTGGATCGAATCGTCGTCAAGCCGGGCGTGAAGCAGCGCGCGGCGGACTCGATCGAGACCGCGCTGCGCGCGAGCCACGGCTTCGCCAAGATCGACATCGGACCCGGCAAGCGCGAGCTACTGTTCTCGGAGATGGCGGCTTGCATGGATTGCGGCGCGAGCTATCCCGAGATCAACCCGCGCATGTTCTCGTTCAACAACCCCCACGGGGCCTGCCCCGAGTGCACCGGACTCGGAACGCGTGATTACTTCGATCCAGAGCTGATCGTGCCCGATCCGAGCCTCGCCATCGCCGAGGGCGCGATCGCGGCTTTCAAGGGACGCGGGCGGGCCTCACGCTACTACGCGGCCCTACTGCGTTCGCTCGCAGATCACCTCGACTTCGATCTGAATACGCCCTGGAAGCGCCTGCCCCTGCGCGCGCGCCGGCAGATCCTGCAGGGCACCCAGACCGACGTACAGTTCAGCTTCGGCCGGCGGGGGCGCTTCCGCTTCTCACGTCCCTGGGCGGGCGTGATCGGATACCTTGACCGCCGCTACCGCGAGACCGAGAGCGACACGATTCGCGAGGACCTGCGCCGCTACATGAGCATGACGGAGTGTCCGGAGTGCGAGGGCGGCCGGCTGCGGCCCGAAGCGCGTGCGGTGCGCGTGAGCGGCATGCGCATTCACGAGATCACGAGCTTAACCGTGACGCAGGCGCTTGAGGTCTTCGAGAACCTGAAGCTCGGCCAGCAGGAGCGCGAGATCGCAGAACGGATTCTGCGCGAGGTCGTGGAGCGGCTCAGCTTCCTGCAGAACGTGGGGCTCCAGTACCTGACGCTGAGCCGCAGTGCGGGCACGCTCTCGGGGGGAGAGAGCCAGCGCATCCGCCTGGCCACACAGGTAGGCTCCGCCCTGGTAGGCGTGCTGTACATCCTGGACGAGCCCTCCATCGGCCTGCACGCGCGCGACAACGAGCGTCTGCTGAAAACGCTCTGCTCGCTGCGCGACATGGGCAACAGCGTGATCGTGGTCGAGCACGACGAGGGCACCATCCGTGCCGCCGACCATGTAATCGACCTGGGCCCGGGCGCGGGGCGCCACGGCGGAACGGTCGTGGCTGAGGGTACGGCCGACGAGATCTCGAAGCATGAGAAGTCCCTGACCGGCGCCTTCCTCTCGAGGAGGCGGAAGATCCCGGTGCCGGAACGCCGCCGGCCCGGCTCGGACAAGTTCCTCACCGTAGTGGGCGCCAGCGAGAACAACCTGCGCGCTATCACGGTTCGCATTCCCTTCGGCGTGTTCACCGTCGTCACCGGCGTCTCCGGCAGCGGCAAGTCGACGCTGGTGAACGACACGCTCTATCGCGCGCTGTCCCACGAGCTCTACGGCTCGCGGGAGCGCCCGGGGCGCCACCGCCGCATCGATGGCGTCGAGCACCTCGACAAGGTGATCGACGTGAACCAGGCGCCCATCGGCCGCACTTCGCGCTCCAACCCCGCCACCTATACCGGCATCTTCACCGGCATCCGTGATCTCTTCGCCAAGCTGCCCGAGAGCCGCGCGCGCGGCTACAAGCCGGGACGCTTCAGCTTCAACGTAAAAGGCGGGCGTTGCGAGGCCTGCCAGGGCGACGGCATCCTGCGCATCGAGATGCACTTCCTGCCGGACGTGTTCGTGACCTGCGAGGAGTGCAACGGGCGGCGCTACAACCCGCAGACGCTCGAGGTCCACTTCAAGGGCAAGTCGATCGCGGACGTACTCGACATGACGGTGGAGGAGGCGCTCGAGTTTCTCGAGCACATCCCGCCGGTGCGCAAAGGCTTGCAGACACTGAGCGAGGTGGGGCTCGGTTATATCCATCTGGGCCAGCAGGCCACGACGCTCTCCGGAGGCGAGGCGCAGCGCATCAAGCTGGCCAAGGAGCTCTCCAAGCGCGCCACCGGCCGCACGCTCTACATCCTCGACGAGCCCACCACCGGCCTGCACTTCGCTGATGTGGAGAAGCTGCTCGAGGTGCTGAACCGGCTGGTGGATCGAGGCAACACCGTGGTCGTGATCGAGCACAACCTCGACGTCATCAAGACCTCCGATCACATCATCGACCTGGGACCCGAGGGCGGAGACAAAGGAGGTGAGGTGGTCGCCCAGGGCACACCCGAGGAGGTGGCCAATAACCCGCTCTCCTACACCGGCCAGGCTCTGCGGGGCGTGCTCTTCCGCACATGATTCCGTCGCCCGAGCCGGAGTCCGAGCCCAAGGTCCCGCCCATCACTCCCGGCTTCGCCGTTCTGCTCACCTTCGTGGTCGCGTTCTCGCAGGTCTTCTGCATCCTCATGCTCGGGTCGCTGGGGTTCGGCATGGGACCGGCCAGCCTCGGCATCGCCACCATCCTGGCTTTCGGTTTCAGCTTCCGGCTCGCGGTGCCGCGCATCCCGACTCCGCCCAGCGTCCACCTGGGCTTCGTGCGTCCAGCGCCCATGGCCTGGTGGGCGGCGCTCTTTCTGCTGTCCTCCGTGCTGCTCACGAGCGAGGTCGACAACATCGCCAAGGAGATCTGGCCGCTGCCCGACAAGCTGCTGTCCGTCGAGCCCCCCGACGGCGTGGCCCACCAGCTCGGGCTCGCGCTGGTGCTGGTGGTGGTGCTTCCCGCCGCACAGGAGATTCTCTTCCGGGGTCTGCTGCAGCCAGCCATGGTGCGTCTCTGGGGCAGTGGGCGGGGGATCGCTTTCATCTCCGGGCTCAACGCGCTGGCCTTCGGGCTGCTGAATCCCTGGGCGTTCGCCCCGACATTCACAAGCTCATTGGTGCTGGGCATTCTGCGGCAGAGCTCGAGCTCGCTCCTGCCGTCTCTTCTTCTGCATGCGCTCTTCGGCGGCGCGACGCTGCTGGCAACGCACGAATTCTTCCGCATCCCCGGCTTCGACGATACCTCGGCACCGCACACCCCGATGGAGTGGCTGGGCACGGCGGCGCTGCTGTGCGGGATCGGCCTCGGACTCTGCCGTGCGGCCGCAACTCCACGCGGTCCGACGCTACCGACAGAGCTTCCCGGACAGGATCCCTAGCTAAAAAGCTCTTCCACGCGCTTCTGAATCGCCAGCGCCACCTCATCGAGGGAGCCCGTGGCATCGATCTCCACCAGCTCGAGCCGCGCGTACTCGGCGTCCACGCGCTCGAGAAACGCGGCGCGCTCGAAGCGCTCGTGGGCCGTGGGGCCCAGCCGCTCGAGCGCCTGCGTGACCGGAAGCCGCAGCCGCAGCACCAGGTCCGGCTGCGGAAAATGCTCACGCTCCATCCGCTCCACGACCCGGTCGCGATCGAGGCCCTGAGCCGCCTGGTAGGCCAGCGTGGACGCGACATAGCGATCGCACACCACGATCGCCCCTTCCTCTAAGGCCGGCCCGATCACGCGCGCGACGTGTTCGCAGCGATCTTCCGCGAAGAAGCGCAGTACCTCCTCGGGCTTCGCCTGCGCGTCGCCCCGCGCCCAGGCGCGGTAGCGCTGACCCCAGACTCCCTTCGTGGGCTCGCGCGTCTCGACCACGCGTTCTCCGCGCTCACGCAGCCACGCCGCCAGCCGACGCGCCTGCTCGCTCTTGCCCGCCCCGTCGATCCCCTCGAGAACCACGAAGCGTCCCGGGGCGGGATCGCCGGATGGGGCAGGCGCACGCCTCACCCCGTTAACCGCACGCCGTTTCCCCTTCCCCATCCGGCTAGGCCTTCACAGGATCCCCGGTCCCGTTAGAGGGATGCCCGCTTAGGCCGCCCGTAAGTAAGGCAAGCGCCGTGCCAAGCGTAAGTCCGTGGTAAATCAGCTCTTCGCGCGAGCGCTGTGAACACAACATGCGTTGAGCGTGAACGCGAAGCACCGCCCGAGGATCTGGCACAACGCCTGAGCGGTCAAGCGAGGGTGTGACCCTAAGATCGGGCCGCGCGCAGGCCGAGGAGATATCCAGGCTAGAGGCGCTTCAGAACTTTCCCTGCAGCTGAAAGCCGATCACGAAGCCGTAGAGCGCGATTGACTCGATCAGGGCCAGCCCGATGATCATCGGCGTCTGGATCTGGCCGGCCGCGCCCGGATTGCGTGCGATCCCCTGCACCGCACCGGCAGCGGCGAGACCCTGCCCGATCCCGCAGCCCAGACCCGCGAGCCCGATCGCCAGCCCGGCACCGATCGCGATCCCCCAGTTCGGCGAGCCCGCCGCCGCTTCCTCGGCGGCCAGGGCAAGATCCGGCGCGGCCAAGAGGGCCGCGAGTACGAGAACGAAAGTCCAAAATACACGCATCGGTGTTTCCTTCTAGGCGAGGGGCGGCCTCAGTGGGCGTCCTCAAGGGCCAGCCCGATATAGATAATGGTGAGGAACGAGAAGATGAAGGCCTGCAGGATCGCGACGAACACTCCGAGGGCCATGAAGATCCAGGGCACGAAGAGCGCGACCACCGGGAACGAGAGAAAGACCGCGACGAGCGTATGATCGGCGAACATATTGCCCGTGAGCCGGATCGTGAGTGAGAGCAGACGGGCGAGGTGGCTGATCACCTCCACTACAAACATCAGCGGTGCCAGCCACCAGATGGGTCCAGCGAGATGGGAGAGATACGTCTTCGCGCCCTGATGTCGAAAAGCAGCGTACTCCGAGACGGCCACCGCCAGGATCGCCCAGGAGAGGTTGGTCTCCACGTACGACGTGGGACCCCCCAGGCCCGGCACGAGGCCCATCAGGTTCGACACCAGGATGAAGAACCCGAGCGTGCCCACCAGCGGCAGGTAGTTCGCCCAGGTGGGCCCGATCGTCTGGCGCATCAAGGAGACGATTCCCTCCAGCATCAGCTCCAGGAAGTTCCGCAGGGTGAAACCCTCGGCCGGGATCACCCCGTCTTCCTTGCGCAAGCTCTGTCGTACCCATAAGGCCAGCACCAGGACGAGCAACGTGCAGGCCGCGAGCGCCTGCAGCGCGCTGGGGATCACGCCCTCGAGCAGCATGAAAATCGTAGGGGGATGCTCCATCTAGGCCTCCCGCGTCGCGCTCGTGAGCCCGTGCCAGAGCACCGCCGGAACGACGGTGGAAAGACCGAGGGAGAAAGCCAGCGGCTGGACCGGCAGCGTCACCAGCACGATACCCACCAGCGCCAGCAGCAGCAGCAGACGCAGTGCGAGCAGGCCGCGGAGGAAACCGCCTACGCCACTGGGTCGTAGCATCTCGCCCACGCTCCGCTCCAGCCCTCTCAGATTTACGACCTGCATGCCCCCGCCGATCGCCACGCTGACGAGCGCGGTCCACCCAAACGGCGCTACCGCCCCCAGGAACAGTCCGAGGACCATGGCGTTCTTCGTGTGAAGTGACACCGACCTGCCCCTCATCCGCCCGGCTCGTCGGGCCCGCGATCCCCACCATTGCCCCGATCTTCTTGCCCCGGCGCTTGAATCTGGAGCAGCCGGCGAAAGCCCGCGACGAAGCCCAGGATTAGGAAGACAAACAAAAAAACCGGCTCGGTGCCGAGCCAGCGGTCGCAATAGTAACCGAGCACCACTCCCACCACAACGGCGAAAGCGGACTCGAGCGCGCCCTCGAATGCGCGGCCCCAGGAGGTTGTGGGTGACTTGGGTCTCAACGCCACGACTACACAGCCTTGCGGAAGGCCTTGCGCGCAGCCTCGAGTGTCTCGCTGACCTCGGCCTCGCCGTGCGCGGTCATGAGGAAGGCCGCTTCGTAGGGGGACGGTGCCAGGTAGATGCCCTGCTCCAGCATGGCGTGAAAGAAAACCTTGAAAAGACGGGCGTCCGCCTTGCTAGCTTCGGCGTAATTCGAGACCGGACCGGGATGGAAGCAGAAGCCGAACAGGCCGCCCACTGCGCTGGCGCAGAAGGGAACTCCCGCCTCGTCGGCCAGCGTGCTCAGCTCCCGCGACAGCCGCGCTGCGGTCTCTTCGAGCCCCGCGTACACGCCCTCACGCGCGAGCAGGTCGAGCGCCGCGAGGCCTGCGGCCATAGCCAGCGGGTTGCCCGAGAGCGTCCCTGCCTGAAAGACCTTGCCCTCGGGCGCCACCTGTTGCATCAGTGAGCGGCGGCCCCCGTAGGCGCCTACGGGCAGACCGCCTCCGATGACTTTGCCGAAACAGCTCAGGTCGGGCAGAACGCCGAAGCGCGCCTGCGCACCGCCGAGCGCCACACGGAAGCCCGTGATCACCTCATCGAAGATGAGCAGACTGCCGTAGCGGCGGGTGATGTCACGCAGCCCCGCTAGAAAGCCTGCATTGGGCAGCACGAGTCCCATGTTGGCCGCGATGGGCTCGACGATCACCGCGGCGATCTCCTCGCCGTACCGAGCAAAGACCGCCTCCGCCACCTCGAGATCGTTGTACGGGATGACAACGGTGTCGGCCACCGCGCCCTGCGGCACTCCGGCCGTACCCGGAATACCGAGCGTGGCCACGCCTGAGCCCGCCGCCGCGAGCAAGCTGTCGGCGTGGCCGTGGTAGCCGCCCTCGAACTTGAGCACGCGGTCCCGACCGGTGGCTGCGCGCGCCAGGCGCAATGCACTCATGGTCGCCTCTGTGCCGGAGCTCACGAAGCGAATCATCTCGACGGAGGGCACGTGCTCGATGACACGCTCGGCCAGCTCAACCTCCGCCTCGGTCGGCGCACCAAAGCTGGTGCCGCGCCCGGCGGCGCTCCTCACCGCCTCGATCACGACCGGGTGCGCGTGCCCCAGGATGATCGCGCCCCAGGAGGCAACGTAATCGATGTAGCAATTGCCATCAGCGTCCTCGATCCGCGCGCCACTGGCCTGCACCACGAAACGCACCGTGCCACCGACAGAGCCGAAGGCTCGCACGGGACTGTTCACGCCTCCGGGCAGGACCCCCATGGCCCGGCGCAGCAGCTTCTTGGAGCGGGTGGTGCGCACGCGACGGACTCAGCCGTCGGCCGGCGCCGGCGCCTCGACGGTCGCTTCGCTCTCCTCGTCGCGATCGGCGAGACGCGCGATCGAGACGACCTTCTCGTCCTCGCCAGGCTCCATCAGCCGAACCCCCTGCGTGTTGCGCCCCATGGTCGGGATGCCCTTCACGTGCATGCGCAGGATCTTGCCCGCGCTCGTGATCAGCATGATCTCGTCCTCGTGGCTGACCTGGAGGATCCCGACGACGGGGCCGTTGCGCGCAGTGGTCTTGATCGTGATGATGCCCTGCCCACCGCGGTGCTGCTCCCGGTACTCCTCGAGCGGGGAGCGTTTGCCGAAGCCGTTCTCGGTGACCGTAAGAATGGTATGGCCAGGCTGCAGCAGCTCCATGCCCACGGCAAAGTCATCGCCAGGCGTCGAGATCCCTCGCACTCCGGCCGCCCCACGACCCATGGGTCGCACCTGAGACTCGTTGAAGCGAATCGACTTGCCGCGATGGGTCACCACCAGGATATCGCCTTGGCCGTTGCTGCGGGTCGCGCCGATCAGCTCGTCGCCTTCACGCACGTTGATGGCGATGATGCCCCCGCGCCGCGGGTTCGAGTAGGCATCCAGGGCGGTCTTTTTGATCAGGCCCCGCTTGGTGCTCAGCACCACGTAGCCGCCCTCCTCGTAGCTGCGCACGGGCAGAACGGCCGAAACCCGCTCGTCGGGGACCAGGCTCAACAGGTTGACGAGCGCCTTGCCGCGCGCACCTCGGCCCAGCTGCGGTAGCTCGAAGACCTTGAGCCAGTGAACGCGGCCGCGGTTGGTGAAGAAGAGGATCCACGAGTGGGTGGATGCCACGAAGAGGCGGGTCACGAAGTCTTCCTCCGAGGTGCCGATCCCGGTCTTCCCCTTGCCGCCGCGCCGTTGCGCCCGGTAGAGCGAAGGGATGTTCCGCTTCGCATAGCCACGGTGGGTGATCGTGACGACCATGTCTTCCTCCGGGATTAGATCCTCCGTCGTAAAATCCTCGACGGCCTCGCCGAGCTCGGTACGGCGGGAGTCACCGTATTTCGAGCGTAACTCCTCGGTCTCCTCTACGATCACGTCGGTGACCTTGTCCTCGCTGGCGAGCAGATCCCGGAGCTGCTCGATCCGCGCGCGTACGTCGGCCAGGTCATCCAGGATCTTCTGTCGCTCCATCGCGGTCAGCCGCTGCAGACGCAGCTCGAGGATGGACTGAGCCTGTCGCTCGCTCAGCTCGAACTGCTCCATCAAGCCCACACGCGCCAGCGCCGGGCTATCACTGGCTCGAATCAGCGCGATCACCTGATCCAGGTTCTCGAGCGCCTTGGCGAACCCCTCGAGCACGTGCGCCCGATCCTCGGCCTGGCGTAGATCGTGGGCTGCACGCCGGCGCACAACCTCGCGACGAAAATCGAGGAAGTGAGTGAGCAGCTCCAGGATCGAGAGCGTACGCGGCCGGTTGTTGACGAGCGCCAGCAAGTTTACACCGAAGGTCGTCTGCATGGGCGAGAGCTTGTAGAGCTGGTTCAGCACGACTTCTTCGTTCGCATCCTTCTTGAGCTCGATTACGATGCGCATCCCATGCCGATCCGACTCGTCGCGCAGATCGCTGATCCCGTCGATCCTCCCGTCGCGCACCAACTCCGCGATCTTCTCGACCAGGGACGCCTTGTTGACCATATAGGGGATCTCGCTAACCGTGATCGCCCGGCGATCCCCACGCAGCGTCTCCAGGCTGGCCCGCGCTCGCACGAGCAGCAGACCGCGCCCGGTCCGATAGGCCTGGCGGATGCCATCGCTGCCGCAGATCGTGGCGCCCGTGGGGAAGTCGGGCCCGGGCAGCTTCTCCATCACATCCTCAATCGTGCTTTCCGGGTTCCGCGCCAGCATCACCAGCGCGTCGACCACCTCGCCCAAGTTATGCGGCGGGATGTTGGTGGCCATGCCCACCGCGATCCCGGCCGAGCCATTGATGACGAGGTTGGGAATACGAGCGGGCAGGACCACCGGTTCGGTACGCGTATTGTCATAGTTGGGAACGAAGTCGACCGTATCCCGACCGAGATCGGCCAGCACCTCCGACGCGATCCGAGTGAGTCGCGCTTCGGTGTAGCGCATGGCCGCAGGCGGATCGCCATCGATGGAGCCGAAGTTGCCCTGACCGTCCACCAGCGGGTAGCGCAGGGCGAAAGGCTGAGCGAGGCGCACGATGGCGGGGTAGATCACGGCCTCGCCGTGCGGGTGGTAGTTACCCGAAACGTCGCCGGAGATCTTGGCGCACTTCCGGTAGGGCCGACCCGACGCGAGGTTCAGGTCGTTGAAGGTGACCAGGATCCGTCGCTGGGAGGGCTTGAGGCCATCGCGAACGTCAGGAAGCGCGCGGCTGATGATGACCGACATGGAGTAGTCGAGGAACGAGCGCCGCATCTCGTCCTCGATATTAACCGGAATTGGCGCGCTGATTGGCTCTTCGGGTGTCTCGGGCATGCTGAATGTATTAGATGTCGAGGTTCTCTACGTTCAAGGCGTTACGCTCGATGAATTCCTTGCGTGGCTCTACGGCGTCGCCCATGAGCACGCTGAAGGTGGTGTCCGCCTCGACCGCGTCCTCAATCCGCACCTGGAGCAGCGTTCGCGTGCTCGGATCCATGGTGGTCTCCCAGAGCTGCTCGGGGTTCATCTCACCAAGCCCCTTGTAGCGTTGGATGTACTGGCCCTCACTTCCGATCGCCACCACCCGCGCCAATAGATGACGCGCGGTCGGGATCTCCTCGGAGCTGTCCCCAACAGCTAGCCGAAACGGTGTCGGCCCGACATCGGCGGTACGCTCAGCGAAGCGCAGCATGCGCTGGTAATCCGGGGACTCGAGGAAGTCGTTGTCGAGTACAACCGCGCGGATAACACCCGATTGGTAGGAGCGGATGGAGGGCCGCCAGATGCTGTGCTCCTCATCACGGGCCCAGGTGATCTCGAGGGGTAGCGTCTCGGGATAGCTGGTTTCCAGGTAGGCCACCATGCGGCGCTCGATCTCCTCGCGGTCTCGCTCCTCGGAGGGCATGTCAGCGCTGTTGAGTCCCGCCCCGAGCGCCGCAGCCTCCACGATTCGGGCATCGATCCCGCGCCGCTCAAGTGATTTCGCGGTGCGATCGATGGTCCGCGTCTCCGCGATCAGCTCACGCAGGCGAGCCTCGGCCAGGGGAGTCTCGTGCCCGGTGGGAAAGACCTGGAGGCCCTCGAGCGCGATGCTCAGGAGGTACTCGGCCAGGACCTCCGCGGTCTGGATGTAGCGCTCATGCTTCCCGCGCTTGACCTTGTAAAGTGGCGGCTGGGCGATGTAGAGGTACCCACTCTTGATCAGCCCCTCCATATGACGGAAGAAGAATGTCAGCAGCAGCGTCTGGATATGGGCGCCATCCACGTCGGCATCGGTCATCAGAATGACCTTGTGGTAGCGCACCTTCTCGACGCTGAACTCAGCTCCGATCCCCGTGCCCAGCGCCGAGATCATGATCTGGATCTCCAGGTTGGCGAGCATGCGGTCGAGCCGCGCCTTCTCTACGTTCAGCAGCTTGCCACGCAACGGCAGCACCGCCTGATTCTTGCGGTCGCGGCCCTGCTTGGCCGAGCCGCCGGCTGAATCCCCCTCTACAATGAAGATCTCGGCGTTGCGGGGATCCCGCTCCTGGCAGTCCGCCAGCTTGCCCGGCAGGTTGGCATCGGAGAGCGCGCCCTTGCGACGCGTGAGCTCGCGGGCCTTGCGCGCAGCGTCCCGCGCGCGCATGGCGTCGGTGCACTTGCTCGCGATCGCTTTGGCGATAGACGGATTCTCCTCGAAGTGCTGCGCCAAGCTATCGTTCATAAGGCTGGCCACGAGCCCCAGCACCTCGCTGTTACCCAGCTTGGACTTGGTCTGGCCCTCGAACTGAGGGTGCGTAAGCTTCACACTCACCACGGCCGCCAGACCCTCACGGGTATCATCACCAGTTACGACAGCCACCTCCTTAGAGTTGCCGGAGGCCTGGATATAGCGATTGATCGTGCGCGTGAGGCCGTTGCGAAAGCCCGTGAGGTGGGTGCCCCCTTCGGTGGTGTTCACGTTATTGGCGAAGCTGAACACTGCCTCGTTGTAGCCGTCGTTATATTGCAGGGCGACCTCGATGTGGACGTGTACAGTGACGGTCCCATCCCCGGTCGACTGCTCGTACTGACGATCCCCCGACAAGAAGATAGGCGCATGCAGCGGGTTCTTGTTGCGGTTGATGTACTCGACGAAGGAGGTGATGCCACCCTCATAGTGGAAGTCATGCTCCTTAGCCGTGCGCTCGTCGAGGAGCTGGATACGGACGCCAGCATTCAGAAAAGAGAGCTCCCGCAGCCGTTGAGCCAGCGTATCAAAGTTGTACTCGATGTTATCGAAGATGGAGGGGTCGGGATGGAAGGTGACGCGCGTACCAGTCTTATCTGTCTTGCCAACCGTGTGCAGGTCGTCGTGGGGCGTACCGGCCCGGTAGGCCTGGCGCCACACCTGACCCCCGATCTTGATCTCGAGCTCCAAGCGATCGGAAAGGGCGTTCACACAGGACACGCCCACACCGTGCAGCCCACTTGAGAGCTTATAGGCCTTATTATTGAATTTGCCCCCAGCATGAAGCGTGGTCATTACAACCTCGGCGGCCGGCCGACCCTCCTTCTCGTGCAAGTCGACGGGGATGCCACGACCGTTGTCCTCGACGGTGACGGAGTTGTCGTTGTGGATGACCACGCGCACAACATCACAGTATCCAGCCACGGCCTCGTCAATCGAGTTGTCCACTACCTCGTAGACGAGATGGTGCAGCCCCGCTGGCCCGGTGGATCCAATGAACATGGCGGGGCGCTTACGAACGGGCTCGAGCCCTTCGAGAACCTCGATGGAGCGAGCGTCGTATTCACTCATATGGCGCAGCCTCCGGGGGTCGTCGAAAGCGCAGGGGATACTAGGCAAGCGTAGCCTCGAAGCCACATCACTAGCATTCGAGGTAGCGGACGGTGCCCCGGGGGGCTGCTACGCCGCAAGGCCCTGCAAACGCTCAGAAAATCTAGCGCAGCTGCCGCCGCCCGGCTACATCCGCATGGGCATGACGACAGCCAGGTAGTCGGCGTCGTCCGCTGGCCGCAGCTGGGCCGGTGCCAACTCATCCACGAGCTCGATTAACACCTCTTTGGACGTCATTGCCGACAGCGCATCCAGCATGTAGCGCGCGTTAAAGCCGCTCTCGAAGCGATCCCCCGAATAGTCTACAGGCAAAATTTCACGGGCCTCCCCAAGGTCGGGATTGCTGGCTGAGAGCTCAAGCCCTCCCTTCTCGAGCACAAAACGGAACCCCCGCGAACGCTCATGCGCCAGCAGAGCAATACGCCGCAGGGCATGAGTCAGTCGATCACGGTCCATCACGAGTCGGATCCGAAAGTCTGAGGGCATCACCTGACGGTAATTCGGAAATTCGCCATCGATCAAGCGTGAGGACAGCAGCAGTCCAGGACGTCGCACGATTAGGAAGCCCTCGCCGAGTCCGATCTCGACTGGCCCATCGGTCTCATCGCATAGCTTGCGGATCTCACTTACACCCTTGCGGGGCACGATGATCCCGTTCTCCAGAAACGCGACCGGGTGAGGCGGCGTCTTATCGATCTTGGCCAGTCGATGTCCATCGGTCGCAACGAAGCGCACGCGATTCTCATCCGTGAGCTCCATATAGACCCCGTTCAGGTTGTAGCGCGTCTCATCGCTCGAGGTCGCATATAGCGTCCGATCGATCATCTCCGCCAGCAAACTTGACTCGAGCTCTACGAAGGTCACGCCTTCTCCGCCTGGAATGGTTGGATACTCCTCAGGAGAGATCGAAAGCAAGGAGAAACGCGCGGAGCCACACTCGATACGCACACGTGTGCCATCCTCCAAACCAAAGTTAACATCATCCTCATCGAGCTCGCGCACGATCTCGAAGAGCTTCTTCGCAGCAAGTGTGACGGACCCTTCCTGCTCGATCTCTGCAGGATGCGTGGAGACCACGCCTACCTCGAGATCGGTTGCAGCCAGAATAATACCATCGCTGGTCGCCTTGATAAGGACATTCGAAAGAATGGGTAGCGTACCACGTCGCTCTACGATGGCCTGAATTCGTCCCAGTCCCTGCAGGAGGTTCGCGTTGTTGATCTTAAATTTCATGCCTCCCTCCTCTCTTAAATTTGGATCTGGTTAAAGAGTAGAAGAAGAGATGCCCATTGAAATAGGGATAAGAGAGGCAACCCCTCGTGTCTACTGGAATATTTATTCACATTGCTGGTTGAATTGATGGTGGAGAGGAGCTGGACTTGCTTTCGGTCTGTATGTGTAGGTAGGAAGTTCACCTCTTATCCACCTGCTTTCAACCGCTCGAGCAACTCTTTCTCCAAAAGGTCGAGTGTTGCATGGAGGCTAGCGTTCTCATGACGCTGCTGCTCAAGCTTCCGGAAGGCATACAGCGCTGTGGTGTGATGACGACGCAGGCGCTGGCCGATCTCGGGGTAGGAGAGGTTGCAGTGCTGGCGTAGCAGGTACATGGCAATCTGACGCGGTGTGGTGACACGCGGTGTGCGTATTCTGGCGCGTAGGTCCGAGATGCGTAGATTAAAGTGGCGGGTGACCTGGCTGAGGACCACCTCTGGCGAGATGGGAGCCGCACGGCGTGGTCCCTGCGCCAGTGTGCGGCGGACAAAGCTGGCGTCCGTCATGTTCTGTCGACAGGGGGGCTGGAGCATCAGCTCGGTTAGGAGGGTGTCGAGCCGCTTCAGATTGCCTGCAAGCTTGGAGACGATCTCGGAGGCGACATCCAGGCGAGGCTCGGCCCCCCAGCGTGCGACGCGCTCCAGCACGATCGCCACCTGTGTCTCCCACTCCGTGGGGTGCAGCTTGAGGCTTGCACCCGTGAGGAGTGCCTGCTTGAGGGCTGGCTGGATCGCCTCGAGCTGCGCCGCCGGGTGGCGTGCGGTGACCACGACCTGAGCACGAGTGGCGCGCATGGCCTCCAGCGCCCGGGCAAGCTCGCTCTGGGAGGCCTCTCGACCCTCGAGGGCCTCGAGGTCATCCACCAGCAGTGCGGCCAGGCCGTGTATGCGGGCCCGAAACGTCGTCAGCGTACGCGCGCGAATGGCGCTGGCCAGCTCGAGCGAGAACGCGTTGGCACCAATTTGCAGCACCTCGCCGCTATGCTCCAAGTCACGCGCCAGCGCTCGTAGCAGATGAGTCTTGCCGCAGCCAGCCGTGCCGTAGAGCAAGAGGGGCGAGGCATGCTGGCCGGGATGACGCACGACGCTCGCTGCCAGCCGTAGTGCTGGCTCGTTCGAAGGGCTGGCGATGAAGCTCGAGAGCGCCTGGCCGGGAGCTAGCGGCTCGTTGGAGAGGGGAACCACGGCGAGCTCGCAAGTTTTGTCGCTCACACGGCTCAGCGTGGTACTGAGTGCCAGGATCCTGCCGTCATCCAGCCAGAGCTGGAGTCGGGACCTCGGGATACCGATCGTCAGCGTCTCGGGTGTGACCTTGAGAACACGGCTGTGATCGGCCATCTCACGCGTACGCTCGGCAGAGAGCTTGGGCGGAAGCCCGCTTAACACAGCCGTCCAAAGGGGAGTGCTCCCAGCGGGTGATGCGGGCGGTCTGCTTGTATGCGACAAGGGGGAAGAACTTTCCGGCGCTTCAGACGCCGTTCGTTAACGCTCATAGCAGAGCGCTGCGCAGCAATGCAAGAAAGAGTTTACCGTCGCTGAAACCAGGTGGCTACGTCCGCGTGGAGCGCCTCATTGACACGCTGTTGGGGCTATGCTTGGCTCTCCTGCGCTCGGCGCCGAGCCGCTAGAGGCACCGCTCATGAAACGCACGTATCAGCCAAGTCGTATCCGCCGCGCGCGCACGCATGGCTTCCGAGCTCGCATGAGCACAGCAGCGGGCCGCCGGGTCCTTTCCCGCAGACGTGCCAAGGGCCGGCGCCAGCTGGCACCGGCGACCCGGAGGACGTAGCGTTCTCTCTGGCATGCCCGGGTCTCGAGGGATGCCTCACGACCGCCTGCGGCGGGGCGATTTCCTGCGGGCGACCCGCCGTGGACGGCGCGTAGAGACGGGTTACTTTCGGGTCTTCGTCCTGAGGCGGGAGGATGGCGGGCCGACGCGGCTCGGAATCACCGTCACTCGCAAAGTGGGGAAGGCTGTCCTTCGCAATCGGATCAAGAGGCTGGTGCGGGAGTGGTTCCGTCAACGTGACCAGGGGATGGATGCGTGCGATCTGATCGTGGTGGTGAAGCGAGAGTTTCCCCAGGGGCTGCGGCTGCAGCAGGTGGCGCTGGACCTGGATCGGGGGCTGGACCGCATTCGCATGGGCAACGCGTCCTGATCGGCGCGATCCGCCTCTATCAGGGTACGCTCTCACCGCTGCTGGGTTCGAGCTGTCGCTACTACCCCAGCTGCTCCGAGTACGCGATCCAGGTTGTGGCGCGCGACGGCGTCTGGCGCGGCGCTGGGCGCGCGCTGCGTCGCGTACTGCGCTGTGCGCCCCTGATCGGGGGCGGGCTCGACCTGCCCTAGGGGAGACCAGGCTTGGATCGGGTACAGCTCATTGCGATCGCGCTCGGCATCGGCCTGCTGGTGTACTGGTTCATGACGGTGTCGCCGCAGCAGGCGCCGCAGCCGGAGACGAGCGTGACGCAGCAGAACGAGCCGCGACCACCCCCGCATGCTCCCGGCATGCCGACACTGGCTCCCATGACGCAAGCTGAGGCCGCGTCATTAGCGCCCCCGGCCGTGAGGCTGGAGACGTTCGATACAGTAACGCTGGAGAATGACGCAGTGCGTATGGAGATCAGCACGCGTGGCGCTCGCCTGCGCAGCGTGCAGCTCAAGCACTACCGCTCCGCGCTGGACGAGAACTCGGGCCCGCTGGAGCTCGTGACCGTGCCCGAGCGCGGCACCCTAGTCGCTTTTCTCGGCGAGGGGGTATTTGCGCGCCTCGAGAACGAGAAATATGAGGTGGTGCGAGTGGAGCCGCGGGAGGCGGAGCTACGTGTGGTGCGGGATGGCATCGAGGTGCGGCGCGTGCTCACCCTGGACGAGTCGGGTTACGGCGCGCGCCTGCGGGTCAGCGTCGAGAATCATAGCGACGTTCGCGTGCGTCCTGCCTTCCAGCTGGTCTGGTACGGCCAGGACAATAGCCACTCCACGACGGAGCGTTTCCAGGCCTACAGCCTGGTCGCCATGGAGGACGAGGGCGTAGAGCGAACGCCGCTGCAGGGGACCAGCAGCCCCCTGTCCTGTGCAGGCGGCGGCGGAGAGCCCAAGGGGCGCGAGCTTGCGCGGCCGGTGGAGTGGGCCGGGATCGACAGCCGCTATTTCATGGCCGTGGCGATCGCCGAGGCCCCGGGTGAAGCGAGCGCGTACCAGGGACCGATCGGTCGTCATGCGGGTCAGAGCGTGCTCAGCTACCCGCCTTTCGAGGTACCCCCGGGCGCGCATGTGGAGCGGAACTACCGACTCTATCTCGGCCCCAAGGTTCGGTCCGATGTGGTTGCGGTCGAGCCCAGGCTTGAGCCCGCGCTGCGTGTCGGGTGGGTCTGGGTGCGCCCGCTGGTGGAGCTGTTCGTGGGCATGCTGAGGTGGACCTACGAGCACGTGATCGCGAACTACGGGGTCTCGATCATCATCCTCACCTTTCTGGTGAGGCTCGGGACGTTCCCGCTAACCCAGCGTTCCATGAAATCCATGCAGAGCGTGAGCGTCGTTGCTCCCGAGATGAAGCTGCTGCAGGAGAAGCACAAGGACGACAAGGCGAAGCTGCAGCAGGAGATGATGGCGCTGTACCGACGCAAAGGCATCAATCCCCTGACCGCCATGGGGGGCGGCTGCCTGCTGATGCTGATCCAGATGCCCTTCCTACTCGCGCTCTACTTCGCTCTGCAGAGCTCGATCGAGCTGCGGCACGCGCCCTTCATACTCTGGATCCATGACCTCTCCGTGCCCGAGGACTTCTTCTCGATCGCGGGGCTGCCGATCCGACCCCTGCCTCTTCTGATGGGGCTCTCGATGGTGCTGCAGCAGCGCCTCATGCCGACGCCCAACGTTGATCCGCAGCAGCGCCAGATGATGATGTTTATGAGCGTATTCTTCATCTTCCTTTTCTACTCTTTTGCCTCGGGTCTGGTGCTGTACTGGTTCGTGAGCAACTTGCTGGCCATCGGGCAGCAAGTTCTGCTACGAAGGAAGACTGCGGCACAGACCGCGAAGACCTCAAAGGATCCAAAGGGCTGACGGGAGGCTTTACAAGCGCAATGGACCTGACGGTAGCCAAGGAGTTCGTAGGCGCTAGCGAGGCGGAAGCCGTCGAGAAGGCGGCGAAGTTTTTCGGCGTCTCCGCTGCCCAGCTCGAGCTGCGGACCCTCCCCAGCGACCTGGGAGTCGCGGGGCTGGGCTCGCGCGTGGTGGTTCTGGCCTCGACCAAGGACGAGCCCGTTGAGCTCGGCCCCGTGGGTGAGTTCATCTCGGGCGTGCTCGAGCGCATGCAGGTGAGCGGACGGGCGGGCTTGGAGGAGGTCGAAGCGGAGGGCGAGATCGTCATCACCCTGCGCAGCCAGGGTCTGCGGGAGTGGGCGCGTCAGGACTCGCGCGTGCTGGGCGCGCTGTCCCACCTAGCTCAGCGTGTCGCCCAAAAGCGGATGGGCGAGGATGCTTCAGCGCGGGTCGAGCTGCCTGGAGGGGAGCAGGAAACCCGCGGAGACCGACAAGAGCGGGGAGTGCGGCGAGATCGAGGAGACCGCGCAGCGCGACCAGGCCGCGGCAACCGCGGGGAGAGCGACGATACCGCGCTCGAGAAGCTGGCGCACGAATCCGCCGCCGAGGTGACGAGGACGGGACGGGCTGTGCTGCTTCGTCCCATGAATTCCAAGGAGCGTTGGCTCATACACAACGTCGTGAACGAGACTCCGGGTCTGCGCTCGGAGAGCGAGGGCGAGGGCAGGATGCGGCGCGTCAAAATCGAGCCTGAATGACGCAGGGGCCAGACCCCTCTTCACAGGCTCGGATCGAGCGCTACCTGGATGAGCTCAGGAAATGGGCTGCGCGCAGCAACCTGGTCGGATCAACGCGCAATGATGCGTTGCGTCGGCACGTTGAGGACTCGTTGGCGGCTGCGCGTCATCTGCCGCACGACGCACGAGTCGTGGATTTGGGCAGCGGCGCCGGCTTTCCCGGCCTGCCCCTGCTGATCGTGCGCCCGGATCTGAAGCTGACGCTGGTGGAATCACGCGAGCGCCGGGTCCACTTTCTTCGCCAGGTGGTGCGAGTGCTCGAGCTTGATTGCGTCGTACAGCGTTGCCGGATTGAGGATGCGCCAGCCGGCGTGTTCGCGTACGCCCTGCTGCGAGCGGTGGCCCCGGTGCAGAAAGCGCTGTCCCTGGCGGCGCCATGGGTCAAGCCTGGGGGAGAGGTCTGGATCTGGACCCGGGAAGAGCCCGCCGCTGCGGGATCAGCGTTTGTTGGGGAGATCCCTCTGGGAGACCGCGGGCGGATTCTGCGTGCCCGTGCGGCGGCAGTTTCCCGTGGAACACCCTGAAGACACTAGCGAGATCCAAGGCGGTCCGGGATCCCTCCCTATCCGAACCTCCCCTCCCTCTGGCGCACCCGCAAGCCTCCGCCGAGCCACACAAATCGTTGCCTGACGGTGCTCCGAGGCAGGGATTACGTCGCGGGCGACACTCTGCCCTGCGAGAGAGCAAGCGGAAGACTCGCAGAGACCCGCCAGCTCCGTGAGAGAAGTGCGGCAGGCCGACGCGCACGCTGCCAGCTCCTGCCGCAGCCCTGCGTCCGCAGGGGCGTGTAGTTTCCCGTGGAACACCCCGCTGTGCCACCCGTTCCATCGCCCCTTCCCCCCCCCGCAAATTAAGATCCGGCTCGACCCTGGCCCAAGGGGATGCGCTGCTTGGCGCCCGGCCCAGCCGGAAGGTCCCGGAGGCCAGCCGGTCTGCGGAGCCCCGTCAGCTCCGAGAGGAAAGTGCGGCTGGCCGACGAGCACGGGCTACCTCCACAGAAAGGAATCGAAAGCAATGACCTGCGCTAGGGCTGCGGCCGCAAGGGCATGTGGTTTCCCGTGGAACACTCTGAAGTCGCATAGTTCTTTGTTTTTCACGTGGAACAATCCGCTAGACTAGCGGTCGGCTTCCGGCCGCCGATAGGGACATCAGGGGCAGCGTCCCCACGCTCGCGCGCCGGGCGCCACTTGCTTGCAGCCCAGGATGGGGGGGGAAATGGCTCGCGTTATCGCGGTGGCCAACCAGAAGGGGGGGGTCGGGAAGACCACCAGTGCGGTGAATCTGGCCGCGTCCCTGGCGGCCGCCGAGTGCTCCACCCTGCTGATCGATCTCGATCCGCAGGCCAATGCCACATCCAGCCTGGGATACCCACCCGGCGAGGTGAAGCACGGGGTCTATGAGGCCCTGATCGGTCCGGCGGAGATCTCCGGCCTGATCTTGAATACCTCGCTCGAGTTCCTGAAGCTGGTCCCGGCCTCTGGCGAGCTGGTCGGCGCGGAGCTCGAGCTCACCTCTCTCCCCGGGCGGGAGCGCCGCCTCGCGGAGCGGATCAAGGGGCTCGGCGATCAGGCTCGCGTCATTCTGATCGATACCCCGCCCTCGCTCGGACTGCTGACGCTGAACGCCCTGGTGGCCGCCGACTCGGTGCTGGTGCCGCTGCAGTGTGAGTACCTGGCGCTCGAGGGCCTGGCGTCGCTGATGCAAACCATCGAGCGGGTACGCGCGGAGCTCAACCCCGGCCTGCAGCTCGAGGGACTGCTGCTGACAATGTACGACGCGCGCAACAACCTCTCGACGCAGGTGGCCCGCGATGCACGCCAGCACTTTCCGGACAGCGTCTTCCGTACGGTGATTCCACGCAACGTGCGGCTCTCCGAGGCTCCCAGCCACGGTAAGCCCGCGTTGCTCTACGATATCAACTCGAAAGGGGCACTGAGCTATCTCCAGCTCGCGCAGGAGCTCCTGGAAAGGATGCAGCATGGGAACACATAATGCCCTGGGCCGCGGCCTCTCGGCCCTGATTCCGCCCGCGGCCCCCAGCGCGCCCTCGACACCGGAACCTGACACGGGTTCCGGCACGCCACTTTACATTGCGGTCAGCCGCATTGCGCCCAACCCGCGTCAGCCACGTAAGAGCTTCAACGACGGTGAGCTGATGGCTCTCGCCGCGTCGATTCGGGAGCAGGGCGTGCTGCAGCCGCTGGTGGTGCGTCACAAGGGCGACGATTATGAGCTTATCATCGGTGAACGACGCTGGCGCGCGTGCCAGCTGGCCGGAGTGGAAGAGGTGCCTGCGGTCGTGCTCGACGCGAGCGACCGCGGCGTGCTGGAGATGGCGCTGGTCGAGAATGTTCAGCGTGCTGACCTCAACGCGGTCGAGCTCGCCAACGCTTTCAGGGCGCTGATCGATAGCGAGGGGATGACACAGGAAGAGGTAGGGCGTCGCGTAGGACTCGACCGTTCCAGCATCGCCAATCACCTGCGTATGCTGGAGCTCGGGACCAACATCCAGCAGGATCTGATCGATCAAAAGCTCACCATGGGGCACGCCAAGGCCATCCTTCAGGTCCCGCGTAGCGAGCGCAACGCGCTGCACGAGCAGATCCTCAAAGGCGGGCTCACGGTGCGCGCGGCCGAAGAGCTAGCACGACGCGATGCGTCTAACGCAGCGTCAAAAACTTCGCGGCCGGGCCCGAGCCGGGATGTCCATGTCGTGGATCTTGAAGATCAGCTGTGCCGGGCACTGCAGACAAAGGTTAGGATCGTGGGACGTCGGGTGCGCGGTCGCATCGAGCTTCACTACTTTGGCGCTGAAGAGCTGGACCGTCTCAGCGATCGGCTGCGCGGAAGCGGCTAAGGATGGATTCACTTCAGGGTTTCCTCGACAGCGGTGCGTCGTTTCAGGGCAAGCTGTGCTTCAGCGGAGTGGTGCGCGTGGACGGCCAGCTGCAGGGGGACGTCAGCTCTGACGGGACGCTGGTGGTGGGCGAGACGGGGGTTGTGGAGGCGACCCTCGAGGTCGGCAGCTTGATCGTGCACGGCTTTGTCCTGGGAGATGTTAGAGCCCAGAACCGGGTGGAGATCGCAGCCGGCGGGCAGCTTGAGGGCAGCATCGAGTGCGCGCGTCTGGTGGTCGAGGAGGGGGCACGGATCGACGCAAAGATCGTGATGACGGGCGAGCGGGCCCGGGATTCGGGTAAGCCGGCGAAGGACTAGGGTCCTGGTCGGCCTGGAACGCCGCCTCCGTCGTTGACTTGAAAATCGTCTTTGCGATACTCGCGCGCGCTCCAATACCCGAACCTTCCCTCCCCGCCGTGGATAGGCCCGGGTAGCTCGGTGCGGTCTGCGAGTACCGACCAGCGGCCCTGACCGCTCCCATGCCAGCGGCTGAGAACACGGAAAGAGGTCATTCTGCGGTCCCTCGTCATCGTCACTGCGCTGAGCCTTCTGGGCTTCCCGGCACGCGCCCTCGCCGGCGGAGATGGGCTGAACCTGATACCCAACCTCACACTGCTGGTCGCCAACCTGACCGTGCTCGGGCTCTTGATCTACCCCACCCAGCGCTGGCTCTTGGCGCCGCTGGTCCGCGTCCTGGTGGAGCGCGAGCAGCGCACGGCGGGAGCCCTGGAGCGCGCTGAGTCGACCCATGCGGAGGCCGTGCGGATGCGGGAGGAGCTCGAGCGCGAGCTGCTGAGGGCGCGCACGGAGGCTCAGGCCCACCGGAGCGTCATCCTGGGCGAGGCGGAGGTCGAAGAGCGGCGCATCCTCGAGGAGGCGCGCACCGACTCCGCCCGGGCGCTGGAAGCCGTCCGCTCGTCGGTCGAGGGCGAGCTGGCCGAAGCGCGGCGCACGCTTCAGAGCGATGCGCAGGAGCTCTCCCGAGCGGCCGCGGCGCGCATCCTGGGTCGAGCGCTATGAGCCAGCGCAGCGTTGTTCTGGGCTCGCTCCTGCTCTTGCTCGCGAGCCCCGTGTGGGCAGCGACGGCGGCGGAGGCGGAGCACGGCACCAACTGGCCCCTGCTCGGGCTGCAGGTTCTCAACACCGCCGTGCTGGTCCTGATCCTGCTCCGCTTCACACGCCGCCCGATCCGGGATTTTCTGCTCCAGCGCAGCCATCGCATACGACGCCAGATCGACGCGGCGGAGAGTCGTCTGCGCGCAGCGGAGACCGAGATCGAGCAGCTTCGCCGGCGCCTGCTGCGTTTCGAGGATGAGAAGCAAGAAATCATCGCGCGCAGCGGCGAGCAGGCGGAGGCCGAGCGTGCGCAGACGCTCGAGCGGGTGCGGGCGACGGCGGAACGGATCCGCGAGGAGGCGCGCCGCGTGGCAGATCAGGAGATCGAGCGCGCACGGCAAGAGCTCCAGAGCGAGGCCGCCGAGCTGGCCGTCTCGCTGGCGCGCGACCTGTTGCGCGAGCAGCTCACGCTGGACGATGACCGCCGCCTGCTGCGCGAGTACGTGAATCGTCTGGGAGGAACGCCATGACGCGCGGCGGGGCCATCGCCCAGCGCTATGCGCGGGCGCTTTTCGGGCTGGGCCAGGAGCGCGGGGACCTGCCGCGGCTGCTGGGGGAGCTGGACACCCTCACGGACCTGGTGCTCGGCGCTGACGAGCTGCGTCGGGTGCTCTTCACACCCATCCACCCGCGCTCCGAACGTCGGGGCGTGCTGGGGGAGCTGGTCGAGCGCCTCGAGCTCTCCAAGGAGGTCCACGCGTTCTCGATGCTGCTGGTGGACCAGAACCGCACGGGGTACCTGCCCCAGATCCGTGACGCCTTGCGGGAGCTCGTGGAGCAGGCCGCAGGGCTTGTGACGGCCCAGCTGATTTCGGCGCGACCCCTCGCGCAGGACGAGGTGGAGCGCCTGCGCGAGGTTTTATCGCGGCGGGTGAATGCCGAGGTCAAGCTCCAGCTCGACGTGGACGAGAGCCTGATCGGCGGCGTGATCGCGCGCGTCGGAGACCTGATGCTGGACGGTAGCGTGCGAGCGCAGCTCGACTCGCTGTCCATGAAGCTACGAAGGGGATCGCCATGAAGCTAAAAGCGGCGGAGATCAGCGAGATCATCCGGCGGCAGATCCGCGACTACGAGCGCGAGATCGACATCAGCGAGACCGGCACCGTGCTGGCGGTGGGGGACGGCATCGCCCGCGTCTACGGCCTCGAGAAGGTCATGGCGGGCGAGCTAGTCGAGTTCGGCCGCGGTGTCCAGGGCCTCGTGCTCAACCTCGAAGACGACAACGTCGGTGTCGCCATCATGGGCGAGGACATCCACATCCGCGAGGGCGACATCGTGCGCCGCACCGGCAAGATCATCCAGGTGCCGGTGGGCGCTGCAATCTGCGGGCGCGTGGTGGATGGCCTGGGTAGACCCGCCGACGGGAAGGGCCCGATCGAGAGTTCGGAGATGCGGCGGGTCGAGGTGAAGGCGCCGGGGATCGTGAAGCGCCAGCCGGTGAAGGAGCCGCTGCAGACGGGCATCAAGGCGATTGATGCCATGACGCCGATCGGGCGGGGTCAGCGGGAGCTCATCATCGGCGATCGTCAGACTGGCAAGACGGCGCTCGCCCTCGACACCATCATCAACCAGCGCGACGCGGACGTCTGCTGCATCTATGTCGCGATCGGCCAGAAGCGGTCGACGGTGGCACAGGTGGTGGAGAAGCTACGCGAGCACGGGGCCATGGACTACACGATCGTCGTCGCCGCGTGCGCTTCGGACCCGGCGCCGCTGCAGTTCATCGCGCCCTACACCGGGGCGACCATGGGCGAGTACTTCCGCGACAACGGCAAGCATGCGCTCGTCATCTATGATGACCTTTCGAAGCAGGCCACGGCCTACCGCCAGCTCTCGCTGCTGCTGCGGCGCCCGCCCGGGCGGCAGGCGTACCCGGGGGACGTCTTCTATCTGCACTCGCGCCTGCTCGAGCGGGCCGCGAAGATGAGTGACGAGGAGGGCGGCGGAAGCCTGACGGCGCTGCCCATCATCGAGACTCAGGCTGGCGATGTCTCCGATTACATTCCGACCAACGTGATCTCCATCACCGATGGTCAGATCTTTCTGGAGACCGATCTTTTCAACGCGGGACAGCGCCCGGCCGTGAACGCGGGCATCTCCGTCTCGCGCGTGGGTGGGAACGCGCAGATCAAGGCGATGAAAGACGTGGCGGGCACTCTGCGCGTGACGCTGGCACAGTACCGCGAGGTCGAGGCCTTCTCGCAGTTCGGGAGCGATCTCGACAAGGCCACGCAGGAGCAGCTCGCCAACGGAGAGCGACTCACAATGATCCTGCGACAGCCGCAATACCAGCCCATTCCGGTGGAGGTTCAGGTCGTGCAGATCTACGCGGCCACGCCACAGGACACGCGCCGCTCCTGGGTGCGCGCATTCCCCGCCGAGGATGTACCGCGCTACGCGGACGAGCTGGCCACCTTCATGCAGAGCAAGCATCCGGAGATCCTCGAGGAGATCCATGCTAGCAAGGCCCTACCCGACGAGCTGAGGACCAAGCTGGAGGCCGCGCTCGACGCGTTCGGCGAGGTCTTCCAGCCCTCGGGGGAGGCGACGTAGACCCGCGTGCCCACCCTGCGCGACATCCGCACCCGGATTGGTTCGGTCAAGAAGACTCAGAAGATCACGAGTGCGATGAAGATGGTCTCGACGGCCAAGCTCGCGCGCGCGACCCACGCCATGCGCGCGGCCCGACCCTACGCCGAGAAGATCCGCGAGGTGCTGGCAGCGGTGGCCTCGGGGGTCGAGACGGACGCCCATCCCCTGCTCAGCGCTCGCGGTAAGGTGCGTCGGCTCGACGTGGTGCTCTTTACCAGCGACCGGGGGCTCTGCGGCGCCTACAACGCGAACCTGATCAAGCACGCGCAGCGCTTGATCGCCGCACGCCGGCCCGAGCTCGAGTCGGTGGCGATCGTGCCGGTGGGCCGCAAGGGCGGAGACTACTTCCGCCGGCACAGCCAGGGGCAGATCCCCAGGGCCTGGTCGGGTCTGGGCACGGTGACGCCGGCGCCGGCCAGCGAGATCGCCAAATACCTGATGCAGCGCTACCTGGACGGGGAGACGGATGAGGTCGTCCTCGTCTACAGCAAGTTCAAGTCCGCCCTCACGCAGACTCCCGGAGACGAGGTTCTGATTCCGGTCACTCCCGAGTCGGCGGCGCAGACGCTCAGCTACGAGACGGAGCCGAGCCCGGAGCAGCTGCTGGGCATACTCGTGCCGCGAGCGGTCGAGTTTGCCGTCTTCCGGGCGCTGCTGGAGAACCAGGCGGGAGAGCACGGGGCCCGGATGACGGCCATGGAGAGTGCGACGAGTAACACCGAGGAGCTCGTCCGAACCCTCACACTGGATTACAACAAGGCGCGGCAGTCGGCGATCACAGCCGAGCTGGTCGAGATCGTGGGCGGCGCCGAGGTGCTCTAGGAGATTGCGATGAACGGAAAGATATTGCAGGTCACGGGTCCGGTCGTGGACGTCGAGTTCCCGCCGGGTCAGCTGCCCGAGATCTACACGGCGCTGACGCTGAACAATCCCTCGATCAGCGATGAGCCGGACAACCTCGTGGTCGAGGTGGCTCAGCATCTGGGGGAGAATACAGTGCGCTGTATCGCCATGGACTCGACCGAAGGCCTGGTGCGGGGCGCGTCCGTTGCGAATACGGGCGAGCCGATCCGCGTGCCGGTGGGCGAGGCCACGCTCGGCCGGATCATGAACGTCATCGGCAAGCCCGTCGATGAAGCGGGGCCGATCCAGTCGGACACCACCTCGCCCATTCACAGGCAGCCGCCCAAGCTCGAGGAGCAGTCCACCACGATCCGCCAGTTCGAGACGGGGCTCAAGGTCATCGACCTGCTCTGCCCCTTCCCCCTGGGCGGGAAGATTGGCCTCTTCGGCGGTGCGGGTGTGGGTAAGACCGTGCTCATGCAGGAGCTGATCCACAATATCGCCACCCAGCACTCGGGCTATTCGGTCTTCGCCGGCGTGGGCGAGCGCACCCGCGAGGGCAATGACCTCTGGCTCGAGATGAAGGAGTCGGGGGTGCTCAAGCAGACCGCGCTGGTCTACGGGCAGATGAACGAGCCGCCCGGCGCCCGCGCGCGTGTGGGCCTGACGGCGCTCTCCGTCGCGGAGCACTTCCGCGATGAGGAAGGTCGCGACGTGCTGCTCTTCATCGACAACATCTTCCGCTTCACGCAGGCGGGCTCCGAGGTCTCGGCGCTGCTCGGCCGGATACCCAGCGCGGTCGGCTACCAGCCCACGCTCGCGACCGAAATGGGCGAGCTGCAGGAGCGGATTACCTCCACCCATAAGGGATCGATCACCTCGGTGCAGGCGATCTACGTGCCCGCCGACGACCTCACCGACCCCGCGCCAGCCACGACCTTCGCGCATCTCGAGGCCACCATCACGCTCTCGCGCCAGATCGCGACGCTCGGAATCTATCCCGCGGTCGACCCGCTCGATTCGACCAGTCGCATTCTCGACCCGCTGGTCGTGAGTGCGGAGCACTACCGCACGGCGCGTAGCGTGCAGCAGGTGCTGCAGAAGTACAAGGATCTTCAGGACATCATCGCGATCCTGGGGATGGATGAGCTCTCGGAGGAGGACAAGCTGACCGTCGCGCGCGCGCGCAAGATCCAGCGCTTTCTGTCGCAGCCTTTCTTCGTGGCGGAGCAGTTCACCGGCATCTCGGGCAAGTCGGTGAAGATCGCCGACAGCGTGCGTGGTTTCGGTGAGATCCTCGACGGGAAGCACGATGAGCTGCCAGAGCAGGCCTTCTACATGGTCGGCGCGATCGAAGAGGCCGTGGCGAAGGGAGCCCGGCTGCTCGAGCAGGTGGCCTGAGGTGTCGCTCCAGCTCAGCATCGTCACGCCCGAACGCACGCTGGTCGAGCTGGTGGTGGATTCGGTGCTCGCTCCCGGCGCCGAGGGCGAGTTCGGGGTCTTGCCGGCGCACGAGCCCTACCTGACCGTGCTCCAGGCCGGGGAGGTGCGCTATGAGGCGGGGGGGCAGAGCCAGCGCGTGAGGATCGGCGGCGGGTTTGCCGAGGTAACTCAGGAACGAGTGACGGTACTGGCCACGTCCGGGGAGCCCGCCTAGCAGATCGCTCTCAGCCGGGCTCGCCACCCCGCGAGGCGGAGCCCTCCGAGCTCCAGGTGGCGACGCAACTTGGTATGATAAGTTACTGCCGCCGTTGACGATTTTTCTACCCGTTAGCCCCGCGCTCGCGATGTCCATTCTGAATGGAAGCTTCGAGCAGGGGACCGATCCGGGCAGGTTCCAGAATTTGCCCGCCGGCTCTGGGAACATCCCCTCCTGGGAGATCATCGGCGACTCGGTA
>SMUY01433785.1_pt1 | contig 40885 bp, 41 predicted proteins | sample 2456441 | NCBI WGS metagenome assembly SMUY01 (sample SAMN11095931, study PRJNA526329) | marine sediment metagenome | biome: Marine sediment; feature: Surficial sediment; material: Deep marine sediment; isolation source: Hadal surficial sediment | place: Pacific Ocean | collected 2014-11 | depth...
CAAGAGCGGCGATGTCTTCGGCGATTTTCTGACGTAACTCCGGTCGATCGCTGTCATCTAAGAGTTCAACTGCCATACGTATGCGCGTAAGTGGGGTGCGAAGCTCATGCGACGCACTCGCTAACATCATGCGCTTGGCCTCTACGAGATTCTCGATGCGATCAGCGGCGCGATTAAAGCTACGCGCCAAGTTAGCAACCTCATCCTTGCCGAGTACCTCAACCCTCGCCGTGAGGTCGCCGGCGCCGAGCTGGTCCACTTGTGTCTGCAGCCGTTCCAGTCGACCGGTGATACGACGAGCGAGGGGGTAGACACCGATGGCAATGGCAATGGCCAACAGCGCCACCACAAATAGCCAACGTCCAGGGTGACGATGTCGATGCCGGGCCGTCAGCTATCGGCCGTCCGGTAACCGCAGTTCGACGGTAGGGCCGGGTGCTCGCATCCAACCGCTTTCGCTGCCCGTAAGATCAGGTACAGGCAGCGGCTCACCGGCCGCGGCGAGTAGTTTGCCGTTAGGGTCTGTGACCGCGAGATCGACCCCGAACTGTTCACTAAAGCGCTCGATCTCCCGCTGAAGTTCCGACGTAGGGCGATCTCTTGTTGGCAGGATTTCACTCACTAGTTTGGCCGCGCCTCCAAATGCACGTTGGTCATCTGGGGTGTAGGAGCGCACATACCAAACGACGGACGCGAGCAGTATTCCGAAGAGAATGACGATGCCGACGAATGCGAGATAGATTTGCAGATATAGTCGACGCACGGGATGCTTAGTTTTGCTGGCGCGCAAACACATAGCCGGCACCACGAACAGTAATTACCCGGCGAGGCCGTTTCGGGTCATCTTCGATCGTGGCGCGGATGCGCGAGATGTGTACATCGATGCTACGATCGAAGGCCTCCAGCGACTCGCCTTTCACTTTATCCATCAAAGTCTCGCGCGACATGACTCGGCCAGGGTTCTCAGCCAGCGCCGATAGGAGATCGAATTGGTAGCCGGTAAGTGGCCGCTCTTCATCGTCAACGCGAACACATCTTTGATCGCGATCGATCTCAAGGCGCCCAAAGCGGAGAACACTCGTATGGCGATTGGTGGGTCCTTGCTGTCGTCGTAAGATCGCCCGCAATCGGGCGAGTAGCTCCCGTGGGTTGAAAGGTTTGGGCAAATAATCGTCGGCGCCCAATTCCAAACCGACGATGCGATCCATCTCATCCCCGCGGGCGGTTAGCATCAGGATCGGGATATCGGATGTGGCTCGTATACGACGACAAACATCGAACGCATCCATGTCGGGGAGCATAACGTCGAGGATGAGCGCATCGAATGCACTTTCATCAAGCGTACTGAGTCCATCTGCCGCCGTGGGCCGCGTGGTTATCTGTAGGCCTATGGATGAGAGATATTCTGCCACCATGGTTGACAGACTTTCATCATCCTCAATCATTAAGATGCGCTCAGCCACTTTTGCTTGTCCCACCTATCGAAAACACACTTAGATCGCCTGCCTTTGTTGGCGAAGCGATCTAGGTCAGGGGAAGCTTACGTGGATTGGTTTAATGCGCAAACCGTTGCAGCCGATTCATAAGTACTAGACGCTGTTCGACGGTCAGCACCTCCGCACCATCGGCGAGTGCAGTAACAAGCTTTTCAGAGATCTGGGTCGCGATTCCCATCTCATCTTGCCGAATCTGCTCAAGGGCTTGCCGATCGATCTGTGACTGAGACAGTACATCTTTAACGCTGCGTCGATTCTCATGGTGTTGTTGCCTAAGCGGATAGATTTCTTCGACTAGTCCTAGGACGATAGCTTTCACGCGTTTGCTCTGCTCTGGCGTCGCATCGACTGAGCCCAGCGCCCACGCTGCCATATCGAGCGCACGCCCACGAATTTTTTCGATGCTTGAAGCTCCGTGATAATGGTGGTCTCTGGATCCCCAGGCACCATGACCGCCGAAACCGTTATGGGCTGACGCATTGGTGATCAAGACACCGGCAAGGGCCCCAATGCCGATCAGCGCGGCTGCTGCGACACCGAGACGGGCCTTTCGACCGAGGCCGCCCTTGCACTGCCGTTTGGGCTCGGGTGTTTGATTGGTTGTCTGTTGATTCATCATTACCTCCTGGTATTGGTCAGGGAACCGCACCAGCGCGATTCTTGGACGTAACGATACTTGGCGTTCGTTTCTAGGGTTTTTCAGGAATGTAAAGTTTTGTGAAGTCCCTAGGCGGGTAGATCGATGCCCCAGCGGAAGCATGGCGGTATACTGAACCTTGGTCCGAACAACCAAAAGTCAACCCCCATGTGTGATGCCCAATGCCAACAGATCCTCGGAGGCCTGGCCCTGCTAGCTGCTGTGGCTTTATTCTTGGTCGTGCTGGTGTACATGTATATCCGTGCCTACATGGAGAAGCGCAACAAGAGAAAGTTGGAAGCGGAACAAGAGATTCAGTTGCAAATCTACCGGGGACGAAGGCATCCACGCAGTAGATCTCGGACGTAACTGCAAGAACTGATCACATCGCCAAGGAGGCAATCATTGTGACCACTGAATCGCAAACTAATAGACCTGCCTGGGTGTTCAATCTGGCTGATGACGCGCAAGGGATTCACCGCAAACTGGGTGAAGGCATCACAACTCGTATCTTTGTGGGTGATAACGCCATGCTCTCAGTAGTGCGAATAGCGCCACACACTACCGGCAAGGTGCACAGCCACCCTCAGGAGCAGTGGGGCATCCTGCTCGAAGGGGAGTGTGTCCGCATCCAGGGTGGGCGAGAGGTCGCCATGAAAGCAGGTGATTTCTGGCATACGCCCGGTGATGTGACGCACGGGATTCGAACCGGCGATGTTGGTGCTACGGTTCTGGACGTTTTTAGTCCTCCAAGAGACGAGTACAGGAAAGCGGGAGAAGGGTTTGGATAATCGGGAAGCGCGACACATCATGTGGCAGCATACCAACAAATTCAAGATAAACAACAAGATAAAGTTAGAAGTTAGCGCAAATGATGAGGGTCAATTCACCGAAGGATTTTTGTAAGCAAGGGCAGCATGAATAAGACTGACGCGGAATAAACCACCTACTTTCGTCAGCAATCCCGCTCTGGCCGACCCGCGGACAGAGACTATACTCAAAATGCACACTCGTGACGGTACGCAGATGCGCCTCCGTTGCGGCTAAGGACTGCATTAAGCAAGGGAGGGGCCCGTCCTATGGCCAACCATGAGCGTCTTGCGCACGCATTTGCCAAGGCTTTCGTACAACCAGGCATTAGCGACGATACGGTTGAGCAATGCATTTACCAGGTTGCGCTGATACTTGCCAACGATGACGCCAATTTTGATCTTCGCCGCTGGCGTCAACTCATCACAAAGAGACATGCATCATTAAAGCAATTCAGTGGGGCGACTCAGATGAGTAAGGCGCGCTTGGCTACGCGGATTGGACGCAAAGAGACAGGGAGCGGTCATGCAAAAAAGACCAATCGCAACGGCAAAGTACATAGGGTCTGATCGTCGAAACGGCATGCGGCGTGCGCAGCCGCAACGGCGCGGCACCCTGCGTTGGGATCCGATAAGAAAAGATCGACGCCAGGAGCTCGATCGCCGTCGCTAGTGGCTAAATTCCATTTGCAGCGCTTAGCGTTTTGCCTCTCTAAGCATGCCAACGCTATTCTAGCGATTACTGATGTACGTTCCGCTCCACTATTCACTGTTGCTAGCCGCTTTTACTCTACTGTTCATATTGCGAGTATGTGGACAGATTCTCGTTGTAGTCGTCGATATTGACTTCTTGCCGCCGTTCGAGCAGTGGTACTCGGGCCTTCTCCCTTATTCGGTATTGCTGCCGATTCAGATTCTGATTATTGGGGCAATGCTGAAAATTGTCCTCGACTTTGCCAAGAGATCGGGCTTTTTTATAACACCGAAACCACGGGCGGCTGTATTTATCAAATGGTTTAGTATGTCTACTTTTTTTCCATGGGTGTGCGCTACGTTATCACCATGACCTTGTATCCCGAACTCAGATGGTTTACCGATACCATTCCCATCTGGTTTCATATGGTGCTTGCAGCGTTTCTCTATACGTTTAGTCACTACCATCTTAGACAGGGATTGATCACTTCATGACGTTAATGGAACCTGACGTGACGCTTACCGATTACGGTTTGGCGATCGAGTGTATGGTGTTGGCGGGGTTGATTTACGCATACGGTGCACGGCGTAATGCGTTACGCTTTTGGTTCATTACGTTTTTTATTGCGCTCGGTGTTGCTGCGCTTATTGGTGGTACTTTTCATGGGTTTTTTGGTGATCAGTCGTCCCTTGGTGCGACGGTGCTTTGGCCGGCGACACTAGTTGCGATTGGCATGGCCGCTCTAGCCCTTTGGAGCATCGGCGCGATGCTAATTTTCTCTGAGCGTGTTGCCAAGCGGGTATTTTGGGGAGCGTTGTTTGCCTTCGCCGTTTACGTTTTACTCATATTGTTTTCTAGCCAGGTGTTTTGGATAGCGATCATTAACTACATCCCTGCCGCCACCTTTCTGCTCGTCGCCCTTCTAGTCATGTACTCGCGTAATGGGATGAGCTATTTGTTGGTTGGTGTCGGCGGTATTGTTTTGACGTTTATTGCGGCCACGGTCCAGCATACAGGCATATCGATTCATCCCCGATACTTTAATCACAATGCGCTCTACCATTTGATCCAGGCGGTAGCGCTATTTTTGATCTATTGGACCGCACACGTGCTTGTTCGGTACGACATTTCGCCAGGAGGTTAACCGTGTTAGGGCGTCGGAGATTCGTGATGTTGATGGCGAGAGGAAGCGCTGGAATGGCTCTCTTGCCTTTTGCATGCGCTCGTTTTCCCGAGACTCGCTCGGATGTTCTAGTCAACGATATTCACTCCCAACTAAATCCGACTCAGGTGCATCGCGTTTCTCGAATTGATTCGATCGCAGCACTGCGAACGGCAATGCGACAAGCTCGGAACGAGGGCAAAGCAATTAGCATTGCCGGGGGCCGCCATTCTATGGGCGGACAACAGTTCGGTACGGATACGGTACTAATCGATACGCGACCCATGAACCGGGTGTTGAATTTCGATCACACAAGCGGGTTAGTCGAAGTGGAGGCGGGCATTCAGTGGCCCGAGCTCGTTAGCACGCTCGTCCAAAAACAAGAGGGTCGAATCAAACAATGGGGTATTGTCCAGAAGCAGACGGGTGCAGATCGTCTGTCAATTGGGGGCGCGCTGAGCGCCAATATACATGGAAGGGGCCTGACGTTTAAGCCGGTGATCGGAGATGTCGAGTCATTCACGATTATGGGCGCCGATGGTGAATTACACACTTGTAGTCGTGGCGAGAACAAAGAATTATTTAGCCTCGCGATCGGCGGCTACGGACTGTTCGGTGTCATCACTAGCGTCAAGCTTCGACTCATGCCACGCGTCAAACTGGAACGCATTGTCGAGCTTATTAAGGTTTCGGACTTGATAGACGCATTCAAGCAACGAATAAATAACGGCTATCTGTACGGTGACTGTCAGTTTTCTATCGACCCGGAATCTGCGGGGTTCCTCAGGGATGGTGTGTTCTCATGTTATCGGCCTACCGATGCCGGCGCCCAAATGTCGAGCCAACAAAAAAAACTATCGAAGGATGACTGGCGCCAACTGTATTTGCTGGCGCACAAGGATCCTAAGCGCGTCTTTGATGTCTATTCGTCCTATTATCTGGCAACGTCGGGCCAACGTTATTGGTCTGATACCCATCAGCTCAGCAACTATGTCGATGACTATCATGACGCAGTTGATCGTCAGCTTGGCGCACCGGTCAAGGGAACCGAGATGATCTCGGAGGTGTACGTCCCGCGTACTGCCCTGAGCCGCTTCATGGACGTGCTGCGAGAGGACTTTAGAAGACACGGGACCCAAGCGATTTATGGAACCATACGGTTGATCGAGAAGGATGATGAATCTTTTCTTCCTTGGGCCCGGGAGGCCTACGCATGCATAGTGATGAATCTACATGTTGTGCACACCCGGGAAAAGATCGAAAAAGCCGCAACTGACTTTCGTCGTCTAATCGATCGGGCAATAGAACACGGTGGCAGTTATTTCTTGACATATCATCGTTGGGCGGATCGAGGACAAGTCGAGACGTGCTATCCACAAATGGCGGATTTTATAAAACTCAAAAAGCATTATGACCCACATGAAACGTTCCAGAGTGACTGGTATCGTCACTATCGCTGCATGTTCGCGAGCGCCGGTTAAAGCCGTTGGCAAACTTAAGATCTTAATAAATCAAACAAAACCGAACGAGATTTTTCGCAGCCTGATTCTGTGGGAGAATACTTGGTGTGTCTCGAGGTGGGTGGGCGCGACCTAGTCGTTTCGGTGATGGAAGCACCGCGTCTCGAGGAGATCAGCGAAAAGCCAATTGCACATGGAGGTAAGGGACGATGACTAACTGGGTTCTTCTGTCAATCGCCGTGGTTGCTGTCGCTGTGTGGGTAATGTGGTTTCTGTCGGAACCAAGGGCGCGCACCCGACCTAGGCTAGTGGCCCGCGGTAAAACGGCTGGCGGTATCAGCACGTTCCACGCCATGTCTATTCGGCCGGGGCTTGATCCTTGCGAGGCGGCAAAAAAGCTTAAAGGTAAGCGGCTTCTCTCAAAAAGCGCCCCATCCCTGCCGTTACCCGAGTGCGAAGCAGCCGATTGCCAGTGCTGGTATGAGCATTTCGCAGACCGACGCCTGGATGATCGTAGATCCTACCGACCCGCGAACTACGCAGATCACGAACGTCGGGCTGGCAATGAGCGACGGCACGCGGAAACAGGGCTTGCTAGCTAGGTTTATGTTCGAAATGCCACCTCGAACGCGACGTGCCGAGGAGATGAAATGGTACTACGGCAGATAATTGTTTCGATAATCACGCTCGCCGTATGGTCTTCTTGCAATGCGGCGCCGAGGAAATTGACGCAGGAAGACCTACGCTCGCTGGGAACTGTTACCGTTATTTCACTAATGGGTGATGAGTTTCTTCTTCATCACGTTGGTACTACAATCTTCCAAAATAGATACAACAAGGCAGAAGTATCACAGTGGGAAATAGATAGACACACCACTGATGTAGCGACCGAGTTCTTAGAATCAAAGGGACACGTTGTAAAGGAAGTTCAATACGACGCAGAAAGATTGTTTAAGACTTACCCCGCGGGATGGGCAAGAGCAGGCCGAAAATCAAAAAGATTAGACCATTTCTCCAAGAGCTCGCTAGGCAAAATTCAATCGATACATTTGTTGTCCTTTACAGAGACTTTGCTGAAGACTTCATTACGTTCAGCGCAGAAGGTTTGTCAGGATATGGCCTATATCATCGCCGAGCCTTCAAGAAACATGCTGAAACTGCAACCTACGTCGTCATACAAGTAGATGTAGTGTCTGCTACCTCCAAAAAGCCGCTCGCATCAACTGGAGGTAGCGATAGCCATGTCTTGGAAGAAGAGTACTGGCATAAACCCTATCAGAAGAAGAAGGAGAAGAACTTTATCCCGTTGGCTGAGAATCAAATAGATACTTTGAGGCGGACAACAAAGATTAACTTCCGAGATGCCGTACAGGAAGCGCTTACTCGCGTAGGCTTATAGTGTTAGTCCACACTTCCCGGTGGGTGAGGTAATCGAACTGTCTAATCGTAGTTAATCTCTTCATGCGTATTGCTGCGATCGTCGAATACGACGGCTCCCGATTCTCTGGCTGGCAACTTCAGGATGGCGACAGGAGCGTCCAGGGTTGCGTGGAAGAGGCGCTTTCCAAGGTTGCCAACGAGTCGCTACGGGTGACGGTGGCTGGTCGTACCGACGCAGGTGTTCATGCCTCCGGTCAGGTGATTCATTTCGATTCGGACGCTAAACGCCGTGACTACGAGTGGCTGCGTGGTGCTAACAGTAATTTGCCGGATGACGTAGCCATACTGTGGGCCGGGCAGGTGGACTCGTCTTTTCATGCACGATTTTCCGCCATTGGGAGGCACTATCGGTACATCATCCTGAATCGGTCGGTGCGACCGACCTATCTCGCCAAACGTGTGACCTGGGAATACCGGTCACTAGATATTGTACCAATGCAACGGGCGGCAAAGACCTTAATAGGTACGCACGATTTTACGTCTTTCCGCGCTATGCAATGTCAGGCAAAAGATCCAGTAAAGGATTTGCGTCGCCTGGAGGTATCGCGCAATGGCGAGTTTGTAACAATCCATGCCCACGCAAACGCCTTCCTTCACCATATGGTGCGCAATATTGCCGGTGTGTTGATGAGTATCGGCGCCGGCGAGCAAACTAGTGAGTGGGCGCGCGATGTGTTGGCAGCACGCGATCGCACCGTCGCTGGGGTGACGGCACCGGCCCACGGACTTTATCTGACGGCGCTTGAATACCCACAACACTTCCAGATTCCGCCACTTTCGCCCGGCCCCGAGCTTTGGTAAGCTGTTGAATTCTAAAAGTTTGCTTTTGTAATGCAAACCAGAATAAAGATTTGTGGTATTACCCGTATCGAGGACGGACTGGCCGCAGCACGACTGGGGGCAGATGCGATCGGGCTGGTGTTCTATGAAGCCACCCCACGATACGTCACCGTCGACCAAGCGCGTGCTATCGCGCAGGCATTGCCGCCATTCGTAACCCGAGTTGGTCTGTTTGTCGATGTAGACGCCGATAGAGTGCGCGCCACGATCAGTGCCGTGGGGCTTGATATCTTGCAATTCCATGGCGAGGAATCGGCAGAAACCTATCGTGCGTTCGCTCGACCGTATATAAAGGCCGTGCGTATGCGGGATGATGTTGACCTGCATGCACAGCAGCGAGCTTACCCAGATGCAATAGGTTTGTTGCTAGACACCTATGTGAAACATGCACCGGGTGGTTCAGGCGAAACGTTTGACTGGCGTCTTGTACCACGAGATCTAGAAACACCGATTATTCTAGCGGGTGGTCTCACGGCTGATAATGTGAAAGACGCCATTAAAGTAGTGCGGCCGTTTGCGGTTGATGTAAGTAGCGGCGTAGAGGAGACCAAGGGTATCAAAGATCCGAAAAAGATTTCTGCATTCATTGAGAAGGTGCGAGAAGACCAATGACAGCGAGCAGTACCGAATCGGCGGCGGCTGGACGACAAGCCTATTCGTTGCCAGATGAACGCGGGCATTTCGGTGAATACGGCGGCATTTTTGTGGCTGAAACACTTATGCAACCGCTGGTCGAGTTACGTGAAGCCTATGAGCGTTATCGCAATGATCCAGATTTCGTCAAAGAGATCGATAGCGACGCGGCCACATTCGTGGGTCGACCATCGCCGTTGTATTTGGCGAAACGCTGGAGCGAGAGGCTCGGTGGTGCCCGCATCTATCTAAAGCGCGAAGATTTAAACCACACTGGGGCGCATAAGATCAACAACACGATTGGGCAGGGGTTGTTGGCCCGACGAATGGGTAAGACTCGAATTATCGCCGAAACTGGTGCTGGCCAACATGGGGTGGCGACAGCGACCGTGGCAGCGCGTTTCGGCCTGAAATGTATTGTCTACATGGGGAGCGTGGACATTGAGCGTCAAGCGATCAACGTGTTTCGTATGAAGCTCCTAGGAGCAGAGGTAGTACCGGTGGAATCGGGTTCGAAGACACTGAAAGACGCACTAAACGAGGCCATGCGCGACTGGGTGACCAATGTTGAGGACACGTTCTATATCATTGGCAGCGTTGCTGGGCCACACCCCTACCCGGCCATGGTAAGAGACTTTCAGTCGGTGATTGGCCGCGAAACCCGCGAGCAGATCATGGTGCAAGAAGGACGTTTGCCGGATGCGTTGATCGCATGTGTTGGCGGTGGTTCAAACGCCATGGGCCTGTTCTACCCCTTTATCGATGATCTAGACGTTGAACTTCACGGGGTTGAAGCGGCGGGCGAAGGTTTGGACAGCGGACATCACGCCGCCCCCTTATGTGCCGGTCAACCCGGTGTGTTACACGGCAGCCGCAGTTATTTGCTAGAAACGGCCGATGGACAGATTATAGAGGCCCACTCGGTCTCCGCCGGCCTCGACTATCCTGGAGTCGGCCCTGAGCACTCGTGGCTCAAGGATTCCGGTCGCGCCAAGTATGTCAGTATCACCGATGATGAGGCGCTAGCTGCATTTCACGATCTGACTCGCACTGAAGGCATCATGCCGGCACTTGAGTCGGCCCATGCGCTTGCTTACGCGGCCACGCTAGCACCGAAAATGGGTCGCGACGGTATCATCGTGGTCAATCTTTCTGGGCGTGGCGACAAAGATATTCATACGGTAGCAAAGATTGAAGGCATTACTGTTTAAGTCTGGAAGACCGCAGTGTCGCAAATAACACAGACGTTCGAAGCATTGAGGAAGCAGGGTCGTAAGGCGCTTGTACCTTTTATTACGGCCGGCGATCCGCAACCAGACATCACGGTGCCGCTGATGCATGCATTAGTGGAAGTAGGTGCAGACATCGTTGAACTAGGCGTGCCGTTTTCTGACCCAATGGCTGATGGTCCTGTCATTCAGCGTGCAAGTGAACGTGCGCTCAAGAACAACGTCAACCTCCATCTGGTTTTACAGATGGTCGAAGAGTTTCGTACAAAGAACACGCATACCCCAGTCGTGCTCATGGGCTATTTGAATCCGGTCGAAATCATGGGTTACACGACGTTCGCGAAAGCGGCCAGTGCGGCGGGCGTTGACGGTGTGTTGACAGTCGATATTCCACCGGAGGAATCAGCCGAACTATCCCAAGCATTGCGGGATGCACACATAGACCCGATACTCTTGCTCGCGCCCACCAGTACAATTGAGAGAATTAGCTTAATTGCTGACGCGGCCAGTGGGTTTGTGTACTACGTTGCGTTGCGTGGCGTAACTGGTGCAACTCACCTTGATGTGGCAGCGGTCAAACACCGATTGCAAGCGATACGTACACAGACTACGCTTCCAGTAGGGGTTGGATTTGGTATCAATAGCCCCGAGACGGCGGCAGCAGTGGCATCTGTGGCCGATGCAGTAGTAGTCGGAAGCGCCCTCGTGAACCGTATTGGCGATCTCGCCGAAGAGCGGGAGAAGATAATGACAGATGTACCTGGATTTCTTGCAACTCTACGCAGTGCCATGGATCAGGAAGGAGCGGCTGCGTGAGTTGGTTTGACAAGCTCATACCACCCAAGATTAAGAGTAAGGCACAGAAGAAGAGTGTGCCCGAAGGTCTGTGGCGAAAATGCGGTAACTGTAGTGCGGTCCTCTACAGCGCTGAAATCCGCAATAACCTCGATGTTTGTCCCAAGTGTCAGCATCACATGCGCCTTAGTGCGCGCGGCCGCCTAGATATCTTTCTTGACCCCGAACCACACCAAGAGATCGGTGCGAATCTGCGGTCGGTGGACATGCTCAAGTTCAAAGATTCAAAAAGATACAAGGACCGTTTGAGCGAAGCTGAAAAGGCATGCGGAGAAAAAGACGCGCTAGTAATGGTGCAGGGTGAGCTCAAAGGCGCACCCCTGGTGGTAGGTGCATTTGAATTCGCATTTATGGGTGGCTCCATGGGTTCGGTGGTCGGTGAACGCTTTGTGCGCGGCGTAAACAAATGCCTGGAACAAGACATACCTTTGGTCTGTTTTATGGCCAGTGGCGGTGCCCGGATGCAAGAGGCGTTGTTTTCGCTCATGCAAATGGCAAAGACTAGTTTTGCGCTGACCGGTATGGGTGACCGCGGCATTCCTTACATCTCGGTGTTGACTGACCCGACCATGGGTGGCGTATCGGCCAGCATTGCGATGCTTGGCGACATTGTGATCGCTGAACCCAAAGCGTTGATCGGTTTTGCGGGCCCACGGGTCATCGAGCAGACGGTACGCGAAACGTTGCCCGAAGGTTTTCAGCGTTCAGAGTTTTTACTAAAGCATGGCTCGGTAGATATGATCGTCGATCGCCGCGCCATGCGCAATACGATTGCATCACTGCTTGCAATGCTTACCGGTAAAAGCTCCAACCTTGCTGATGAGCAAACCAGTTTGGTTGAAGCGTCATCGTCCCCATCATTAAAGAACTGAGTAGCAAAACCCTCGCCGATTGGCTTTCGTGGATCGAAACGCTGTATCCACGAAAGATGGAGCTTGGCCTAGAGCGTGTCAGTGTTGTCGTTGACCGCATGGGATTAAAGCCGCCCTCGTTTTTGACGGTAGCGGTATCTGGCACCAATGGTAAAGGATCTACCGTTGCCATGCTTGAGGCTATACTGCATGAGGCCGGCTACAAGATTGGGGCTTATAGTTCGCCCCATATGTTCGAATATAACGAACGCATTCGGGTTGGCAAACAGCCGCAGAGTGATGAGATTCTCTGCGCTGCGTTTGAACGCATCGAACATATACGTGGCGACACACCGCTAACCTATTTCGAGTTCGGTACACTGGCGGCGCTGCAGGTGTTCAGTGAGCAGTCAGTTGACGTCGCCTTGCTTGAGATCGGCCTTGGTGGTCGGCTTGATGCCGTCAATGTGCTTGATGCCGATGTTGCTATCGTGACGTGCATTGGCGTCGATCATGTGCGTTGGTTGGGCGCCGACCGCGAATCCATAGGCCGGGAGAAAGCCGGTATCTTCCGCCCAGGACATCCTGCCATTTGCTCCGATATATCGCCGCCGGCCGTTATCGAACAGAGCGCTCAGGCAGTGGGCGCCCGCTTGTACCAAATTGGGCGTGACTACCAGATAGAACAAGACATCCATAGTTGGTGTTGGCGCTCGAAAGACCGTATCCGATCAGCACTGCCTTATCCCGCTATGCGCGGTGAACACCAGTTGCATAACGCAGCCGGTACCTTGATGGCGTTAACGCTACTGGCAGAACGCTTGCCGGTGAGTCAAGCGCAGATCCGCGTTGGTCTACTCGAGGCAGTGCTTCCGGGGCGATTTCAGACCCTGCCAGGACTGCCGGTGAGGGTGTTCGATGTCGCTCACAACGTCGAGGCCACGGTAGTGTTAACTACGTTGTTGCGACGACAACCGGCGGCCGGTCGAACCTTCGTAGTTCTCGGCATGCTTGAGGACAAGCCAATCGCCGACGTGATGTCTACAATCAATCCGATTGTTAACCATTGGTATCTGTCGACCCTGGCAGTTCCACGCGGTGCTACGGCAGAAACCTTGCGCGCCAATCTGGAAAGCATTGAGTCGGCGGCGCCAGCCGATCTCTATCGAGATCCTCTGAGCGCTTATCAGGCCGCGTGCAAAGATGCGAGCGAACGGGATCGAATCGTTGTTTTCGGGTCTTTTTTTACCGTTAGTGATATACTGAGCAATCAACGGTGAGGGCGGGTACATGGCACGTGCACACGATGACGGGGGTGATTTCAACCCCAAACACCGTATCGTAGGCGCCATAATTGTTGTTTCACTTGCAGTAATCGTATTACCCATAATCCTTAGTGATGAGCCAGGCCCACCTGTTGCCAACCGCGTCTCAGATATTAGTGAAATTCCGCAGCCGGAAACCAAAGTCCTTCGATTGCCGACAACATCTCTGGCAGAGCAGGCGATTACGGATACGCAGGTCACAACAACGACCACAACTGTAGAGACTGGCTCGACCAAGAAGCCGGAGAAATCCAACACCACGATTACTGCCAAAGCCACGCAGACCCAACGAACGGAGCCTAAAAGTTCCGCGAACGAGACGTCGACTGCTGCGGGGGGTTGGGTTGTCCAGGTTGGAACATTTTCAAACGACGACAATGCGCGTCGGCTACGTGACAAGCTCAAGAAATACGGTTTCCTGGTTAAGTTGGTTGACGTGAAATTGAAGGGCGAGAAGGCAGTACGGGTACGTGTCGGCCCTTATCGACAGAAAAGGGTTGCCGAGAAAGCACAAACCCAGATCCGACAGAAAGTGGGGTTGGAAGGGGTGGTGCTTGCCTATAAATAAGCCAGTCGGGCGCTGATAGAGCACTTTCTGCCACAACTTATTTAGCCAAAACCTTCCATCCTCAGCGGCAGAGACTAAATGAATGCCTTTGATATCGTGCTTTTGCTCGTGCTTTCTGTCTTTGCTGGGATCGGCGTTCTCCGAGGGTTTGTACGAACGATCCTGTTTCTCGCTAACTGGGTGGCGGCAAGCGTTGTAGCGTGGTTTCTTTCTACGCCGGTGGCTGATGTGCTTGAAAAAGCCATCGATGAACCCATGGTGCGTATGTTAGTGGCATTTGTAGTGACGTTTCTTGTTGCGTTTCTGGTCGGGCTTGTGACCACGAGCTTTTTGCACAAGCTTGTCGAATCAACGACGATCCTAAAGTTCTCGAATCGTCTGCTTGGCGGCCTGGCCGGTGCTGCGGTTGGTGTTGCCGTCGTAGTTGTTGTATTCCTACTCGCCGGCCTTACATCCTTGCCCAGCAACGGCTGGTGGCGTCACGCTTATCTGACGCCGTTTTTCGAGTCAATTGCAAGCTTCGTGGTTGATTTTTTGCCGTCGGATATTGCCCGCCATATCCGCTATAGCTAGACTAAGTTCTTAGTAACCGGAGACATTCCTGCATGTGTGGAATAATCGGCATCTTCGCCAAAAGCCCTGTTAATCAGGCGATCTACGACGGACTGACTGTCTTGCAGCACCGCGGACAAGATGCCGCTGGCATTATTACCAGTGATAGGACCAACGATGGCCAACGTGTCTATCTGCGCAAAGACAACGGTTTGGTACGTGATGTGTTCCATGAACGACACATGATCGGCCTGCAGGGCAATATGGGCATCGGTCATGTGCGATACCCGACGGCGGGTTGTGCCTCACCGGCGGAGGCGCAGCCGTTTTATGTGAATTCACCTCATGGACTCGCCCTGGCCCACAACGGCAATCTAACCAATGCGGATCAGCTCAAGGAGCAACTGTTCCGCGAGGATTTACGCCACCTCAATACCCAGTCGGACTCAGAGATCCTATTAAATGTTCTAGCGCATGAGCTTGAGGCAGTGGGCGGACTAAGACTTACACCAGATGATATCTTTCGTGCGGTAAGTATGGTCCATCGACGTTGCCGCGGTGGCTATGCGGTGGTGGCCATGATAGTCGGTTTCGGGATCCTCGCTTTTAGAGATCCGTTTGGTATACGCCCGATCGTATACGGTAGGCGCGAAACAGATGATGGGCCAGGGCACATGGTTGCATCGGAGAGTGTGGCGCTCGATATGTTGGGTTATACACTGGTGCGTGACATTGCGCCTGGTGAAGCGTTGTTTATCGATATGAATGGCGAAGTGCATACGCGCCGTTGTGCCAAAAAGACATTGCACGCACCATGTCTTTTCGAATATGTCTATTTGGCCAGGCCGGACTCTATGCTAGATGGCATAGCGGTCCATAAGACTCGTCTGCGCATGGGAGAACGTCTCGCCAGTAAGATTGCTCGCGAGTGGCCGGAAGTTGGCATCGATGTCGTCATCCCGATTCCTGATACAAGTCGACAGGCGGCGCTACAAGTGGCGCATAAACTCAATCTCAAATATCGCGAAGGCTTTATCAAGAATCGATACATCCCACGAATTTTTATTATGCCCGGTCAAGCCGAGCGCAAGCGTTCAGTGCGACAAAAGCTGAACGCGATCGACCTTGAGTTTAGGGGCAAGAATGTATTGTTAGTGGATGACTCCATTGTCCGCGGGACAACGTCACAACAGATCGTACAGATGGCGCGGGAGGCGGGGGCACGTAAAGTCTATTTTGCATCCGCCGCCCCACCGATCCGGTATCCCAATGTTTATGGCATCGATATGCCGTCGGCGACAGAACTCGTAGCTAACGGTAGGGAGGTCGACGAGATCGCCGCGATTACCGGAGCCGACCGGCTTATCTACCAGGACCTCCAAGATTTAATCGAAGCGGCGCAAGAGGGCAATCCGAAAATTACACGGTTTGAGGCTTCGGTGTTTGACGGCATATACATTACTGGTGATGTCAATCAAGATTACTTGGGGCGAATCGAGCAAATGCGGGGTGATGGGGCCAAGCAAAAGACGGCCGCTAACGATTTGGGCTCGACCGAGCTGCAGACCTATTCACTGTAGTTTTAGTGTTGTAGTTGCGTGAAGGAGATCAAGAGAGACTGGCGGGAATTCGCTTTTCGTACGCGGGCGATCCGCGCGGGACACGAGCGTACGCCTGAGGGCGAGCACGCGGAGCCAATCTTTACGACATCGAGCTTCGTCTTCAAAGACGCGGCGCAGGCAGCGGCACGGTTCGCCGACGAAGAACCGGGCAACGTCTATTCTCGTTTTACCAATCCCACCGTGCGCATGTTCGAACAACGACTGGCCGCGTTGGAGGAAGGTGAACGATGTGTCGCAACATCCTCCGGTATGTCATCTATCCTTGCCACGTGTATGGCGCTACTCAAGGCTGGCGATCATATTGTTGCGGCGAGCAGTCTGTTTGGTGCCACTATCTCCTTGTTCAACAATGTGTTGACGCGTTTCAACCTGACGACAACCTTTGTTTCTTTGACTGATCTCGATGCATGGCGGCAAGCCATCACGCCCGCTACCCGTATGTTGTTCTTGGAGACGCCGGCCAACCCACTCACGGAGGTTGCTGATATAGCCGCATTGGCAGAGCTTGCTAGGACCCATAATTGTCTGCTAGTCGTCGATAATGTGTACTGTACACCGGCGTTGCAGCGCCCACTTACGTATGGTGCAGACATCGTCGTGCACTCGGCCACAAAGTTTCTTGATGGCCAGGGGCGTTGTATCGGTGGGGCGGTGGTCGGTAATGAGGCGGTGGGCAACGCATTGTTTGGTTTCTTGAGAACGGCTGGACCGAGCATGAGCCCCTTCAACGCTTGGGTATTTGCCAAGGGATTGGAGACCCTCGATCTGCGTATGCATGCGCACAGTCGTAACGCCCAGCAACTGGCTGAATGGCTGACCACTCAACGTGGAATAAAGCATGTCTACTACCCCGGGCTTACCTCACACCCGCAACACGAACTGGCGACTCGCCAGCAGGAAGCACACGGCGGTTTGCTCTCATTTGAGGTTGATGGCGACAGAAAAGAGGCCTGGGCGTTCATCGATGCGACCGAACTCGTATCAAAGACTGCCAATCTTGGCGACGTGAAGACTACGATTACGCATCCGTCGACTACTACCCACCATCGTTGTGGGCCCGAGGCACGTGCCAAGGCCGGCATCAAAGAGAGCCTGATTCGAATCTCGGTCGGGCTTGAAGATATCGATGACCTAAAGCAAGACCTACAGCACGGCCTTAATGCCATCCGCTGACATCCACCGACGTAACCTGCTGGCGATTCTGCAAGCGGCACTGACGCGGGTCAATGGCCGCGGCTGTGTACAGTGCTACTTGCAAGCTCACCCGCAGACGACACCGATTTACTTGATTGCTATGGGCAAGGCGGCGGTCGCGATGTCGCGCGGTGCAATAGACGTCTTGGGAGATCGAATTCATGACGGGCTGGTCATTACCAAACACGGCCATGAGGAGACCTTGCCCTGGCCGTGTTTGACGGCAGGACACCCTTTGCCAGACGCTACAAGTCTATCGGCCGGGGATGAGCTGTTGCGGTTTATATCGCGTATACCTGTCGACGGTCGAGTGCTGGTCTTGTTGTCTGGTGGCACCTCGGCATTGGTCGAACGGCTGCCCGACGGCGTCGTCCTAGAGCAACTTCAAGCCCTGAATCATTGGCTGTTGGGGGCGGGGTTCGACATTCACGCTTGCAACGACGTGCGCAAGCGCGTGTCGCTAATCAAGGGCGGTCGATTGGCGTCGCTGTTAGTACCCCGGTCGGTGCTGTGCCTAACGATTTCCGATGCGCCCGACAATGATCCTCGAGTCGTTGGTTCAGGACCACTGGTTGCCGACAGTAGATTGAACACCCCGTCGAAGTTCGTAGCGAACGCACCGGACTTTGTTCGCGAGCTTATCGACAAAGTACCGCCGGCCCCGGGTGTGAATGACTCGGCATTCGAAGCTATTGAGACTGTCATCGTTGCCACTTTGGATGATGCCAAACATGCAGCGGCCGAGGCTGTGACGTCATACGGCTATCGCCCCATCGTCGAGCCTGAGTTCGTCAGTGGTGACGTGTGTGCGGCCGGCACGCGATTGGCGAGAACGCTGTGCAACGGAGAGTCAGGCGTGTTACACGTTTGGGGCGGCGAGACGCAAGTTGTACTTCCACCAGATCCGGGACGCGGCGGCCGTAATCAGAGCCTCGCGCTGGCGGCCGCAATCGCGCTCGCTGGCCATGATGATATCTTTTTTCTGGCTGCCGGCACAGACGGGACCGACGGGCCCGGTGATGACGCCGGTGCATTGGTCGATGGAGCGACGGTGGTGCGCGGCAAATCGAATACCCTAGATGCCATGACAGCATTGCAACGTGCCGACGCAGGGAGTTTCTTACAAGCAAGTGGCGATTTATTGCGCACCGGCCCCACGGGCACGAATGTGATGGACATCATGATGGGGCTGAAGGTTTAATTGTTTATGCTGGGGCGTGAAGAGGAAGTGTTTCGAGTACCCAGCCGTCAGCATCGCACTTAAGTACACTCCCATTTTCGTACCAGTCGCCTAACACCATTCGGCGCGCACGTTTTCCATCCAGATCGAATACATGCTCGCCCGGGCGGTGCGTGTGGCCATGGATTAGGTCGTACACTTGATGGGTTCGCATGATTTCGTTAACCGCGTGCCCGTTGACATCCATGATTTCTGGTTTCTTCCTTGCCTTCGCGACATTACTGCGTTCGCGTAATTCTCGGACTATGTTATGTCGTTCCTCTACCGTCTTAGCAAGATAGTCCCGTTTCCAATCCTCGCTACGTACATGTTGACGGAAGGTCTGGTACTCGTGATCGTCAGTGCACAAGCTGTCGCCATGCATTACCAGCACGCGTTTGCCGTATAGGTCAATAACACTCGGGTCTGGTAGCAATCGACATCCGGTATATTCTTCGAATCGGTTTCCTATCAGGAAATCGCGGTTGCCTGGGATAATGAACACGGGAGTCCCGCTATCGGTGATTTTCTGTATGGTAGTTACGATGGAACGATATTCGTCGTCCGTTACTGCCTCATCTCCGATCCAATATTCAAACCAGTCGCCCAGGATGTAAAGCGCGTCTGCTTGAGCTGCGTGTTCGTGAATGAATTCAAGGAACAGATCGGTAATGGCAGGGCGTTCGGCACAAAGGTGCAGGTCGGATATAAACAGAGTAGTCATTAACTGACAAGCGTGGCTTTTATGATTTGGATCCCTTTATTTTACCACTTCCACCTTTTCAATAAGAATCTCGGTAAGGGGCACATCTTTGAATCCATATCGCGAGCCCGTGGGTATCCCATTTATGTCCTCGACGACATGCATACCATCATTCACTTGCCCGAATACACAGTATCCCCAGCCATCCGGTGTCGATGAGGTGTAGTTCAAGAAATCGTTATCGGTGAGATTTATGAAGAACTGACTGGTTGCCGAATGTGGGTCGGATGTGCGGGCCAGCGCAACCGTGCCACGCGTATTGCGAAGACCGTTCTTGGCTTCATTGCGAATCGGTTCGTAGGTGGGTTTTTGTGTCATGCTTGGACTAAATCCGCCTCCCTGGATCACAAAATCCGAGACGACGCGGTGGATCAACGTGCCGTCATAGAAGCCCGCGCGTGCGTAGGTCAGGAAGTTCTCGACGCTTTTCGGCGCCTTGTCAGGAAAAAGTTCAAGGACGAGTGTACCGAAAGTGGTCTTTACATTAACCGCGGTCGCCAGGTTGAGCCTCCATCAAGGTCGTAGTTCATGGTTTCAGGCGAAATTGTCGCCCGAGTTGGGCTAATGGTGCAACCCCCACCTTGCTTTGGTGTTCCAGACAGGTTTCCGTTACCATCGCCGGCTGATATTCGATGAATTAGGCTATCTTGACCAGACGCACCACTCACACCATGCCGCCAGTAGGCTCAGGCGGCACTGTGCAGCTGATTTCATGCTACAGATCCACAACAGCCTGACGAGACGCAAGCAACCGCTTTCACCGATCGACCCAAACCATGTGCGCATGTATGTGTGCGGCATGACGGTTTACGATTATTGCCATTTGGGTCACGCCCGAATGATGGTGGTGTTCGATATGGTGGTGCGGTACCTGCGAGCGCGTGGCTATCGTGTTACCTATGTGCGAAACATCACCGATATCGACGACAAGATCATCAAACGCGCCAAGGAGAACGGAGAAAGCTTCGAAGCCGTGACCGAGCGTTTTATCAAGGCCATGCACGAGGACTTTGATGCGTTGGGTGTACTGCGTCCGGATATCGAGCCGCGGGCGACCGAGTATGTGCCGCAGATGCAGGCGATGATCACGGCACTGATGGAGAAGAGGTTTGCCTACCAGGGTAGCAACGGTGATGTCTATTATCATGTCAGTCGTTTTGAGAAGTATGGGGCGCTCTCCGGCCAGCAACTCGACAAGCTACGCGCCGGTGCGCGGGTGGAGATCGATGAGGCCAAAGACGATCCGTTGGACTTTGTCCTGTGGAAGACAGCTAAACCGGGCGAGCCGAGTTGGGACTCACCCTGGGGCCCCGGTCGACCCGGCTGGCACATCGAGTGCTCGGCGATGTCCACCCAGAATCTCGGTGAGCCCTTCGATATACATGGCGGTGGCTTGGACCTAAAGTTTCCGCACCACGACAGCGAAATCGCTCAGAGCGAAGCCGCGACCGGCAAGGAGTTCGTGAGGCTGTGGATGCACAACGGCTTTGTACGGATCGATGACGAGAAGATGTCTAAATCACTGGGCAATTTCTTTACCATCCGCGAAATCCTAAGAAAGGGGGATGACCCCGAGAAGATGGCGGAAGTCGTGCGCTATTTCTTGTTGTCCAGCCACTATCGCAGTCCGCTAAATTTTTCCGACGACCTACTCGGTAGTGCCAGGGCCAGCCTCGATGGGCTTTATATTGCGCTTCAAAAGGGGTCCACGCAGAAGGCGGAAGCCGAGCCCACCGGCGTCTACCGCGCGGAGTTCCATAAGGCCATGGACGATGACTTCGGTACCTCTAGCGCCTTCAGCGTTCTGCACCGTCTGGCTGGCGACATCAATAAGGCGGTCGCCGCCCAAAATACGGCCCAGGCGGGAATTCTGGCACGCGAGCTGGTTGCGCTAGGCGGTATCTTGGGCCTACTTCAGCGAGATCCGACCAAATTTCTGCAAGGACACGTCCACGAAGCCGCGGTAAGTTTGACAGCGCGGTCTAAGTTCAGCGCAAGCGGCGAGGTTGTATACGGACGCACCACAATCGAGGTGCTGATCGAGCAGCGCCAGGAAGCACGGCGGAAGAAAGATTGGGCGGAGGCTGATTGCATTCGCGATGAACTGAAGGAACGGGGGATCATCCTGGAAGATGACCCTGATGGTACGACCACCTGGCGTCGAGCATAGGTCGTGATCAAAGTGGCGAATGAGGTCGGCGGGGATGCGAAAATCCCCCGATTTTTCCGACATTTACTATTGACCCGCGATCCTACTGTGGTAATTTGTCGTAACTGAACCATTGTCGAGCGATGCCCGCGGTTTGGGCGCTTTTTCTTTTTTGGAGGCGGTTGTGGCACTGTCGCAGGTGAATGTGGAATTGACGGGGGCGGACATTATCTGTCGCTGCCTGCAGGATGAAGGGGTTGAGTACATCTTCGGCTATCCGGGTGGTGCGGCGCTGCACATTTATGACGCTGTTTTCAGACAGGACAAGGTCAAACATATCCTGGTACGCCATGAGCAAGGCGCGGCGCATGCTGCCGATGGCTACGCTCGCGCCACTGGCAAACCAGGCGTAGTGCTCGTAACGTCTGGACCAGGTATTACCAATACGATCACCGGCATCGCCACCGCCCATATGGACTCTATCCCTATGGTGGTTATCAGCGGTCAGGTGCCGAGCCACCTTATTGGCAACGATGCCTTCCAGGAGGTCGATGCCGTCGGTATTACCCGCCCCTGTGTCAAGCACAATTTTCTCGTTCGCGACGTGAAAGACTTGGCCATGACGATTAAGAAGGCCTTTTATATTGCGACCACCGGGCGCCCGGGTCCGGTGCATATTGATATTCCCAAGGATGTGACTGCCAACAAGACGACCTATGTCTACCCGAAGACGGTCAACATGCGGTCGTATAACCCCGTCACTCGCGGCCACCCCAGACAAATCAAGAAGGCGGCGGAGCTCATACTCTCTGCCAAACGTCCCATGATCTATACCGGTGGTGGGGTCATCTTATGCGATGCCTCTGAGCCCTTACGGGAGCTTGTACGAACCCTGGGCTATCCATGCACGAACACATTGATGGGGCTGGGCGCATATCCCGCTACCGATCCATTATTTGTTGGCATGCTGGGTATGCATGGCACCTATGAAGCAAATATGGCCATGCACGAGTGTGATGTGTTGATTGCCATCGGTGCCCGCTTCGATGATCGCATTACCGGTGATCTGAACAAGTTCTGCCCGCACGCACGCATTGTCCACGTAGATATCGACCCATCGCAGATCTCCAAGAATGTGCCGACACATCTGCCTATCGTCGGCGATGCCGGCAAGGTGATGATCGAGCTTACGGCGGCGATCAAGGCATCCGATCGCACGCCCGACAAAGATGCCATCAAGGCCTGGTGGAAACAGATCCAGGCCTGGCAGGCGGTCGATTGCCTGGCCTATAACCGCAAAAGCAAGGTCATCAAGCCGCAGCATGTGCTGCAAACGCTCTATGAAGTCACCGAGGGCGATGCCTTTGTGACCTCCGACGTGGGTCAGCATCAGATGTGGGCCGCACAGTTCTATAAATTCGATAAGCCCCGTCGCTGGATTAACTCTGGGGGTTTGGGAACCATGGGATTCGGTATGCCGGCAGCGATGGGCGTACAGTTCGCCTATCCGGATTCCACCGTTGTCTGCGTGACCGGCGAAGCCAGTATTCTCATGTGTATCCAGGAGCTTTCTACCTGTAAGCAATACGATCTGCCGCTTAAGATCATTAACCTAAACAATCGTTACATGGGTATGGTCAGGCAATGGCAGGAATTCTTCTATGATCGCCGGTACTCCCACACCTACATGGATGCGCTGCCAGACTTCAAGAAACTGGCAGAAGCCTATGGTCATGTAGGGATGACGATCGAAAAGCCGAGTGACGTAGAAGGGGCTTTGCGAGAAGGCATTGGTATGAAGGGCAAGCTGGTGTTTATGGACTTCATCACTGATCAGACAGAAAACGTTTACCCGATGATTGCGGCCGGTAGCGGCCACCACGAGATGCACCTAGCGCCATCACCGGGAGAGACCCCGCAAGAACGCGAACTGGCATAGGGCAGCATGCGGCACATTATCTCGATACTGCTGGAGAACGAGTCGGGCGCGTTGTCGCGGGTGGCGAATATGTTTTCCGCCCGTGGTTTCAATATCGATTCCCTGACGGTGGCGCCCACTGAAGATGACACGTTGTCGCGTATGACGCTGGTCACGCGCGGATCTGACGATATCATTGAACAAATCACCAAGCAGCTACATAAACTCGTGGAAGTGGTCAAGCTTAGTGACCTCACCGAGGGCCGGCATATAGAGCGTGAAATGATGCTGATCAAGGTGAGAGCGGTTGGCGACTCACGCGAGGAGGTTGCGCGGTTGGTGGATATTTTTCGCGCTCGTGTAATCGACGTTACCGACACCACGTATGCCATCGAGGTTACCGGTACTGGCGAAAAGCTGGACGCGTTTTTAGAGGCCATTCGTGGGGTCGGGATTATCGAGGTGGCGCGCACCGGGGTCTCGGGGATCGCTCGCGGAGAGAAAGCTCTGCGCGTATGATGCACGCCTAGCTATGCGTTTGAGGGTGGTGTCATGAAGGTCTATTACGATAAAGATGCTGATCTTTCCATTATTCAGAATAAGAAAGTAGCGATTATCGGCTATGGGTCGCAGGGGCATGCCCATGCCAACAACCTGAAGGAGAGCGGTGTCGACGTAGTGATCGGTTTGCGTGAGGGCTCCGCCTCGGCGCCGAAGGCCCAGAGGGCGGGCCTGGCGGTAAAGCCGGTCGCCGATGCCGTGGGTGAGGCCGATATAACCATGATTTTGGCGCCCGATGAGAAACAAGCGGCGATCTATAAGGAAAGTATAGACCCCTCACTGAAGCAAAACTCTGCTATAGCGTTCGCGCACGGGTTTAATATTCATTTCGGATTTATCGAGCCGCGACCCGATCTGGATGTGTTCATGGTGGCGCCCAAAGGTCCCGGGCATCTGGTGCGCTCGACCTACACCGAGGGTGGTGGCGTACCGTGTCTCATTGCGATAGCACAAGACTCCTCAGGTAAAGCCCGAGACATTGCATCGTCATATGCGTCTGCGATCGGTGGTGGCCGTGCCGGCGTTATCGAAACGACGTTTCGCGAAGAGACGGAGACTGACCTATTTGGCGAGCAGACCGTGCTGTGCGGGGGCCTGACATCATTGGCGCAGGCGGGCTTTGAAACACTGACCGAGGCCGGTTATGCCCCGGAGATGGCGTATTTTGAGTGTCTCCACGAATTAAAATTGATCGTTGACCTCATGTACGAAGGCGGTATTCAGAACATGCGTTATTCGATCTCGAACACCGCCGAGTATGGTGATTTGACGCGCGGTCCGCGTATCGTTAATGAGCAAACGAAGGCGGAGATGAAGAAGATTCTCAAGGAGATTCAATCCGGTGAGTTTGCGCGCGAATGGATGGCCGAGAACGCCACCGGTGGCAAGCGCTTTCGCGAGTTACGTACCAAAGCCAGCCAGCACGCATCAGAGGTGGTGGGCGCACAGCTGCGCGACATGATGCCGTGGATCAAGGCTGGCAAGCTGGTCGACGAGGAAAAGAACTAACCCATCCGATACCTTTCGAGCCGGTTGGGTCCATATGGCTAAGGGCAGGCAGCCGATTCTGGCGCGTGAGGGTTGGGCGCACATCGCCATCTCCGGTGCGGCGGCAGCAGCGATTCACTATTTCATAGGCTGGGTATGGGCGCTGCCGCTGTGGCTGCTATTCATCTTCATTGTTCAATTCTTTCGTGATCCGCCGCGTACCATCCCAGCTGCGCCGCTGGGAATTGTGTGTCCGGCTGATGGGCGGGTAATTGCTGTGGATGATGTAACAGATCCCTACCTCAAGCGACCGGCCAAGCGCATTAGTGTATTCATGAACATCTTCGATGCCCATGTCAACCGTAGCCCCACCGAAGGCAAAGTGATGGAGCGCTGGCATACGCCAGGACGATTCTTCAATGCCGCGCTGGATAAGGCCTCCAGCGAGAATGAGAGAAACGCGATCTGGATTCGGACCGACGAAGAGGACGATATCGTCGTAGTTCAGGTTGCTGGATTGGTGGCTCGGCGTATACTTTGTGATGTTCAACCCGGTGAGCGTATTGCCCAAGGTGAGCGTTATGGCTTCATCCGATTTGGGTCTCGGGTCGACGTTTACATGCCCATCAGCACGCAGCTGATCAGCGCCTTGGGTGACAAAGTCAAAGCAGGCAGCGATATCATTGGTTTCTTGGTGCATTGACCATGAAAACTAAGATCTTACAAAGGAAGCGCTCTAAGAAGACCCGCGCCGAGAAACGCAAGGGCATCTATATTTTGCCGAATCTGTTTACTACGGCAGCGCTGTTCGCTGGTTTTTTCGCTATCGTCCAAGCGATGAACGGCAATTTCGAGTTCGCGCCGCTCGCTATATACGTCGCCATGATCATGGACGGCCTTGATGGCCGCGTCGCTCGTTGGACTGGTACGGAAAGTGACTTTGGCGCCGAATACGATAGTCTCGCCGATGTCGTGTCCTTCGGTCTGGCTCCGGCCTTGGTGATATACGAGTGGGCGCTATCGGGTCTCGGTACGCTTGGCTGGCTTGCTGCGTTCATCTATGCGGTGTGTGGGGCATTGCGGTTGGCGCGCTTCAACACCCAGCTGGCAGTGGCAGATACGCGTTACTTCCAGGGATTGCCGATTCCGGCCGCTGCCGCCCTGTTAATGGGGTTTGTGTGGGTACTGCTTAGTTATGGCGTGCCCGGCAAAGAGATCAGCATTCTGGCCCTATTGGTGACGGTGCTGGCCGGCGCTCTGATGGTCAGCAATATTCGCTACCACAGTTTAAAAGCACTCGACCTCAAAGGGCGAGTACCGTTTGTGGCGGTACTTATCGTGCCACTAATTTTTGTTCTGGTGTTTCTGGATCCACCGCAAGTACTTTTCATTTGCTCTCTTACTTACGCCCTACACGGCCCGGCCATGAGCGGTTGGAAGCTGTTGCGGCGCACTGCTCATCGGCAACCCGAGCCCACAAAAAGGCTTTGAAATTAAGCGCTCAGCGGTTTAGTATTAGGCCGCTGTAGGGAGAATTCTGTAAGTGCAAACCGATCAAACGACCGTAGCGATCACTCTCCAGAGCCAGACGGCACGCCGTGTGGATATCGCTGCTCGTTTTCCTCTTCTCCTCGCGCTACTCCTGCGCCGCTAGGCGCACATACTCTACCCCCAATTCGATTCGATTGATTCTTGTGTAAGTGTGTAAGCTGATTCCCAGCGGGATCACGCTGACGACGATGTAGAGAGATTACAGACATGAGTGACCATTTGATCGTTTTTGATACGACCTTACGCGATGGCGAGCAGAGTCCGGGCGCGTCTATGACCCGTGAGGAGAAGATACGCATCGCCAAAATCTTGGAACGGATGCGGGTAGACATCATCGAGGCCGGATTTCCAGCGGCCAGTCCTGGCGACTTCGAAGCGGTACGTGCTGTAGCTGAAACCATCACCGATAGCACGGTGTGTGCGTTAGCGCGGGCAGTCGGGAGTGATGTAGATCGAGCTGGTGAAGCGATTAAGCCCGCGGTCTCAGGCCGCGTTCATACCTTCATTGCTACGTCGCCCATCCATATGCGAGACAAGCTTCGCATGCAACCGGACGAAGTTGTGGAGCACGCGATAAAGGCGATAAAGCGTGCGCGCCAATATTCAGACGATGTTGAATTTTCCCCGGAAGATGCGGGGCGCTCAGAGACGGATTTTCTATGTCGCGTGTTGGAGGCGGCCATCGACGCCGGTGCACGCACCGTGAATATCCCGGACACCGTCGGTTACAACCTCCCCGAAGAGTTTGCGGCATTGATCGTCGAACTTATGGAACGCATACCGAACTCTGATAAGGCTGTATTCTCAGTCCATTGTCACGATGACCTGGGGCTCGCGGTTGCTAATTCGCTTGCGGCCGTGAGATGTGGGGCGCGCCAAGTTGAATGCACCATTAATGGTCTTGGCGAGCGCGCTGGCAACGCATCGCTCGAGGAAATCGTGATGGCAGTACGTACTCGGCAGGATATGTTCTCATGCGATACGCGTATCGAAACCAAGTACATTGTCCCCGCGAGCCGCTTGGTATCGAACATTACCGGTTTCCCCGTCCAACCCAACAAGGCCATTGTCGGCGCCAATGCCTTCGCGCACGAGGCCGGTATACATCAAGACGGCGTGCTTAAATCGCGTGAGACCTATGAAATCATGCGAGCCGAGGATGTCGGCTGGGCTGCGAGCCGCATCGTGTTGGGTAAACATTCAGGTCGCAATGCATTTCGTAGCCGTCTGGCTGAGCTCGGCATCCAGTTTTCGACAGAAGAAAAACTTAATGGTGCATTCGCTCGGTTTAAGGACTTGGCTGATAAAAAACACGAGATCTTTGATGAGGATTTACAAGCCTTGGTAACTGAGCAAGGTCTAGAGCATGCCAACGAGCAGCTACGTTTGGTTTCCCTCAAGGTATGCTCGCAGACCGGTGAGATCCCGCATGCGGTGGTTGCCCTATCGGTCAAGGGCGAAGAAAAACGGGCAGAAGCGTCTGGGAGCGGTCCGGTGGATGCCGTCTATAAGGCCATAGACAGCGTTGTTGGCAGCCAAAGTGAGCTACAGCTGTATTCTGTAAGCGCCATTACCAGCGGTACCGACGCCCAGGGAGAGGTGACGGTTCGCCTGGAGAGGGCCGGTCGAATCGTCAATGGCCACGGCGCCGACACCGACATCGTCATCGCTTCTGCCAAGGCCTACGTGAATGCGCTGAACAAGTTGGTATCGCCGTCACAGCGCACACATCCACAATCGGGTCAGGCGATATAGACGGGCGAGACAGGAACTAGCGTGCCCGAGATGTCGCCATTGTAAGGCCTACTGGCTCGAGGTTATTCCTTGAGCGGTTCGGTCGCCTTGTGGAGCTTTTCTTTGGCGCCTTCGAGCGCTTTCTCGGCGCTTTCCGTGACCGTGTCTATCAACTTGTCCTGGATGCTGCGTTGTTTAAACGGATTGCTAAGCAACGGGGCGTCGCGGCCAAAGTTGATTCCTAGTGGAAATGCGATTAGCGCACCCAAGATTAGCGCGAAGATGAATATTTTGGCGTTTTTCACGCTATGATCATAACAACCAAAGCAAAGATTGCCTAGCGTACAAGGCTATTCGTGGGGGAATAGACCGGCAGTGACCCTTGTGTTAAGTCGCCTACTCGGTATGCTAGTCGCATGGAGAGCCGTGAGGCACGGCGTCGGGAGTACCTGGACGCCATGGGTATCGATCGGTGGGAACGGCGTTCGCTGAAACCCATGCCGGCGTCACCCCCGGTCCCGGCAGTGGTCACTACGCGAGATACCACCGATATCAGTCAAATGGATTGGGCTCTGCTCCAGGGAGCCGTGCACAACTGTACGAAGTGTGCATTGCACAAGACGCGCAGACAGGCAGTGTTCGGCGTGGGTAATCAAGACGCTGACTGGTTGTTTATTGGCGAGGCCCCTGGTGCGGAAGAAGATCGGCGCGGCGAGCCCTTCGTTGGTCGGGCGGGACAGTTGCTAAATGCAATGTTGTTTGCAGTTGGCCTCAAACGAGAAGATGTGTATATCGCGAACGTACTGAAGTCGCGCCCTCCTAACAACCGAGATCCGCAGCTTGAAGAAGTTGAGGCCTGTGAGCCATATCTGCTTCGACAGATTGAGTTGATTAAGCCGCGCATTATTCTTGCCCTTGGTCGCCACGCGGCGCACAGTTTGCTGAAAACGGACCTAGCGCTTGGCAAGCTCCGTGGTCGCCGGCTCAGCTACCACAACACACCGTTAGTCGCGACTTATCATCCCGCATATCTATTGCGTAATCCGGTGGATAAATCCAAGGCTTGGCAAGATTTGTGCCTCGCTCGGTCCATAGTGGGTGGCGCATGAGCGCGGTGATCTCGCAGCCATTACCCGTGTTACGGCCAATGCGTGAAGTTGATTTACCCGGTGTGCTGTCAATCGAACGGGGGTCTTATGAATTTCCTTGGACTGAAGCGATTTTTCGCGACTGCCTGCGCGTGGGTTACCACTGTCAGGTCTATGATGGCCACCGTAGCTTACAGGGCTATGGCATTATGTCGATAGGGGCTGGTGAGTGCCATCTGCTAAACATCTGCACTCACCCCGATCACCGCGCACAGGGATTGGGTAGCAATCTGATTAATCACTTACTGGAGGTAGCACGTCAGGCTTTGGCTGGCGTGGCGTTACTCGAGGTGCGGGCGTCGAACAAGATCGCCTATGAGCTTTATTGCCGTATGGGCTTTAACGAGATTGGAGTGCGTAAGGACTATTATCCGGCGTGCCGCGGCCGCGAAGACGCCCTGGTGCTGGCCCGTGAGCTTTCGGTGGGTTCGTCTTAATCCCTAAGTAAGCGTGCTAATTGCTCGTCGATATCTTTTAGCGCGGCCTCAAACTCAATCACGCGCCGGCGTTCTTGGGCGACAATTTGCTCCGGCGCACGTTCTAGGAAACTTGGGTTATCGAGTTTAGCGCAGGCGCGGTTCAGGTTTTCCTCGACCTTGGCTCGTTCGCGCCGCCGACGTCGTAGTTCCACCTCCTTGTCGATAATGGAGCCACGCGGCACAAGCACCCGCATGCGCCCGACCAGCGAGGTTGCCGATTCAGGGGCGTCCTCGCCGTCATCTAGCCAAATTATGCTACCCATGTTGGCGAGAGCGATGAGGTAGTGTTTATTGCGTTGCAAACGTTCGCGGTCACTATCGTTCCCGTTTTGTAACAACACAGGCAATGGTTTGCTGGGCGGAATGTCCATTTCGCCACGGATATTTCGCACGCCCGAGATAACCGCCATCACCCAGCGCATTTCTTCTAATGCTGCTTGATTGATCTTTTCCGGTTGTGCCTGCGGGTAGGGTTGCAGCATGATAGTGTCACCTTTCTTGCCCGCCAGCGGTGCAACGATTTGCCAGATTTCCTCAGTGATGAAAGGCATCGTCGGGTGTAGTAAGCGCAATATCGTTTCCAACACACGCACTAGGGTGCGCCGTGTTCCGCTTTGGAGCGACTGTGGGCTGGTTGGGTTGGTCAGCGTAACTTTGGCGAGCTCCAGATACCAGCTGCAATACTCGTCCCAGACAAATGCATAAATCGTGTTGGCCATGAGATCGAAGCGATACTCGTTCATCGCGGTGTTTATCTTGGGCTCTACTTGCTGTAGGCGCGAAATAATCCAACTGTCGGCATCGGTCAACGTAACCTCGCGATTGTCTAACCCACAGTCTTGGTCCTCGACGTTCATCAGTACATAACGTGATGCGTTCCAGAGTTTGTTGCAGAAATTTCGGTAACCCTGGATGCGACCGGTGTCGAATCTGATATCGCGCCCTTGTGTGGCTAGACTTGCGAACGTGAACCGCAACGCGTCAGTGCCGTAGGCTGGGATCCCGTCTGGGAATTGTCGGCGCGTCGCTTTCTCGATGTTGCTCGCGAGCTGAGGTTGCATCAGGCCAACGGTGCGTTTCTTAACCAGCGGTTCCAATTCAATACCATCGATGAGATCAAGCGGATCCAAGATATTGCCCTTGGACTTAGACATCTTTTGGCCGTCAGCGTCCCGTACTAGGCCGTGGATATAGACCTCACGAAAAGGGACCTCGCCGGTAAACTTCAAACCGAACATGATCATGCGCGCAACCCAAAAGAAAATGATATCGAATCCGGTGACAAGCACGCTGGTCGGATAGAAAGTCTTTAAGGCAGGTGTATTCTCCGGCCAGCCTAGGGTCGAGAACGGCCAAAGCGCGGACGAAAACCAGGTATCGAGGACATCGGAGTCCTGTCTAAGCTTGACGTCTGCACCCAAGCCGTATTTCTGGCGTACGGCCCGTTCGTCATGGGCGACATAGATATTACCGGCGTCGTCGTACCAGGCCGGAATCCGGTGCCCCCACCAGATCTGGCGGGAGATGCACCAATCTTGGATGTTTCGCATCCACTCAAAGTAGGTTTTGGCCCAGCTACTGGGTACGAATCTGATTGCATTGGATTCGACGGCAGCAATCGCGGGCTCGGCCAGCGGGCCGGTTTTGACATACCACTGATCAGTGAGGTAAGGCTCGACCACCGATCCGGTGCGATCACCACGCGGCACCATTAATTTGTGCTTCTCCGTGCTTTCTAGTAAGCCCGCGGCGTTCAGATCATCGACAATGCGTTGGCGTGCATCATAACGATCCAAGCCATGATAGTCTGATCCAGGCAAACAGATGTGGGCGTCGTCGGAGAAAATATTGATGATTTCTAAGCTATGGCGCTGCCCAACTTCGTAATCATTGAAATCATGTCCCGGCGTGATCTTGACGCAACCAGATCCGAATTCGGGGTCGACATAGGTATCTGCAATGATTGGGATCTGTCGGCCGGTCAAGGGCAGCTCAACGTTCTTACCGATCAACTCCCGGTAGCGTTCGTCGTCGGGATGAATGGCGACGGCCGTATCCCCGAGCATGGTCTCGGGGCGTGTGGTTGCCACCACGACGTGACCAGATCCATCGACTAGCGGATAACGAATGCTCCAAAGAAACCCGTCCTCTTCTTCAGATATCACCTCTAGATCTGATACGGCCGTATGTAATATGGGATCCCAGTTAACCAAGCGTTTACCGCGATAAATCAAGCCCTCGTCGTAGAGCCTCACGAACACCTCAGCCACGGCATGCGACAGGCCCTCATCCATGGTAAAGCGCTCGCGTGTCCAATCGAGCGATGCGCCCATGCGCCGCAACTGTTGAGTAATCCGGCCACCAGACTGTTCCTTCCATTGCCACACGCGGTCAATGAATGCGTCGCGCCCCAAGTCATGTCGGGTCTTGCCTTCAGCTTCGAGCATACGTTCGACAACCATCTGTGTAGCGATACCGGCATGATCAGTACCGGCCTGCCACAAGGTGTTGTTGCCGCGCATCCTGTGATATCGAATGAGGGCATCCATCAATGTATCTTGAAAGGCATGCCCCATGTGTAGGCTGCCGGTCACATTGGGTGGCGGGATGGCAATACAGTAGGCAGAACCGTTGTTGCTCGGGGCGAAACAATCACCCGATTCCCACTGCTTGTATATGCGCTCTTCAATCTGGTGAGGGTTGTAGTTCTTATTGAATTTTTCTGAACGCATCGTATTCACTCATACTAAAAGGGCGGGAATGTTCCCGCCCTAGCAATACTTACAGTTTGTCGAGCTTGTCTAGTGCCGCTTAGGACTATTTTCCACACCTTTAGCGTATTGTTCCAGGGCTTCGCGCAGTAGGAACTGCAGACGATCGATTGTAACCGGACTTAGGGCGCGCTCACCACACTTGCGCAGCTCCATGTTGAGTTTAGCGATGACATTGACGGCTACGTTGCGGGCCTCAGTTTTGGGCGTCGCTGACGATGGCTCTAGTGCCTTGTGCTTGCTTTGCTTCTTCCAGCTGGCACCAGACGATGTGACTTTGGGCCCCGCTAATGGGACTGGTTTCTTCTTGCGTTTCTTGAGTTTAGCAGGTCGGTCGACAACTTCGTTGAGTACTGGGATATTCTTCGTACCTTGTTCAACCCTTGCCTTAGGTTTGGGTTGTTTGAGCTGTCCCGACGAATCTAATGTCTTAGCGGGTGCATCGAATTTGGCCGTTGACAATGGGGGTTCGATGACGTGTGGCGATCCCTTAGCTGATGCTCCCACGCCCTTGCCGCCCCAGGGCATACCCGACGTCTGCTTTGTCTTAGGCGCACTGTTTTTTCGAAACAGCGCTGACGGGGTCGGCCAAGGTGTGCGCTTGTAACCCTCCTTGCTTGACTTCACAGGTGGCGCTGCGTCCTTGGCAGACGTTGACCCAGCTAAATCAATGTATTCCGAGTCATCTGGTGACGGATCGCCTGCGGCAACGGGCCGCGCTTTCTCGTCAGCCGCGGTACCGAGATCGAAATCGATGCCTGGCATCTTGAGTTCTTTCGCTTCGCCTACGGATGCAACGGCAAAGATCTTGTTTTTCGGGCTTGTCGTCGGCGCTTTGGAGGCGACGCTTTTCTGTTTGTCGCTCGACAAAGTAACGACCGGTGTTGATTCTTGCTTGGTTTTGCTTGATTTGTTCTCTGGCGACGCCTCCACAGGGGCAGCTGATTCGCTGCCCTCGCTGACGGGTTCGCTGTGATCTAGCTCGACGTCAGGGTGATCGTTAGACTCCTGATCCCCAGGCTGCGCTTGGTTTGAAGTAAGCAAGACCGTTGTCGCGTCACTTGCCGTGCGGCTGATCATTGTGCTGTGTTCGTGATCATTATTTTGCATGGCTACCCGATCCTGTTCCGTCACTTCTTCGGACATCGTTTCCTCGCCGGGGATCTCAAGGACATCCATGGGGCTTAAGGCTGGCGAATCATGCTCAACATCGATGTCATCCACTGACAAGGAAGCTTCGGTGGTCGCTTCCAGTTCGGCTCCCAGCTCCATAGACATTTCCTCGTCTGGGATCAGGGGCACCCTCTCGCCTGCGGGCTCGACCAGTGCTGATTTCGGGTCTTCTAAGCGTAGTTCTGAATTCTCGGCTTGACGAGGGCTCTCATCCGGTCTTTCGACCGTTTCATGCAGTTCTTCTTTAGACTCTATGTCGTCGATAACCTCGCGTGCGGCGGCCTTTACCCCTGCATCGGATGCGCTGAGACCGGGCTCTAACGCTTCAAATTCGAAGGTTTGTTGCGCCTCAGATACGAACGGGCCCTCCTCATCCTCGGGATATTCCACCGATTCTTGGGGTTGATCGCCCTTGAGGGAATGTGGGGTCTCCACCGCGGTGGGCGACGGACTATCTGCTGGCATCGCCGCACCCTTGGTCAGGCCCGGCTCTTGTTCATCATCGTCAGCCAATGACGACTCAGGGCTCGGTAACGAACCCGAAGACGTAGGCGTTAGCGCATCTGCAAAGTCGACCTCCAGGGATTCGTTCGCGGTGACCGCTGTTTCATCCAGGCTAAGCTCGATACCTTCCGCTTCGGGTGCTTCTGGTGTATCGGTATCCAGGCCGCGGCCTCCCGGAGTTGGCGTTGAACTCAATGCCTCATCCATAGGCGCTTCTTCCAGTGATGCGTCGGGGGGCGCTATTTCAAGTGTGATCTCTTCGGGATCGGCATCGGCCATCGCCCTGTCGGCAGTAAGATCAATGGCTGCATCCAGGTCGTTGGCATCTTCATCTAGTATTGGGTAGGCGTCGTTTGTACTAACGTCAGAAGACGCTGCCCGTGAAATTTCTTCTGCATCGGCCACATCAAAAGTGTCGGCGTCGACCTCATCCACCTCAGCCAATTGAGCGGCTAGAGATTCCAGCGATTCGGTATGCGCGGACATATGCTGGTCCGCGAGCTCAGCATCGCCGGATTCGGAAGCGGGCGTATCGCTATCCGTATCCGCATCGACCTTGGCAGCGGGCTGAACGCCATTGCCATCGTGACGGTCGGTTTCGCTGAGATCGTTGCCCATTAGTTCGTTAAGCGACTCTAATACCTGGCTCGTGTCCAGGTTTCGCTTTTGCATAGTCTGTAATCGTTGGCGGCTTCGTTGGGGTGGTGCTGGTGCGAAAGGGGCAGGCGTACCGGCTTGGCCAGATATCTCGGGGTCTTGCGTGGGTGCGGACCCAGCGTCTACAAACTCATTTCGGACTAGATCCTCGAGGGATTTTCGCACCTCCTCGAGCGTGTGTTTAGCTGAGGGCTTATGCTGTCGTTCGTCGCTGATGTCTGTCATTACTACCCGTTGGAAACGTCCGGAATCCGGTGAGCCTGCAATTCCCACCAGCTCCCTGCTGCGGTCGCGGATCTACCTGCATCTACGGCGTTGCGCTCGAAAAATGGGCTCGACGTACGGTCAAGTACGCCTGCGTGCATTTTCCATCGCACGCCTTGTATATGCCGGCACCTACGCACCCTCGCGACGATAGCCGGCGAGCAATGCAGGCTAGAGCTTGTGCGTCTGTAACGAGTAACCTCGTTCTCGGTAGAATCGAAATCGTTCACGCGCTTGTTGCTTGGCCTCTTCGGCGGCACTGACCACATCTGCGACGCGTCCAAACCGACTAAAAAAAGACGGTATGGTTGATGCAAGAGAGATTAACACATCATGGCAGTTTTCCGGAGGCTCTTGTTCGCCGATAAGTACTGGCATCTCCTGATCCAGATCGGCGTTGTAGAGACTATGCGGAATGAAGCTTCCAGGATTGAAAGTCCACAGTAGACGGTCGAGGGTGGCGGATTGTTCCGAGTTCTCGGTCAAGACATAGAGCTGGTGACCGAGTCGAAAAGCCTTATTGGTTAATCTACATACTGCCAGACTTGGATCGATATCGTGGGTTAGGTAGAAATCGACGCGTGTCATAGCGCAGCTTATTTGTCGCGACAGCGGTTGATCAGGAACTGGGTCAGGAGGGGAACTGGACGACCGGTTGCGCCTTTGGCCTTACCGCCTTTCCAGGCAGTCCCGGCGATGTCGAGGTGTGCCCATTTGAACTTTCGGGCGAATCGCGAAAGGAAGCAGGCAGCAGTAATCGTTCCTGCCTCACGCCCGCCAATATTGGCCATGTCAGCGAAATTGGTGTCCAACTGCTTTTGGTATTCGCTCCACAATGGAAGCTGCCAGGCGCGATCATAACTTTCTTTACCAGCCGTTAACAGCTCGCGGATTAGCGGTTCATTATTGCCCATTAGCCCAATGGCATGACTCCCAAGTGCGATGACGCAGGCCCCGGTCAGTGTCGCGATATCGATAACGCTGGTCGGTTTGAAACGTTCGGCGTAGGTCAGGGCGTCACATAACACCAAACGCCCCTCGGCATCGGTATTGAGAACCTCGACGGTCTGTCCCGACATGCTAGTCACCACGTCACCAGGCTTACTGGCATTAGCTCCCGGCATGTTCTCTGCCGCAGGAATGAGGCCGACTATGTTCACCGGCAGTCGTAATTCTGCCGCCGCTCTAAGCGTTCCGAGCACGCTCGCAGCACCACACATGTCGTACTTCATCTCGTCCATTTGGCTTGCCGGCTTGATTGATATACCGCCGGAATCGAAAGTGATGCCTTTTCCAATAAGTGCGATGGGTGCATCGCCCCCGCGCCGACCGTTGTATTCGAGCACGATAAGTTTTGGCGGTTGGTGACTACCACGTGACACTGACAGCAACGATCCCATGCCAAGGTCTTCCATGTCTGCCGCTTCCAACACCTTGGTCGCGAGGCCATATTCCTTTCCAAATTCAGTAGCCTGTTCCGCCAGGTAGGTTGGTGTGCAGATGTTGCCAGGTAGGTTGCCCAGATCTTTAGTCAGGACCACGCCATTGCTCATGGCCTTGCCCTCTTTGATGGCTTGTTCGCCAGCGCTGATATCGCTGCGTTTAGGCACAGCCAGGACCACTTTGCGCAATGGTCGACGTGGGCTTGCGGGTTTGCTCTTTAGGCGATCGAAGCGGTAAGTCACGGCCTCGATAGTCATTACCGCTTGCCGAACTTTCCATGCAATATCGCGCCCCTTCACCTCCAACTCGGTCAGATAGGTGGTCATTTCTGTCGAGCCGGTCTCGTCGAGCAGCTTGGCTGCCTTAACGTTAACTTCACAATACTGTGCTTCGGCGAATTCCCGTTCTTTCCCGCAACCAACTAGGAGAACACGTTCGCTAAGGAGGTTCGGTAAGTGATGTAGTAGCAGCGTTTGCCCGAGCTTGCCCTCCATGTCACCCCGACGCAAAAGGCTTGAAATTATGCCTTCCGTGGCCTGATCGATTTGACGTGCCCGAACCGATAGCTTTCGGGAGTCAAATACGCTGGCTACGATGCAACCGGTACGTTGTTTCTGGGGGTTGCCACTTTTTGCGATAAATTCCATATTTGATGTAGCTACCATCAACCAGACAGCGTCGGTATGTGGTATATTTTTGGAAACATCGTCTATAGGTTCTCTTTAGCGATCAGTTCCTTAGGGACAGGATGTGCACACAATACCAAACTTCGATGATCATTAGTCAAAAGACCCCCGTAGACCGCCATTTTCCATTGTTTACCGGGCCTTTGTCAAAACGATAGGGCGCTTAAATGTGGTTATAAAACGCGCATTCTATCGTGAGGCAATACTTACTACCTTGGCTGTAAGCCTGGTGTTGGTGGTGTTGTTTCTGTTTTTGGTGCTGACCAAGCTATTGGGAAAGGCTGCTATTGGTGAACATGCTAGTGGCATCGTCTTTACGCTGCTCGGGCTAGAATTGGGTAGGCGACTTGAGGTCCTGATACCGTTGGCGTTCTATCTGGGTGTCTTGCTCACGTTTGCGCGCTGGTATCGCGACAGCGAGATGACGGTGCTAGCGGCTTGCGGGGTCGGACTGCCCTCCCTCTGTCGGCCGGTGGTCATTTTGGCTACTTGTTTTGCTGTTGTCGTTGGGATTTTATCGCTCTATTTGTCACCCAAGGCATCGGCGTTGAGCGAGCAGGCAAAGAACGATGACGCTAATAGAACCACAATCACCAGCGCCAGTGCGGGTATATTTACAGAGTTGCGCAACAGCGGGCGGATTTTTTACGCGGAGAAAATCAGTGCCGGTCCGACGTTCGAGAACATATTTGTGTATGATAAGAACGCGGCGAAGACAAACATATTGGTGGCCAGTAGCGGCGAGCAGTACCAGGATTCGCAGACCGGGGAGGAGTTCTTGGTTCTCAGGAACGGATCCGTTTACGAAGGCACCGCCGGCGAGCGGGACTACCGAATCACGAAATTCGACAACTACAGACTACGGCTAATAGCAAAAGAAGACGATCGGCCGGCGACGAATGTTGAGGGCTTGCCTTCCTGGACGCTCCTAAAATCGAGCAACCCACGGCACGCAGCCGAGTTCCAGTGGCGCCTGGCCAAGCCCATCAGTGTCGTCCTATTGGCGGTACTTGCCTTGGTCTTGGCGCATACCGATGCAAGGAGAGGGCGCGTTGGCAATCTGCTTGGGGCTATTCTTATCTATTTCGTATACACCAACATGCTTGGGATTGGTGAGACCTGGCTTAAGGACGGGAGTGTGCCAACCGCAATCGGTCTATGGTGGGTACACGGGGCACTGGCGATAACTACCGCCTATTTACTAAAGCGTCGGATGCAGAACAAACCACTGTTGGCGCTATAGTCATAGGGATATGAGCCTGATCAGCCTGCTCGATCGCTATATCGCCCGATCGATTCTACATAGCACGCTGTTGGTATTTGCGGTCCTACTCGGCCTTTTCATATTCGTACTTTTTATTGATGAACTTGGCGACGTCGGCAAAGGCCAGTTCGATCTCTATGCACTTATCAAGTATGTTATCCTCAGCCTGCCTAGAAGGATCTATGAGCTTTTTCCAGCTATCGCCTTGCTGGGCGTCATTCTCGGATTGACATCATTGGCCCTGGGTTCGGAGTTAACCGTCATGCGGGCCGCTGGCGTTTCGTTATGGCGTATCATTGGCTCGGTGATGAAGATTGGTTTGGTTTTTATCATCGGCGGGGTCTTAATCGGCGAAACAGTGGTTCCAGTAAGTGACGCATGGGCCGAGCGGGGGCGAGCTGCGGCGCTGCAGGTTGGATTACATCGAGAAGCAACTGGGCTCTGGCTTCGAGACGGCGCTGATTTCGTGAACATTGGAGAGGTGCTGCCCGACTTGACGCTCCTGAATGTCAACATCTATCGTTTCGAGCCGCCCGCCCGTCTTCGTACCCATACTTCTGCCGATCGAGCACACTTTGAGGACAATGTCTGGCACCTTGTCAATGTGAACAAGAGCACAATCAGTGAAGATACGATACGTAGAAGCCAATCCCAGGATGAACTTTGGCAGTCGATGGTGACGCCTGACGTCGTGCGGGTGTTCGCGGTCCGCCCGGCTAGCCTGTCGACGTGGGATTTGTACCAGTACATCCAGCATCTTCGCCGCAACCACCAGGACACGGCCCGATACCAACTTGTCTTCTGGAACAAGGTACTGTTGCCGGCGGCCACGGGGGTGATGATCTTATTGGCAGTACCCTTCGTTTTCGGGCAGATGCGCAGTGGGGGGATGGGCCAGAAGGTGTTCGTGGGGATCATGATTGGTTTGGTATTCAATGCGCTGAACCGTGGATTCGGATATATGGGCCTACTCTACGGTCTGCCGACTTTCTTGGCGGCAGTGTTGCCGGTGGCGATATTCCTGCTGCTCGCACTCTACCTCTTGCGGCGCGTGGCCTGACTAGCATGCATTGGCCCCCTGGGGCTTGCATGCGAACACTATACACAGGCTGGGAAAGGCCCTTTTCCAACAACCACTAAGAACGGTAGGGCTATAGCAAGAAATGCCTAAGCCATTGATCTAACGTTGTTATTTTCTTTGAATAAAAAATGTTTAATCTAAGATCTGTGCCAATAATCCGGGTATTTGCCGCCAGTGCGACGCTTTTTTGCACACAGTTATCCACAGGCAGGATCTGTGGGTAACTGCCGATAGGACTATGTTGCTTGACGGTCATATTTGGGATCAGGATCGGCGCCCGACGTACGCTGCGGGACGACCGGCGGTTATCGTCCAAGGTAGGCGCACGTAGTGATGTTGCTATGATGTCGATAGGTGCGCGCTAGAGCGCAGAGAATGTTTGCAGCATGCCATTAATAGTCCTTCTTGCCCGAGCCGGAATTCAGCCCATATGGCGCGGTTAGGCATCTAACAAAACGGCTACCAACCTATGTCCGACCAAACTTTCTTTTTTAATCTGATCGAAATTGGGCACTTTGCCGCCTACCTAGCAATGGTCGTTGCGGTAGTGCAGGGGCTGGCCCCGTTGCTTGCGCGTCAGCTGCGCATGCCCGGGCTGGCGGGCCTCAGCGTTAATGCGTCCGTGGCGGTATTCGTATTGACAACGATCGGGGGGCTCACGCTTATCCATGCATTTGTTACGAGTAACTTCTCTGTGCTCTACGTCGCTCAGCATTCCAACCTGCAGTTGCCCATGTTTTACAAAGTGTCGGCGTTGTGGGGCGGCCACGAGGGTTCGTTATATCTGTGGGTGTGGATCCTTACGTTGTACACGGCGATCGTAGGTTGGCACGGGCGCACAAGGTACCCCCAACGTCTGCCGGTCATCCTGGCGGTGCAGGGCTGGCTAGTGGTCGGTTTTTTTGGGTTGATATTACTCCTATCGAGCCCATTCGAGCGCCTGTTTCCGGTCCCGATCGACGGCCATGATCTGAATCCACTACTGCAGGACCCCGGCATGGTGATCCACCCACCCGTGCTCTATCTGGGTTACGTGGGATTCTCCGTGCCGTTTGCGTTTGCAATGGCCGCGCTGTTAACGAACTGGGACAGCACGCTTTGGAGTGGCCTGATCCGACGTTGGACTTTAATTGCCTGGGGATTCCTAACGACGGGGATCGTTCTCG
>SMUY01065626.1_pt1 | contig 40285 bp, 40 predicted proteins | sample 2456441 | NCBI WGS metagenome assembly SMUY01 (sample SAMN11095931, study PRJNA526329) | marine sediment metagenome | biome: Marine sediment; feature: Surficial sediment; material: Deep marine sediment; isolation source: Hadal surficial sediment | place: Pacific Ocean | collected 2014-11 | depth...
ATAATCGTCCAGGCGATTCCAGCGACCGTCCTGCTTGCGACGCTCCAGCCCAAGCTCACTGGTGAGATCGAGCAAGAGGGTCAGATCCGGGACCAACCCGCCGGTGACGAAGCCGGTGATGGTCTGGAGCAGCGCCAGATCCAACTCGTGGCCAAAGCCCTGGTACGCGAGCGAAGAATCGTAAAAGCGATCACACACAACCACTCCGCCACGCTCTAGGTGAGGACGGATAAGTTCTCGGACCACCTGCGCCCGAGAGGCGGAAAACAACAGGAACTCGGCCTCCGGACTCATACTCTTATTCTCGAGCGACAGGATTATTCGGCGGATCTGATCGCCGATTTCTGTGCCGCCGGGTTCTCGGGTAAATAAGACGTCCTGGCCCCGGTTTTTCAGGTGGTCGGTCAGTCGCTGCGCCTGGGTGGACTTCCCGCCCCCTTCAGGGCCTTCAAGCGTTACGAAAAATCTCAATCCCTAAAAATCCTGACCCGCCGCCGGGGCTCCTTGCCGTAGGAATGGGAGACCAGATCGGCCTCGCGAGCCATCTCGTGCTGCGATCGCCGTACGTAGGACGAGGCTGGCTTGAGGTCCACGGAGTGGGCACCATTGAGCACCTTGTTTATGGCCTCCTGTGCATCCTGCGTTCCTTGCGACGACGCGGGATCGCCGGCCGGCGCTCGATCCAGGGCGAATAGGTCGACCAGGAAGCTTTCCATCTTGCCCACCGTGTTCGCGCGTAATACATAAATCGGCATTCGGCGGTTTTCTGCGTCCGCAATCAGCTTGCGATGCTTGCGATAATAGGAACGGAGCGTAACCATCACGTCCGCCTGCCCAACATCATCCGCGATGAATGCCGGCACGTGTAAACGTTTGGCCGCCTGCCGCAGACGATTGCGGGCTACTCCGTAGGGATAAATGCGGATCGTCGCCAGCGGCTCGCCGGGAAGCCTGGCCGGAGCAGGCGAGAGCGGTAACGTTAGGTCTTCCTCCGGCAAGGCGCTTGGGAGCGCGGATTGCCTCCGGTAGCCAGCCGGCCCGCGGCGCGCGGTGCTTGCCTCCGGGTTGAGCATCTTGATCTGAATTTCGCCATCCGAATTTCGAAAGCGCGCTTCGGTAGGAGGAGGCAGACCGCGCAGGAGGGCGTCCACCGCGGCGGAAACGTCATGGTGCACGGCCAGCTGCTCGCGGTCCTGGATCTCAACTAGTTTAGCGAATGTGGGCGCCGCTCGGCGTTCGAGCACCGTCTTCTGTGTTCCGCGCCGGCGGGCCTCCTCATCCGACAAGGTCACGGATTCTATGCCGCCCACAAGGTCGGATAAGGTGGGATTTAAGAGCAGATTCTCCAGGGTGTTGCCGTGGGCGGTACCGACGAGCTGCACGCCGCGTTCGGCGATGGTGCGTGCGGCCACCGCTTCCAACTCCCGTCCAATCTCGTCGATCACGATTACTTCCGGATTGTGGTTTTCCACCGCTTCGATCATGACCTCGTGCTGCAAGTTCGGCCTGCGAACCTGCATTCGTCGCGCGCGGCCGATGGAGGAATGAGGCACATCCCCATCTCCCGCAATTTCGTTCGAGGTGTCAACGATAACCACCCGTCGGTCCTCGGCCAGGATTCGGGCTGCTTCGCGCAGCATCGTGGTTTTGCCGATTCCCGGCCGGCCAAGCAACAGCAGGCTTTCGCCGCCGTTGATCAGATCCTGGATAATGTCGATCGTGCCGTAGACCGCTCGACCCACCCGGCAGGTCAAACCTACGATGCGATTGTGCCGGTTGCGGATGGCTGAAATACGGTGCAGCGTGCGCTCAAGACCCGCCCGGTTGTCTGCGTCGAAATCCCCGACGCGTTCTACGACATGTTCAATGTCTTCCCAGGCGACCTCCTTCTCGCTCAGATCAACCTCATTGTCTACATAGCGGGCGGTAGGCACACGCCCAATATCCAGAATGACCTCAAGCAGGTCATCAGGGCGGTTGATCTCAGTCAGTTTGTCGGTGATATGGGGAGGTAGGACACCTTGCAGGGTGTCCAGGTCGTCGGTAATGCGTCTTCCCGTCATAGAACAGCGGAGTCCTCAATGTGGGCGATGGGCGCTGTTGGCTCGGGGTAGCTGCCCTCGACGGTCGGCAGCGGGCTAGTAAAGGGTTTACGCACGCCGGCCGTTAGCCGCTTCACCATTACGGCCTGATCGGCCGCCGGCTCAAACCACAAACGTTCCAGGGGTCCACTCATCCAACTCTGGTAGGAGCGGACGCATACATAGATCGGCCGGTCGGCTCGCGCCTCGGACAGGAATCCGGCCAGCAAGGTATAGAAGTCTTCAACCGCCGGGTGAAAGAAAGGCTGCACCCAGGTTCCCAAGGAACCACGCTCGAGGTCGAGGTACCCGAGCAGCTCCCCGTCACGAAAATGGACGAGATTTCGCCCGACTCCGGTGGGTGGGGGCTCCACTTGCTGGACCAGGCCCGGAACGATATTGAGGTACAAGCTCTGCGCAGCCAGGCTGTCGGCACCCTTCTCGACCCGCCAAGTGCCCATTGCGCTTCCGACCGGGGCCTCCTGTTGAGGGTCGAGGCTCCATATTCGCTGGCGGGCGTAGATTGCAAAGCCGGCTTGCCGCAGTCGCTCAAAGGCAGGGCTGTCCTCGTCAACGTCCGCAACGAGGTTGTGAGCGCCGGCTTCTCCGGCAGCAAAGGCGAGCGATTCAACCAACTGGAGGCCGCAATCGAGCTCCAATACATCGGCCGGGGCGATGAATGTCAGGCGCGCATTGTTGCGGTCGCGCCGCTTGGTGAATTGGGCTATGGCGTCAAGCTCCCCGCAGCGCGATACCAGTGTGACGCTGGAATTGCCCGGGATCAGCGGATCGAGCAAGGCGTGCTGGAGGGCGTGGGCGCCGCGAGTGAAAGCCAGTTGGGAATCGGGGCACAGCCCGCGGTCGCGTACACGAGCGAGCAGCGCCACATGGCGCCAGTCGAAGTTTCGGATATTGCTTGAGCCCATACGCCTTATGATCTGCGGAGAGGGAAGCGGCAGTTTGCCGTCTCCAATTTTCCCTCTCGGCTCCGCCTTTTAAGTCTATCAAATTAGAGCGCCTCCTGCTCAAACTCCCTGAAGAGTCGGCTCAAGCTACGGCTCAATCCTTCAGGCTGGCTTGGCTGGCCATATTGAGAATGTCTCGCTCCACACATTCGGCGAACTTTCGGAATAGCTGCCTTGCAACTGCCTGTATCATGCCACCGCCCAATTTAGCCAGATGGCCGGCGATGGAGACCTCGGCGTGGACAATGATTTCAGTACGAGATTCAGCAAGTGGTCGGAGCTGATACCTAATCCGTGCCTGGGCCCGCCCGGTGGCGCCCTGCTGATCGCCGCGGGCAACCATCTCCACCACATGTGCGGTGGGGTCTAAGCGCTCAATGATCAGCTTGCCTGCATACTGGGCCACCACGGGGCCCACCTGAACACGCACCTGACCCTCATAAGTTTTTTCGTCCAAGACTCGGGTCAGTTCAGCGCCGGGCAAACAGGGAGCCACCCGTGGAGGATCCTGGAAATACGTCCAGACTAACCCGATGGGGGCATCGATCTCGAATTGCAGGTCAATAGGAATGGCCATAGAGACTCCTCCGTAGGCCTTCGATTTGCGCGGGAGGGGATGGATCGATTTCCTGATCCTCAGAGACGGATGAGTAGAGCCGTGGATTCAGTCGCACGGGTTGATGTCAACCAAGCCTGGCGGTTTTCTGCCGCAGCGCCCGGCCTCAATGGAAAGATGAAGATAGTTCGCCGGCGGCGGGATCTATTCGCCCTCCGTCAGGGCCCGCTTTGCGTTTAGCAGCAGGCGCATTCTCCGCTTCATCAACGCCGGTATCTCATCCGACTGATATTCGAACAGCCCCTTGCCGGTTTTTATGCCCAGTTCCCCCTTGGCAACCTTATCGCGGATAATCGGGCTGACCTCGCTCGAGGCGTTCAGGTCGGCGTTTAGATAGCTGGCAACGCTGTGATAGATATCCAGGCCAGCCACATCCAGCAGCTCAAGCGGTCCGATCACGGACAGCTTGTATCCAATCCCCCACTTGACGATGGCGTCGATATCCTCGGCGCTCGCAACCTTTTGATCCAGAAGATGAAGCGCCTCCCGCATGATGGCATAAAGAATGCGGTTCTCGACGAATCCGGGCACGTCTCGCAGGACATCGACCGGGATCATGTCCAGGCGTTTTACGAGCTCCCGGGTGGCCTTCACGGTTGCGTCGTCGGTCTTGGCACCCCGGATGACCTCGATCACGGGGATAATGTAGGGCGGATTCGACCAGTGCATGCCGATCACCCGCCCGGGCTGACGGCAAACCTCGGATAACTTGGTGATCGGAATCCCCGAGGTGTTGGAGGCCAGGATCGTCTTTTCAGAAACTAGCTGCTCGGCCTGGCGTAAGAATGACTGTTTTATTTCCAGGTCCTCCGGAATGGTCTCGATCACAAAATCGGCCCCCTCCATAGCCTCTTTCTCGTCCAGCGTGAACGTGAGCCCCTCCTTACCCCGCGCCGCTTGATCCTGGGTCAGGAATCCGGCCCCCAGCAGCGTCTCATAGGTCGTTTCCACCGTGCCTCGCGCCCGGTCCAGGACCTCGGGCTTGATGTCGTAAAGCCTAACTTTGATTCCGCGGCTGGCAATGGTCGCGGCAACGCCGGGTCCCATGGTTCCCGCGCCCACGACGGCCACGATTTGCGTGTCATTTTCCGGCATCTGTCCTCCTAGTTTCTGACCTTCCGTTGTCCATGAGTGGGAGCATCGCGTAATGATTTCATTCTAGATTACCGGGTTAGGATGGACTCTCACCGTCATCGTGCTCCGCTTCGGCCTCCCGGAGAGCTTGCCAGACCCGCTCGGGCGTTAGCGGCAACTCTGTTACTTGAACACCGATATCGGCGAGCGCGTTTACAATCGCGGCCGGTACCCCGGCCAGGGCTCCCTCTCCAGCGCCCTTGATACCATAGGGGCCCGGCCCATCCTCGTTTTCCACAAGCCGGGAAATGAACTGATCTGGCATGTCCTCCGTTGTAGGGATGTGATAGTCGAGCAGGGTGCCATTCAGGATTTGCCCCTCATCAAAAATCATCTCTTCGAAGAGCGCGTTTCCGAGCCCCTGCATGGAGGCACCCATTTCTTGAGCTTTCACTAAATCGGGGTTGACTGCCTGACCCACATCGGCCACGCTGACCAATTTTGTGATGTGCAGCCTGCCGGTGTCTCGGTCGAGCCTCACCTCCGCACCGCCGACGCATACCTCCCAGAAGACCGGTCCTTCTGCGTACGATCCTTTATTGCCTCCAGGGCTGACCTCGCCCCTGCCGATGAGTTCTCCTCCGGTAAATCCAAAATGGAATTGGATAAGCTCTGAGTAGCTGAGTGACTGATCGCCGCGCCAGGCCGCGCCGTCTCTCAATTCGATCGCTTCCAGAGCCACCTCGAAGGCTTCGCTGGCGATTTCCAGGAGCTGCTGGCGAACCTCTCGGGCTGCTCGGTGGACTGCCATGCCAGCCAACGTAGTAGAGCGACTGGCCCCGGTAGATCGGTCATAGGGTGTGATCCAGGTGTCCCCGCCCGGAACCTTGATGTGTTCAATGGGAAGGGCAAGCTCCTGAGAGGCCAGTTGGCTCATCACGGTCCGAACTCCCTGCCCCATCTCGGTACTGCTGACCAAAACCGTGGCGTGCCCGTCGATCTCCATGCGCACGATGGCGGTGGAAACCGGCCGGGCACCGGCCGCGAGCAAGCCGACCCCTAGCCCGCGCCCCGTATCCGGTGGTTTTGGGGATCCCCAATCGAGCGCGTCGGCGATTTTCTGGACATCTCCCACCAGATCGGCGTCGAGGGCTTTCCCCCCTGGACGTACTTCTTCGCCCGGTCGGAGCAAGTTTTGGATGCGGATATCGACCGGGTCGACTCCCGCCTGCCGTGCGATCTCGTCTACTTGACTCTCGCCAATCCACTGCAGATGCGTGGCACCGAAGGCGCGGTAGGATCCGGAGGGCGGTCGGTTGGTGTACACGCCATAGGCCTCGACCTGAAAACTCTTCCAACGGTACGGACCCGGTGCCGCATCTGCTGCAGTCGCGACCACCCGCGGACCGTTGTCGGCATAAGCGCCGGTATCCATCCAGAGGCGCACATGGCGGGCGAGCAGAGTCCCATCCGCCTGTGCGCCGGTGCGCATCCAACAGCGCATATTGTGACGCCGCGTGGTCACCATCGCTTCGTCCACGCGGTTGGCGATACGCACGGGGCGGCGGGCTTTTCGCGCCAGGGCTACAGTGATCGGCTCCATCTTGGTGTAGGACTTGCTGCCGAAGCCGCCGCCGAGAAAGGGGACGATGATGCGCACACTGGCGACAGGCAGGTCGAACAGCTCGGCCAACTCGGCGCGGACAAGATACGGATGCTGGCATGAGGCCCACACCGTGACGCTCTTACCTTCCCAGGCCGCGATCACCGTATGCGGTTCCATCGCATATTGGTAGACAGCTGGGAAAGTGTATTCTTGCTCAACAATGATTTCTGCTTTTTCGAAAGCCTCGGCTAGATCGCCCCGGTGGATGGAATGCTGGTAGCAAATATTGCCCTCGGGATTGAGTTCGCCGAGACCATGGAAAAGTCCAGGCCGCAGCGTCTCCGTCTCATGAAGGCGTGGAGCATCGTCGCTCAGGGCCTGCTCCAGGGTGGTTGCGGCGGGCAAGTCCTCGTACTCGACCTCGATCAGTGACAACGCCTGCTCCGCCGTAAGCTCATCTTCGGCAGCTACGGCCGCAAGCGGCTCGCCGACGAACCGGACTCGATCAATAGCCAGCAGCGGTCGATCCTTGATCGAGTGCCCATAGTAGGGATCGATGTCCTCTAAGTCTGTGCTGGTAAGAACCGATACGACCCCGGGCAGCGAGGCAGCTCGATCCGTGTTGATCCGGCGGATGAGCGCATGGGGATAGGGGCTGCGCAAGACCTTGCCGTGCAACAGCCCACTTAACTTCAGGTCCCCGGTGAATATTGCCTCCCCGGTTACCTTCGACCGAGCATCTACTCGCGGCACATTGTGGCCAATGCCCTCACTCATGCTGAACCCTCCGACTGCCCTTCCGCCTGGAGGCGACGCGCCGCCAGCTCCACGGCCTCCAAGACGCTCCAGTATCCCGTGCAGCGGCACAGGTTTCCCTTAAGGTAATGCTGTATTTGCTGCCGTGTTGGATTGGGGATTTCCTCCAGCAGGCTATTGGCGGTCAGGATCATCCCGGGTGTGCAAAATCCGCACTGGAGTGCGCTCTGCTCGACGAACGACTGCTGCAGTGGGTGAAGTTCGTCCCCATCGGCCAGGCCTTCGATCGTAAGCAGCTCACGGTTTTGAGCCTCATAGGCGAGAGTGCAGCAGGCGCTGACCGGCCGCCCGTCCATCAGCACCGTGCACGTCCCACAGACCTGGACGTCGCAGGATCGCTTTGCGCCGGTCAGTCCCAGGCGATCCCGCAGGAAGTCGAGAAGCAACTCACGCGGCTCGATCGTGGCCTCCATCGACTGACCGTTCACTTTCATTCGGATCTGGATCTGAGCCGAGTTATAGACGTCGGCGGATTCAACCCTCATTTGTCTCTCCTGCCGCCCGGCCGGAGGCCTCCATCAGCGCTTGAGCGGTCAGAACTCTGACCAGTTGGCGTTTGTAGTCAGCCGATCCATGTAGATCGTCCATCGGGTCGCTCGCAGCCGCGGCCAGTTCTGCAGCCGAAGCGAAGGTGGCACCTTCTATTGACTGCCCTCGCAACAGCGCCTCCGCCTCGGAAGCACGGATGGGTAGCGGACCCACGCTGCCAACGGCCAGGCGAACATCCTCGATGATCCCGTCCTTCACCTCCAAAAGCGCAGCCACGGTGGCCATCGGCCGTTCGTGGGTGCTGAATTTCCGGTAGGCTCCGGCGGTGTTTTCTGATAGCAGGGGGAGCCGGATCCTGGTCAGGATTTCATTCGGTTGCCTGGCAGTTTCGAACAGTCCCAGGGTGAAATCGGCTGCCGGCAACACCCGCTGCGCCTCGGAGGAGCTCAACTCCAGCGTAGCCCCCCAGGCGAGCAGCAGGGTCGCTAGGTCGCTGTGAGGCTCGGCGAAGCACAGATTCCCACCGATCGTGCCGACCGCACGCACGCGTGTGTTGGCGACCTGAGACTCGACCTCAGCAAGCAGCGGCGCATGTTTTCTGACAGTGGGCGACCGTTCTAGGTCCCAATGGGTCGCCAAGGGGCCAATCTGCAGCTCATCGCCCTCGGCGGACAACGCGATTTCGTCGAGCCCAGGAATGGTCTTGATGTTCACCAGGTGGGGGAAATGAGCCAGTCCCTCCTTCATGATAAGGAGCAACTCGGTGCCGCCCGCATAGATCGCGGCATCAAAGCCAAACTGGGCTAGGAGAACCGAGGCCTCTTCCACTGTCCCGGGCTCGTGGATCTCGAATGGTCTCAGCATCCTAAAGCTTCAAGGTTGGGCAGCCTCGGGCATACCATGGTCCAAGCGCTGGCGCCGCAGCTCGCGGATCAGATACTGCCAGTAATCGGCCATGTAATCGTCCGGGTACTTATCCGGATGAAGACGTTCTGCCATCTCGGGTGTCATCGGCCGCAAGCCGCCGAAGGAGACTGCGATGGCCTGAATGTAGGCCGCGCGCTCCAACGTTAATGCAGAAATCGTCGCCCAGAGGATATCCTTTCCGACAACAACAACCCCGTGATTTCGCAGCAGAACTGCCCGCCGCGAGCCTAAGGCCCGGGAGACGGCCAGGCCCTGCTCAGGTCGGGTGATCAGATCCGCGGAATCATCGAAGACGCCCACGCCATCCTTGAAAAGCGCAGCATCATGCCCCAGGAGGCTCAGGCCGGCATCGCTGGCGCCAAGCGCAATGGAGTGGGGCGGGTGGGTGTGGATCACCGAGCCCACGTCCGGCCGGGCACGATAGAGTTCGGTGTGGATCACCACCTCGCGGTGGACCTGGCCCGCACCTTCCAGCTTGATGCCTGTCGAATCGATGGTCAAGACATCCTCGGGGGTTACCTCATTCAGCCCAAGCCCGCTGCGCTTCATATAAATCGAATCTTCGGAGCCGCGGGCGCTGACATGGCCCAGCGTGAAATCACCATGCCCGCGCAGGGCCAAGATGCGGCAAGCCCAGGCGACCTGGATCCGGAGATCGTCTGCTTCCATCCTAATCGCCATCCCTCTTCGTAGGTGCGAATCGGTGGGGCATCATCGCCGATCGGTGGGCGGATAGCCGGGATACGGGAACGTGAAGACCATCACCATTTCTTCCTTTCCCGTGTTGGCGACCGAGTGCCAGGTGCGGGCCGGAATGTGGAGGGCGTGTCCGGCTCGGAAGGGAAGCGAGCTACCCTCCAGTTCAAGCTCGCCCACGCCGGCCACTACAAAGGCCAACTCCTCCACCTCATGCGACACCGGATCAGTGATGGTCCCGGGCTGGAAAATCGAATAGCCAAGCGAGCTCTGGATCCCGGAGATGTTGGTTTCGCTCAGAACCATTCGGCTCCAGCTGCCGCTCGGGAGCGGGATGGCCTCCACCTGCTCGAAATGGATGGCTTGGACGGCCGGCTTCACAGCGCCCACTCCCCATCCTTGACGATGAATTGGCCTGTGTCCTCGATTTGCAGGGAAGCGCTCAGGCACGCTCCGTCCAGATGCAGCTCGCAGACGTTCTGGCCGCCTGGGTATGCGTGGGAGTTGTCTCCGATCGCAAAGTGCACCGTCCCCAATCGACCTTTCTCGGAAGGGGAGCCGTATGGAGACTTTTCGCTGGTCCCAAACGCAAATTCAGCGATCACATCTGCGCCTTCGACGCCTGCGGTTACCTGGCGAAGCCGGTCGGCTTCCTCGCCTCCGTCCATGGAAACCACGCGACCATTCTCGATGGTCCAGACGATGGGCTCTTCCACCTGGCCGGTCAGTCCAATTCCGAGCATGATTCCATCGACGACAATTTTTCCATTTGTCTGATCCTCTACGGCGGCGAAGGCGACTTCGGCCCACAGAGGCACCGGCCCCATCATCTGGCCGCGTTTCTTAATAGGCGTAACCTCCAGGGCCGGGCGACCTTCAATCGACACCAGCACATCCGTTCCCGCGGGCGATGTCACTCGACAGCGTTTGGCTCCCCTTAGCGCCTCAATCGCGGCAACAGCCCGAGCCGTAGCGTCCTGGATGTCGGACTCGGTTATATCCCAGCTGCCAATGCCCTCTTCAACTGAAGCAATCTTTGCGTTGTTTTCGCAGGATTCTTTCACAGCCGATACATGCGCAAATCGATTGGCCCATTCCAGGTTGGTGATGATGATAATCTCGTCAGAGTTCACCATCGCCTGATGCAGGTTTCTGGGGGGAGCCATTGGGAATCGCAGGTCGGCCAGCCCGCGACGCACTTGATGCTCGTTGTTGGCGATTACCGGAAAGGCACCTCGCTCTACCACGATCTGACTCAACGCCTCAGCCTGTAATCGGTGGGCGTCGTCGGTGATGATAGTGACGACATCATCTTTCTCTACGGACATACAGGTATCGACGACCAACTCAGCGTCGCGGCGCAGCTCAGCTGCTAACTCACTCATGGTCCATCCTCCTCATGTTGTTTGCACATATACAGCTTGTTTGCACATAAACAGCCTTGATTGGTAGCGAGGAGCAATCAGTGGTACCTCGCCTGTCGTGTCCCCAGCCATCGAGGCCATGCAGCAAAAACAGCGGCAGGGTCTTATTTGTCATCTGCCGAAGGCTGGCAGCACTTCGCGCGCAAACCTTTCCACTTGACCGAACTGATCCAGCGCCCCGAAGCGGCAAATGAAATAGTTAACTCCGGCCTCTGCAAAGGTCTGCATCCATTCGGTGATGTCGTCCGGGGTGCCGACCGGGCCCCACTCGCTAAGGTCCATCGCCTTGCTCAGTTCTGGGTAATACTGGCCGATGTATTCGGACATGCTGCGTTGAGCCGCCTCGCGGCTGTCGGCGATGTTCATTGTGACCTGATAGGCCATTGCATAGTCCGCCATATCGTGTCCGGCTTCCCGCACCGCGTCCGCGATCTGGGCAAGCTGTTCGCGAAATTCCTCCGGGTGAAGCGCGCGACAACAGGTCATCCAGCCATCGCCATATTTGGCGATCCGGCGCGCGGCCCGGCTGATTACCCGACTCACTCGTTCCTCCTCTTTCACCCCCACCATTAGCCTCGGATTGCTGACCACCCAAATGGGTGGAGGGGATTGCAGTGGTTGGAGCGGAGCCATCTCGGTTCCGGAGTGGAAACTGATCTGCTCGTAGTCAAAGTGCTGGCCGTGAAACGTCACTTCTCCCTCTGTCCACAGCTGGCGGAGCACATCCAGACCTTCTTCGAATATCCTCGCCCGATGCTTGAAATCCAGCCCTAGGGCGGCATACTCGCGTTCGACTCCCACCTCCGGGTTGCCCATACAAGCGCCCAGGATGGTCCTGCCCTCCGACATGTGATCCAGGGTGGCCCATTCCAGCGCCAAGTAGAGCGGATTTCGAGTTGCGGTGACCAAACAGGCGGTCCCCAGCTTAACGTGAGACGTGCGCTGAGAGATGCCAGCCAAGAGCATCAGCGGCTCGTGGCGCGGTTTGGAGAAGAGGCTGTCTCCGACCCAGACCGAGTCGAACCCAGCCCCTTCAACAGTTTGAGAGAGATCGAGCAGATCAGCGAGGCTGTAGCTAGGTGCGAGCAGTGGCTCGCGATTGTTGAGATTGACGCCGAATTTGACCTGCGGCTGGCTCAAGGGGTCACTCTGGAGCTTTCCACGAAGCACGAATCCTTCCACTACTCCCGTTCCTAAGGCACGGTTTCAGGGAGCGCTTTATCCGGCTCTGGACTAGGCGACGCCAAGACCAGCTCGCTGTCCGATTCGAGTATGAGCTGTGGGACACGTATATGTTCGCTAAGTAATCGCGAAGCCCTTTCAGCATCCTTAGCTCGAACGGCATCCAGGATGGCCCGATGTTCTGCACACGACCGCTGCATGCCTCCCCTCAGCGAGAGCGAGCGCATTCGGTAACGGTGCATCTGGTTCACCAGCGGGAAATACACCTCCTGCAGTTTCAGATTCCCGGCCTGTTCAACGAAAAGTGCGTGAAACTCGGCGTTAGCGTCGAAGAAGGCGTCTACTTCCTCCCGCGCCGCGTGCTGGAGCATCTGCTGGTGAAGGTTTTCGAGCTGTTCCAGATACTTGTTCTCGAGCCGGGCGGTTGCCAGCCGCACAGCCAGCACCTCCAGCGCCTCACGCACCCGGTAGGCGTCCAGGAACTCTTCCGGCGAAAGGGATCTTACGACTGCCCCCCTCCGAGGAATCAGATTGATAAGGCCCTCGGCTTCTAATCGGCGGAAGGCCTCGCGCACCGGACCGCGGCTGACCTCAAGCGCTGCGGCGATGGTTGCCTCCTGCAAACGAGTATCCGGCGGCAGCCGATTGGAGAGGATGTCGTCGCGCAAACTCTGGTACACGCGTTCGGTGAGGGTCGCCTTGTCCAGGGCGCGATGGGGCAAGTAGTTATCCTCGGGAGCAACTTGAGATTTCATTCGCAGCCTATTTCCCGGGAAAACCCGTCAATGGTTGACTGTTGACAGTTAACATTATGTAATGTATATTATAGACCATCCTGCCATTGTGTCAATAGAATTAAATCCGGGCGACACGAGCTCGGACGGGTGCGCGTCCGGGAGGAAAATTCCGCGCAGCCGGAAATGATATATTCCAATCCACTTCTTAACAGCGTAGAGTTGATTGAATTCTGACATTGCGAATATGCCGGCTGCTTAGCGTGCCATCATCTCCCATTCCGATCCGCAGGTCCAAATTTCAACACAAGGAGGAACCCCGATGAACATTCAATTTAGGAACGCTCGCACTGCGTGCCGAACGCTAGGTCTTACCGCGGGCCTGATACTTTCTGCGTGTCAGCCGGCCCAGCCCGAGGCCACCGCAGCGCCGCCCGCCGCGACCGAGGCCCCTGCGCCAGCAGATACCGAGGAGGCCATGGTCGAAACGGAAGAGCCGATGCCGACGGCCGTCAAGATCGGGGTCCTCAATCCGACCACCGGCGGGCTGGCGTTCTTCGGCGAATTGTCGAATCAGGGTATTCAGCTGTACTTCGACAACAACCGCATTGAGAGCGTCGATGTAGAGCTTGTCTACGCTGACACCGCCGGTGACCCCCAGCAGGCGCTCGATCAAGCCCGGCGGCTCGTAGAGCAGGAAGAAGTCGACTTTCTCATGGGGCTGGTCAACTCCGCGGTCGTGGTGCCCCTGGCCCAATTCGCTGATGAGGCTCAAGTGCCTCTACTTACCGTCATCGCTGGTGCGCAGGCCCCGCTTGGCCCCAACAGCAGTCCCTATGTCTTCCGTAGTGCCATGGCCAACGGCCAGCAGGATCGACCGCTTGGATGGTATACCGCTTCTGAACTCGGCCTCACTCAAGGCGCAACCGCAGCCTGGGATTTCTTGGTTGGCGAGGAACGCGCCGGGTCATTCGCCGAGATGTTTACTGACACTGGCGGCACCATCCTCACCGAGCAGAAGCCGCCGTTGGGAACAACCGATTATGGGCCTTACTTGAGCCAGATCGATCCCAGCGCGATCGAAGTCGTGTATGCCTTCTTTGCCGGCCCGGGCGCGATCTCGTTCCTGCAGCAAATGGGTGAATTTGGCCTGTCTCCGGATATCCAGGTTGTGGCATCAGGCTACTTCACGGCCGGCGTGCTCGGAGCAATGGGCGGATCCGCCGAAGGACTGGTGCAGGCTGCCCAGTACACAACCGTGCTCGACACCCCCGAGAACAAGACCTTCCTCGAGCTGTATGAGGCTCAGATCGGCGGCGAGCCCAGTGTGTATGTTGAGGAGGGTTACCTGGGCGCGGAAGTGGCTGCCCGTGCCATTGAGAGTCTTGGCGGCGACTTGAGTGACATACAGGCCTTTCTCGATGCGCTTGCCGGGCTGGATTTTGACGGTCCGAGCGGACCGATCCGCTTCGATAAGAACGGCCAATCCGTGCGCAATGTATACATTACGCGCGTGGTCGTCGGAGAGGACGGCACAGTCCAGCATGAGGTGATCGATGTGATCGAGGACGTCACCCTCGACTGGACTCCTGAGTAATCCTACGATGTCGCGCCATTTCGCCTAATCGCGAGGAAAGGGAGGTTGCGGCGCAGAAGACTCAGAAGAATCGGCGGAGGTGCTGCGCCGTTTGGCAAGCTGAACATGCAGCGAGGTCTGTCTTCATGATGACCGCCGCGCGACGCGGCGTTGGGTAGAACATGGATCTGCGTTTCTGGATGTTCCAGCTTCTCAACGGGCTGACCACTGGTGCGCTCTTGTTTTTCGTCGCCGCGGGACTCACCGTTGTATTCGGATTGATGAGGATTCTCAATTTGGCACATGGCGGGCTTTTCTTGCTAGGCGGCTTCGTCGGTTGGTCGGTTCAGCAGGCGACGGGCAGCTTCACGCTAGCGCTAGTTGCGGGCGCGGTCGCTGCGGGCTTGCTGGGCTTGATCCTCCAGCAGGCATTCTCTAGAACCTTATTGGGCAGTCCTTTTAATCAGGTGCTGCTCACACTCGGGATCGCCTTTGTGCTCAACAACGCCTATCTCGCCTTGTGGGGCGGCGCGCCGCGCAGCCTTCAGGCACCGGAGATCTTCGCAAGATCCGTGTCTGTGTACGGGATCACCTACCCGGCTTACCGACTTTTCCTGATCGGCCTCGCATTCGTTTCCGGCACGGCGCTCATCATCTTCTGGGAGCGCTCACGTATGGGCGCCATTATCCGGGCCTGCGTCGATGATCGTCAGATGGCCTCCGCCATGGGAATCCGGGTGGACCTGGTTTTTACTTTCGTTTTCGTCCTGGGCGCGATGCTGGCGGGACTGGCTGGCGTTCTCGGCGGTCCTGTGCTTGGCGTATCGATCGGGCTGGATTTCGATGTGCTCTTGCTTGCGATCGTCGTCATGGTCGTCGGCGGAATCGGCAGCCTGGCCGGTGCGTTTGCAGCCAGTATGCTGGTCGGTCTAGTGGACACATTCGGCCGCGCCTCCTTTCCCGAAATCAGCTACTTCACGCTTTTTGTGCCGGTGATCTTGATTCTTCTGCTCAGGCCAAAGGGGCTGTTCGGCAGGTTCACAGGCGAGTGAGACGCGAGCTTTTGATTTTGATCGCGGCCGTGATTCTGGCCCTTTTACCCAGGTTCATTTCAACGTATTGGGTGGGCTTGATGACTCAGGCGCTTATCTTTGGCGCCTTCGCCATGGGTCTCGATCTTCTCGTTGGCTACACCGGGCTGCTCAGCCTGGGGCATGCAGCATTCTTTGGCCTGGCGGGTTATGGCGCCGCGCTTGCGATTACGCGCTGGAGCCTCGATCCCTGGCTGGCCGCGGGATTGGGGATCGGCCTTTCAGTTTTGGTCGCGCTGGCCTATGCGCCGCTTGCTGTCCGACTGGGCGGGCTTGCTTTGCTGACGGTCACGCTGGCCTTTGGTCAGGTGGTATGGGGTTTGGCAACGCGATGGACCACGTTCACCGGGGGTGAGAACGGCGTCCCCGGCGTTTCTCGACCGGTCCTTCCTATCAGCAGCCTCGATATCGCTGATCCGATCATCTATTACTGGTTCAGTCTCTTCTGGATCGTACTTCTCGTGTTTCTCGTTTCGCGATTTGCGCACAGCCCGGTAGGATTGAGTTTGTTGGGGGTTCGGGATAGCGAAACTCGCATGTTGGCCCTGGGGTACAATGTCCATCGCAGGAAAGTTACAGCCTTCGTTGTTGCCGCAGCGGTCGGAGCCGTCTGCGGCATCCTTAGCACGTACTTCAACAAATTTGTGGGTCCGGGCAGCCTGGATTGGCGTCTGTCGGCGCAGATGCTGCTCTCGGTCGTGATCGGAGGCCCAGGATCGCTGTGGGGCCCATTCGTAGCTGGCTCGGGTCTGTTCATCATCCGGACCCAGCTGGTGGGCGAGACTCAACGATGGGTGATGGTACTGGGTTTCCTCTATATCATCACGGTCCTGGTCCTTCCCGGGGGGTTGGCTTCCATCCCTGTTCGAATTCGAAATCGGAGAATCAGCACGCTCCCCTCAGGCACGTTCGATTCGACAGGGGGGGAGGGGGGTGATGTTGGACGCTAACGGCGGCAGTATTCTGACCGTCAGCGATGTCAGTGTCCACTTCGGCGGCCTGCTAGCGCTGGATCGTGTCACCTTCAACGTTGCTCGCGGTTCTCGGCATGGCATTCTCGGCCCAAACGGTGCCGGAAAGACGACGCTGTTCAACGTGATCACCGGATTTGTCTCAACGCAGGCAGGAATAGTGAGGCTCAATAGGAACGATATTTCGGCGCTGTCGCCTCACCGGCGAGCACGGCTAGGGTTGGTCCGCACCTTTCAAATCACCACCCTCTTCAAAGATCTCACGGTCCTTGAGAACGTCTTGCTCGGCGCGCTGGTTCGACTCGGTCATCACAGAAACGCACTGCGAGCGGCGCGGGAAGACTCGCAGGCGATCGCCCTGGCGTATGAGCAGCTGGAGCAGCTTCATCTGGATCATCTCGCGGATATGCCCGTTCAGCAGGTCAGTTATGGGGAGCAGCGTCAGCTTGAGATCGCCGTTTCGCTGGCGCTCGATCCGCAGGTTCTTCTCCTAGATGAACCGACGGCCGGCCTATCGAGCGCAGAGACACATGCGGTGATTGACCTGATTCGAAATCTTCCCCAATCCCTGACGGTTGTGATTATCGAGCACGATCTGGAGGTCGTCTTCCAGCTGGCCGATCATCTCACGGTGCTGCATTATGGCAGGCGGATTGCTGATGGCCTCACGCAGGAGGTCCGGGAAGATCCGGTTGTGCGAGAGGTGTATCTTGGGACAGACTGAGCAGTCCGCGCTTCTTGTTGAGGACCTCCACGTGTTCTACGACCGCAGTCATGTTCTGCATGGGCTTAACCTTCGGGTCCCAAGTCAGAGCGTGACGGCCGTGGTTGGGCGCAACGGGGTCGGCAAGACGACGCTGATGCATGCGGTGATGGGAATGCACCCGGCCAGCAGTGGCCGCGTCCTGATCAACGGAGTAGATCTGATGCCGCTTCCGGCGTACCGCCGCCGCGATTATGGATTGGCACTGGTGCCTCAAGGTCGGCGTCTCTTCAGGACGCTCACAGTGAGGGAGCACCTTCAGCTAGTGAAACCCATCCGACCGGAGCCACTGAACCTTGAATCCTTGTCGGAGCTCTTCCCTTCGCTCTTTGACCGTCTCGATGCATCGGCAAGCACATTGTCCGGCGGCGAGCGGTCGATGCTGTCGATTGCGCGGGCCTTGATTGTGAACCCCTACTTCCTGCTCATGGATGAACCGACCGAGGGCTTGGCGCCGATGCTGATTGGCGCGATCGCCGATATGTTCCCGCGGATGCGTGAAGCGGGTCTTACGGTCCTGTTGATTGAGCAAAATCTCAAGTTTGCCTTATCCGTGGCCGACCGGCTGGCCGTTATGGAACGGGGCGAAATCGTCCATGAGTTCGACCGAGACGAGGTCGAAGATGTCTCCGAGCTGAGTGATCTGATCCTGGCTGCCTGAGCGGTAGGCCATCGTCGTGCCAGGATCAGCACATGATCGTTCGAATTCATGTTCCCCCGAAAGGACGTGGCCGAGGAGCGAGCACACCTTTGGGGTCGGACCGCACGTGCCCACCGCATCTCGCTCCCGCAGCTGGGCAGCGTAGAGCAAGCCCCATGGACCTGGCCAGAGCCTGGGACAGCCTGGGAAGGAGGATACGATATCTGCTAGATTGCCAATACCCTCGCAGCCGGTCCTAAACCGCTGAAACCTCTAGGAGGAGACCCATGCATTCGCACGCAAGAAAACTAGGCATCCTGGGCGGAATGATTCTGCTCGCCCTGCTGCTTGCCGCCTGTGCTCCAAAAGAACCCGAATTGGGTTCACCTGAGAATCCGATCGTCTTTATATTCACGCCATCCGGTCAGCAGGAGGACGTCGTCGCCGGAATGGAAGCTTTAGGCACGCTTTTGGAAGAGGCCACCGGCTACACTTTCGAAACCAAGCTGGTGAATTCCTATAACGCCGCCGTCGAGGCCCTTTGCTCCGGTCAGGCGCAAGTAAGCCATGTGGGGAATTTCCCCTACCTTGTCGCCCAAGAGAGGTGTGGTGTCCAGGTCGCGGGGGTTTTCCTCCGCTTTGGCTCGGACACGTACGCCACGCAGATCATCGCTAGGGCGGACAGTAATTTTGACGATCTGTCGGATCTTTCTGGGAAGCGCCCCTGCTGGAACGATCCTCTCTCCGCTTCTGGTTACGTCGCCCCCATCGGAATCCTGGGCGATGCGGGTGTCCTCGATAGCCTGCAGGAGCCGATCTGGGTCGGTTCGCATGCCTCTGTGGTCAGTTCACTTTATGAGGGAGGGATCTGCGACTTTGGAGCGACCTGGGTCGACGCTAGAGGCTCGATCGAAGACGACAATCCCGACGTGAAGGAAGTTGTCTCTGTTATCTACACCTCAGAGGAATTTCTTCCCAATGATATGTTTGTCACCGTCGCGGATCTAGATCCTGAGATTCGCAAGAACATCGTAGATGCCTTGGTCGCCATTCCTGAAACCGAGGAAGGCAAGGCTGCCTACGATCGCTTGTATCAGATCGAGGGGGTGGTGGCGAGGGACGACACATTCTTCGATACCTTCCGTGTCTACCTTGAGGCCTCCGGCCTGGATCTCGAAGCGCTGTTCGAGTAGTCAACCGCTCGCTTATGACAGGGGGAGGGAAACATCCTCCCCCTGTCCGCTCTAAGCGGACCCGATCTGCATAATGCTCAAGGTCGAACATCTCACTAAGGTCTACCCTAACGGCGTCGTGGCATTGGACGACGTAAGTTTCACTGTCTCGGAAAAGGAGTTCCTGGCCATCATCGGCTTGTCAGGGTCCGGCAAGTCAACCCTGCTACGTTGTATCAATCGCTTGGTGGAGCCCACGTCCGGAAAGATCGAATGGTATGGCAAAAACATCGTTGGCATGGATTCTGGCGAGCTTCGCAAGATTCGCCGTCAGATAGGGATGATTTTCCAGCAGTTTAATCTTGTAAAGCGCGCATCGGTTCTGACCAACGTGCTGTCCGGAAGATTGGGCTATGTGTCCCCACGCATAAGTCTGCCGGGCATCTGGCCCAAGGAGGAGAAAGAGCGTGCTGCACGCGCGTTGCATCGGATGGGGCTCGATGATAAGGCAAAGAGCCGAGCCGACACGCTTTCTGGAGGCCAGCAGCAGCGCGTCGGGATTGCCCGGGCATTGATGCAGGAGCCGAAGTTGATTCTTGCGGACGAGCCTGTGGCAAGTCTTGACCCTGTTCTTGCGCACAGCATACTTAGACACCTCGAAGAACTTAATCGAGACGAAGGCATCACAATCATGTGCAGCCTGCACTTCCTGGATCTAGTCCACCGATATGCCAATCGAGTGCTCGCTCTAAAGGACGGGCGGATCCTTTTCGATGGGCCACCCCGAGATATTGATCACGCCCGTTTCAAAGAAATCTATGGGGAGGAAGCCGAAGATGTGCGCGCCACTTTCGTGGACGCTCCATCTCAATGACCTCTGACAAGGCCGATAGCGATCCGCATTCGCCGGTGCTTGCGGCAGTCGGTTCGGCTTTGATACCCGGGCTTGGCCAATTCTTTGTCGGTCGGTGGACACGCGGCTGGGGCATACTGGTTGCGGTGGCGGCCTCTGCGGGGCTCGTTTCCTGGTATGGGGAGCAGCCGCTTTGGTATGTGGTGCCGGCAATTATTTGGATTTGGGGAGTCTGGGATGCGTCGACGGAAGTTGATGGAGCACCCCGTCCCCTGCTCATCCCCGTAATTGCTGTGCTGGCGATGTTTTATGGCATTGGCTGGCAAGTGACCAAAATCGAGCTGTCGACGCTCACCAAAAACATCGACCGCGCATCCGCCATCCTCGGTCCAATGATCCGCCCGGACTTCGTCGGCCCGCGCCAGGAAATCCAACAAGCTTTCGTGACGATAGAAGTGCCGTGTTCTGCCAATCCCCCGCCCGGTGAGCGATCGGATGACGGGTTGTCACTTGTGGCCTCCGCAGGCTGCGGAAGCGCCGGAGATGAGCTTGTCGTGTCGGGAAGCAGCTTCTGGCCCGGAGCCAGCGCTGAACTATGGTGGGAAGACACCATTGGCGAAAGGCAGCACCTGCTTTCAGGCGGACGAATCGTTGTGGTCGAACCGGATGCCCAAGGCACATTCTCGAGCACCATTATTATTCCTCAAATGCGCTCCGGCACGGGCCAGGAAGCCAATCTGGACCAGCCATTGCCGGAGCGCTTCCTTGTGATACAGGCCCGTCCCTTGGGTGGCTGGGAATTTACCGAGAACGGGATGCGGGTCCTGAACGGGATTTTCGAGACGCTCAGCCTGGCCCTGGTAGCTACGACCTTGTCGCTGATTGCGGCAATCCCCCTCGGTTTTTTGGCAGCTCGCAACCTGATGGACAGGACCCAGGGCGGGATGGCGATCTATTTCGTGGTGCGCACAGTCCTAAATTTCCTGCGCTCGATTGAGCCACTCATCATAGCCATCGTATTTGTGGTGGTGGTGGGCCTCGGCCCCTTCGCAGGCATGCTGGCCATCATGGTGCACTCCGTGGCTGCGCTGGCGAAGCTCTATTCTGAAGTGGTCGAGTCGGTTGAGCCCGGGCCCATTGAAGCTGTGCAAGCCACGGGAGCCTCCTGGTCGGAGGTTGTGCGTTATGGCGTAGTCCCACAAGTCATCCCCGCGTTTACCGCCTTTACCCTTTACCGATGGGATATCAATGTGCGCTCGTCCATCATCATTGGATTTGTGGGCGGGGGCGGCATTGGCGTCTGGTTGTTCCAGTGGATCATCCTTGCCGACTATCGTGCGGTTGGCGCGGCCTTCGTGGCCATTGCCCTCGTTGTTATTGTGCTCGACAACGCCAGTTCTCGCCTGCGCGAGAGAATCATCTGAGCCGGAGTTGCCACCCTCTCCTCGCCCCCCCGCGCCAAGGCTCATCCGTCTCACGCTCGTGACGCTAGCAATCGTGACGGTCTACGTCGTGAGTCTGAGAGAGACAGAGATTGACCTTCCTGCGCTCGCAACGGGATTTCCCAATGGGATAACGCTTGTCCGAGATTTCTTGACTCCCGATGTCGCCGTGCGCGAGACCGCTAACAGCAGCGTGGGGCTTGATTTCCCTGTCCCCTGTGGTTCGGCGCCTGAAGAGGAAGTTCCCGAGAGCGGCCCACGTATCATTCCCAGCGACCCGTGCGGCGAAGTTGGAGCCACCATCATCGTGGAGGGCGTGGGGCTTGGAGCCGGGGCGGATGTGAGCTTGTGGTGGATACTCCAGGGGATCTCCGACCAGCGCTTGCGCGCAGCCAGGGTCACCACCGATTCTGAAGGCTACTTCCAGACGACGGTCGAGATTCGCCCCATCGTTGCCACCAAAGAGGGGAAAGCGAGCAAGCTGACGGCTGAAATAACGTCCGAGGTAGGTGTACTAAGACCCAGCCCAGCGCTGCTGGAGACCGTGGATGCGGCGATCCTGACCGTCTTCATGGCATTAATCGCTACCAGTATGGCCGCGATCTTCGCCGTACCGCTCAGCTTTCTGGCGGCAGCCAACATCACGCGGCATGGCGGATTCGGATCCGCAATTTATTATGTTACTCGAGCGTACTTGAACATTACGCGTACCTTTGAACCGCTGGTGCTGGCTACGATATTCGGCTTGTGGGTTGGCTTCGGAGCGTTCGCCGGCGTTCTGGCGCTTGCAGTCTTCACCGTTGGCTCTTTAGGTAAGTTGTATTCAGAGGCCGTGGAAAGCATCGATCCTGGGCCGGTTGAGGCCGTGAGGGCCACGGGTGCCGGTCCGGTTGAAACCATCTTCTATGCTGTGATTCCCCAGGTGATACCGCAGTTCACTTCTTTCTCGGTGTACCATTGGGACATCAATGTCCGAATCTCCACCATCATTGGATTCGTAGGCGGGGGGGGTATCGGCTTCTTGTTGAACCAGAGACTGCGAACCTTCTCTTACCATAAGGCCGGCACAGCAATCTTGGCTATCGTAGTGGTTGTATCCCTACTGGATTTCTTCAGCGCCGCGGTCCGAAAACGGGCCACATGAGTGTTACCTGTCCGTAATAAAGAAAGGAGGCCCTTATTGCGCAATACAGATATCGAGTCATGACATAATCGGAAAAACACAATTTCTTGGAGGAGGAGGCTAAATCATGAGTGTCAGAAGAATTTCTCTCATCGCCGTGACTATAGCGATTGTTGCGGTTATCGTAGCTATCGTGCCGATCCCGATCCCTGCAACAGGTGGGTTCACTCATCCTGGCGCAGTGGCGGAGATCTTCGTGGCCGTGGCGTTCGGCCCGGTGGTCGGACTGGTGGCCGCCGGAATCGGCGCGGCCATCGCCGACCTGGCTCTGGGCTACGGTAGTTTCGCCCCGCTGACCTTGATCGCCCATGGTTCCCTGGGCCTGCTGGCAGGCTACCTTGGCTGGAAGAAGGGCTTGGGCGGCATGATCGTGGGCTGGATCGTTGGGGGGCTGGCTCTGGTCGCAGTCTACTTTGTAGGAGAAGCCACCGTGTATGGCTTCGGCGCTGCCGGAGCGGGGGCCGAGGTGCCAATCAACCTGTTTCAGGTCGGTCTTGGGGTCCTGGGACTGCTGCTCTTTAAATTGGTCAAACGCGCCTACCCTCAGATTGAGCAATTGGGGGAAGAGGCGACCTTTGAAGCTGAAGCGGCGTAGTCGGCCTGCTCGCGTGTGAAGCACACACGCCGCGCTGAAGGCCCAATTTCGAGGAGGCGACTTAGAGTCGCCTCCTCCGCGAATCTGGGCTCCGCGAGACATGGCGGCAGGAGTGCCACCTAGGAGTTGACAGTAGTTTGTCGGTAGCAATCGTCGTCGACAGGTTGAGCTACTCCTATCCATCTCCCGTCCCAGGGCGCGATGCCACCTGGGTCTTACAAGAGGTGAGCCTGAGCGTCGAAGAAGGAGAATTTGTTTCTATCATGGGGCCGACGGGGGTGGGGAAAACCACGCTTTGCCTGGCACTCAATGGGATCGTGCCTCAGTCGACCGGCGGGAGGATCAAGGGGGAGGTCCACATCTATGGACTTAATACCAAGCTGCAGCCGGTCGCCGACCTAGCTCAGCTTGTGGGAATCGTATTTCAAGATGCTGAGACGCAGCTCTTTAACATGAGCGTAGAAGCGGAAATCGCCTTCGGCCTGGAGAGCCTGGGCAAGCCGGCTGAAGAAATCGCCGAGAGGGTGGACTGGGCGATGGCCCTGGTCGGAATGAGCGGCTTCAAGGATCGTTCTCCGTTCCAGCTGTCAGGAGGCCAGAAGCAGCGGGTGGCCATAGCCTCCATCCTGGCTATGACGCCGAAAATTCTCGTTCTGGATGAACCGACCGCAAATCTCGATCCTTTGGGCAAGGCGGAGGTTTTTTCGGTGGTGCGCGAATTACGCCAGAAGCGTGGGATGACAATCATCATGATCGAGCATGAGAGCGAGCATATCGCGGAGTTTTCCGACCGAGTGATCGTCCTCAACAACGGGCGGGTCGAGCTCGAAGGCAGGCCGGCGAGCATTTTCTCGCAAGTCGACCACATGCGAAAAATCGGGCTGGACGTACCCCAGGTCAGCGAGATGGCCCACCGCCATAATCAGAAATATCAGACCCACTTTGCGTTCACCCAACTCGATGAGACCTACCAGGCCCTGGTGAGCCGCCTCGATGGAAAGTAACGGTTTAGCTCACGAAGTCGGTGATATGTGTCTCGAAGCGACGGACCTGTGGTTCGCCTATGAGGAGGGCCCATCGGTGCTGAAGGGCATCTCGCTCGAGATTAAGGTGGGCGATTTCGTCGCCCTCATTGGACAAAATGGTTCTGGTAAAACTACGCTGGCAAAACATTTCAACGGACTGCTCCGCCCGTCCCGCGGTCGGGTGCTGCTCTACGGTGAAGACAATCGCGAGCACCCAGTGGCCCACCTGGCGCGAACGGTAGGATATGTCTTCCAAAACCCGGATCACCAGATATTCAGCGCGACAACACGCGAGGAAATAGCCTTCGGCCCCCGCAATATTGGCCTAGAAGAATCCGAGGTGCAGCAACGTACGGAACAGGCTCTGGAGTACTTCGACCTGACCGCCTATGCCGATCATCAACCCGCTATTCTGGGCTTTGGCCTGAGGCGTAAGGTCAGCATCGCAGCCGTATATGCCATGCGGACGGATGTTTTGATCCTGGATGAGCCGACGGCTGGGCTGGACTGGAAGAGCACCCATGAATTGATGCAGCGTATCGTCGCTCTACACCGAACGGGGCACACCATCATTCTCATCACCCATGATATGCGCTTGGTCGCTGAGTACGCGCCTCGCTGCTTGGTGCTGCGAGATGGAAACATCTTAGCTGACGACGACACCCGAGAAATATTCAGGCAGGCTGATCTGTTGCGGGAGACTCATATTGAGCTTCCGCAGATCTGCAGGTTGGCTCGGCGGCTGGAGCCCTTCAATCCAGGGCGAAACATCTTGACTGTGGCCGAGTTTCTTGAGGGTTATGGCAACTTGGCTGAGCGGATGAGATAAGACATGCCCGTCGGAGTTGACCTCTACCTCAAGCGCCAGAGCTGGTTGCATAGGGTTGACCCCCGGGTCAAGCTCTTGTTTGTAGGCGCAACAATTATGATCTTGTTAGTCATAAAGAATGTGTTTTTTATGTCCGCGGCCTTGCTCCTGGTCCATGTTATTCACTGGTCCGCCAAAATGCCGCGGGGCAAGTTCCTCTTTATTTGGAAAACGCTGCTGCCCATCGCAATCCTGATCAGCACCTTGTGGGTGCTCTTCTATCCTACTGGACCGCCCATACTTGAGATCTGGGTGATAAGAATCACCGTATTGAGCCTCGCCCAGGGGGGGGTCCTGGCGCTCCGCATAACAACCATGGCCTTTGTGGTATTTGCTTGGCTGTACACCACCGATCATCCCGCGGTCGTGCGCAGCCTGGTGAAGTTGAAGGTGCCCTACGAATGGGGCCTCACCCTGGCATTGGCTCTTCGGTACATACCGACCTTTCAGGGTATGTATGGCATGATCTCGGAGGCTCAGCAGGCCCGTGGACTAAATATCTCCCAGGGGAAGGGATTTAGGAGAGTGCGCGCGCTCATGCCGATTTTTGTCGCCATGGTTATCAGCGCCATGCGCGCCAGCGATCAGCTTGCCAACGCGCTTCAGGCACGTGCATTTGGCGCCAGTGGCGTAGAGCGTACCTACTTGCATGATATCCACTTTCGGCCATTGGATTGGGCCTACACCGTGTTCATCCTGGGCGTCACGTTCTTGATACTCTACATGAACCTCCGTCTTGGGTTCGGAAAACACCCGATCAACTTGATTTGAAACGGACGATGGCTCATTGACTCGCATGGAAAAAATCTTGCCGGTTGGCAAACTCGAAATGGCATTTCTCTCGAGCCTGCTGGGCAGATTTACCGACCACGGCGAAGGTGTCGTGATCGGAGCCAAAGTGGGTGAGGACGCGGCCGTGCTGGACTTTGGAGACCGCTACCTGGTGACCAAGACCAATCCGATTACCTTCCCGACGGACGAAATTGGCTGGTACCTGGTCAACGTGTGCGTGAACAACATGGTGGTCCGAGGTGTCCGGCCTCGATGGATGCTGAATTGCATCCTGCTCCCAGAGGGCAAAACCACACCAGAAATGGTGGAGGGGATCTTCCGTCAAATTTATGAGGCATGCCACGCGTTCGATGTCATAGTAGTCGGCGGCCACACCGAGGTGACTCATAACCTGGATCGACCCATCGTGGTCGGCAACCTGATCGGAGATGTCGCGCAGGATGGCTTGGTGGCCACCGGGGGAGCGAGGGTCGGGGATGTTGTTCTGATCACGAAAGCGGTGGGAATCGAAGGAACATCGATCATCGCGCGTGAGATGGCAGACGACCTCAGAAAGAAAGGGTTATCGGAAAAACTCATCCTCCGTGCTCAGCATTTCCTGTTCGATCCGGGAATCGGTGTGTATCATGAAGCGCTTGCGGCGGCCGAGACGGGCTGGGTGAACAGCATGACGGATGCCACCGAAGGCGGACTTGCGACGGCGCTCCACGAGATGTCCGAGGCGAGCGGGGTCGGCCTTCAAATCGACGCTGAAAAGATACCGGTCATGCCAGAAACGCATGAGATCTGTGAGGCTTACGGACTAGACCCTATTGGACTGATCGCATCCGGGATGTTGATTCTGACTACGAGTCCCACGCGGGTGGAGGGGCTAAGCCACCAGTTGAGCGCGCTCGGCGTCGCGTGCACCCCTATCGGCGTGGTCACACTGGCCGACGAGGGGCGTCTACTGGAAACCCAAGGCCAAGTATCTGCCCTACCCTATTTCGCCGTCGATGAACTGACCAAGATCCTATGAGATGGAAAGATAATGCCCCGACCCAATCCCGCCGCAGCTAAGTACACGATGTCCGCCGGACCGGTGAGCATTCACGACCGCGTGCGGCAGGCCTATGCCCGCCAACTGCTCTATCATTACGACCCCGAGTTTCACGCTCTCTTCGACGACACAACTCAAAAGCTCCAGCAGGTGTTTCAGACCGCGGGCGATGTCGCGATCATGCAGGGCGAGGCGGTTCTTGGACTGGAAGCCGCTAGCGCCGGCATGGTTCGACCGGGTGACAAATGCCTGAATCTCGTTTCAGGTGTGTTTGGAGCAGGGTACGCGCGCTACTTCAGAAATCACAGCGGCCAGGATCCGATTGAGGTCAAGGTACCCTACAATCGCTCGATCGATCCGTCCGATGTGAGGAAAGCCCTCAAACAAGAGGGCGACATACGTTTCATCGCGATGGTCCACAGCGAGACCCCCTCCGGAACAATTAACCCGGTCAAGGAGATCTGCGCCCTCGCCCAAGAATACGAGGCCATAACCATTGTCGACGCGGTCTCATCATTGGGCGGGATGGACGTCCCGGTAGACGAGTGGGGAGTCGACATCTGTGTCGCCGGACCCCACAAATGCCTGGGAGCCGCGCCGGGGTCGGCGCTGATTGCCGTGAGCGAGCGCGCATGGGAAGTGATGCGGGCCCATCCGAACCCCCTTCGCGGGTCCTATCTAAGTCTGCTGGATTGGAAAGAATTGTGGATGGAGCAGCGGAGATTTCCGTTCACGGTTTTTGTATCGCAAATCAACGGCCTGAATGAGGCGCTGACGATGGTGCTGGAGGAGGGCCTCACGTCCCGCATAAAGCGCCATTCTCAGGTGGCTCAAATGTGCCGCATGGGGGCAAAAGGCATGAATCTCGAATTGTGGCCGGCGGGTGACGAGATCATGTCCACCTGTGTTACGGCGATTGCCGTGCCGGAGGGGATCGATGGGCACGCGTTGGTGGATCAAATGCGAGAGAGTTATGGCATCGCCATCACAGGCTCGCTGAAGGAATTAGAGGGCAGGCTGATTCGCATCGGTCATATGGGTTATATGGCTCAGCGAGTCTATGTCGAGCTGGCCCTCACGGCCCTGGAGCTCAGCCTGCGTGATTTGGGATATCCGGTTGAATTAGGGCAGGGTGTGGGAGCCGCGCTGGCAGCAATTTAATCGGCATAATATTCACTTTACCCGCAGCGCAACCGAATCCAACTTCGAGAGTTGCACCGACGAATACGTAGATACGAAGGTCTTGACGTGCGCTTCGCCTGCCGCCTGAATTAGGACCTACTGTTGCTCCAGCGGTCCACCCAATCTGGAATCTGAATCAACTCGCCTACCGTGGCATCTGCGGCCGCCTGCCCGTCTGGTGGGAGCGCGGCGCCATCTGGCCGAAACCAAATTGCGCGCATGCCGAGCTGCTTCGGTGCGGCAACATCCTTCTGAAAATCGTCGCCCACATAGACCACATCGGCCGGCTCCAGCTCCAGTTGATCGAGTGTCATGCGGAAGATGTCCAGACCGGGTTTACGTACGCCCACATCGGCGGAAACCACGATCTTTTCGAATAAGTGAAGCAGCTCGAAGCGCTCCAACGTCCAGGTCAGAAAGGGGCTATAAGCCGCATTTGAGATGATGCTGATTCGGTAATCGTGGGCTTGTAATGCCGTCAGTGTTTCGGCTGCTCTTGTGACGAGGGTCACTTTGGGCAGGCATCGCCGGTGCAGGGTGGCGACGGTCTGCTCCACCAGTACCTTCGACACCTGATCCTGCAAGCCAAGCGCCGCGACCATGCTGCTCAGATTGTCCGCGTGACTCGTTTCGCGTTCAGTGGCATTTGCCAGCTCGCGCGCCTGATGGAAGATGCTTTCCGCTTGTCCCAGCTCTTCAGCGCCAAGTGGTGCAATGTGACCATCGGCGACCAGGAGTTCAAAGGCATCCCGGGGCAGCGTGCGAATCTCAAGCGCCATCCAGGCCGGCGAGTCGATCAGTGTCGAGCTGAAGTCAAACAAAACGGCCTTAATCATCGATTGTGCGACAGGCACGGACGGCGTTGAGAATATTTACGTAGCTGCCGCAGCGGCATAAATTGCCCGCGAGATACTCGCGAATGGCGGCATCGTCTGGGTTGGCGTTCTCGCCGAGCAGCGCCACGGTGGATAGGATGAATCCGGGAGTGCAATAGGCGCACTGAAACGCCCCGTGGTCGATATAAGCTTGCTGCACCGGATGTAGTTGCCCGTCCTGCGACAATCCCTCAATGGTGGTGATGTGTTTATTCTCGACCTGGGCAGTTAACGTCAGGCAGCTGCTGATCGCCCTACCGTCTACCAGCACCGTACAGGTGCCGCACATACCGATGCCACACGAGTCGCGGACGCCGACCAGTTCCAATGATTCTCGCAGCGTTTCCAACAATGTCTGTCCGGACGGGACTTCCAGGGTATAGGGTCGTCCATTCACCTGCAGGGTCAGGGTCCTATCGCTCATGATCGGTTCGTCCCTGGATCCCCCGTAGAACTTTTTCGGCGGTCAGTGGCAAGTCTCGAATGCGTGCGCCGACTGCATCATAAATAGCGTTGGCGATGGCTGGGGCAACCGGTGGCAGGGTCATTTCGCCAATGCCCTGAAAGCTGCTCCCCTCCTCTTCCAGGGATACGTTCTTGAGCTCGACTGGAGTGTCGAGAAACGAGGGGAGCATGTAGTCTGACAAATTCGGGTTGGTGATCTGGCCACCGTCGATGGCGACCTCTTCCAGTAACGAGGCGCCCATTCCAAAGATCACGTTGCCGTCGTTCTGCAGACCGGCCAGGGTCGGGTTAACCACCCGCCCGGCAAACGAAGCCGAGTGGTAACGCAACACTGTGACCTTACCGGTCTGCGTATCGACTTCGACCTCGCAAGCGCCAGCCCCTTGATGCCAATCGGGCGTGGAAATGCCCTGTCCAGTATCCGGATCAAGTTTGCCCTCGTTCGTTGAATACTTCCCCGTCGCCGTAAGCGCATCGATATTGTTGCGGCCTAACACTTCGGCATAGGGTATGCGCGCCTGCGGTTGGGTGGTGACAAACACATATCCATCCGCGACAGAGAGGTCATCTGGGGACCACTCAAGGATGGGAGCGGCGGCCTCGGCCAACTGCTGGCGCAACGAGGCCGCGCCGTCGAGCACGGCGCCGCCCATCATGTGAGTGCTGCGGCTGGAGGCGGTTTGGGCATCCGGCGGCGTCTCGGCCGTATCCGGCCCTCTCACCCTCAAGGCCTCAATGGGTACTCCTAACGCCTCGGCGGCAATCTGCGCCAGAGCGGTGTGTCCGCCCTGACCCATTTCCACCGTGCTGATGAACAAGGTAACAAGCCCCTCGGCGTCGAGCTCGATCCGGCATTCTGAATATGAGTTGGCGATGGTATTTTTCATCATCACCGCCAACCCGCGCCCTCGCTTTTTTATGGTTCCGTTATCGGATTGAAGCGGTTCGTGCCAACCGAGCCCGTATGCGGCCGCCTCCAGGCATTCGACAAAGTGGATGTCGTGCAGCCGCTCTCCGGTGGCGAAAAGGTCATCCGTGCGCAGTAAGTTCTTCGTCCTCAATTCAAGCGGGTCAATACCCAAAAGGTGGGCAATGGTATCCATGTGAGACTCGTGCGCAAAGACGCCTTGGGAACTCATCGCGCCGCGATAGGCGGCTGCAATGGGCAGATTGGTGTAGATGCCGTATGAGTCCACGTGCACGGCTGGGATACGGTATGGGCCGATGGCGCGAAGCATCCCTGCCGGCACCAGATGGGCGCTAGACGAGGCATAAGCGCCTCCGTTCCAATAAATACTCACCTCACGTGCGGTAAACGTGCCATCGAACTTGACGCCGGATTTAATCATGATTTTGGCGGCATGTTTGGTAACCGTTACAAATTCCTCAGCACGTGTCATCACCAGCTTGACCGGCCGGTTACCGACTTTCCAGGCCAGTGCGGCTGCCATGGGCTGTATGCGGACGTTGCCTTTCCCCCCAAAACCGCCTCCCAGTGGCGGGACGATGACGCGAACATTTTCCAGATCCAGGTCGAAAATCGCGCCCAGAACACGGCGCACAGTGTAAGGGGATTGGGAGCCTGTCCATACCGTCAGCTTGCCCTCTTTCCATCGCGCGGCAGCCACGTGGGTCTCTAGTGAGGCCTGTTGAGCCATCGGGCTGCTGAAAACCTCTTCGACTATTTCATCCGCGGCGGCGAAGCCGGCGTCAATATCCCCGCGGCGCAGCTTGGAGTGACGCACTATGTTGTCGGGGGATGCCTCGTGCAATATTGGGGCGCCGGGCAACATAGCCTGCTCGGCGTCGAAAACGGCCGAAAGTTCTTCGTATTCCAGCTCAATCAAATCCATGGCTTGGTCGGCGACCGCAGCCGATTCGGCTGCAATGAGAGCAAGGGGCTCGCCGATGTATCGAATGCGATCGCCGGCAACAATAGGTTGATCCTGGATGGGTGAGCCGAAGTGCAAGTTCGGCTTGTCGTCACCGGCAAAATCCGCGGCAGTTACTATGGCCACGACACCCGGCAATCGCTCAGCCGCGCTTACGTCGAGCTTCATAACATGTGCGTGCGGCACGCGGCTACGGAAAATCTTGCCCACCAACATGTCAGGTAGTTTCAGGTTGGACGGGTAGGGGACTGTGCCCGTGACTCGCGCGACCGAATCGAGCATGGGAACTGATTTACCGACGGCCATTACGGAGCTCCTCTAATGCACGAACCACGTGGATGCGAATCATCTGGGTTCGATACCAGGCTGAGCCACGGATATCCTCCAGGGTATCGATGTTATCCGCGTAGCCAGCCGCAATCTCGCCTATCAGCTCATCCGTCAAAGCCTGACCCCGCGCCAGATTTTCCACCGCTGGCAGCCGCTGGGGCACTTCTGATGCCGCGCCTACCGCCACACGCAAATCCGTACAGGTTTCGGCCTCAAATGCTGCGATCGCTGCGACGCAGGCACAAGGCCGATCTTCCGATGAGCGGCTCCTGTATTTCAGATAGGTTGTGCGGCTGCCAGGAGCGCTCGCGGGAATAAAGACGTCTGTGATCAACTCGTCGGGTTCAAGGTCGGTCGTGTAAAAGCCGATGAGAAAGTCCTCCAGCGGAATGGTGCGCTCGCCACGTAGGCTGGTGGCGGTTATTTGCGTCCCGAGCGCGAGCAGTGCGGTGGGCGGATCCGAAGCGTAATCGGCCTCCGCCAGATTGCCGCCCAGGGTGGCCTGATTGCGGACGCGTATGTTGCCGACCTCGCCGGAAGCCTGCGCCAGGAGCGGGAAATGGGTCTGGATGACCAACGAGCGTTCCATATCGCGCAAGGTCGTCAGTGGGCCGACGTGTATACCGTCAGGCTCTGAGCGAATGTAGGCTAGATCGGGTATCCGCCCGACGCTGACCAGCACCGTCGGGGCAATCAATTTCTGTTGAAGCATCAGAACGATGGCCGTGCCGCCTGCCAGAACTTTGGCCTCGTCGCCATGTTGGGCGAGCGCCTTCAAAGCGCCGGGCAACGAGTCCGGCTGCAACAACTCAAAACTCATGCCGTCTCTCCCGCGTCTATTTTCTCCTGCATGCAGCTCCCAAATGCGGCCGCCATCTTCTTGGCCGTGCTTTGGGCAACGGCTTGTCCAAACTGTGCCAGCCGGCCGCGCACATTTGCATCTATGGTGTAGGTAACTTCGGTCCCGTCTGCGAGGGATTTTAGGATCGAGGTGAATGTGGCCTTGACTTGCGATGCATTGCGGCGGTCGTCAGCTACGATTTCGGCGACTAAGCGGTGGGGGGGCTCAAGTTCTAGCAGCGTCACCGTGCCGCCGAACGCGGCTTTGATCGGGCCGACCTTGATTTGCAGCTCTCCTCTGTAGCTCTTTGTGTCGATGGTCTCGAGCGCACTAACGCCTGGAATGCATTGAGACATTTCTTCGATATTGAGCAGATAGTCCCACACGGTGCGGATGGGTGCCTCTAAGGTGAATGAACCTTCGATCTTCATAAGTTGCTCCGAAACGACTCAACCGATCCAGGCATCGGTTCCGAAGGACGGCATTCCCGGTGAAAGTGCACGGCCGGCGCGAATTTCTGCTCCAGAAGTGCCCATTCTTGCGGGAGCACGAGTAGCGGCGGCGGCCATCTCACGTTTCCCGTTTTACCTCGAACGATATCCGGCTCCGGTCACCACGAAATCTCAGCCGTGAGTACTCGATCGGGCGGCCGTCCTCCAAATAGGCCAGACTATGAAGGAAGTGAATCGGAGCACCGAGGGGAATGCCCAGCAGCTTCGCCTCGTGTTCGTCGGCTGAGGAAGCCTCCAGGGTGCGCGTCGCCCTGGCCAAACGCAGGCCGTAATCCTGTTCGAGGACATCGTAAAGTGGGCGGTTTATCAGGTCCTTGGCCAATAGGCCCGGGCACAGGGCTTCACTGAGATAGGTGAAGGCCAAAACGAATGGTTCACCCTCCACTTCGCCAAGACGCTTGAGGTAGAACACATCGTCTCCGTGCGACAAGTTGAGCTTCGTCAGCAGCCGCCCGCGAGCCGGCATCGACTCCTGAGACAATAGCCGTGTCGAGAAGAGGACGTCTATCTCCCGCATATCCTCGGCGAAACTGGTAAAGTGCTGAGCCAGGCGAAGAGCAGGAGGGGACTTGCTGACGTAGGTTCCGTGGCCCTGCACGCGGTGCAGGCGACCTTCGTTGACCAGGCTGCCAATCGCCTGTCGCACCGTCCCGCGGCTAAGGCCCAGCTCCTGGCTGATGGCCAGTTCGGGGGGGAGCTTGCTGCCGGCTGGATAGGTGCCGTTGCGAATCAGCAGTGCCAGCTCCTCCTTCAATTGATAATAGAGAGGAGTTGGGCTGTTCCGGTCGATTATAAAAGGCAGATATTCCATTGACTATACAACCAGACAATACGCCCGGCAACTATACCACTCGGTCCCGACCCGTCAAGGTCGTCCGCGGCGGGAACGAACCGCGGACTTATGGGCAGCGACCGGGCGGATAGGGGGCCGATGCCGGGTGCATAGGAATTGGGTCCGGGTGGGGGAGACGGCCACCCGATTCGTATTCACATTCGCGACCGCGCTGCCCGCCCGTGGCCCCTCCACCTCGCCGCTCGGCCCTCGACAGCAGGCCATCCCGCGAATTTGAGGTACAATGCTACAATTAGACAATGGGACAATAGACCGGCTCTGACCTTCGAAGTTTCACTTCCAGGACGCGCGTGATGGAGCTTGACTTCCGTACGCATATCCCGATCTACTTCCAAATCGTGGACCAGATCCAGAAACGAATCGATGCCGGGGAACTCAAGCCTGGTGATCAACTGCCGACGGTGCGCGAACTGGCGGACGAGCTGGAAGTGAACTTCAACACGGTCGCCAGGGCCTATCGGAAGCTGGATGCATCCGGCTCGATTTCCACGCAGCAAGGCCGCGGCACCTATGTGATCGAACCGGACGATTCGAACCGAACCACACTCGAGGAGATCGCGCGTCGGTTTGCGGGGCAGGCCCATCGCCTGGGCTTTGAGCCGGAAGAGGTCGCAAAAGCAGTGGGGTTTGTATTGGGTCAATGGGAGCTTGAGGGACGACCGCCGGACGAGTGATCCATGTTTCACGTGAAACGTTAGCCCAGGAGAGAGATCGTGGATATTGCAGTTCGGATATTGAACGGCTTGCTCATGATCGCTCTGCCGATCGGGCTGGGGATATTCTTGGCGCGCCGCGCGGGGCAACGCCGGCGACTCTTTCTAATCGGAGGTGCGCTTTTCATAGGCTCTCAGTTGCTCCACATCCCCTTCAACCTCGTCGTTTTGAATCCGATATTGGAGCGGCTCGGAATCGCGGAGGGAGATCTGGGAGTTGGGCTGTTGACCTGGGCGCTGCTCTTGGGCCTCTCGGCTGGACTGTTTGAGGAGATCGCGCGCTGGTTGGGCTTGCGGTATTGGCTGAAGGACGCCCGATCCTGGAATTCGGCGCTCTTGTATGGAGCAGGATGGGGAGGGGCTGAGGCGATTCTTCTTGGCGTGGCCGTGCTGTTTTTCCTCGTACAAGCCCTCCTATACCGAGCAGGCCAGCTGCCGAGTATCATCCCGCCCGAGCAGCTGCAACTTGTAGAAGCGCAGTTCGAGGCCTATTGGGAAACGCCCTTATTTCTGAATCTGCTTGGAGCGGCTGAAAGGGTGTTCGCATTAGCTCTGCATGTTTCGCTCAGCGTGATGGTGATGCGGGCCTTTACCCATAACAACCGCCGCTGGCTACTGGCGGCGATCGTTTGGCACACGCTGGTGAACGCAGTGGCAGTCGTGGCGATCACGCAGGTGGGGGCGGTTGCGACGGAAGCTATTGTGGCGGTCATGGCGGCAATCAGCCTGGCCATTATTTATCGACTGAAGCAGCATGATCCGCTCCAGACGGTTGCGCCAGTTACAGCACCCGCAGAATTCGATCCCTTTCCCTTAGAAGCGACGGAGGAGAAATTAGAAGACTCCCGATATTCTCGTTGATTCAGGGCAACCGCGATCCGCCTAATGATCCGCATCGAAGGATTGACGAAGCAGTTTGATGACATCACGGCGGTGGAGGCCCTCGAGTTGGAGATTCGACCGGGGGAGGTCTTCGGCTTCCTGGGCCCAAACGGAGCCGGAAAGACCACCACTCTGCGTATGTTGGGCGCACTGATCAAACCTACATCTGGAACGGCGCAGGTGGCCGGTTATCGGCTTGGGGAGGACGACCACGCGCTCCGGCGAAACGTCGGCATACTGACCGAGGCGCCCGGACTGTACGATCGCCTCAGCGCGGCGCGCAATTTGAGCTTTTTTGCCCATATGTACGGCGTAGATGATGTCGATGGGCGAGTGGAACGTTACCTAAAGCTTCTCGGACTGTGGGAGCGGCGTTCGGAATCGGTCGGCACCTTTTCGCGGGGTATGAAGCAGAAGCTGGCCATTGCCAGGGCGATGCTGCATGAGCCTACGGTCCTGCTCTTAGACGAACCGACCACCGGCCTGGACCCGGAGGCCGCGCGCCTGGTTCGAGAGTTTATCGAAGGACTACGGGATGAAGGCCGCACGATCGTCCTGAATACCCACAATCTGGACGAAGCGGATCGACTTTGTGACCGAATTGGAGTGCTCAACACCCGATTGTTGGCATTAGACACGCCGGCCGCGCTCCGACGGGAGGTCTTTGGCAGGAAGGTCGTATTCCATCTGGCCGACCTTCGTCCGGAGTTTGAAGCGACGGTGGCAAACTTTCCCTTTGTCGATGCGGTCGAATCTATTGACGCAAAGCTGGTCGTGACATTAGACGACCCGGAGAACCAAAACCCGGCCATCATCGCGGCCCTGGTAAGCGCGGGTGCGCAACTTCAATTTGTTGGGGAAATTCGACAATCGTTGGAAGAGGTCTATCTGCAGCTTATGAGCAAAGAGGGTGCGGAACCTGAACGAGGAGACGCGCCGTGAATCGGGTCTATCAGATTGTGCTCAAGGAATGGGCGGAGGTGTTCAAGAACCGCTTCGTGCTCTTCACGGTGGCCTTTTTGCCTATTCTCGCGGCCGCGCTGCCGCTGGGGATCCTGTACGCAATTAATTCCTCTCCAGATTTTGTGACCGATATCGGAGAGGACATCCCGGCCGGCTTCGCAGCGCTGTGCAATAACCTGACCGGTGAAGAGTGCGCGCAATATTTCCTTATCAGCCAATTCATTCTGCTGTTCATGCTCCTGCCGCTTGCAATTCCCATTACGATTGCTTCCTACAGCATTATTGGAGAAAAGACGACGCGCACCCTTGAGCCGCTGCTGGCCACCCCAATAACGACGGCTGAATTGCTGGGAGGCAAGGCTGCCGCAGCGGTTATCCCAGGCGTGACTGCGACCTGGATGGCTTATCTCGCCCTGGTCATCGGGGCAGCTTTGATGGACGTGGGACCGGGTGTGATGGACCGATTGCTGGATCCTTTCTGGTTGACCGCAGTTTTTGTTGTGGGCCCACTGCTGGCACTGACCGGCGTGAGTGTGGCGGTGATCGTCTCGTCGCGCGCGACGGATCCTCGCACCGCGGAGCAAACCTCCATGCTGGTCTTCCTGCCTATTATGGTCGTGTTCTTCGCTCAGCTCGCGGGCTTGATATTGATCGATGCGCGGCTGGTGCTACTGATTGCACTGGGGTTGATTGCGGTCGATGCAGTTTTGCTCGCAGTGGCCGTCCAGCTCTTCCAGCGCGAGAACATCCTGACCCGCTGGAAGTAGGATTTGGCTACAAGTTGAGCGAACCCCAAACCCCCGTCTGTGATTATGAAGGTTCCGACTATCAGAAGCGGTTCTGGGACCTGGGAGACCGCGCCTATGAGGATGCGGCGGAGGCGACGGCCCTCAGGCGCTTGCTGCCGAGCGCCGGGGAGTACCTTCTCGAGCTCGGCGCCGGAGCGGGTCGACATTCACCACGTTACAAGGGATACGGGCGCGTGGCGCTCCTTGACTACTCCTTATCTCAATTGAATCAGGCCAGGTCGCGGCTTGGCGCGCAGGACCGGTATGACTACGTGGTGGGTGACGTGTACTCCCTGCCTTTCAAGCGCGGAGCGTTCGATTCGGCGACCATGATCCGTGTTATCCATCATATGGCCGACCCTCAAGCGGCATTGGTCAGCGTCCGCAGAGTGTTGGGGAGCGGCGCGAGTTTTATCCTGGAGTATGCCAATAAGCGCAATCTGAAAGCCATTCTCCGCTGGATATCTCGGCGGCAGAGCTGGAATCCCTTTGATCCGGATCCGGTTGAGTTCGTGGAGCTCAACTTCAACTTCCATCCCGGATCCGTGCGGACCTGGTTGCAAATCTCGGGTTTTACGGTGGAGCGTCAACTGGCGGTGTCGCACTTCCGGCTGCAGTTGGCCAAGCGCCTGATTCCCCTGCGGATTCTGGTAGCCGCGGATTCGGCCCTCCAGCCCATCGGTCGATGGATTCGACTTTCCCCGAGCGTGTTTGTCCTGGCACACGCCAAGGCTACCTAGGATCCCGCGACAACTGGCGCGACCGTAATCACCTAACCCGACCCTCAAGCGCATCGGTCTCCAATTTGTATACGCTATAATGGCCCTCGGCGCGGGGGCTCACGAGGCCAGTCCGCGCGTGTCGTGATAGCTGGTGGGAAATAGCCGAAGGCCTCCGCTCGAGCATCGCCGCCAACTCCGCAACGGTGACCCCCTTTTTGGAAAGCAGCCCGACGATCTTCAATCGATTGGCGTCCGCCGGCCCGTCGACTAACTCCAACCGCTCATCCGAAGTCGATTTCGCATTTATGCTTCCATTCGACGGTTATCGATTTAGTGTGGTGCAGATTGTCCTGCCCGTTGATGGGGAAGGTTAATGCCTGAGACGCGAGAGACTTATGCTGTCGAAATCGCGGGCGTTAAAAGACAGCTGCCGCTATTTGAGGTAGCGCCCGGCCTGCGAATTGCGGTCCTGAACATCCTGGGGGACACCGAGCTCGCTGACGCTTGCGGCAAGGAATTGGGAAAGCGGCTTCAGAGTATCGAATACGATGTACTGGTGACCGCGGAGGCCAAGAGTATTCCGCTGATCTGTTCCGTGGCCAGGGAAACCGGCAAGGAATATGTTGTGTTAAGAAAGACCTACAAGCTGTATATGGGGGAGACTATCGAGGCCGAGACGCTCTCGATAACAACCGGGAAGCCTCAGGGCCTCCACCTGGATGAAAAGGACCGGGTCGTCGTCAGCGGCCGCAGGGTGGCACTGGTCGACGATGTGATCAGCACCGGGTCCACCCTCAAAGGTATGCGAAAAGTGATGGAGTTGGCCAGTGCCGAAGTTGTGGCGGAGGCGGCGATTTTCACGGAAGGTGACCCGGAGGAATGGACCCACATCATCGCCCTCGGTCACCTGCCGTTGTTTCGAGACACATGACCTTCAGCCACACATGACCGGTCCCGCGTCGCTCCAAGTCGCCTCGAACCGCCCCTCGATCCGGGCGATGCCATCCAGCTCAAGCCAAAACCAGCCGCTGGCGATCTCTCCCTCCACGTAGTTATCCAGGCCGATCACGCCTTCCGCGGCCGGGATCCATTCGGTTCCGCCGATAAAGGCCGCACCGTAACCGTCGCGTTTGCCAAGTTCAATATCACCGCCTGCGATCAAGGACTCGAACCGCCACACATCGATGTTGACCTGCGGCGGCTCTGGGTCGCCCAGCCGGTGGAGATCGAAGAGAATCGCCTGGGCGTCGACGGGAGAGCAACTGGCTTCGAAGGTGCCCGCGTAATACGGCGCTTCGCTTGACACCGGTCCCGCTCCAGAGCAGCCGGCCATCAGGATCGGTACCAGGAGCAGCAGCCAAACGTTTCCACGCGATCCAAAGAGGGGGCTGGCAGGGACCTCCGAACGGTGGCACCGTCCGGAGGTCTCAAGTTGTGAGGGTCGCACTGCTACGGCCAGAAGTAGCGAACGTCGTAGTCCAGGGTGATCTCCCCATTGGCCGGGATCTTGAGCCGGAACTCGATGGTGGAGGAGTCCAGTTTCTCAAAGTCGCGGCTGCTCTGAAGGATACGCCACTCGCTCCACCGAAAGAGGTGTTCTACCACTCGCACCTCGACCGCTTCGTCCTTGTGGTTGCGTAGGGTGATCTCGAAAGATTCTTCGAGGGTTTTGTCGGAGGGTCGTCGGAAATCGGTCTGAATTCGTTCGCCGACGATATCGAACGCATCACCGACGTAGAGCCGAACCGACTCGCCTTCTGGAGTGTGATCGATGCGGTCCTCACCGATCAGCAGCGCTGCGCCGTCGATATCCTCCTGATAGACGCGTACCCTACCCTTGGGCAGGTCGGCTTGGGCCTTTTCAGTGTCGAACTCAAGCAGCACCATGACCTTGGGATTGGAGGCGATTCCATAGGAGGGGTCGATCTGGGGGTATCCATAGAAGTTGCAATACCAGTAGTTATTGCGGCATTGGAGTCCGTCGTAGACGAAGAACTTCTCGGCGGGAACTCCATTGACCGACACAAATTCGATCTGTTTGTTCTCGTTGTTCCTGACCGTGACCGGCCGCGGAATCTCATAGAGTTGATACTCGAAGAATTCTCGCTGCTCGACGGGTGCGGCCGCCAATTCTGCTTCGGCTGCGAAACGCAGGTCCTGGCCCGCGAATCCGGCCTGAGGCAGCCGCTGAAGATCGCCGGCGATCAGCTTCAGGCGGGCGTTCTCGTAGGTGGTCCCGCTCGTGTTCCGCAAAGTGATCCAGCCGTCCAGGTCGATTGACCGTTCGTCGCTTGCGAGCAGTACGATATAGTCGGCCTGCCAGGAGATCCCGCCGGTGAGGTACGTGATCTCCACATTCTGAGTCCCGGCCTGGTTTGCCATAAGCTGCCAGACCAGTGTAGGTCGGGTGATCAGCCCCTCCGGAAGTTCAGGGAAGGAGACTTCCTGCACGCTTCCACTGATGACGGACACCTGCCCGTCTTCGTCCTGCAGAATGATGCCTCCTTGCGAGCTCAGCAGACGGCCCTCGTACAGGGTGCCGTCTTCGGTCACGACGCGGATGATCTTATCCAGATATTTCTTGAACAGCGCGTTGGAGTCGACCAAATCGTATTGGTAGTTCTGCTCAAGGACCGAGAGTCCCTCG
>SMUY01365121.1_pt1 | contig 39919 bp, 47 predicted proteins | sample 2456441 | NCBI WGS metagenome assembly SMUY01 (sample SAMN11095931, study PRJNA526329) | marine sediment metagenome | biome: Marine sediment; feature: Surficial sediment; material: Deep marine sediment; isolation source: Hadal surficial sediment | place: Pacific Ocean | collected 2014-11 | depth...
AATCGTCACTTGAGTGCCATTGATTATTTTTATGAATAAAATATATTTAATTGTGTTAGCCGTTTGGCTGGGCCTCGTTGGGGTGCCAGCGGCGTCCGCGCATGAGTTTTCCGGCTATGTCTCCGGAGAAATGCAGCTATTTCCGGAGAACCCCAACCACGCCGGCCAGCGGGACCAATCGGCGTCCCTCGCTTTTCAGGCGGAGTATTATCACGAGTTCAAGAACGGCAGCAGTTTCACCTTCGTTCCGTTTTACCGGCTGGACAGCGCCGACGCCAAGCGCACCCATTTCGATATCCGCGAGCTCACGTATCTATGTTGCATGAGGATTTCGAATTGCGGCTCGGGGTGCGCAAGGAGTTCTGGGGGGTGACCGAGGTTCTGCATCTGGTCGACATCATCAACCAGATCGACCTGGTGGAAAATTTCGACGGTGAACAGAAATTGGGCCAGCCCATGGCGAATCTTTCCATCGCCCGGGATTGGGGAACGGTCGACCTGTTCGTCCTGCCCTTTTTCCGTGAGCGCACGTTTCCCGGTCAAAAGGGCCGCCTGCGGTTCGGCCTGGTGGTGGATACCGATCAGGCACAGTACGAAAGCGCCGCCGAGGAATGGCACACCGATTGGGCCGCCCGGTACAGTCACACCTTCGGCGATTGGGATGTCGGGATCTATTATTTCATCGGCACCAGCCGCGATCCTTCGTTTATTCCCGGAACCGACGGGGCGGGCAATCCCGTGATCCTTCCCGTGTATCAGCAAATCCAGCAGACCGGACTGGACGTGTCCTACGTGGTGGGCGACTGGTTATGGAAACTGGAAGCGTTGTACCGCAAAGGGCAGGGCGACCAGCGGGGATTGACGCGCAACGATTATATTGCCGCCACCGGCGGGTTCGAATACACTTTCACCGGAATTTTCGAAACGCAGATGGACCTTGGGGTGGTGGCGGAATATCTGTTCGACGAACGCCGGGACTTCGCCTTAACTCCCTTTGAAAACGATCTGGCGGGGCACTGCGGCTGGCGGTGAATGATGCGGCCAGCACGGAATTCCTGTTCGGGTGGGTGCAGGATGTCGACACCAACGCCCGCTTTCTGTTCCTCGAAGCCAGCCGCCGCCTCGGCGATCAATGGACGCTGGAACTTGAAATCAGGATATTTCTGGATCAGCCGCCTACCGCTTTCCTCTTTACACTGCGCGACGACGACCTGTTGCAACTGGTCCTGCAATACCATTTTTAATACGGTGAATGATTCAGGCACTTGGCGAGGCACATTGTTGAGAGATATTTGGAAAGGGCAGTTAACGGGGTTTGGACGCGAGCACCGAATCAATCAGCTTCAGCAGGGAAGCTCGAGGGGGGCGGAAATCAATCCTGAATATCTGGCCCCACAAATTGCCATTTGATTTCAGGAAATCGCGGTCGGAAAAATTTCTTATTCTTTTTCCAGCGTCACATCGACCGACTTAAAGGAGGGGGTTCGGGATTGGGGATCGGCGGCGCGCGGCACCACCACGTTGGCCTCGGGAAAGTACATCATGATATTGCCGGGCGTGATCGGGTAGGGGACCAGTTTTTGCCCTGCAAGGGATCCGGTCGAACTGTTTACGGTGACGGTATCGTTTTCCCGCCATCCTCTTCGCTCCATATCCTCCGGGTGTATGAGCACCACCTCGCGGGAATCGACCCCGCGAAATTTGTCCTGAGTTTCGTACACCACGGTATTGAACTGGCCCTCCGAGCGCACCGTCATCAACCGGAAATGGTTTTCCCTGAGCGGCGAACCCGGCGTGCTTGGCACTTTGAACGCCGCCCGGCCGGTGACGGAAGGAAACCGGGGCTCGTGCAGGGTGCGGCCCTCGATATGAAACTCCTTGCGGGTGCGGTCGATTTCCTGCATGGGTTTCATGCCCTGAACCACGGACCCGATCACCTGCCGGATGTTGGCCGTGTGGTGAAACTCCTTCCACGGGATGGGGCTGTCCGGTAACACCCGCCCGGCGATTTCCGCAATCACCTCCACCTCACTCTTCAGTCCGGGAAAGCGCGTAGGCCCGCCGTCGCTCATCCGCACATAACTGAACATGCTCTCCTGCGTGGTGGGTTCCGGTTCCTCATCCCGCGCCAGCACCGGAAGGATGAGGGTGGTTCGGCCGCGACCCAGAAAATGACTCGGGTTCAGCGTCGTGTTCATATAAAGAACAAAGTCGATATTCGACAACGCCTGCCCGGCGAACCGCGAGTCGGGATTGGAGCCGTACAGGTTGCCGCCCAGGTTCCAGGCGAAATCGAATCCCCCGGCATGGGCCCTTTCGATGCAACCGAGGGTATCCAGCCCTTCGCCGGTCGGCAGATGAATACCGTAGGCCGACTCCAGGTTGTCCAAGAATTCCTGCTTCAGTTGCGGAGTGAATCCGATGGTGCCGATGCCCTGCACGTTGCTGTGTCCGCGCAGGGGGAGCAGTCCCGCCTGCTTGCGCCCCACCATGCCGCGCAACAACGCCAGATTGACGATGGCCTGCACGCCTTCCACCCCGTTGGCGTGGTGGGTGATGCCCATCGCCCAGGCGAACACCACGTTCTTGGCCTGTGCGTAGTGCCGGGCCAGTTGCTCCATGAGCGGCCGCGGCACGCCCGACAGCGTTTCGAGTTCCTGCCATGAGGAATTCGCGACGTACTGCTGGTACGCGCTAAAATGATCGGTATATTCATCGATGAACACGCGGTCCAGGACTCCCGGCTTGCTCTCCGCCATCTGCAACAACGCCTTGGCGATGCCGGTGCACAGCGGCAGGTCGCCGTTGATGTGCGGCTGGACGTAGGTGCTGGCGATGGGGGAGCCGAACAACAGGCTGCGGAGGTCCGAGGGAACGTAAAACTTTTCCAAACCGCGTTCGCGGGCGGGATTGATGACGATCACCTTGCCGCCGCGCCGCCGGATGTCCATCAACGTGCGCATGAAGCGCGGATGGTTGGAAGACGGGTTGGCGCCGATTAAAAAAATGAGGTCGGTGTGATCGAGATCCTCCAGCTGAATGGTCGCGGTGCCGGTGCCGATGCTTTGTTTCAAACCGACGCCGGAGGCCTGGTGGCAATAGTAGGAGCAGTTGTTGACGTTGTTGGTGCCGAACACACGTGCGAACAATTGCAGAAGAAATCCGGCTTCGTTGGAGGAGCGCCCACTGGCGTAAAAGAATGAACGGTCGGGGTCGGTGGTTTGAAGCGTGGTAACGGTGGTCTCCAGAGCCTCTTCCCAGGAGATCGGACGATAATGCGTGTCGCCCGGGGCGCACAACACTGGGGTGGTCAGCCGTCCGCTGTGTTCCAGCTCCAGGGGTGTCCGGGTCTTCAGTTCATCGATGGCATAACGCCGGAAAAAATCTCCGGGGATGGCGGGTTGCAGATCGGACGCCTGGGCCCACACGGCTTTTTTACAGACCGAAGGGAAGACCCCCCTTTCGTCGCGCATCCCGCCTTTTTGGCCGCCCATGCCCAGCGCACAGCTTTTGCAACTGTTGCGGGACAGCAGAGACTTCAGCATGGACCAGGGGCCCACCTTGAAGGACAGTTTCATTGAAAACAGGATGGAATCCCATCCCGCGATTTTTCGTGGAATCCGAGTGATCATGAATTTTCCCGTGGGTTTCTGTTCTTCTATGACCCTATTCATTATAACTTTTATTGTTCCATTTCCATGAGATTTGCGGAAAAAGCCTTGGGCCGAATTAAGGAGATTCTAAGGGGTTTTTAAAGCGTCTGCCGGCAGTGGGCCCAACCCAAAACACCGTAAATTCCTGTATTTTAATGCCTTGGATTAAATCGAAAATTCGTGGGGCAGAGATTTTTGAAAATAGCAGGAGAACCCTTGAAATAATCAGATTTACGACTATAATAAAGGTAATTCTATAGGACCCATTCCACCCAATCCTATTTTTCAAAAGGAATTACGGATGGCCAAAACAAACGAATTCAAAAACAAAAAAGTACTGCTGGTGGATGATTCCTCTACCGCCCGTCAGATCATCAAGCGGGAATTGATCCAGATTGGGTTTGAGGATCAGAATGTCCGTGACGCCGCCGATGGGGAACAGGCTCTGAAGTTCCTGGCTAAAACGGAATTCCACATGATTGTATCCGACTGGTACATGCCCAAAATGGATGGGATAGAGCTGTTGAAACAGGTCAAGGCGGACAAACGTTTTAAAAATATTCCTTTCCTGATGTTGACCACAGAAGCGGAAAAAAAGAAGATATCGCAGGCCTACGAGTCGTCGGCCGATCAATACATTGGGAAGCCGTTCAAATCCGACCCGTTCCGGCAGATCGTCAACAAATTATTGTTGGGTTCTCATTCCTATGATGATAAAAAGGTTCTGGTGATTGACGATTCCGCCGTGCTGCGAATGATTCTTGCCAAAAATCTGGTGGAGGTGGGATTTCAGAAAAGCAATATCATTGAATCCAAAGACGGCGAGGACGGCCTGGACAAACTTTCGGTGGACAAGTTTGATCTGGTTATTACCGACTGGTACATGCCCAAGATTGACGGTCTGGAGTTCGTCAAGATGATCAAGGAAAAGAATCATCTGAAAAATATTCCGCTGTTAATGGTGACTTCCGAAATGGATTCCAAAAAGGAGCTCGAAGCATTTCGTGCGGGCATCAGCGCCTACATCATCAAGCCGTTCACCGCAACCGATCTGCAATCCAAAATCAAGGAAGTTTTCTGAATCTGATTGTTCCATTCCCTGAATAGAGCCCAAGTGAAACCCGGAGGAGCACCCATGTTCGCAAGAATTGCTTTAGCCGTGTTGATGGTCAGCATGACCAGCTGTACCGCATTAAAACAGAGATTTGGAACGGGCGAGGAAACCCCGCAATTGAAGGCGGCGCGCGCCGATTGCCGAGCGAAGGCGGAAAAAGAAGCCATTCGGAAGTATCAAAGCACCATCAGTCAGAAAGAACATACCCGGATCGCGTTTGACGCATGTATGGAGGTCAAGGGGTATAACAAATTTGGAAAGAAAATAAAATAACGGAACTCTCGTTCCCGAATCTTGAAGGCAGGTTGCTCCCCATCCCTTGGGCAATCTGCCTTTTTTTTTGCATGTTTCCGGGAATCACTCGCGGTTGGCTTCCATCGGGTGCCGGTTGGCGAAGAAGTCGAACGTATCCTTCAGCCCTTGCTTGAGGGACTGTGCCGGTTGCCACCCGTGATCCCGTTTGAACTTTCCGTAATCGATACAGCTCCGAAGTTGTTCTCCCATGCGGGGCGGGTCGTTTTTGGGAGCAAGGGACTTGCCGGAGGCTTCGATGAGAAAAGAGGCGACGGTATTGACCGATGTTTCCTCTCCGGTGCCGACGTTGTAGGTTCCCTGAAAGTTTTCCACCAACGCTTTCAGGTTGGCGGCCACCACGTCAAATACCGAAACGAAATCGCGCGTTTGCTCTCCGTCCCCGAAGATGACCGGCGGCTGATCCTGCAACAATTGCCGGCAGAAAATCGCCACCACTCCGGCTTCTCCGTGAGGGTCCTGCCGGGGACCGTAGACATTGCTGTAACGCAGAACGGCGGACTGCAGTTTGTAGTTGTCCTGGAAATAATCGAGATAGCGTTCCACCGTCAGCTTGGCGATGCCATAAGGGCTCATCGGATGCTTCGGATGCTCCTCGTCGGCCGGGTAAGAGTTCTGCTTTCCATAAAGAGCGCCTCCGGTCGAAGCGAATATGAATTTTCGCACACGGTAAGAGGTGGCCAGCTTTAAAAGTTTGATACTGCCGAGGATATTGATTTCCGCATCGAAGGCCGGGTCGGCCACGGATTGCGTTACCGAAATCTGGGCGGCGTGATGGTTGACGGCGTCGAATTTTTCCTGTTTAAAAATGTCCTCGACGGCGGGATCTATCAGATCCCTATCGTAAAACACCGCGTCCGGGTGCACCTGCTCTCGTTTTCCCGTGGACAGGTTGTCCAGGACCACGACGCGGTGGCCTTCCGCAAGATAAGCATCGACAATATGGGAGCCGATAAAACCGGCGCCACCGGTAACCAGAATATTCATATCGTATCAGGTGTTGCTGGAAATGTTTTCTATCAAATAGTATAAGATAAGTCGTTCGAGATTGCGGGATTTATATGCGTGCCCGTTTCCCGGCTCCGGCGGGATGGTTCCGATGCCAGGGCGTACCCATGAACAGGAATTCACTCAGGTGACCTCTCAAGATACAAATTTGTTTTGTTTCGGGTTGGGATTTACCGGCTCGGCGCTGGTTCGGGTTTTGCAGGCCAGGGGCTGGGCGGTTGCCGGAACCTGCCGCGAGAAAGTCCATCAGGACCTCTGGGACCGGGCGGGTGTCCGCGCGTATGCCTTCGACGGCAAAACCGCTTCCCGGGAAATCGGGCAGGCGTTGGCGGAAGTCAGTCACGTGCTGGTGACCATCCCTCCGCACAAGGAAGACGGCGATGTGGTGCTCCGCCATTTTAGAGACGCCCTGGCCCGCAGTTCCGGACTCCGCTGGCTGGGTTATCTGTCGACCACAGGGGTGTACGGCAACCGCGACGGCGAGTGGGTGGACGAGTCCTCCGAATTGAAGCCGGTGTTCGATCATCAGAAGCGGCGGGCCGAAGCCGAGTCGCAATGGTTCGACTTGTACCGCGGGCATGGGGTGCCGGTTCACGTGTTCCGGTTGGCGGGGATTTACGGTCCGGGACGCAATCTGCTGGAACGGGTGCGCCGGGGAGTGGCCAAGCGGATCGATCAACCGGGCCTGGTGTTCAACCGCATTCATGTCGACGATGTGGAACAGACACTGGCCGCTTCGATGGAGCGTCCGCATCCGGGCGCCATTTACAATGTGGTCGACGACCTTCCCGCCGCGCCCGCCGAGGCGGTAGCCTTTGCCTGTGAACTGTTGAATGTCGATGCACCGCCCCTGGTGCCATTGGATGAGGCCGGCCTGTCCGAGATGGGGCGCGGTTTTTATTTGACCAACAAGAAAGTGAGAAACCGAAAGATCAATGAGGAGCTCGGCGTAACCCTCCATTATCCCGATTACCGGTCGGGATTGCGGTCGCTTTTGGAACAGGAGCAGAAAGGTTGAAGCTTGTCTATGGATGAAGGGCTGTACCGTATCATTGCGTTGGCCGGGTTTGGGGTGGTCGTGTTTCTGGCTACGGTGCTGACCGGATGCATCGCCGGGGTGCTGGCCTGATCAGGGTGTGGGGACGGGGAACAGGGCCGACCACAAATGCCAGATAAACGAGATGCCTATGATCAGCACGGCGATCAGAGCCACGATAATGGAATAGCCTTCCTTTTTTCGCTTTTCTTCAGAAAGCTCGTCTTCCTCCGGTTGGTTCATCAGGCCTCTCAGCGATGCGGGGGTATCGGTTTATTGCCACCATACAATAAAATTCGCCGCCAAGTCCAGTGGTCCTCATTGGAAGAGATTTTGCGGAACCCCGATTAACGGGCCTTGGCAAAATGTTCCAGGGAAACGTCCTCGATCCGCTAATCCTTTTTTGTACATGTAAATACCCGCGGTGGAGATTGAACGCATATTTGAATCCGTTGGTGTAGACGTTTAAAATCCGCTCGTTTTTTCTGGAGGACTTGGCGGTCCGTGTGGTGATATCCGGCTTTCCCCATCGGAACGAGTGGAGAGGGAGAGAAGTCAGTGAGCGGGGGAATCCCACTTGGCAGGCAATTAATGTTTAATAAATTATTGGGTTAAGGATCGATTGCTGGAACGGATTCTAGAGGTCCGGGGCTTTCCCCGCATTTTCCAAACGTTTTCAAAATTCAATTCGGGTACCGACCCGCCCTCCCCCAAAGATGGTAACCCGATGCCCTTTAATGCTATAAATGGTTGTTTTTAAAGGATTAAATATCGTCATAATGAATTGGCCTTGCCGGGGTTTTCTGAATGGACTAAAATCATCTCCGGTCCTAAAGCCTTATAGGCATTGAGCCGATACATTCCTCAGGGGCCGTCAGGTCGAGATTCAATCTGAATGGAGGGAGTTGCACATGGCAGGCCATTCAAAGGATAATGAAATTAAAGAATTCATGAAAGACCGGGAGCCGGGACCCGAATTTTATCTTGGGACTTCCGAAGAAAGTTTGGGTGGCCAGAGGGAAGCCGAGGCGCCTTACAAGCTGGAACCCAACGCTTCAGAAATTGAAGACTTTTTAACCCGGTTGCGTCAGGAAGGCCTTTAAGAATCCCGATCCGGCAGGTGCGCTTAGAAATCTCCCAGCTCATCTTCTTCGAAGAGTTCCTTCATATTTTGCAGGTCTCCCTGCTCGGTGCGCTGTGCTTCCGCACGGTCGATGAATTCGTTGACCGTTTTCAGCTGATCGGAAGTGATATTACAGTACACCAGCTTTTGCATCAGAGTTTCCTTTTCAAAATGCCCCAGCAGTTTTCCCAGACACCCCATCAGAAAAGGTGAAAACAGGGTTTCGATTCCCTCAAAATCCACCTCCACCGTTTTTTTGGCATTCAACTCCCCGAGGAGCACGCGATACACCTTTTCTCCCTGGTCCAGCGAGATGCATTCCGGTCCTATGGTTTCAATCAATCGGAGTCGCATGGTCATGAATTCTCGTGGGCGGGTGGATAGATATCACAGCCGAAAAACAGTTAACAATTGTATCTTACCTTTCCCGGAAGGATTTGTCCCGCAAAGATTGATGGGCCGGAAGGGAAGAGGGGGCGGGCAATACGGAAAGCGATTCTCAGTCGCGGGGTCCGGTGACGCTTTCGGGTCCTTTTTCGGGCAGGGTGATGATAAAGGTGGAGCCTTGGTCTGGTTTGCTTTTCACCGTAATGGTGCCGCCGTGACGGGTCACGATTTTCTGGCAGAGCGCCAGTCCCATGCCGATGCCCTCGCGCTCGCTTCGTCCATGCAGGCGCTCAAACGGTTTGAAGATGCGATCATGGTATTTTTCGTCGATTCCGATGCCATTGTCGTTGACAAGGATTTCCCAATACCCGTTGCCCAGGTCATGACTGGCGATGGAGATTTCCGGGACCACGCCCGGCTTGTTAAACTTCACCGCGTTATGGGTCAGGCAGGTGAATAGTTGACGCATTTGAATTTCATCGGCGATTACAGTCGGAAAATCTCCCACGATGATCTGGGCCCGGGCTTTGGCGATGGTACTTTCAAGATCCTCCAGCACTTCGCTCACCACGTTTTCCAGGTTGGTGGCTTGGAACTGTGTGCCTTTGGTGGTGACCCGGGACAATTGCAGCAGGCCGTCGATCAATTTTTTCATGCGCATCGAGGCTTTTTCCATGACCTCGATATAGTCCTTGGCCCGGTCGTCCAGCAGGTCGTCGTAATTGACGCGCAACCGCTCTCCAAACGAGATCACCTTGCGAAGCGGTTCCTGCAGGTCGTGCGACGCGATGAAGATGAAGTCCTTGAGCTCCTGAATATTTCTCTTCAATTCCCAAGCTTTGTTTTCCAGCTCCAGAGTACGGGATTTGACCGTGGATTCCAGGTTTTTGTTTTGTTCGGACAACATCTTGTACAATCCGCCGTTCTCGAGCGCGTTAGCGGTATTGTGCAGAACGATCGAAATCAGATGCCCCATTTCCGGTGGAACCTTGATCATATCCCTGCCGAGACGTCCCATCACCATGCCCTTGATGCGCGCACGTGTGCCCAGAACATGCAGAAACAGTTTTTCGTTGAACAGCTCACTCTTCACCAGCAGGGGACGGTTTTGCTTCAACGCCCAGGCCAAGGTCCCATTTTCAATCTGATGATCCAGCTCCACCTGGAACCGCCCGTTTTCCTCCTCGCTTTCGCCGTTAGCGAGAAAAAAGCTGTGGTCTTTCTCGTTGATCAGGAAGAATGCAATCGATTTCATGCTCAGCAGTTGATTCAGGTACCGGCGGGCCATGGTGAAGATGAAGTCCGGATCGGTGGACCGGGGGATATCCCGGTGCATGTCGCCCATCGAAGCGATCACTTCCATGGCGGACAGGAACCACTGATTTTCTTTTTCCAGAAATTTGATTCTGGATTTTAATTTTTTGACGTCCGCTTCTTGTTCAATGCCCGGTTTGTCCATGGACCTTTTTACCTAACCTGATAAAACAACGTCGATGCTTTCGTTAAACTGCGTTTCCACCTGGCTCCAGAGGGCGGAAAAAATTCCTATCGGCAGTTTCAACTGTTCCCAGGATTTCTCGTCCAAAGGCGAAACGTGAATATCCCCGCTGGACCCCAGCTCCATCGCCTTGGCAATGATGTCGGCTAGATGAATGATGGTGGTTTCCAGGGGATAACGCTTGGAACGGGACGGGTTGTGATGGTTGCCTATGATTTCCTCGAGGCTGAGCGGCAGTTTCCAGGCGCGGGCCAGGGCGGCCCCCACATCGGCGTGATCGAACCCCAGAACTTCGCGCTCGATTTGCCACATGATGCCGCCCACCTCGTTTTGGCGTGAGACGATTTCTTTGGATTCTTCCGGGAGGTTTTCCAGAATAATCAGCCGCCCGACGTCGTGAAGGATCCCGGCCAGATAAAACCGTTCCGGGTTGGTTTCCCGGCAATGAATGGCCAGGGTGCGCGCGATGATCGCCACGCCCAGGCTGTGCCGCCAGAATAAATTCATGTTGACGATGGTGTCCGGAATTCCCTTGAACGTGGACAGAATGGTCGTGGCCAGAGCCAGATCGTGCAATTGCTCCGTGCCGATCACCGCGATGGCGTGGGTGACCGTCTCAATGTTGGACGGAAAACTGTAAAACGAACTGTTGACGATTTTCAGCAATCGCGCGCTGAGCGCCGCATCCAGATTGACCACCTTGGATATGTCGGAAAACGAACTGGTCGGATTGTTCACCACTTCGTTGATCATAATAAAAATTTCCGGCAGGGACGAGACGCGGGTCGATCCCGTGATCAAATCTTTGGGTTGTATGAATTGCGGGCTAGTAGACATTCACATTCTCCATGCCGGGTTTTTGTTTCAGTTTATTCAAAGTGCTCAGGCGCATCAGTTCCGAGATGACGGGATGCGACAGGTTGGAGTAACGGAACAAGTTCGAAATATCGTTTTGCGCTTCCAACAGAAGTTTGGCGTCAATCCGGTTATTTTCGAAACTGTCGGAAGGATCCACCGAGGCGTTTTCCACCGCCACTTCCAGAATGCCCCAGGCTTTGAAGTTTTTAATATCCTTGGGCCGGATGGGGTTGCCCTGGTACAAAAGCACCTGCCCGGAGAAATTAACCACGTCCTGGCCCAACTTCATCCCCGGCCGCAACTGGTCGAGTCTCAATTTAAGCATTGCCCCTCCTCCCACAGAGTGAGTGCCGACGGGTCCGGCCAGCCTCCTCTCATTGGGGTAAAATCCACCAAAAACCCGGAGAAAAAAGCGTTGGTTTCCGACGCTTTGCAGCAGGTTGCCCGTATATATTTGAAAAATAGTGTGTAAAATTATTATCAGACCAAAACCCTTATAAATCAATACTATAAATAGGTGGGTCGGTAAAATTTCCGGTACACCGCTTTTAGAATGCCTGAAACCCTTGTATTCAAAGGATTTCAGGAGCACCGGCCCTGGTCTAAAAAATGCTGTTAACTCCCCATAAAACAATCAAGTGCCAGACCGCTGTTGGTTTTTCAAAACTGTTTGGGATTTCAACCATCCCATTCACATACCATTTCTCGGTTAAATAAGGCATTATCTTAGAGGGGTTTTTAATAATGTGTGTAGAGAGCCATAGAACAATGGTATTTTTTTGGCTCCATACTCTTTTTAAAGGTGGCTCATGACTCGATCATTCCATTCAGGTTCCATCCTTCTGGTGAGCCTTTTTTTGATTTTTTGTGGAATCAATTTCCTTCATGCGGATTCGGGGGTGGCGCCATCGCATCCGGCACCGCACCCGGTCATGGCCGTCACGGATGGGGAACATTCCGGAGATCATTTAAAGGCCGTGGGACCGGGAGAGGCGCCGCACCTGCTTTCCGCCGACCCGGCCCGGTTTCAGCAAGTCTCCGACATTGCCAAAAACGCATCGGAAGTCCCGCCTCCCGCGTCACATCGATCTCCTAAAAAAGTCCGGTTCCATCTGGAGGCCCAGGAAGTAGTGGCGCCATTGGCCGAGAAGACTCCCTATATTTTCTGGACGTTCAACCGGACCGTGCCGGGACCTTTATTGCGGGCGCGTGTAGGCGACACGGTGGAGTTGACCTTGAAGAATCATCCGACCAGCACACACGACCACTCCATCGATCTGCATGCGGTGACCGGTCCCGGCGGAGGAGCCCAGATGATGCGGGTGAAACCGGGGAAAACAAAAACCATCACCTTTAAAGCCATTCACCCCGGGGTGTTCGTGTATCACTGCGCCACCCCCAATGTTCCCACCCATATCACCAACGGCCTGTATGGATTGATTGTAATCGATCCGGCGGAAGGGTGGCGTGCCGTCGACCGCGAATTTTATGTGATGCAGGGTGAAGTGTATACGGAAGGCGAGGTGGGGCAACAGGGGTTTCAACCCTTTTCTCCGCGCAAAATGATGGACGAGCGCCCCGAATACATTGTATTGAACGGCCGGGTCAAAGCCCTGACCGGCGCCCGGGCGCTGCAGGCGAAACAGGGAGAAACCATTCGCATCTTTTTTGGCAACGGAGGCGTTTCGCGCATTTCCAGCTTTCATATCATCGGGGAAATTTTCGACCGGGTGCATCCGGAAGCGGCGCTCAACCACGTGCTGACTTCCGTGCAAACCACACTGGTTCCGGCAGGGGGGGCTACCGTGGTGGAATTGACACTGGAAAACTCCGGCGATTATATATTGCTCGACCACGCCATCTCCCGGATTGACCGCGGCGCTTACGGCATCCTCCACGTCCAGGGCACCCCCGTCCCGGACCTGCTGTCTCCCCGGTGAAAATTACCGGGTTCCTTACGATATCCTAATGCCTGAAACACCAGGTCTGTGGGCGAACCTCATGTATAATGCCTTCATCGATTTTTCACTGTAGGAAATCCTGTGTTGTTGGCCATTGACATTGGAAACACCAATATTGTGTTCGGTCTGTTCGCCGGGGACGAGCTCAAAACCCACTGGCGCATTCGTACCGAACGCAACCGCACGACCGATGAATACTGGGTGCTGGTCAACGAATTTTTAAGGCTCAACGAGATCGGCCCGGCCAGCATTCACCATATCGTCATCTCCTGCGTGGTGCCGCCGCTGATCCCGGTGTTCGAGGAATTGTCCCGAAAATACCTTAAAAGCGATCCCTTGGTGGTGGGCCCCGGCATCAAGACCGGCATTTCCATTTTGTATCACAATCCCGCCGAAGTGGGTGCCGACCGCATCGTCAACGCCATCGCCGGTTTTGAAAAATACGGCGGGCCGTTGATCATCGTCGATTTTGGAACCGCCACCACTTTCGATGCGGTTTCGGAGAAAGGCGAGTACCTGGGCGGCGCGATTTTCCCCGGATTGAATATCTCGCTGGAAGCGCTCTATAAAAGCACCGCCAAACTTTCGCCGGTGGACATCGTTCTGCCCGAACACGTGATCGGCAAATCCACCAAAGAAAGTATCCAGTCAGGGACCGTGTACGGCTTCGTGGGGGTGATCGAAAGTATCGTTTCGAAAATGCAGAGCGAGATCGGCAAGCCCGCCCAGGTGATTGGCACCGGCGGCGTTCTGCCGGTGATTCAAAAGCAGGTGAAGATTATCAAGACGGTGGATCCTTTTTTAACGCTGGAGGGGCTTCGGATTCTGCATTACAGAAACCGTTCCTGATTTTCGGAGGGCCGGGCGATTCCAAAAACAAACCGGCTCTCCCGACTTGAGGAGGGGCATCAAACCCGGGAAGAGGAGGGCACCCGGATTTCGTCGTCGGGGAAGCCGGCCTGAATATGTTTTAAGCGGCAAAAATATATTTAAAGTTTATCCATTTCCCTTCTTGATGAACAGGCGCACCATCCGGGGATCTTCGTCCCGGTTGAATACCGAATATCCCCGTGCCTCCGCCCACCGTTGGAAGGCTTCGGTTACATTTTTCTTTTTATCCAGGATGATTTCCAGAATACCGTTGCGGGTGACACCCTTGAATGCCTTGGCCATTTTGTCGGAAGCGCTGAAGAAGGAGAGTCCCCGGATATCCAGAGTTTTAAAAATGTGCATGATCTATTCCCCCAAAATGTGAACCGATGCGCTCTGCGCATCCGTCCGATTTTCCTGATATCTGCTCATAAGTATAGGAAGTTAAAATTAAAACCGGGTTAACCCATTATTAAATTTTTTTAATGTTCACACGGTTCCACGGTCCCCGGAGTCCCGGCGGCGGACGCGGAGTGAATTATAAAAATAATTAATTCAATGGGTTATATATTATTTGTGGGATCCAATGGGCCTCCGCCGGGGGTCTTCGGGCCGCACCCGCCCGCCGGGACGGAAAACATTTGTGCAAGGGAAACCTCTGTTGTTACAATGGTCCGTCCCTATTGAACCCAGCGTGTTTTGAGTGAAGGAGTGTCCGATGTCCATATCCCGGGATGGCAACACCGAGTATGTATCCAACGAGCCGACGTTCGAGGAGAAGGCGGTCCGGCTGGAAGAGGAAATCAAAAAACAACTGGAGCAGGACCCGCACCGGTTGGAATTAAAAGGCCGCTATTTTTCGACCGACGAGATGACCATTCTCGCCCGATCCGAACAAGTGCGTTCGGTCCGCTCGCTGGACGTGTCCGATAACCAGATCGGCGATCCCGGCCTGAAGGCCCTGTTCGAAGCCGACACCCTGGAGCAATTGGAGGAACTCAACCTGTCGGTTAACTTCATCACCACCGCCGGGGTCAAGGAGGTGGCGCAGTCTGATGCTGTAAAAATCAAAAATTTAAAATCGCTATCCCTGGAAGACAACAAACTGGTGGACGAAGCCACGGTGGCGCTGGTCAACTCCCCCCACCTGAGTGGCCTCGAGTCGCTCACCCTCGGCTGGAACTTAATCGGCAATGACACCGCGAAAGCCCTGGGGCAGAGTGCCATGATGAACAACCTGAAGATCCTCGACATGGAACGGAACTACATCAGCGAAGAGGGCATTAAAGAAATGTTCAGCGGCGGGGCGCTTGCCAAATTGCAGGAATTTAACCTGACGTCCAACAAGCTGGGGGACGCAGGCGCGGTGGCGCTGGCTCAGGCCGAATCCCTGCCACCGTTACAGGTGTTGTGGCTGGACAACAACAATATCGGCGACGAAGGTGCCAAGGCCCTCGGTGAGTCTGCCCGGTTGACCCATCTGGAAAAACTGTATATCGGCAGAAATTATTTTGGAGAAGCGGGAGGAGACGCCCTGTACAACACTCAAACCCTGACCCGCCTGAAAACGCTCGTTCTTAAAGACGGCGTCGAGACCAATCCGGCCTTCGTCAACTACTCCCGTCCCGAACTGCTCCGCCCCGATTACGTCGAGGAATAACCCTTCCCGCACCGGATTTTGATCAGAACAATTTCAGCGTTTTGAGCTGGGTAAGTTTGGACGATTCGCGCAGGGCCTGTTTGACTTCTTCGGATTTGACGTGGTTGCCGCCGAGGTGCAGGTAGGTGAGGTTCTTGAGGTTGTCCGATTGCGCGATGGCCAGCGCCCCTTCATTCCCCACCCGGTTGTCGACCATGCTCAATGAGGTGACTTCGGTCAGCGTTTTGGAAGTCGCCAACGCTTTCGCCCCCTCTGCGCCGATGCCGTTGCACTCCAGGTTCAGGGTATGGACTTTGGCGAACAGCGGCACTTCCGCTACGATTTTCGCCCCTTCATCCCCCAACTCGTTGGACCCGAGGTGCAGGTAATCGATGTTGCTGAGGAAGGGGGATTCGACCAGAATCTTCAACGCCTCGGCGTTGAACCGGTTATGGGTGATGATCAGGCTGGTGATGATGGTCAGCGGCTCGAAGGTGGCCAGCATTTGGGCCAGCTGAACCGGATGGTCCGGATTTGACGCGTCGTGTCCGGTTTTCACGAACACAAAACTGTCCTGAATTTTCAGGACTTTCTTTTCTTTGATGCACTCAAAAACAGCTTTTTCAAACGGGTTGAAATCCCTGCCCTCGTCCCCGTAGTTTTCGCCGTCGTTGATCAGCTCTTCCCAGTTTTTGAGCTTTTTTTTAGGACTTGCCATTTCCAGATTCTTGATATTTAATCGTTATTTCGAAAGCCATTTGACGTTATCACAGCCGGGTTGATTGCCCATGTCGCAGGCCTTCTTGAACTGCTTTTTGGCTCTGCTGGCCCGGCCTTCCTTGTAATACAGGGCGCCGAGGTTGAAACAACCCGCATCTTCACCCGCGTCACAGGCCTTCTTGAACATTTTGGAGGCCTCTTTCCACTGGGGGCTGTACTGCTTGCCCGTGCCCTGAATCAGGTTGCCGCCCCACAGGCAGGCGGTCATATAGTCCGCCGAGCAAGCCTTCCGGAACAGAACAATGGCTTTCTTATTGTCCCTATCCAAGGTGACATATTTTTTACCCCGTTCAAAACAGGCGGCTGAATTGCCTTTATTGCATGAATCCAGAAGATTGTCCTCCTCTGCCCAAACTTCATTGCCGACCGCCAAGAAATAGACCATGACCCAGGGGGTGATCCAGATAATGGGTTTGATATTCACGACAAGATCCCTTTCAGGGAAAGCCGCACAATGGATGCGACAGTTGAAGTTTCAAAGATTTTACCATATCCGCAGGGGAGCGGGTTTATTTAATTAAGGTTTGCGCCCTGGCCGGGGAGATTCGTTTGCATCCCGAATCGAAACATTATAACCTGCCATCCAAACGTTCAGAACGGCGGGGTTTCGGGAGTTTTTTTTGTGAATATCATACTGTTAGGTTATCGCGGTACCGGCAAGTCGGTGATATCCAAGTTGTTGTCGAAACAACTGGAGCGCCGCCTGTACAGACTCGACGCCATGATCGAAGAGGCGGTGGGCATCACCATCCCGGAAATCGTCAGTATGTGGGGGTGGGTCCGGTTCCGGGAGATCGAAGCCACCATTGTGGAACAGGTGGCGAACGAGGCCCAGGACGCCATCATCGATTGCGGCGGCGGGGTGGTTTTGAACGACCGCAATATCCGAAAGCTCAAGGCCGACGGCAAGGCGGTTTTGCTGACCGCTCACATCGATACCCTGCTCAGCCGCCTGCGGAGGGATCGCAACAAGCGCCCTCCGCTCAAGAAAGGGCTGCCCTGGGAGGACGAACACCGCAAGGTCCTCGCCGAACGGCAGGACCAATACCACGCCGCCGCCGATCTGGTGTGCGACACCACGGAAAAGCGGCCGGACGAAACGGTGTATGAAATCATCAATTATTTTAAAAAACAATCCTGGGTGAACGCATGAGCGGCTCCCTGTTTGAAAGCCTGGTGCGCAACAGCATGACCCTGATCACCGATATCGACCAAAGCGAATCGATGGTCGTGCATGAGGGCGACATGTTCGCCCGCGCCGAAACCAGCGAGGATCCCAAGTTCAAACTGGAAATAAACGACAAGGACGTGATCCTGGAAGAGTTGGAAGAACTCATGCGCTACCCCCGCCTGCGCACCGTCAAGATGCTTTATCTCGATGAGAACAGTTTCGAGGATGCGGGGGTGGAAAAGCTGGCGGACACCGCTGCGCTCCACAAACTGAACACCCTGTCACTCGCCGGAAATAAATTGACCGCCAAGGGCATGCGGGCGCTGGCCGCTTCGCCCCACCTGAAAAATCTGCGCGCGCTGTTCCTTCAGCACAATCAACTGGGACCCGAGGCCATGCAGGCCCTGGCGGAGTCGGAAACGCTGGCGAACCTCAACTTCCTGTATCTCAAGGCCAATCCGTTGGGACCGGAAGGGGCCGCCGAGCTGGCGCGGTCCCCGCACCTGCGGCAATTGACCGAGTTGTATCTCGACCGGGCCAGGATCGGTAACCAAGGTTTGCAGGCGTTGTGCGAATCGGACATCATGCGAACGGTGGAAAAGCTGACCCTCCCGCACAACGATTTGGATGAGGTGGCGATCGATCTTCTGGCCGAGAGCGATTGCCTGCCCAATCTGGTGACGATCGATCTGTACCGCAACCGCATCTCGCTCAGCACGGGGCAACGGTTGAAGCAGTCGCCCAAACTGAAACGGTTCAAATTTCTCCAGCTGGATTGACGGGCTCATGGTTGACCGCCGTGTATTCCCGCAAACCCTGCCAACCCGACGCCAGATCCTCGAGCATTTCCGGGAACGCGATCCTAAAATGGCACAGGTGATTCAGGAAGTAGGACCGTTTCTCCTGAAGCGCAACCGGAAATATTTTGTGGTGCTGTGCCGGTCCATCGTGTCCCAGCAGATTTCCACACGGGCGGCGGACACCATCTACATTCGCTTCCGGAAGCTGTTCGACGGCAAAGCGCCCACGCCGCAACGGGTGGCGGGCTTGCCGGAGGATACCCTGCGCGCCGCCGGGTTGTCCCGGCAAAAGGCCGCTTATCTGAAAGATTTGGGCCGCCGCTTCCTCGACGGCACCCTCCGCCCGCGCCAATTGAATTATCTCGACAACGAAGCGGTCGTCGACCGGTTGACCCAGGTGCACGGTATCGGCCGCTGGACCGCGGAAATGTTTTTGATCTTTTCGCTCAACCGGCTCGATGTCCTGCCGGTGGGCGATCTGGGATTGCTGGCGGCGGTCCAGAAAATCTATGGCATGAAAACTCGGCCCGATGCCAAGCGGGTGCGCGCCCTCGGCGAAAAGTGGAGCCCCTATGAGACCATCGCCACTTGGTACGGCTGGCGCAGTTTGAATGCCGACATCGTTAATTATTGAAACGAACTCATGAGGAGTTTATGGAATTCATAGATGAAAAAATCGAGCAGTACGTTTACGAGCATACCCAGGACGAAGGCGAACTGCTGACCCGTCTGCAGAAGGAAACCTATGAAAGCCTGGAATATCCGCAGATGGTTTCGGGGCAGACGGTCGGGCGGTTTCTCAAACTGCAGGCACAACTTTTGGGGGCGCGCCGCATTCTGGAAGTCGGCACCTTCAGCGGCTACAGCGCGCTGTCGATGGCCGAGGGCCTGCCGGAGGATGGACGCCTGTTCACCTGCGACGAAGACCCGGCGGCCATCGCCGTCGCCAAAAGGTACTTCGCGGAAAGTCCCCACGGCCATAAGATCACCCTGCTGGAGGGGAATGCACTCGATTCCATCGGCGGTCTTAATGAAACTTTTGACATGGCGTTCATCGACGCCGACAAGGTAAATTACCTGAACTACTTCAACGCGATTCTGCCGATTCTGCGGTCCGGCGGATTGATCGTGGTGGACAATGTATTGTGGAGCGGGCGGGTGCTGGATCCTAAGGATGAATCCGACCACGCCATTCATCGATTCAATGAAACCGTGTGCCGGGACGAGCGGGTGGAAGCGCTGATGCTGGCGGTGCGCGACGGACTCTACTGCTTAAGAAAGAAATAGGACCGCGGTTTAAAGGTATTGGTCGAGCAGGTCCTTGCGTTTCTTTTCGTATTCCTGTTGATCAATCAACTGGTTTTCATACAGGTGTTTCAGAAACTTCAGTTTTTCCTCGAGGTCGGCTTTGTTTTTTTGCGGAGCGGCCGCTTTCGGGGGCATCATTGGAGCCAGAGGAGGCTCGAATGCGGCGGCACCGGATTGCGCGCGCTGTTTTTTAGGCCGTGCCGTTTTCAAATTCGCAGGAGCAGGCAGATCGATTGGGGCCTCGATCCAGTTGGTCCACTGTTTGGTGCCCAGGATTTTCTCAGTGACATGATACTTTTGTCCTTTCCTGGGCACCATCCGCCAGGCGGTTCCGTGCAGCGCCAATTTGCTGCCCGTCAGCGAATACTTCACTCCCCGGATTTTAAAAAACCGCCAGTGCAGGTTTCCATTGCTGGCGAACAGCTCACCCTTGGTGGTCCCTCTCTCGGATTCCACTTCAAACCCAATGATGTTTTGCGCATGCGCTTTGTTGAGCGCCTTGGTCAATAAACGCTTCGTTTTTTGGATATCCTCCTTGGTGAATACCGGACGGACATTGCTGAGCAGGGAGTAACTTTCGTAACGCAGGGCCACCAGGTGAATCAGCATCTGGCGTTCGGTAATGGGTAACGGGTGTTGCAGGGTGAGCTCGGCGATTTTCCCTCCGGCCTGGGCTTTGTCGGTGTAGGTGAGCGTAAAATCCTGCGCGGTCAATTTTTTTCCGGCCGACGGGTGGGTGGATTGACACCCCGCAAAAACCAGAACGGTCAGGAATCCAATAATGAGATGGAAAATTGAGGACGGCATGGGATTGTTCATGAACGGGTGGTTAATCTTTCCGGGCCACGAGCGAGGCGTAGGCCGTTTCGTTTTCGGGTTCGTCCACTTCCCGGTAATCGAGCACGCTCAGTCCGGGAAAGGCTTCCAGCAATTCATTTTTCTCCAGCACCCACTCGCGTCTGAAACCGCTGTATTGGAGGTAATCCACGGTGAAGGTTTCATACATCAGCACCCCGCCGGGCCTGAGACCCTTGCGGATGCCTTCAAACAGGTGGCGGTTGAGAAAGTAAAAACACAGGATCAGATCGTAGCTGTCGTCCTCTATGGAATAATGATCCAGGTCGGCCACCTGGGTGCGAATCGTGAGTTTATTTTCCCGGCCCAGAGACTCGGCGCGGGCAATGCCCACGTCCGAGATGTCAACGCCCAGAACATCATAACCCAGGGAGGCGGCGAACAGGGCGTTCCGGCCTTCCCCCATGGCGATATCGAGGGCCATGCCCTGTCCAGAGAGCAGGCCGGCATGGTCGGCCAGCCATGGGACGGGCTCCCGCCCGGCGAGGCAAGCGCTGGACTCGTATTTGGCGTTCCATTTCTCCTTGTCTTTCAACGACATAATGATCCCGAGCGTGAGGGTTGCACTCTTCTTATAGCATTTCCCCGGAAATCTTGGCAAGCAGGGAAACGGCCTCCTTGCATTTCCGGGGCCGGGGCTCTACGCAGTGGCTATTGACTTGGCCGCCTGTTTTCAGTAATATGCGTGGTTCGTTCCAAGGTCAATTGTTGAACCGGTCGGGCCGTATTCCGTTCCCACCCTTCTTTTTTTCAGGAGTCTTAAATCGAAATGTTTGCTGTATTGAAAACCGGCGGGAAGCAGTACAAGGTATCCCAGGGCGATATCATCCAGATCGAAAAACTGGAGGGCAAGGTCGGGGACAAGGTCACTCTGGATCAGGTTCTGATGATCGGTGAGGACGACAAGATAGACATCGGCTCGCCGGTGGTGAAAGGCAGTCAGGTGACCGGTGAAATTGTCAATCAGGCTAAGGGCCCCAAGGTGATCGTGTTCAAGAAAATCCGCCGAAAAAAATACCGCAGGAAAAACGGGCACCGGCAGTTGATCACGCATTTGAAAATTACCGAAATTTCGAAGAAGTAACGGGAATCGTCAATGGCACATAAAAAAGGACAAGGGAGTACGTCCAACGGACGAGACAGCATTGGGAAGCGCCTGGGCGTCAAACGGTACGGCGGACAAATGGTGAAAGCCGGCGAGATCATCGTGCGGCAACGCGGCACCTCGTTTCATCCGGGAAGAAACGTCGGTATGGGCACCGACTACACGCTGTTCGCGAAGATTCCCGGTGTGGTCAAGTTCGAATGGAAGGACCGGAGCAGGAAAAAAGTAAGTATCTATCCCCCCAACTGATTCCGCCCGCCGCCCGGCGAGCGCCCCAACCCCCATGTTTGTCGATCAAGTCAAGATCACCGTTGAGGCCGGAAACGGCGGGGACGGGTGTTGCAGTTTCCGACGCGAGAAATTCATTCCCAAAGGCGGACCCGACGGCGGTAACGGCGGCAAGGGCGGCGACGTCGTGTTTCGAGCCGCCGGCAATCTGTCGACCCTCCTTGATTTAAGATATCAGCAACTGTACCGTGCCGGGCACGGCCGACCCGGAAGCGGCCAACTCAAAACCGGAAAGAACGGCAAGGACAGCCTCATTCCCGTGCCGGTGGGCACGGTGGTGCGCGATCATGAAACCCGCAGGGTGCTGGCCGATCTGACCGAAGAGTTTCAGGAATTCGTGATTGCGCGGGGAGGACGCGGTGGGCTCGGCAACGAGCATTATAAATCGTCGACCAACCGCGCACCGCGCCGGGCCGATTCGGGAGAACCGGGCCAGCATCAGGTGTTGTTCGTCGAGCTCAAACTGCTGGCGGACGTGGCCATCATCGGATTCCCCAACGCCGGTAAGTCCACCCTGATTTCCAAAATTTCCAACGCCAGACCCAAAATCGCCGATTATCCGTTCTCGACGTTGGTGCCGAATCTGGGGCTGGTGCAGGTGGGCGACTATCAATCGTTCATCGCCGCTGATATTCCCGGACTGATCCAGGACGCGCACCTGGGCAAGGGACTGGGCACCCGGTTTCTGAAACACACCGAGCGCACCCGCCTGTTGGTGCACCTGCTCGATTTTTCCATTACCAGCGACCGCGACCCGATCTCGGATTACGAGATCATCCAGAACGAGTTGAAACATTTCAGCGAGGATTTGCATGGCAAGCCGCAAATCCTGGTGGCCAACAAGATCGACCATCCGGAAGCCGAGGCGAAGTTGGCCGAGTTCAAGGAACGTTTGACCGCAATCAATCCCACCCTGATGGTCTGCTCTTCGGTGACCGGCCAGGGCATCAAGGAACTGGTATTTAAAATTTACGAAGTGCTGGAAAAAAAAGAGGAGGAATGAGCGAAAGCGGCTCCTGGGTTTGTGGATAAGTTACTGGATAGCGAAGTCGACGAACTTGGTTTTTTTGACGTGGCCGTTTTTGAGGGATTGGTTCATGGCGGTCTGCAGGCGTTTTTGCAGGTTTTCCTTCACGTAAAGAATATCGTTGTAGAATTTACGGCTCAGAAATTCCTCCACCGTTTGCGTCATGATTTCTTCATACACGGGCAGGGATTCGCGCATCTGTTTGGCGCTTTGAGCGTCGCTCAACTGCATCTCCACGCTGAAGCTGAGCACGCGGATATCCGTCGGGTTATAGGCGACGGGCATGATGGTGCTCAGGGTGACGAAGGTGGCCCCGGAGGCCAGCAGGGAAGATTGCTCCACCTGCGCCGCCTGGGTTTTCCCGATATCCTTCAGGATTTGCGATTCCGCCAGATCCTTTAAGATCCCCTTCTCTTCCGGAAACTCTTCCAGAATTTTGGCCGGGTCGGACAGGATGGCGTCTCCCTGGTCTCCCGGTGTGTCCACCGGTGGGGTGGTTTCCTGTCCGGGCGGCTTGGGTGCCGTCATCAGGTCGCCGGTCAAATTATCCGGAGGCGCCTCGCTGGGGGTGAGGCCTTCCGGAACCTCGGTTTCGGCGGTCTGTATATCGGTCAAGTCGCCTGGTACGAAGGTTTGCAGGGTGAAGTAAACACTGCCGGCGAGTAGCAGAAAGACCATAACCGCACCGCCGACGACCATATCGCCCCGACGACCGCGGGGAATGGTGAAGGGGCCGAGTTTGCGTGGTCTCCGCTCAAATTCGTAATCGTCTTCATCATCGGCGTAGGCGGCCTCGTCCAGTTCATAATCGTCATCCAAATCCTTACCCGGCCGCACATTGGTTTGAGCCACTACAGGGGGAAGTTTAGATGAGGAGTCGGCTGTTGGCCTTCCACCGGCAGGCTCAGCGGCTACGGGAGCAATTTCTTCGTCCTCCGGGAAGGCCTGTGCCCACAGTTCCTCATCCGACAGGGTTTCCCTTTCAGGAGGCTTCTGAGCCGGCGGGGCGGCCGCGGGGGCCGGGGCGGCAGGTTCGGGTTCCCCGGGTTCCTTCTCGAGAACCTGATCCCAGAAATCGCTTCCTCCAAAGGGTTCTTCGGTTGCCACAGGAGTGCTCTTCGCGGTTTTGGCTGCGGGTTGCCCTTCTTCATTTTGTTCAGGAAACAGTTCCGCCCAGAGTTCTTCATCCCGGTATTCCTCTTCTTCATCTTTCAAGGATTCCGTTTTGGCGGATACGGCGCTCGGTTCCTCGGTGAGTTCGGCTTCCGGTTCTGCCGGGGTTGCGGCCTCCGCTGTGGGTGGCTCGACCGCTTCGGGTTCGGCAGGGGTCTCGGCCATTGCCGGTTCCTGTGCCAGTTCCATTTCCAGCGCATCGGCCACCTCGTCCAGATGCTCCGGTATCGGTTCCAGGTCCGGAACGGATTCCGCCTGCGCTTCCACCGGTGCCGGCGTTTCGGCCGGTTCCGGCGTAACCTCAAGCTCGAGTTCCGGTTCCGGCTGGGAGGCGGCTTCCGCCGGCTCGGGTTCCGGAACAGTGGGGTTTTCCTCGGCCGACTCAAGGGTTAACTCTGGAATCGGTTCCGCCTCCGGAGTGGCGGACGGGTCGACGTCACTGGCGTGATGGTCGATGATCGGGGCGATATCCTGTTCTTCGTCCGGAGACACGGGTGCGGTCGGTCCGGCCGCAGGAGTTTCCGGCGGGGCCTCCACTTCCTGAGTGAGTTCCGGTTCCGGGGCGGCTTCGCCAGCCGTTGGGGTTTCCACTTTTTTCGACACCGGTGCTTCCGCTGTGGGGTCCGATTCCATTTCCTCTTTAAAAGCCTGCTCGACCAGTTGCTTCATGTCCATATCTACCAAGTCGGCCGTTAAATCGATATCGCCAGACAGGGTTTGGTCGAAGAGAGTGGTGTCTTTCTTTTCCGAGGCGGAAGCCGCTTCGCCGGAGGTTTCCTGTTCCTCAGGCTTTGCCCAAGTGGCTTCGATTTTCGACTGGTCGGCAAAGGCATCGGTCCAGGTGGGTTCGTATTCCTCTTCGGCCGCAGTGCCGGCGTCCGTGGTGGGGGAGGCGGGTGTTTCTTTTGCCGGGGGCTGATCGGTGAGCTGGTCCTGGCTCTTCATCTGGGCGAATATGTCATCGACTATGGCCTGTGGGTTTTCCGCGACCGCGGGGGTTTGATCAGCGGCGGGTTCCGGAGGGATGTATTCCTCACCCAGGGCTTCGGCAAGTTGCTGTTCTTCCTGGATGCGGTCCCGCTCCTTGGCTTTCCTCCAACCCGCTTCGACCTCGGCCTGGTGGGCGAAGGCTTCCTCCCAGCTGGGGATGGCTTCCTCTTGGTCGATGGTGACTTCTTCCTCGAGGTCGATATCCTCCCGGGTTTTTTCCTTTTCTACGCGGGCTTTGGCTTCGACGAAAATCTGGTCGACCTCGCCCTGCTTCTGATCGGTTTCAGGCGCAGGTTCCGTAGGCACGTATTCCTCGCCCAGGGCCTCGGCGAGTTGCTGTTCTTCCTGGATGCGGTCCTGCTCCTTGGATTTCTTCCAAACGGCTTCGACTTCGGCCTGGTCGGCGAAGGCTTCCTCCCAGCTGGGCATAGCTTCTTCTTGGTCGAGGGTGACCTCTTCCGGAGGGGTTTCCTGCAGGGTGTCTTCCTGAGTTATCCGGATCTGTTCGCGGGTCACAATCTCGTCGACATTCCGGTGGCGATCCTCCAGGGAGGGCACCGGTGTGGAGGGTTCCTCCGGGGCCTTGGACTGGGGGGCCTGCTGTGGAGCTCGTTGCGACCTAATAAATTCGTCGATTTCCCGTTGCCGTTCGTCCATCGAAGGCAGGGGAAGCGATTCCTCCTGTTTGCCGGTCTTCTCCGATTCTTTTTGAAGGGCCCTGTGGCGGTCAATGATCGTGTCGATATCCCGCTGCCGTTCTTCCAGGGAGGGCAGGGGTGGCGATTTTTTCGGCGGGGTTGGCGCTTTTTGGGGGGCGTCTTTCCGGGCCGGCTTCTGAGTCCCAGGCTGTCCGGCGGCTCTGCGCTGGTCTTCCATAGTGGGCAGGCGCTTTACCCTTTGCCGGAGGCGCTTTCTTTTCTGCGGGTCTATTTTGGCCCGGGCTTCGGCGAAACATCGATCGACCCATTCCTGCCGGTTTTCCATAGGCGGTTGGGTGACGGGCTCCTGAATGAGGGTGGATTCCGGAGGAGTATAAGGAACTCCCAGAGCTTCCGCCAGTTGCTGTTCCTCCCGGATGCGTGCCTTTTCCTGTTCCTGCCGCCATTTGTTTTCCACCTGGACCTGGTCGGCAAAGGCTTCTTCCCATGTGGGGGTTTGATCCTGTTGTTCTGGGGTATCGGCCCGAGGGGCGGGAGATTTTTTCGGGGTTTTGCGTTCCTCGCGGGTGCCTTCTGCCACCGCTCTGTTCCAGATTTCGTCCAAGACCTGTTCTTCGAGGGGATCGTCGGGGGGTTCCTCATCAATAATGATTTCAAGGGCTTCGGGGTCCCCCGGAAACAATTCCATGGCCAGCTCCTCGGGGGTTTCCGGGGAGGCAGAGGCCTGTTTTCGGGAACTGGAAGCCGGGTCTTTTTGGCCAGAAACCTCTTGCTCCCCATCCTTTTGGGGTGGTACTATTGCTTTGGCAGGGCGGTTTTCTGTTAAATCAGAGGCCCGGGCCGTTTGGCCGGGGATGCCCCCTTGATTGACGGAAGTAATGGATTGCTCGATGTCCGGCGTAAACAGGAAAATAGAAAGGCATTTTCCGCATTGGACTTCAACACTTACCTCATCTGGATCGGGAAGATCGACCCTGTAGGCAGCTTGACATTTAGGGCAGACAATTTTCATAACTTCAAATTTATTAAAGCTTTATCGGTAGCCATTATAGTAATCCTGAGGGAAAAATCAATGATTTCCCGATTTTTTGCTTAAAAGTGGTTTGACAATTGTCCTGTACCCCCGTATACTCCGCCGAACTTTGGTAATACCCCTTACCAAAGTCCCCAAAGCCCTTATAAATAAAGGTCTTCAAGGAATATTTGGGCAAGCTCATATTTTTCTTATATTTACATAGAAAATTTCCGATGTAAATAGTGTAACTCTTAAACAGGATTCATGAAATGTATCAATTTGGAAAAAAACAAAGTACCCTGTTGTCGGTATGCGTTGTCCTCAGTTTTCTGGGTCATTTTTCGGGTAATGACATTTATCTGAAAGGGGCCTCTCCTTATTCATCGGCCATTACCCTTTCCGACCAAAGGTACTTTTTAAAATTAAACCGGGAGCAAGAATATAAAGAAATTCATAAGTCTCTCCGGGAAAAGCAGAGAATCAAAAACCAGATTTTTGATGTTATTTCCAGCTATTCCACCGGTTTGGATCTGGATCTGCTGAACCAGATCCCGCAATGGATTTACGAGGAGAGCCGGAAATATGATTATGATCCTTTCCTGTTGACGGCCCTCATCGTTACGGAAAGTTCGTTCAACAACTGGGCCAAATCCCACCGGGGTGCCTTGGGGCTGATGCAAATCCGGCCGCGGACGGGCCATGCCATGGCCACGGAGGTCAACCTGAAATGGGAAGGGAACCCGACCCTTTTCAAGCCGGAAAGCAACATCGCCCTGGGGACTTATTACCTCAACAAGCTCCAGATCCGCTTCAACAATGATATGAAGCTGGCGTTGGAGGCTTACAATCATGGTCCCACCCGGCTGCAGCGTTATATCCAGCAGGGGAAGCGGCTTCCGGTGGACTATTCCAACAAGGTTCTGAAGATTTACGACTTGATCCGTTCCAACAAAGCCTGAGCCCGTGTTTCCTGCCGATTCCTTTATTCTCCCTGAAATTCTTCAAAGTTGTAAAGTTTTAATTGGGTGCCGTGCGAGGGTATAATAGGCCCCGGTAAAAATTCCTGATTTATAAGCCATAGAGGTGGTGGTGTCGTTCAACAGTAGCAGGCGTCCAAGGGTATTCCAGATGAGATGGTGTTGGGTGGTGGTCCTGATGGGGATCAGCCTGGGTTGTTATACCCAGCAAATCGAGAAGGCTTTTGATGACGATGTGTCCGCGGTGGACAGCAACCGGACCATCAACGACTATTGCCGCAGTTGCCATATCCACCGGAATTTTTCTTCCGCCGGCCATGTGGAGGAGAAGTCCGTCCTCTACAAGCGGAAGGTGTTCCGTTATGCCACGGAATGCCGCACCTGCCATTACCTTGAAAAGAAATTTACCCTCAACGATTTCACCCGTAAAACCCGCCGCCCGCAGGATGCCAACCAGGGGAAATTCAAGGAATATGAATTAAAAATATTGAAATCACAAAAGAAAAAAGAAAAGCAAATAGAAAAGGAGCAGGAAAAAGAGGAGGCCAAGAAAAAGGAAGAAGCGCAATAAAGGGAAATCTTCCGGATGTCCTCCTCGGTGTGCGCGTTCCGGGCCGACGAGGGCCGGGGACTTGGGAGACGACAATAAAAAAAGCCCAAAGGCTTGTGGCCTTTGGGCTTAATTTTTTGTGAATTTGAAAGAGTTGAAGTCTTTCAGCGAATTTTAACGCGTTTACAATATGTTTTTAAGAGTGGGAGCGGGTTTGAATCCTACCGTTTTACTAGCCTTGATTTTAATTTCCTCTCCGGTTTGGGGGTTGCGGCCGGTCCTGGCTTTGCGGGACCGCACGGTGAAGGTTCCAAACCCCGGGTAAGCGAAACGCTTGTCTTTTTTAATGGCTTTTCCGATTACGTCGAAAGCTGTATCCAGGACGTCATTGGTCAATCGTTTACTTAAAGCGGAATCTTTTACATTTTTTGCGACGGCGCCGATCAACTCGTCTTTTGTCAAGGGAATCCCTCCTTTCGAGGTTGGATAAGGGTGGGTCGGTAGTCTGTAACGGGTTCAATTATAAAAAACGCCGGTTAAAAGTCAAACAAAAATTTTTTCTGCGACCCTCTTTTCCTCCTGTATTGGCTGGGGATAAAGGGGTGTGCCTGTTTGGTGCGAGGCCACTTGTGTTATGATAACCGTTAAGTTTCCAAAGTGTTTGTAAGAGGACAAGACACCGTGGGGCTGTGGAAAACTTTTTTTCGAAATGCAGGTATTTTTTAACTTTTTAGAATTAACTTACCCATTGCAAAAGGAATTTCAGTTAGGGAGATCACCCTTGTCTGTTTTAAATGTGGCCCGGGTCGGCCATCCGATATTGCGGCAAAAAGCCGAGCCGGTGGATTTGAAGGCATTGACCGCGCCGGGTGCGAATGAACTGCAACGGTTGATCGACGATATGGTCGATACCATGCGTAACGAGGACGGGGTGGGAATCGCCGCGCCCCAAGTGGTGCGTTCGTTGCAAATTGTGGTTGTCGAATACCGGATGAACGAGCGATATCCAGACCAGGATGAAATTCCATTGACCGTGTTGGTGAATCCGGTGATTACCCGCTCCAGCGAAGAAACCTCCTCGTTCTGGGAAGGGTGTTTGAGTTTGAAGGATTTGCGCGGACTGGTTACGCGGCCCCGGGAGGTGACGGTGGAAGCCCACTCCCGGCAGGGCGAAAAAATGGTGGTGGCGGCCCAGGATTTTCTGGCAGTGGTCCTGCAACATGAAATCGATCATTTGCATGGCATGGTGTTTCTCGACCGGATGCAGGATCTCACCCAGTTGGCATTTGCCGACGAACTGCAAACTTATTGGACCGAAAAGAAAGCGGTCCCGATCCCGGAAATTTGAACGCCGTGAGCCCGGATCGAAAATTTCTGGAAGAGGATATTCTCCGGCTGTACCGGGAACCGATCGTTGGGGCCAACTACAACAACAGTTACGGGGAAGAGAACCTGGTCAACCTCGTCAACAAGTACCGGAGCCTGTCGCCGGAGGAAATGGAGATCATGCTGGAGCTGGTGACCGGTTACTCGCAAACCCCCGATCTGGCGTCCAGTTATATTTCGGTGGGCGTGTTGCACGCCCTCGGCCTGAGCGGCCGGGTGGAGGAGGCGTATACCTGGGCGAAGTCGCAGGACAACAGCGGGCAGATCACCAGTCATTTCGATATCGGTATTTCCCTGGCGGACCATTTCATCAACGGTTGATATCTCCCCCTTGTAAAGGGGGCTGGGGGGATTCCTCCTTCTGCTTTTGTAGTTGCTCGATTCATCGAGCGGTTTTTAAATTCCCCCTCACCTTAATCCTCTCCCCAAGGGGAGATGAGAAAATCAGTTCCGGGCCTTGCCCGGCCCAATCGGCTTACACCGACGTCGGCGGGATTTTCGAGTCGCTCGGCTCCACCGGGCAGACGGAGCCCACGCGTTCTCCCTGCTTGGAGCGTGCATTCACGAACAGCAGAAACCCTCCCCACAATATTCCCGGAATCAGAAACAGGCCCGCCATCCACAAGGCGGTTTCGTTAGCGGTCAATGTCAGGGTGTCGATGGCGAATCCCGCCGACCAGTTGCTGAGTCCCATCACCAGAGTCAACAGCGCCATTTCCGTACTGAACACCCGGCCCAGAAATCGGCTGTCGGCTTCGAGATGAATCAGGGCGGAGCTGAACACCCAGATGATGGAGCCGAAAAAGGTGGCCAGCGCGATGCTCAGGCAAGCCCACCACAAACTGTGCGATTGCGCAAACAGGAAGTAGGACAGAGCGCCCAGAAAGAAACTGCACAGGATGGCCATCTGCAGCACCCGGGTGGAGTCGCCGAACACTTTTTTCACCAGGATGGGACCGAGGGCGGCGCCCAGTCCGCGGGCGGAATACATGACGCCGATGGCCATCGATATGGCGGACGCGGAGGCGAACATTTTGTTGGCGTAGAGCGGGATGATCGTCATCACTCCGCCGGCCAGGGCGAGTCCGGATTTCATCAGCGCCAGGACAAGGATCATCGGTTGCGAAATCAGATAGCGCATGCCGTCCACCAGGGTTTGGAATCCTGAGGTATTCGGGCGTTGGGCTATTTCTTTTTCCAGGGCTTCCTTCGGGTAGTCGATGCGGGCGATGAACCAGGCGGAGAGGAGAAATGTAAACGCGTCGATGACGAATGCCGCTTTGATCCCGAACCAGCTGACCAGCGCTCCGCCCAGGGCCGCACCGACGGCCAGCATCACCGACCAGGTGGATCCGCTGAGAGCGTTGGCGATGACCAGATCTTCGCGCGGGGTGAGGGAGGGGATGATGGCGCTGCGGGCCGGTTCGAAAAATCCGGCCAGCGCGATTTCCACCACGGCGAGCGTGTACAGGAGCCATAAATCACCGACGTCGTCCACCAGCAGAAACCCCAGCACCACCACAAAGCGCAGCACATCGCTGGTGATCATGATAGTTTTGCGGTCCATCCGATCGACCAGCACCCCGGCCAGCGGACTGACGAAGAAAATCGGCAGGAGTTTTGCCATCATGACCGAGGCCACGGCGGTGCCGGTCCCGCTGAGTTTCAGGACCAGCGTGTAGATGGCGATGCTGTTCAGCCAGTCGCCCAATTCGGAGACCACCTGTCCGTACCAGAGGTGGCGGAAAGGGCGGTTGGTTTTCAGCAGGTGGACATAGCCCGTGGAGCGTTTCGAATCCATAGAGTGAAATGAAAACGGGATGGGTTGAACAAGGCACAAGGGAAGGTTTGAATCCAAACCTGGAGCCGACTCAACGGGTTCGGATTATCGCGATCCCGACCGCGCCTTCAGCAGTTCCACGAGGAGTCCGCATATCGCATCTGCGGGAACCGTCTTGGTGTTGAATATTATATCAAAGTGGGACGGTTCTTCCCGGTCTCTTTTGAAATATTGTTGAATAAATTCCCTGCGTTCCACGTCGATGGACCGGACCAGGGTCTCAGCTTCTTTTTCGGGGAGGTTCTTGAGCCGGGCGATGTGTTACCCGGTAGTCGAATGGGGCGGTTAACTTGATGAACAGCCCTTCGTTTTTGTCGCTTAATATGTAGTTGGCTCCCCGCCCGACGAAGATGGCGCTCTCATGCGATGCGATGACCCGCATCATTTTCGAAAGCTTGACAATATAATCGCTCGGCAAAATCGCACCGGCGTAGATCAGGAAGGTGATCCATTGGTCCAACAGATTTTTGTGATGCTCGTCCAGGGTTTCGATGAAGCCGCGGCTCAAATAATCGCGCTCGGCAATATGGTCCAGAAGATTTCTGCCGTACACTTTCCAATGGAGAGTTTTTTCGATGGAAGGAATCAGGGTTTCTTCCCCGCATCCGAAATCCCTTGATACGGTTAGAAAGGGATGCACCCGGATGGCGGCTTCTTTTTGGGCGGCTTTCCGTTGTTCCCGGGCGTTATCCCATTCGCTGATTTTATCTTGAATCATCTTGTCGGCCTGCACTTCGGGTAGAACATTTGCCATCATTCACCTCCCGGTAAAGGGCGATCCGGAGAACCTTTCCTTTACTCCTAATATAGGTTTGGAGGGCTGATTCTTCAACGGGATTGGAAGGGCGGGGTGCTTTTCAGGGTCTACCGGAATGGGCGGGGTTATGATAGTATTTTATGATTAAGATTCGATTTGAAAGGGATTATGGAAGAAGCACCGCATGAATTAGGAGACACCGTGGACCATTGGGTGGGCCGGTTTTCCTTATGGGGGTCCATTCTGCTGTCGACCCTCGTCACGGTGATTTATTGTCTGGGCAATCCTCCCGACTCCGAAGAGGTGCAGAGGATGCGCACGTTTTTTCGGGAAAACGTGATGGAGGTCACGCAATTCATCAGACTGCCTCTGCAAGAAATGGAACAATTCGCCTCCCGGCAGCCCCATCCTTTTTACAAATCCTATTTGCGGGCTTCGGTAAACGAGAAGCGGGAGATCAACGCGCAAATCCATAATTCCGTTGATTACCGGCCGGCCCAATACTGGTTCAATACCGTTTTTCTCTGGTTAATGTGTTTTGCGACCGTCTGGTTTCTGGGTCTCATAGTCCAGGGGGTGGTGAACCTGGTGCGCCAGAAACCCGGTTTAAAATAACCTTTACTCATTTACTGCGAGTTTTCATGACCGTCGATCAAATACGGCTTTCGATTTTCCTGGGCGTGCTGGGGGCGATGCTCGTTCTTGAAAGCCTGATTCCGCGACACGCTACCGTCGACTCCAAACCCCGGCGGCTGGCGATCAATTTTTCCCTCACCGGTATCAATGTGCTTCTGATCCGGGGGTTGCTGGGGGGCGCGGCGGTGGGCACCGCCCATTTCGCCGGGCAACACGGCTGGGGCCTGCTCAATTATCTCCAATGGCCGGCGGCAGTGGAAATGGCCGCCGGGATCATTTTTCTCGACCTGATGATTTATCTCCAGCACGTGGTGGTTCACATGATCCCGTTTTTCTGGCGGTTCCACCGGGTGCATCACTCCGATCTGGACTTGGACGTGTCCACCGGGTTCCGCTTTCATCCGGTGGAGATTCTGGGTTCGATGATTTACAAAATGGGAGTGATTGCGGCGATCGGGCCCTCGGTGTTGACGGTGGTGGTGTTCGAGGCGGTTCTCAGCAGTATGGCGCTGTTCACGCATTCCAATATCAAACTGCCGTTGGGACTCGACCGCGCCCTGCGGTGGCTGTTCGTGACGCCGGATATGCACCGGGTTCACCATTCCGTGGAAGTGGACGAGACCAATTCCAATTACGGGTTCAACCTTTCGCTGTGGGACCGTTTTCTGGGGACTTATAACGCGGACGCCCGCAAACCCCAGCCGGAGATCGTCATCGGCCTGTCCCAATACCGCGCCCCGGAACAGGTATCCTTGGTTAAGCTGGTGATGATGCCCCTGCACCGCACCGGTCAGGCGCCTCCCGCCCCCTGACAAAAAGACCTTTACATAACGCTGGACTTAAAATATTCCTCCCCTTACTAAGGGGAGGATACAGGTGGGGTTGGTTATGATGGGATTGTTAAATAATCCCAAAAGCAAGGAAAGGGTTATCATAACCTCCCCTGTATCCCCTCCTTGGTAAGGAGGGGAGTATGAATACCTCCATTTCCCTGGTGCAGGCCTGCGCTCAGGATTTTTCCCCAGCCCATCCAAAGATTGATAGAATATCCCAATGTCTGTGAGGTATTACTGGATCAGTTTCCTGGTCGTCCTGGTTTTGACCGTACTCATCACATGGGTCAAGCAGACCCGGACGCGCAAGGAGTTTTTCATGATCATGCTCAAGGTGACCCTGGGGCTGGTCGGCGTGGGTTTCGGCCTGGTCGGCCTGTCCAAACTGCTAGTGGCCCTGGGGATCTCGAAAGCTGGTTTTATTTTCTGAATTCCGGCCGCGGGCGGGCCGGGGCCGGGTTTAAAGGTGAGGACGATGGAATTTTCGCCTTCCATGTTCGTGATGATGTTTCTGGCTTTCGGCTTCATTTCCTATTTCATGGGGATGATGATCCACTCTGCGTGGATGTATGAGGATCATCCGAAAATGAAACGCAACAGCCGGGGAGCCTGGATCCTGTGCATGGTGGCGGGGACGGGGGTTACGGGATGGCTGTTCGCCTACGGGTATTACGTCAATTTCTAAGGGCGCCCAGCGTGACGCTGGACCCAGGTTTGCAGAGGCGTTAACGCACGATCCAAAAGTTACTTTCGCCAATCGGGGTTTAAAAATTACCTGCGGCGGTTCGCCGCTTAGCCTGCCAGAATGTCGATGACCCGCTGACAATCGCTTTTGTAGGACAGAATGTCGGACTTCTCATGGTCGTCGAGGTCGTCCCCGGAATGTTCCTCAAGCAGTTCAATGGCGTCGTTGAGGCCGCCGGCGGCGATGTCCAGTTCGTATTCCGCCAGGGCGTAGATGGAGGGGTTGTTTCTCAATTTGTCGTAGACCCGGGTATACCGGGTTTTATAGTCCATGACCTCCTTTATTTTGGATTCGGAAAGAGAGTTCTTCAATTCCATATTGATGTCCGAAATGGCGTCATTCAAGGCCATTTTGATGGTTTCGATGTCTTTCGCATTGATCGATGCGAGGGATTTCATGGTCATTCCTTCCTGGATAAAACTCCGTCTGGTCATTCCCGTCCGGTATTGACGCGAAAATACCGGGGTACGTTTCCTGGAACGAATTTATTATATACCAGAAACCCAAAAAAAGAACCCGCGTTTCCGAAGAAACGCGGGTTGATTTTTCGGAGGTTAGGAGGAAACTTCGATATTCACCACTTTCGGTTTGGCTTCCTCCTTCTTGGGAAGAACTACCGTCAGGACACCGCTGTCCAGCTTGGCGGAGATGTGGTCCTGATCGACACCTTCGCCGATCCGGAACGACCGCTCAAAGCTTCTGCGGCTGAATTCCCGCATCCGGTAATACTTCTCTTTCTTCTCCTGGGATTCCTCGACCTGGCCTTTCAGAGTCATCCGGCCTTCTTTGATCTCAAGGTCGATATCTTTTTCCGTCATGCCGGGAACCTCGGCAATCAGGGTGTAGTTGTCGTCGTTTTCAACGATGTTGACTTTCAGGGCATCGCCGAAACTACGCTGGCCTTCAAACGGAGCCCGCGGCCAGAAATCGTTGAACAAGCGATCGGTGTCAAAAAACCGATCCAAATAGGTTTTGGGTTCATATCTAACAAGATTCATAATGATTCTCCTGGAATAAGTTCTAAGGTGATAGAAATTCCAGTTCGGTACCGAACCATCGTTTTCCTGATCTATATATAAAATCGGGAGAGGGGTATGTCAAGGCAGGGGATAAAAAGCCGGCTCAAACGGGAACTTCCTTGATCTGGACTTCGACCTTGAGTGGCTCGGTACCACCGTCCTTAAAAATGGTCCAACAAGGGGGTGCGGGTCAACAGGCAGAAACTCTAACTTGAAATATGGTACAACTTAGTGGGCCAGGTCCGTTCGTGAATGAAAACCTGTGCTCCACTTGATTCTCTCATTCTGGCTGGAAGGGAAGCCATTCTCTCATGTCATTGCGTCGATTATCACGCATCGGGTTCATTGCCCTATTCGTGTTCGCCGCAGGTATTGCGGACGCCTCATCCTTACCTTCGAAATTAGGAAAAATAGAATTCCCGACCTCGGGTTCCAGGGAGGTGCAACGGCATTTTCTCAGGGGCGTCGCCGCGCTACACTCGTTCTGGTATGAGGAAGGCTTGGAGGCGTTTCGCCAGTCCACTAAAGTTGATCCTCATTTCGTCATGGGCTATTGGGGTGAGGCCATGGCCCACAACCATCCTCTCTGGGAGCAGCAAGACACCCAAGCGGCCAAGGAGGCACTGGCGAAAGTCAAGGACATCACCCAGGTGACCGCCAGGGAACGGGCCTATCTCGATGCCGTCAAGCTCCTCTACGGCAAGGGTGATAAACGATCACGTGATGAGGCCTACTCCCATGCGATGGAGAAGGTCCACCGCGACTACCCAGAGGATTTGGAAGCCGCGTGCTTTTATGCCCTGTCCCTGCTTGGCGTCGCCCGAAACTCTGATAATAAATTTCGCCTTCAGGTCCAGGCGGGCGCGATAGGGCTGGATGTATTCCGCCAGAACCCCGATCACCCCTGTGCGGCCCACTATACCATTCATGCTTTCGATCACCCGGACCTGGCGATTCTTGCGTTGCCTGCGGCCCGCCGCTATGCGCAGATCGCCCCCGCCTCGCACCATGCGCAGCATATGCCCGCGCATATCTTCGTTCAGTTGGGTCTCTGGCCGGAGGCTGCGGCCGCCAACGAGGCCGGTTGGCGAAACTCGGTGGCCTGGGTGGAGCGCGAGCATTTGTCTAAGGGCCAGCGCGGTTACCATAGCTTGCAGTGGCTCCATTATGTATATCTCCAACAGGGACGCTACGAAAAAGCAGACGAGGTTTTCCAACTCAAACTAAAGGACATGATCGACGCAAGTATCGATGCGCAGGCTCAAGATTCAAAAACCATTCGCCGGGTTGGAAAGTACTATGAACGGATGGCAGGGGCCATGGTGTTTGAAAGGGAACGTTGGGAATTGGCCGCGACCCTCAAGGAACCCCCCGGATGGGAACCCAAAAGCTACGCTCAGGCTGTCCTCACCTTTGTTCGCGGCTTTGCAGCGGCGATGCTGGGACGGGCTGACGCCGATCGCCACCTCGCCGATCTGAACGCAATCCGCAGCCAGGGCTTTGCCAAGAATTATTTCAAGCGCCCCGAGCGGCTGGATATCTGGGACCTGGAGATACAGGCAGCCATCCGGGTATCGAACAAGGATTATGAAGAAGCGATTGCATTGATGAAAAAAGCCACGGCCATCGAAGAGAAGCTTCCTGCCCCCTCCGGACCGCCCCGCCTTATCAAACCCACTTATGAATTGTTTGGCGAGATTCTCCTCCGCGCCGGCAAGCCGCAGGAAGCGGCGCAACAATTCGCCACTTCCCTTTTGCGTCATCCGAATCGAGCGCGGTCTCTGTTGGGCGCGGCGCGCGCCGCCGCTGACAACGGCGACCGGGAAGAGGCCGTTGAGTGGTATTCGAAGCTTCTTGCCGTCTGGACGCAGGCCGATCCGACCTTGCCGGAGTTGCAGGAGGCAAGGAGGTATTTGAAAAAAGAAAGTACGCCGTAAAATGGGTATGGATCACAGGCCCAAATCCTAACATAAACTCTGGACCCGTTTTCGGGGGGCAGGTCATGAACACTTTTTAAAATTAAATGGAAATTTATCAAGAAATTATAAAAGCTGAAAAACAAATAAGAAAATACATTCGCAAAACGCCATTAGAATTCTCCCCGTTTTTCAGCAAGCTTGGTCATTGCAATGTTTACCTGAAGCTTGAATCCGAACAGCTTACAGGATCATTTAAGATTCGAGGTGCATTCAATAAACTTCTTTCTTGCCAGGATGAATTCAAAAAAGGATTTATCACTGCATCCACGGGGAATCATGGGAAGGCCGTTGCGTATGTTTCCAGAATGCTAAATATAAAAGGCATGGTTTATGTTCCAAAAAAAGTTTTAAAAACAAAACTGGAGGCCATGAAATACTATAAAATCAATATTAAAAATTATGATGGAACAAGCGGAGAAACTGAAATTCATGCCCGTAAAATAGCTGAAAAAAAAGGGATTCCCTTTATCTCTCCCTACAATGATAACGATATTGTGGCGGGCCAAGGTACTGTAGGGTATGAAATATGGGAAGAACTTCCTGATGTCGATATTGTTTTGGCTTGTATTGGTGGCGGGGGTTTGATTTCGGGGATTGCCGGCTACTTGAAACATAAAAACAGAAAAATAAAGATTGTGGGTTGTGAACCCAGGAATTCATGCGCAATGTCCGCTTCCATTAAAGCCGGGAAAATAATCGAGGTTAAACATAAACCAACGCTTTCGGACGGTTCTGCCGGTGGTGTGGAGCCGGATTCCATTACATTCGAATTTTGCAAAAAGTATGTTGATGACTATGTCCAGGTTTCAGAAAAGGAAATTAAGAAGGGGATGGCATTAATGATAGAAAAGCATCATAAAATCATTGAAGGAGCTGCCGCTGTCCCTATTGCTTCATTAATAAAGAAAAAGAGTTTATTTGCCAATTTGAATGTTGTGGTGGTTTTGTCCGGCTCAGGTGTAGGTATGGATACGATTAGAAAAGTGGTTAGGAAATGAATCCGATTATTCTTGAAAAGGAAGATATATTAAATTTACTGGATTTTGATGAAATTATCGGTGTGATTGAGAAAAGTTTTGTTGATTTTTCCACCGGCAAAGCTTTAATGCCAACCCCTCAAGATATCATTCTCGAAGAATTCAAGGGTGAGACACATGTAAAAAGTGCTTATGTGAAGGGCAGCAAATATTATTGCATAAAAATTGCTTCAGGTTTCTACGATAACCCCAAAATAGGTCTGAACTCATCCCAAGGCATGATGATTTTGATCGAAGCAAAAACCGGCCTGCCGAAATGTATCCTTTTGGAAGAGGGTCAATTGACAGATTTTAGAACCGCCGCTGCGGGGGCTGTTGCAGCCAAATATTTAGCTAACAAAGGCAGCGAAAAGGTTCTGGTCGTTGGAACGGGAATCCAGGCTAAATTACAGGTAGAATTTTTATTAAGGATCATGCCAATAAAAATATTATTTGTGTGGGGAAGAAGCGAAGAGAAAGCTAAAGATTATTGTAAACACCTCCAAACCAAGTCGCCTGCCCTGGAAATAAAAATTGTTAAAAACATGAATGAAGCACGAAACCTGGCGATTGATATAATCGTTACCGCAACACCATCACGAAAACCTCTGGTTCCGAAAAATGTAGTGGAAAAGGGAGTTCACTTAAATGCGATTGGAGCAGATATGCCTGGGAAACATGAGCTGGATGCAAATATTTTGTCTGCGGCCAAAGTTATAACAGATTCAACGGCCCAATGCTCAAAAAGTGGAGAATTACAGCATGCGCTGAGTGCAGGTGTTATGAAGGTGAACGACGTTCATGGTGAATTAGGGGAAGTTATTTCAAACAACAAAAAAGGAAGGGACGATCCAGAAGAGATTACGGTTTTTGATTCTACCGGTTTAGGAGTGCAAGATTTGGCGATAGCCCGTTATGTTTTTGATAAATATTGTGAGGTGAACAAGGAGAATTAAACCCACTTTATGCAATTTTGAACCACGGTAATATCTGGAGGAGGGAGGTTCCAACGGTGAAGGCAGAAGAAGTCCCAAACAGATAAATATTTTTACAAACTTCTATTCCTTCTCCGGCCGTTGGACGGTTAATGATATTGGCTGTCTTGCGCGCTGAATTGCGATTGTTACGATGTGTCAAGCTATTCACGCCGCGAAAATTATTGCAGAGCTTTCAAAACCCACCTCGGCAATTAATGATGGCTTTTCGTTTCAGTGGAGGCGTTGTACTCCGAAGGCGGGTAATTGATTCGTAAATCGCCGGCGTGGGAATCCACTTCCAAAAACGGACTCGTTCAATGGTATGGAAATGTTGACTTCTACGGGGACCGGATCCTGGGCCAATGGTTCTGCCTGGACCCCGAATCGGGCCGCTTGCTGTGGGAGAAGGGCCAAATTCCCTTACTGATTAAAAAATAGGCAGGAAACCCCTCAAAAACACGGACAAAACGCGGACAATTCAAGGTATTGGAGGGAATTAGCTTGGCCTAAACCATTGATAAATATGGTGGGCCCACCAGGGATCGAACCTGGGACCGCCCGGTTATGAGCCGGG
>SMUY01363628.1_pt1 | contig 39885 bp, 43 predicted proteins | sample 2456441 | NCBI WGS metagenome assembly SMUY01 (sample SAMN11095931, study PRJNA526329) | marine sediment metagenome | biome: Marine sediment; feature: Surficial sediment; material: Deep marine sediment; isolation source: Hadal surficial sediment | place: Pacific Ocean | collected 2014-11 | depth...
TAGGACACAGCAAAATTAGTTTGATACTCTAACTTGTGTGTATCTATACATACAGAAAATCAGCGATTTACTTTTTAGTTTTAGTAAAAAATCCTGCCGGAGGTGGGTTTCGAACCCACGACCTCCAGATTATGAGTATTACCCTTTGTGTGGACTGGCACTCTAGGCCAGGCTGAGCTACTCCGGCACAAAAATATAACCACTTTATTGCAAAATTAAATGATTCTAAGAACAGAATTAGTAGTACTGTGAAACTGATTTCCACTTTTCATTTTCTTGTTTAACCCAAAGGAACTTTTTCTGCAAGGCAGATGTGTAAAGTTTTTCCCATTCAACACCCACCTCATCAGTCCATGATTTGAAAATTCTAGGATCGATGTAGTTTCGAAGTGAGGTTCCTAGATTATAATCTCTAGTTTGTTCTGTTAGATCAATTTGCAGCTTGAGTTTCTCAACTTTTTCTTTGTGCTTTTTCTTTTGTTTTTTTATTTGATCATTTAATGTCTTTATTCTTTTTTCAAGTGCTTGTCTTTGCTTTTCAGTTTTTGGGGCAGACCCTTCTACTTTCTTAAGAGTGGTTTTTACCTTTTCCCAAGTAGTCTTTTCTACTTTTTTCAGAGTGTCTTTTTTCTTTTGAAGGGATTGCCCAAAGGTCTTTGGAATTGTTCTTTTGTGGTTGCACATTATTGCTGCCTCTAAATTCGCAAGCTTGGCATGATAAAGCTTTTCTACAGGTGATTTTGATTTTATATTTTCGTTTTCTCTCAAATATTTTGAAACAACAATTGATGAAAGATATGTTCTGAATACTTTGGCAGTTAAACCCTTTACAATACTAGAATAATATTCATTTACATGTCTTGATGTTATTCCATCAAAGATTTCTTCAGTTGGTTTTTTGTTTTCAACAAGTTCTTTAAGATTATCATGAAATTGCTTGTCATGTCCTTCTGCTGGGACTGTTTCTTGCCATCTTACACAGTCTTTTCCAAGAAAATCAAATTCGATAGCTTTTCCAGTAAGTCTGATATGTTCCTTTCTTAATGTTGTAGCCCCCACAGTATCAGCTTCTTCAGGATCTTTTTCATCTCCAACCCTCATAGAAGTTCTGTAAATAAGATAGCAAGCAGTAGATATTCGCTTCAGCTTTGAATCTTTACTTTGCATGTCTTTGACAATTCTATCCTTTACTCTTTCAATCTCCTTTGCAAGATTCTTTGCTTTGTCGTACTTTGCTATGTCTCGTTCTTGCTTTAGACCAGCAGTATCTGCAAGCCATACATACTTTCTTTTTTGAGTAAGCTCATCCATCCAGCTAGCCAACCACATTGAATCCCGGTCGTGAACAATTTTGCCCCAGGTCCCTTTTGGCACCTTTGCATCTTTTCCCAAGTTTAGAGTAATATCTTTTGGAGTTACTCTAGGCTTCCATTTTCCGCGAAGTGGATGCTCTCCACGTCCTATGAAAATTCCAGGGGGTTCGGCCATGTAATTTGCAACCTCAACCTCTGAACCATCAATTATGGCCTTGCCAAACTTTTCTGTCATTTCTTCTTTAAGCTTTTTTCGTTTTTTAGCAAGCTTCTTTTTTTCCTCCTTTGACATCATTTCCTTGAGATCTTTTTCTTTGTCAACAATCTTGTAAGCTTGAGAAAAGTCAATATCTTGGTAAACAATTTTATTGAATTTTGAGTTGAAAGTTTTTGCAAAATCAGATGTGAAATTTTTTTGAAAAACCTTGTCCTGAGCATAGGGGGTATCTTTTTTCTTTGCCCACTGGTAGATTACTTCCTCCTGAAAAATATTAAGATCCACAGACTGACCCTTGATTTTGATCTTGATTCCTTTTGACTCAAAATCAGGCGGAAACAGGATTCCGTTGTGTTGTAAGGTCTTCCATTTCATTTTACTATCATTTCTCCTAAAATTGTGGACTTTGATGAATTCTAACAGAATTTGTATATCAATTTAACGAAGTTCAAATGATCAATCACTAAATAGCTCCTTTTTCAGATAATTCTCAAACTCAATATCGGTCTTCATCTTTTTTGCTTCTAAAAACATAGAAGCATCATTTCCCACTATGTATCTTGGCAGGGGTTCTTTTGCATTTATTGCCTTTATCACAGCTTTTGCCACCTCGTCTGGATGCGTTCCCATTTCAGCCATCATTTTTACTGCAGAAATCACCTTGTCAGTCATTTCCTTGTAGGGCGAATCGGGTTTTGGTTCTACAACCTTCATTGATGAGAAAAATTTTGTTTTGATAACTCCTGGTTCTATAATTATTACTTTGATCCCAAATTGTCCTAACTCAAATCTAATAGATTCACTCAATCCTTCTAATGCAAATTTTGAGCTAATGTAGGGCGTAGAGCCCGGAAAACCAATTCTTCCAGCCACCGAACTGATATTAATAATAAATCCCTCTCCTTGTTTTCTCATAATTGGAGCAACTTCTTGAATTAATCTAATAATTCCAAAAAAGTTTGTTTCAAATTGTTTTTTAAAACTCTCAACTGGAACATCCTCCAAACATCCAAACAAACCATAACCTGCATTATTTACTAAAACGTCAATTCTTCCAACATCCGCCATTACTTTGAAAATTGCCGATTTTATAGAATCTTCTTTTTCAACATCAAGTGGAATGACCTCAATGCTTAGATTTTCTTTTTTTGCAACTTCTTGCAGCGCTGAATCTTTTCCAGTATTTCTCATACTGGCAAAAGTGTGATATCCTTCTCTTGCTAGTGCTATACAAGTTTCTAGTCCAATTCCGCTAGAACTTCCTGTAACAAGGGCAACCTTTTTCATAAAATTACCAATTTTTTTGTTACTAATAACTCAATGGGGTTAATTTGGTCTAGTTCCCCATCCATACGATATCAGTTTATCGACCGTTGATGGTGTAACACATGCTGGGGTTCCAGTAGTTATTTTTAGTAATAATTCAAATCCCATCCTACATTTTACATCAATTGGTAATATCCCAATACTAAACTGTTTTAGTGGTGACAACAAATCTTCAGGTGTTTGTGTTAAGAGAGGTATAACACGTAATATTCTGTCATCGTTTGGTGCTGGTGAACCTCTTCCATCACGATTGCTTGTCAAAAGATAGAGATTGCCATCAGGACCAATACTTGCATCACGCAATCTTCCAAACTCGCCAGCAAACAATGCCTTGCTTGAAAGAACTTTATTTTCTTCCAATTCTAAGTCTAGCATTCTAAGGTGATTCCCCCTAAGGGTGGCAATAAAGTACTTGTTTTCCCATTCTGGAATATTTTTAGAATTGTAGAAAACTGCACCTGAAGGAGCCCATGTTTCAGTTCCCGTGTGCAACAAAGGACTTTGATATTTTGGATCAGTTTCATCTCCAATCACTTCTGGCCAGCCATAATTTTTTCCAGACTCAATTACATTCACCTCATCATGAGCAAACCCTCTTTCACCTGAGGGACCATGTTCAGAAATGACAAGCTTACCAGTTATTGGATCCCAATCAAGCCCTTGTGGATTTCTATGTCCTAAAGAATACACAGGCGAATTTGGAAATGGATTGTCATTAGGAATCGAACCATTAGAATTTATTCGAAGAATTTTTCCTCCTAACGAATTAAGATCTTGTGCATTTGCAACAATTCCAGCTTCGCCTGTAGTGATATACAACTTGCCATCAGGACCAAACTTTATCCTACCGCCATCATGATATGATGCACCTGGAATTTTGTCTAACAGAATTTTTTCCTCTGATAATTTATTATCAGATTCTGTGAATCTTGCAACTTTGTTAAATGTACTAAGAAAGTTATTGTAAGTATAATACAAATACAAATAATGATTTTCTTCAAAATTAGGATCCAATGCAATTCCTAAAAGCCCCCCCTCTCCGAATCCAACATCGAAAATCTTTACTGGTTCAGGATTTAGAACACCATCTTCTATTACTCTTAGTTTGCCTACTCTTTCTGTAACAAAGATTCTCCCATCAGGTGAAAAGGCTATTGCCCAAGGAACTTCAAGATCTTCTGCAACTGTTTCAACTTGAAATGTTTGAGCTGAAACATTTGTGAAAGAATAGCTTAGAATAAAAATCACAAAAAATACTGCAACAAATCCAGTTTTCATATTTTTAAACAAGCGGTTTGTCACCCTCAGCTGGTTCCTCAATTTCTACTGCCTCACCATCATTGATTCGTTGTAAAACTTCACGAGATGAATGTTTGTGCAAAAACTCGTTATTATTTCCACACCTATATGAAAAAGTGCATCTAGGACAACCTGCCTCGCTTTTACAGGGACATTCCTTTACAATATGCAAACTACGCTCTAATGCGCGCTCAAACCTATCATACAGGGCTTTGCTTGCTCCATTTCCTCCAATGGCTCCATCATAAATGAAAATCAAACCTGAAGTTCCAAGAGATATTCCTCCCAAATCTTGAGAAACACCTCCTGTAATCATGTTACTTCCTTCAATTATAACATGTTCAGTTGCATGATACCCACTAGCTTCTACATATTCTTCGTCTACAGACTTTTTTATTTCATTTAATGGTCTTGGTGCGTGAAATACAATTCCTTTTGTTACAAAATCATATTCAAGTGGTTTTTCAAGTAAGACCTTTTTGCCTTGAGACACTTCTTGTCCTAGTTCAATGTTGACATAACCATAAACTGTTTTTTGTATGTGCAATTTACAAAACACAGTTTCAACACCAAACGCCTTTCTACTTTCATAAGTCGTTTTGATTGTAGGCCATTCCTCAGTTAGTGCCTTAGTATAGTATGGATAATCCCTTGGAATTTTTTGCAATTTTGCATAATTTTTTTCTGGATAATCAAATTCCCTGACCTTGTAACGCATACCTGCAAGAAAGTAAATTGCATCTTTGTGTAGCTCTTCTAAAGCTATCGGAAGGACCCTATCGCCAACTTTTCTTCTATCAAGGAAAATATCAATTGACTTTCCTATTCCTCTAATGTTATAATCCCTAATCATTGATTTTATTTTGTCAAAATTTGGAAGATACCGATTTTCATGCATCACAAAACATCCATTTTTCAAATGTCGTTGAATGACTTCTTCATGTTCTTTTAATTCATGTTTTGAGATTGGTTTGTCACATGCCATAGCTACTACATGAAATTCTTCAACGAAAGGATTTTTTGGATCAATGTATATTTTTTCAATATCATCAAAGTAATCATTAGGATGATTTTTGTAATATTGTGAAATTGGATCATTTCCAAGTGCTAAAAACGCATAACCTCTTTGACCTTTTCTTGCAGCTCTGCCAATTCTTTGAATCAGTCTGTTTATCGGGACTGTGGATGAAATCACTCCATCAACATTTCCTATATCTATGCCTAATTCGAGAGTAGGTGTACATGAAATTGCTTGAAGCAAGTCATCCCTAAAGGCTCTTTCAACTGATTTTCTATAATTTGCCATCAAACCTGCTCGATGCACTTTGATGTTTACTTTTTGTTTTTTTGCCTGCATTGCCAAAAGCTCAGAATTAAGATGAGAATTGCTAAAGACCATTGTTTTATGTTTTTTTTCGGTCAGCTTTTTTGTCAAATCAACCATAAGCGATCTCTGAGTTCTTAATGATGGAAAAAGCATTACAAAATCTGTTTCGCTTTTATTTCCTGCACCTTGAATTAATTTCATTTTAACATCAAATAATTTTTCACAAAACTCTATAGCATTCTCAAGTGTTGCTGAAGCTGCAATAAATTGAATTTTGTTTGATAATCTTTTCAGTCTTTTGATGATATAATGAACATTTGAGCCAAATATTCCAGAGTATACATGCGCTTCGTCAGCTACCAAAAACTTTACAGAATTAAGCAGTGATGCAAATTTTGTTTGGTACATCATATGATAATGAAGAACATCAAAATTAGTCACCACAATTTGTGGTGGTTCTTGTAAAACTTTAGTTCTATCTGTTTGTTTGGTGTCACCATCAAACACTGCTACATTTATTCCCAATTTTTCTGCAAAAGCAAGAATTTTGGGATATTGATCTCTTGCTAATGATTTGGTAGGATAGATAAATAACGCAAAAATTTTTCCAGACAAACTTTGATTTTTTATTTTTTGAATAATTGGAATTAGAAAAGCCTCAGTCTTACCTGAAGCTGTGGGAGCTTCAATGACAACATTGTTTCCATAGAAAATTTCTTTTATTGCATCTTCTTGAAATTTATAAAATTTGTTAATTCCAATTTTATTAAGATGTAATGATATTTCTTTTTCAAGGCCTATTTCATCAACACTTGAACCCATGATTGGATTTGGTTTTTTAATTGTCATGTAATGGGAAACATAATCTTTTTTTGAAAAAAGAATATTTTTGGTAAGTGAATCAGGCTTGTGTTTTCCAATCATAGCCTCAATTTCATCCTCCTGCCGGATGATCCCCTCCTGTTTAAGGCCTTTTTTCATCTGATTTTCATCTGGCAGTTTTCCTTCATCAAATCTGTTTAGAAAATCAAGGTATACTTCATCTGGATTTTTTCTATGGTCTAGAATACCTTGAAGCTCACAGTTTGAACATGAAATCACAATTTTTTTGTTAAACGTTCTCTGAATGTCAAGATTTGAACCACATTTGGGACATCTATATCTCATATTCCTCACAGAAGTATGATTTTGGATTTATTGTTTGATATGCAAATAGTTTTGATCTGCGAATAGTATAGCGATCATACAACTATCGACCTGCTTCCCTCTGTCAGAGAACATGGTAAATCACAAACAAAGTTTATCTATTGTTTTGTTTTCGAAAAACTCATGGGAGCAGGAAATTATACAAAAGAAGTAGCTTCAAGTCATAAAAGATTCCAAACCTCACTAAAACGAGCAAAGACAAGACAAGCAGTAATGAATGCTTATTGGAAACACAAGCAAGAGCATGAAAGGCTGTTAGCTAAACACCTCAAAGAAGAAATGCAGGATGTAAATCGTATTAAAAGTAAAATACCATACCGATAGTTCGTCAGAAAAAGTTCAAAAATGGGATTTAGGATTCTTCCAATCCAACGTGTTATTTTTAATTTAAAATTTTGAAGTAACGACATTATTAAACAACCAGATAATTAGAATAGCTAAATTTGAAAAAAACTGAACTCAATAATATTCACAATATTGATTGCCTTAAAGGAATGAGCTTGTTATCTGACAAGAAAATTGATCTAATCATTACAGATCCCCCGTTTGCTATTAATTTTAAAGCGGCAAAAGCAAATTACAACAGAACTGCGTCTAGAGTAATCAGTGGTTACAACGAAATCAAACCTGAAGATTACTATGATTTTACATATAGTTGGATGGTAGAGGCTTACAGAATTTTAAAAGAATCTGGCAGCATGTTCGTATTTTCTGGCTGGAATAACCTCAAAGACATTCTAATGGCATTAGATGATGCCGGGTTTATCACTGTAAACCACATAATTTGGAAATACCAATTTGGAGTAGTTACAAAAAAGAAATTCGTTACGTCACACTATCATTGTCTTTACGTTTGCAAAAACCAAAAAAAGAGAAAATTTTTCCCTTTTTCAAGATTCAAAAAGCAATCAAAGACAAAAGAAGGTCGAAGTCTTCATTATAGAGACAAAGAAGATGTTTGGGACATTAAAAGAGAATATTGGACTGGAGATGAAAAAACTCCAACTAAATTACCTGCTGAATTAATTGAAAAAATTATTCAATATTCAAGCAAGAAAAATGACATTATACTTGATCCCTTTTTAGGATCAGGTCAAGTAGCTTTTGTTAGCAAATCATTAGGAAGAAAATATTTGGGATTTGAAATCGTTAAGAAATATTACAATTTTGCAAAAAAGAGATTGGACAAAAATGTATACCGTTTCAAAAAATGATTTATTTTTTTGATATTGAATCTTCGGCTCTTCCAATTTTAGAAGAAATAAGATTTCTAAGCTCATCATCTGATTTATTTTTAGGATCTACCCCGAGATTTTTTGCAATCATTTCGAGTTTCTGTCTTTCACTTCCAACTGGACCATCAATTTTCAAATTTTCATTTGAAAAATCTTTCATTTGATCTTGTATGCCGTCTTTAGCTTTCTTGTATTCGTTCATTGCTTTTCCAAATTTCTTTGCAGCTTCAGGTAGTTTATTGGTGCCCAAAATCAAAACCAGTGCAGCAAATATGATGATTATCCATTCACTGCCTCCAATATTTAGGATATAATCAATCACAAATTATTTTGGTAAAGTTCTAAAATTAAAGCTTTCAACATATCTTTTGAGTCTAAAATTACTAAATAAAATAGAAAAAATGGAATTTAATCCAGTTCTATCATCTTAGAGAGTTTACAAACTCCTGCAAATATACAATCTTCTCATCTAGGGAGAGTTCTGTAAATTCTTCCATCATGGTTTTGAATTGAGCATGTTTTTCAGTTTTATCTTCATCAGATAGACTGGCATATTCTGCCTTCATTTCCTTAAAGTGAGTCATGATAGTTTCTTTATCTTCATCAGATAATGATGAAAATGCTTCCTTCATTTCCATGAATTGTGCATATTTCGCTTCACGCTCTTCGGGAGTTAGATCAGCATATTCACTCATCATACTATGGTGATACCATTTTGTACCATCCATTGAAGAATAATCAAATGATTTCTCGATTGTAGTTATTTCATATCCTTTTAGGGCATCTACAACATAGATTGTTGCTGTTTTAGTTCCATCATCATTCTTGTTCATGCTGACAAGTTTCCACACCAGGAATTTTTCACCTGCATCATTGACTGCAATTCCAATGCTAGCTTTCTTTACATTGGGATAATTGTAAGATGCAACAGATAGAGCGATAATGTCATCCATTTTCTCATGTGCAGTTTCTCTAGTTACTGCTTCTGAACCAGATAATTCACCAATCTGAATTTTCATGTGTTTTTTGTAATGAGTTGTGCCATCCCATTTAGCATAATCTCCGCCTTCAGCCATCACATAGGGAGTAGCAAAGACAAAGATCAGAGCAAAGACTGCAGCAAATGCTGGGATCAAATACTTTATTTTTCTATTCAATACAAAAAAAATCTGCTAATAGTATTAATGCTTTGTTACTAACTGATACTAAAAACAGACTTGCTCTCAAATCTATGTGCCAGTACTGCCATCATAGTAACGTGGATTACTTGTATTGACAAAATTCCAAGATTTGGATATTAGACTCTTCTTGGTTCAAACGACTTTCTTTTTGCTACTGACAATACCGCGATTCCAAGTCCTAGGATGAAAAATACCAAATACGGTGTACTGTTTCCAGAAAACTGTGAAATTAAGCCCGCAGTGATTGGACCAACTGCCCATCCAATTCCAAACGTTGTTTCATACGCACCTATGATTGTGTGAGAACTCTCTTTTCTTGTCTTTGAGAGAATAATCTCTAAAGTTAGTGGGAAAAATATGCTAAAACCAAATCCCATCAACATCAATGCTAATGCAAATTCAATAATCGAATCTGAAACAAATGCAATCATCAATCCAAAAGCTATTGACAAGGTTGCTCCAAGCAATGTCAAACTAGTTTTTCTAGCTAATATACCTGCAAAAACTAATGTTACAATTCTTGAAGCTCCAAAAATAAAGTATAAAATTCCAATATCGGTTACTGACATGGAACGATCATTCAAAAAGGCAGGAAAAATTGTCAAAATCATTCCAAATGATGCTGTACAATAAATCAACATTACAATTACTTCAGGAAATCTTGCCATCTGTTTAATTGATGAAAAAGAAAATTTTTCACCTTGCTTTCTAACCCTGCCCCTTGAAACTAACAACGAAAACAAAATAGCTGAACCTAGAACGTATGAAGCTATCTGAAAGAGAAATCTAAATGATGACTCGAGATCCTCTAGTATGATTACTCCAAGAAGCGGTCCAATCATAAATCCAGCAACAAAAAATCCCGTGAACATCGAGATGTTTCTAATTCTTTGGATTCCAGAACTTGCGCTTGCGATTATAGATTCACACGGTGGCCAAAAAAAGGCATGTGCAATTCCAGTCATGATTCTAAATCCCATAATTTCAGGAACCGATTCAGCTACAGATAGAAGAAAAATTGAAGCAGTGTTGATTATGATTCCAACAGAAAGAAGATAACCACTGTTGAATCTGTACAGTAAAATTCCTACAAGGAGAGGAATGAACATGTAGGGAAGAAAATTTGTTAGTCCGATTAGTCCCAGATCTGCATAGGAAGCCCCGATTACGTTTTTTGCAAATACTGGAAGAATGGGTCCATGCATTCCATAGGAAATACCTATGAGTAAACCAATGAGATTAACAAGAATCAGATCTTTTTTCATTTGTACGCGCATACAATTATTGCCCCGCCCAAAAGCACTCTTTCAAATTCAACCTTGGAAAATTTTTCAAGTAACAGTGATTCTAGTTTTTTGTTTTGGGGCCATCGTTTGTAGGTTCCATACAACGTAGCAAATTTTAGACCTAATCTTCCACCAGCAACAAATGCCACAATTGGTAGAACAAGTCTAAGATAAAATGAAACTCCAAATCTGGTAATCACATCATCGGGTTTTCCAAGATCAACTATCACAAATCTCCCTCCTTTTCTCAAAACTCTGTGAATCTCCGAGATTGCAATTCTAAGATTTATTGCATCACGAAGAGAATATCCGCACAAAACTGCATCAAATTGCTCATCTTTGAATGGAATATGTTCAAAAACACCACAGAACAAATCAAGATTACTTTGAAAAAACTTGCTGGTGTTTTTTAGCATTGGAATAAGGGGATCATAAAGGGTTATTGATAAATTCTCGTTGCAAAGTTTTGATGCTGTTTTTGACATGTTGCCAAAACCTGAACCTGCATCAAGGATTTTATCTCCAGGTAGAACCCTTCCACTAATTCCTTTGTTTCTATGCTCTGCATCTTTTCCAAATGAAATGGCAGAATTTACCTTATCATAAACCGGAATAATATCCTGTAATACATCAAGTACTTCTCCCCAATAACTTCCTAATCCCATGTGACACCATATCTAAAATGGAGTTTAATTTGTATCTAGTCAAACATTAGAAACTATGAATGATGGAATTAATCTTGTTTGAATTTTTGACTAGCTATCTGAGAATATTTTTCAAGATCACTCTCTGAAATTTTTTCTAAAATTTTTTTTTCATTTGTTACTTTTGCCATCTTTATATTTTTCACACCATCTTTTTCTTCTGACTTTAGTTTAATTGCAGCAATAGCAAGAACCGCTGCATCATCCAAACTCAAATCATCGTTGTAGTTTTTTTCCAAAAAATCGTTAACTTCATCAGAACCTGCTCCTATAGCTATTGCAGCATATGGAACATATGTTCCACTGGGATCTGTAATGAAAAGAGATTCTCCTTTCTGATCTACTCCTGCAATGATTAATGAAACACCATAAGGTCTAACACCTGAGTATTGAGTAAATTGGTGACATTGGTCAGCTATATACTTTGCAACAGTCTCAACCTCAACTGGCTCATCATACGTTAGTTTGTTTCCTTGTGAGAAAAATCGTGCATTGTCTACCTGAATTCTGGCATCTGGAATATATCCAGCCGCTACCACACCCATATGGTTATCAATTTGGAAAATTTTCTGAGTAATGCTGGCAGTTTGTAATGTACGTGGAATTTCTTCTACTGCCATTATCACCCCACCTTTGCTTCTTAGGCCTATTGCTAGGGTCCCACGCTTTACAGTTTCGATGGCATATTCTACCTGATAGATCCTTCCATCTGGGGAATACATTGTGGGAGTCATGTCGTAACCACGAGAAGCCATCATTTCAAGTCAATTTCCTCTAAAGACAATTTAAGGGTAATTATTAAACACAGTCTCAAATATGTAACAAATCTGGGCAAGATTTGGAAATAGCGTTTTAAGCTATCTAGTGTTACATTGGCTGGTAATCAAAAAAATGAGCAATCCCCAATTACTAGAATTCAAAGAACAGATAAAGTCGCAATCTGAATCTGCAAATCATGCACCAGATCGGCAGACAAGAAGACTTTTGCTATATTTGTTCACAGGTACTAGAGGAGGATATACCAGACTTCGAATAGTAATGTTACTTTTGCAAAAACCATACAACACTTATCAGCTTTCTCAAAAATTAGAAATGGATTACAAAGCAGTTCAACACCACATGAAAGTTTTGGTGAAAAATAACTTAGTTTCTAAAATCGGAGAAAAATATGGAGCTCTATTTTACATTTCAAGCTTTCTTGAATACAACATAAGAGCATTGAATGAAGCGATTGACAAATTAGAAAAAAAAATGAATACAAAGAAAGTATACCTGTGAAACAGTTTTTAATTAATTTCTGAAATCACTTTCTGAATTCCATGTTGGTATGACGGAAATTTAAATTCATAAAGCCTTGAAATTTTTTCATTTGATGTTCGTATCGAGGTAGTTAATAACTTTACAAAATCACCGCCAAGAACAACCTTTGCTAAAAATGTTGGAACGCCACCAGGGTGTTTTAGTCCAAGTAAATCACAGGCAAAGTTAATGAATTCTTTGAACTGTGCAGGTTGACCATCTGTCACAATGAAAGAATCGTTAACCGCATTCTTTTCACCTATTGTAATCAACGCATTAACAACATCATCAACATGAACAAAATTGCGATAGTATTCTCCAGATTTGGGAATTTTGAATTTATTCTTTTTTAGTCTCTCAAGAAATTCGGATGTAAACCAACCTCCATTTCCGTACACTTCGCCCAAGTATACAACAGTGAACGGAATGGAATTTTCTTTACATTGTAACTCTAGATATTTTTGAGCATCAAGGCGAATTTTTGCATAATCTGTATGTGGTTTTAGGGGAGTCATTTCGTTAACTATGCCCTCCGCGCCTCCAAAAACTCCTAAACCATTGATGTAAACAAAAAATTTTGTTTGGTTTTTTATTATGTTGAATAAATTGACAGTTCCATCGTAGTTGACTTTTTTCAAAACCTTCTTGTCTTTTTCTAAGGGAGTTACTGCAGCAAGATGATAAACAATATCATACTGATCATCGGAAAGTGCAAGATTTGGATCTGTAATGTCACAACGAATCTTTTGTATCAAATTGTACTCAAGATTCTTCTCATGAATCAAAGCAGTAACTTCATGCCCTTTCTCAGAAAGTGCAACTACGAGTTTTGAGCCGATAAAGCCTGCAGCACCAGTAACAAGAATCTTCAATTCTGTTTACCCTAAACATTTCATAGGATTTAACATTTAAAACTCTTAATTTGAATTTGAAAATTTTGAAAAAAATTTCCATAAATCGGACCAAACTTAAATATAATCTTGTCTAATGTTTACGGTACCTTGGTTACAGCAGATCCTTTTGAAAGTTCAACGAAACAAGTCAATGATGCTTGCGATGTTTTAGGAATCAAGGACAAAGGAATGCGTGAATACTTGGCTATGCCAAACAGACTTTTGCGTGTAAAAATTCCAGTTAAATTAGATAACGGAAACATTAGAATTTTCACAGGATTTAGAAGTCAGCACAACAACGATCGAGGTCCATACAAAGGTGGAATTAGATACTTTGATCCTGAAGGGGGGGTAAAGTATATGGAACGTGAAGTTATGGCACTTTCATCATGGATGACATGGAAATGTGCTATTGTTGATGTACCATTTGGTGGTGGAAAGGGCGGCATTTTTCTTAATCCTAAAAAAGAAAAACTTAGTGATGGTGAATTAGAAAGAATCACAAGAAGATATGCTTTTATGATTTCCGAAGTAATTGGTCCAGAAAAGGACATTCCAGCTCCTGATGTATATACAACAGGCAGAGAGATGACGCAAATCATGGATACATTTAACAAACTAAATGGAAATCGCAGTCAACCGGGAGTTATTACAGGAAAACCGATTTCGATGGGTGGCTCACTTGCAAGAAATGTTGCAACAGGATTGGGAGTTGCTTATTGTGTAAGAGAAGCCTCAAAAGTTTTAAAACTTAAACTGAAAGGCGCCCAAGTAGTTCTTCAAGGATTTGGAAACGCTGCTACCTTTGCAGGAGTATATTTGGAAAAAATGGGTGCCAAGGTCATCGGAGCCAGTGACTCTAAGGGTTCTATACTTAATCCAAAAGGAATGAAAACTCAGAACTTAATTGCACACAAAGAAAAGAAAGGCTCTGTTGTGGGATTCCCAGGAAGCAAAAAAGTTTCTACCGAACAACTACTTACAGCTAAATGTGATGTTCTCGTTCCAGCTGCTTTGGAGAATCAAATAAATGCAAAGATTGCAAGAAATCTGAAATGTAAAATAATTGGAGAAGCCGCAAACGGTCCCACCTTGCCTGAAGCAGACCCCATTATCTACAAAAAGAAAATTATGGTAATACCTGACATCTTGGCAAATTCCGGAGGAGTATGTATTTCATATCTAGAATGGGTACAAAATAACATGGGATATTATTGGACATTTAATGAGGTCGCAAAGAAAATGGAAGACAATATTGTTCGTGGTTTCAAAGACACTTACGAACGTTCAAAGAAATACAAGATTGACATGAGAAGAGCAGCAATGGTACTCGCTGTAGAGCGAGTTGTAGAAGCATTCAATCACAAAGGAATCTGGCCTTAAACTTTAACTGAAAAAAGATTCGTAACACACAAGCTGTTCGATAAATCTAATTTTTCCTTTGGTAATTGAAACAAGCCTTCTTTTAAACGATAAATCAATTTTTGTTCTGCGTTGTAGCTGCTCGATTAATTTTGCAGTAAGATATTTTCCTTTTCTATCTCCATCAAGCAAGATAATCACCCTGTCATATTTTGCAACAAAATCAACAAATCTTATCAAACCGCCAAATTTGTGTAATTCTAAAACCGTTCCTGAAAATCCAATTTTTCTTAATGCCTCTGAATCTCGTTTGCCTTCAACGATAACTACGCTATTGACCTGAGAATTCAGTAACGAAATAAAATTTCTAACATCCTGAAATTCCCCTTCTGTAATCTGCATATAATGCAATCTAATTTGACATATTAAGCACTTTGGCAAAAAATTAGGTAAATGACAGACGTTTTGGTAATTCAGAACACACGATTGGAGGAATCTGGGATATTGGGAGAACTTCTTAACGCTGATGGATTTAAGATCCAATCAGTTTTTGCAAAGAAAGAAAAATTTCCAAAAACTGATTTCTCTGTACTAATTATTTTAGGAGGACCTCAAAGTGCAAATGATGATCATTTTTATCTAAAAAATGAACAACAATTAATTCGTGATTTTGTAACAAGAGAAAAACCAATTTTAGGCATATGTTTAGGCTCTCAACTTATTGCAAAAGCATTTGGAGCAAATGTTTATCCTGGAGTAAAAAAGGAAATTGGTTTTTACCATGATCTAACTATAGACGATTCAGGTTCAAAATTATTTTCAGGTTTTGTAAACCCTTTTACTGTTTTTCATTGGCACGAAGACACATTTGATCTTCCGAACAATGCAGTTAGACTTGCGCACTCAAATGATTACTCTAATCAAGCTTTTCAGTTAGGAACTGCCGTTGGTTTGCAATTTCATCTTGAGGTTGATGAAAACATGGTTAATCTTTGGTTAGACGAGATAGAGAAAAAACAAAGCAAGATTGCTAATATCGATACAACAAAAATCCGTCAGGACATTAATGCAAATATTTCGACAGTAAAGAAAAACATGGATACTTTTTACAAAAATTTCAAATCAACATTCCATTTGTGACCAAAGTTTAATATAATGAATTAAGAATTCAACGATCTAATTATGGTTTCTGTGAAAAAAATCTTTGACGAGACTATACAAACAGACCACAAAGTAATCACAGAAGAATTATCAAAATCAATTCTCAAAACTTATGGAATTTCAGTACCTGATTATGAGTTGGTCAAATCACCAAATGAAGCAATTAAAGCAGCAAAAACACTAGGATTCCCACTTGTAATGAAAGTTGTTTCTCCACAAATTCTTCATAAAACTGATGTTGGTGGTGTTAAAATTGGAATCGATAATGTCAATGATGTTAAGAAAACTTTCAATGACATGTATGGGCGTCTTTCGAAGAAAAAGGGCATAAAAGTAAAAGGAATTTTACTTGAAAAAATGGTTCCAAAAGGAGTTGAGCTAATTGTAGGTTTACAAAATGATCCCCAGTTTGGTCCAGTCATAATGGTTGGAATGGGTGGAATCTTAACAGAAGTTATGAGGGATGTTGCATTCAGAATGCTTCCCATAACAACTTCGGATGCAAAATCAATGTTAGCCGAATTAAAGGGTTCTAAACTTCTCAAAGGCTTTCGTGGAAGCAAACCTATCGATATCAATATGATTTCAAAGGCTCTTGTTCGAATTGGAAAACTTGGTGTAGAACATGCAACTCATTTTGATAGTATTGACTTTAATCCAGTTGTATTTTATCCAAAATCATATGCAGTTGTAGATGCTAAAATTATTTTAAGAAACGAAGTAAAGAATAATGCTATTTCCACAGCAAAACCAAACTCTTCTTTCATGGAGACATTCTTTACTCCAAAAACCGTTGCACTTGTTGGTGCTTCTGCAACCCCTGGAAAAATAGGAAATTCAGTTCTTGATAGTATGGCAAAACATGATTATAAAGGAAAAGTTTATCCAATTAATCCAAAGCAGGAAAAAATTCTTGGAATCAAATGCTATCCATCAATTTCTTCAATTCCAGAAAAGATAGACCTCGTTATAGTATGTGTTGATCTTTCCATTACACCTCCTATTCTAGAAGAATGTGCTAAGAAAGGAATTCATAGTGTCGTAATTGTTTCAGGTGGAGGAAAAGAACTCGGTGGAAAAAGAGCAGAATACGAAGCAGAAGTAAAAAGATTAGCTGCAAAACACAAAATCAGAATTATTGGTCCAAATTGTATTGGAATATTTAATGCTGCAAATCGTTTTGATTGTGCCTTCCAAGGACAAGCAAGAATGGTAAGAGCAAAACTAGGATCTGTTGCATTTTTATCCCAAAGTGGAACGATGGGAATAAGCTTCCTAGAAACTGCTGACTCTTTTGGTCTTTCTAAAATGGTGAGTTATGGTAACAGATCTGATGTAGATGAAGCAGATATGATTTGGTATCTAGCAAATGATCCACAAACCAAAGTAATCGCATTATACGTTGAAGGCTTTGGTGATGGTAGAAAATTCATTCATACTGCCAAACGAGTAATGAAAGAGAAAAAGAAACCCATTGTAATTTGGAAGAGTGGAAAAAGTACAGCGGGAGCAAAACAGGCAGCCTCTCATACCGGCTCTCTCGGAGGTTCAAACGCAATCATTATGGGGGCATTCAAACAAGCCGGAATAATCTCAGTTGATAGTTATCAGGAACTTGCTGCAGTTACAAAAGCATTAGCATGGCAACCCTATGCAAAAGGCAACCGTTGTGCATTAACAAGTAATGGTGCAGGACCAATGATCGGAGCAATTGATCATTTCGAGAGACTTGGACTTGCCATTGCAAAAGTCTCTCCAAATAGCCTTAAGAAGATGAAAGATCACTTTCCACCAACCTATGTTATTGGAAATGGTAATCCAGCTGATGTAACGGGTGGAGCAACAGCCGAAGATTATCAATTCGTAATTCAAATTTTCATGGATGATCATAACGTTGACATCATTATGCCATGGTTTGTTTTTCAGGATGATCCTCTAGATGAAATCATAATTGATTATCTTGCTCAATTTTCGAATAAGGGCAAAAAATCTCTTCTTGTTGGTGCAAACGGCGGACCTTATACAAAAGGCGTTTCAAAGCGAATAGAAGAAAAAGGAATCCCTGTATTTGACGACCTGAGAGATTGGGCAGCTGCCGCATCAGCTTTGATGCAATGGGGAAACCACAGAAAATAATAGATAACACTTAAACTCGGTATAATTTCAAATTTTATTATGGCTTTAATACAGACATCAAAAACAGACAGTGTTTGCACTGTCAAAATCAACCGTCCTGAAAAACTAAACGCAATGAACCTGGATGTTGCTAAAGAGTTAATCAAAACTTTCGAAAATCTAGGAAAGGATGATAGTGTAAAAGTCATCATTCTTACTGGAGCAGGCGAGAAAGCATTCTCTGCAGGTGCAGACATTGAATACATGTCAAAACTTTCTCCGGACGAATCTGTAGAATATGCAAAACTTGGCCAACTTCTTACTTCAACTGTGGAACTTGTGAAACAACCAACCATTGCGGCAATAAACGGCTTTGCATTAGGAGGTGGTTGTGAGCTTGCAATGTCTTGTGATATTAGAATTGCAGCTGACACCGCAAAGATGGGTCAACCAGAAGTAACCATTGGAATTCCTCCAGGATGGGGTGGTACCCAACGATTATTGAGAATAGTGGGAATAGCAAAAGCAAAGGAGCTTGTTTATACTGGAAGAATGATCAAAGCAGATGAAGCTAAAGAAATTGGATTGGTAAATCAAGTAGTTCCTTTAGCATCTTTGCAAGAAGAAGCAATTAAACTGGCTCAGAAAATTGCAGAAAATTCTGCTATGGGAGTACAGATGTCAAAGGTGGCAATTAACAAAGGAAGAAACGCAGATCTTGATACTGGTCTTGGTGTCGAACTATTAGCTTGGAGAAACTGCTTTACTCATCCAGATCGTGAAGAACGAATGAGAGCATTCGTTAACAAGTCTAAAAAATAAGCTGTTCCTAATTTTATTCTTTTTGACTCCTAGTAGGTAGAGTGTGGAAAGTTTTTATAATTAAAGCCAGATTTTGAAGTATAATGGCAACAGAACAAACACAAAAAGTAATGACTGTAACTCCAAAAGCTGCAGAGAAGATTAAAGAATTCATGAAAGAGGAAGCTGACAAGCCAGAATATCTTAGAGTTTATGTTCAGGGTGGTGGTTGTTCAGGTCTTTCATACGGCATGGGTTTTGAAAAAAAACCTGAAGAAGATGACCTTGTGCTTGAGGAAAATGGAGTAAAAATAATCATTGATAGTTACAGTATAGATCACCTTAAAGGTGGAAATGTTGACTACATAGAAAGTCTCATGGGCTCTGGATTTAAAATAAACAATCCAAATGTTACAAAGTCATGTTCATGCGGTTCATCGTTTACCACTGAGTAAGAGAAAAACCATTTTCTATTTTTCTAGCGCTCTCTAGTTTTAACTTTCGATTTGTTGTTAAATGATGGAAATAGGTACAAATTTTATCATCCATATGTAAAAAATGTCGATACGCAAATATAACCAAAGTTAGGAAGAACAATCGTTGTTATTTAAGGAGTTGATAATGTATTGCCTCAATCGGGAATTGTCAAATATCATGTTAAGCTTTCCTACCAAGTTGATGGGCTCGTTGAAAGAACAGATATAATCGGAGCAATTTTTGGTCAGACCGAAGGATTGTTAGGTCCAGAGATGAATCTAAACGAATTACAACGCCTATCAAAAGTTGGTAGGATTGAGATTACAACAATATCTACAGCAAATACTACTTCTGGCGAAGCATTACTTCCAATGAGTACGGACATTGATACATGTGCTTTAATTGCAGCGGCTATTGAGAGCATCGATAAAGTTGGCCCCTTTGATTGTACTTTCAAATTGGATACAATTGATGATGTAAGAGCTGCCAAAAAAGAGGATATTGTGAAAAGGGCTAAAGAAATCAAACAAAGATGGGCAACAAAGACTGTTAGCGAAGGTGATACAATGTTAAGAGATGTACACGAAGGTGTCCCTGGAAAAGTAACAACTTACGGTCCATCAGAATTATCTTGTAGTTCCGGCGTTTTTGATTCCAATTGGATCATACTAGTGGAGGGTAGGGCTGATATTATCAATCTTTTAAGAGCAGGATATGATAATGCACTTGCAATTGAAGGTGCAAAAATTGATGAATCAATTAAAAGTCTTTGTGATAAAAAGAAAAACGTGATTGCATTTTTAGATGGTGATAGAGCAGGAGGATTTATCCTTAAGGAGTTAAAATCTGTTGTAGATATTGACTATGAACTGAGAGCAGATCCTGGAGTTGAAGTTGAAGATCTTACTCCTCAAAGGATTGATGAAATTTTAAGACCTGTTGTTGAAAGTTTGAAAGAACAAATAACTCCAACAATACAAAATGAAGCTGACAAACTCATAGCCGAACTTGCATCAAGACTCTATCCAAATCTCAATGAAACACTGGAAGCAATAGCACTAGACAGTGATCAAAAAGAAATTTTTAAAGTCCCAATAAGCGAAGTGGTTAACAAACTCTCGACTCAATCAGGTATCAAGTATCTAGTGATAGATGGAATCATCACACAACGACTTCTTGAAGGTGCCAAAAACGCTGGAATTGAATGTGTTATAGGTCACCGCGCTGTAAAGCTATCAACACCAAGTGTTTTGAAAGTCAAAACATTTTCAGAACTTGGACTCGCATAAAATTCTTTATGACTGACCTTAAGATACAACACATCCTAACACTCACTTATCTTCTGTCGAAAGGAGCAAAACATAATTTTATTCCAATTACGAGTTCCTCCCTTGGCAGAAGAATTAAAAAATCTCAGCAGGCAGCTTCAAAACATCTTTTGGAATTAGAAAAAGATGGATTCATTGAACGAATAATGACTGGCAGAAACTTTTCCTTAAAAATTACAACAAAAGGATATTCAGAAGTTGTAAAACTTTTCACAACTCTTCGTACCAGTCTTGATTCGTTTCCACCATATGTTGAATTGCAAGGAACCGTAGTTTCTGGAATGGGGGAAGGCGCATATTATATGTCTCTAAAAGGGTATACTAAACAATTCAAGAAAAAAATTGGGCATGTTCCCTTTCCTGGAACTCTAAACATCAATCTTATCAAAAATGAATACGTAGAAGCAATTCATCAGTTTGACGCACTAGAGGGAATTTTGATTAAAGGATTTTCTGACGAGAAAAGGACGTATGGATGGGTAAGGTGTTTCAAAGCCAAACTCAACAAATCGATTGATTGTGAATTGATTCGTTTAGAAAGAACTCTTCACGACAAAAAAATCATTGAACTAATTTCTAAAACAAATCTTAGAAAAGCAGCTAAACTATCAGATGAAAGCATAGTGACAATTACAATTCCAATACATTCATAATTATCTAAATTCCGTGTATGTCTTTGCCATATGCCATTTCGATTTCAGAGCTTGAAATTTCTGGAATTGGAGACTGTAATCTTGCAACCTTGATATTGAGATTTAACTTTCTACAACCATCAACAATGAATTTCTCCTGATGAATCTGATCATATCCCAAAGCAATCACTTCAGGCTTGATTTGCTCAACAGTTTTGAAAATGTCTCCTTCATATCCAATTACACAAAGATCTACCATTGCTAAAGAATTAACTAAACTTCTTCGTTGTTCTTGGTTATGTAACGGTTTTCGTTTTTTCATTTTTTGTGCAGTGTTGTCGGTAGCAACCACAACAACTAAAACCTCACCAAGGCCCTTTGCAGAATTAAGTGTATGAATGTGTCCGGGATGAATAATGTCAAAAACACCTCCAGATAAAATTACTCTCAAAGAGGTACGACCAAGTTCTGTCAAGCTTTGTTTGTCATCATTGATGAGACCGTTTTTTATCATGTTTTCAATTCTTTTATTGATGAATTCTTCTGAGAGGTGATTTTTTTCTTTTATAATTTCTACGGGAGCCATTTGAGTTATTGAGGAAACATAGATTGCCGATAAAATTGACTTGTTAATTATATTCAATAGTTTTTCTCTAAATCATTCCCTTCTTTAATTCATCGATAAAAATTACATTTGTGGTTCTAATCCCTTTACCATTCTAAGAGAATCTACCAGGCCATCAGCATATCCAATACTTAGAATCGCAACCTCATCTTTACCCTGCTCCAAAAAATTTTCTGCATCTTTGATATACAATTCTGCATTCTCCAAAACTTCCTGAAAGTGCTTTGAATTTTTGAAATAAGGAACAATTTCCTTTAATGATTTTCTTACCATTGGAACATATTTTTCAATCATCTGTTTTGGGATTTTCTTAATTTTTTCAGAATTGTCAAGTGGTTTTGTAATGCATTTTGTTAAGGCCATTATTGCTTCTGATTCAGTAAAGTGAAGTTTACCTGGAATAATTATTGCATGTGGGGGTTTACCATAATTCTTCTTTTTGAGAATTGAAATTTTTCCAGAAGATATCGATTGATTTTTGAATCCAATTCTTGAAGCGACAATAGCAAATGTTGAAGGCAGTATAACCTTTCTTCTCTGCTCCTTTTCTGTATCGATTAGTCCCACAAAAGCATTATTTGGTTTAAGGAAAAATTTCGAATCTTGATCATATTCTAAAAGTAACAAAGTGTGATTACCATCAATTAAATTTTTATAAATTACATAATATGGTGTGGTTAATGCTTTCAAATCTCTCATTATGGTAACTATTCTTCCAATTTTGTAATAGTGCAAACCACACTCACCTACTACAGACGTTAAAGCCGATGCAGCATGTACTGATAGAGTCTTAATTTTGTTCTGAATAGCCCTTGTTCTCAATTCTATGTGTGTTGTAGCTATGTAAGGATCCCCATAAGATAATAATATGACAATGTTCTTTTTTGCATTTTTTAAAATTTCTTTTCCGTCTTCAATCATCCAACGTTTAGCAATTTTGAAATTTTTTTTAACAAATTTTTTGATTTTGGAAATCTCACATTTGGAAATTGGACTTGTAAACTGTTCCAGATAAACAAAATCTGCCTGTTTTAGAAGTTTCTGAGTTGAAGTTGAAATTGAATCAACTCCAGAAATTCCTAATCCAATAAACCATAACATTACTTTTTCTTTCTGTCATGAAGTCTTTTTAAATGATGTAGAGTTCTTTTCAGAACTTCTATTCCGCGGAGGTACTCATCAATTGAAACTGTTTCATTAACTGTATGAGATGCATGAGGATCACCTGGTCCGTACGTGACAACCGGAATGTTCAAACGTGTTCCAATTACATTCATATCCCCAGTACCAGTTTTTCTAATCAAGGTAGGTCTTGTGTGCTCTACATCCAGTATTCCTAGTGTAAATGCCCTTACAAGTGGAGAGTTGTGAGGAGCTTCAAATGGTTCAGTTTCATCTATAATTGAATAAAATGCTTCAACGCCACGTTTTGTTGCAATATCCTTTACTGACTCTGCAATTTTTTCTTCTACTTTTTTACAATTCATGCCCACTGGAATCCTAATATCTAAAGTAGAAACACATTCCTTTGGAGTAACGTTGTGACTGATACCGCCATTAATTTCAGTAAGCGTTGCAGTTATCATCATTCCTTTCTTTTTACCTTCTTGACCGGATTCTAAGATTTTTTTCAATTCACTAGTAAATATCATTGATTCCTCAATTGCATTCTTTGTAAGCCATGGGGCACTGGCATGGACACTTTCCCCAACATTTATTCGCAAATTAATTGCAAGACGTCCTTTGTAAGAAATTGTAACTTGTTTTACCCCACTTGGCTCACCAAAAATTGCATAATCAAAATCCAGTTTGTCCTTTACAAAATTCTTTATTCCAGTTGCATTTCCTTCCTCATCAACTGTAGCAACAAATACTACCGTTCCATTGTTATTTTGTATGGATGCAGCAGCAAATAGCATTGCTAACAGTGGAGCCTTTGCATCAGAAGCTCCTCTTCCGTATAAGATATCGCCTTCTCTTCTTACTTTGATTTTTCCAGGAACGGTATCCATATGTCCACACAAGAGCGTTTTAGGAGAACCTGAACCTTTAGTTGCAATTAGGTTGCCAACTTCATCCATGTGTATGTTTTCGAATCCAAGATCATCACACCTGTCCGCAAGAAATTCTGCTATTGGTTTTTCACTCAATGATGGTGTGTAAAGCTTTAGAGCTTTCTCTAACATCTTTACTGCAAATCTGGGGGTGAATGTAAAACCTATGTCCAATTCTACTTGTTTGATTTAATAGCATAGTCTAGCATCAGCGATGGTATGTCTACTTCACAGACTCTAACTGTGTTTTTGTATTCAGTTGTGTTGTTAACTTCGTGGACCAATAACCCTCTATCTTCACTTTCCATCAAATCTACACCTACTATTTGTCCTTGCACTGCATTTTTTGCCTTAATACATATTTCTTCCATCTCTGCAGACACCTCGCACTTTTCTGCTCTTCCACCTAGGGCCATATTCGTTTTCCAGTTTCCATTTCCAGAATGCCTGTAAATCGCTGCTACTACTTTATCTCCAACCATAATTGCCCTTATGTCTCTTGGAGGTCTTTTTACAAATTCCTCTAGAAAATGAACCTGGTGGATTGGATACATCTTCTCTCTACTTTCTATGATTCCTTCAGCAGAATCTTTATCATTTAGTTTTGAAATCAATCTGCCCCAGCTTCCTACAGTTGGTTTAATGATCCTGGGATACCCTATTTCTTCTAAGGTTTCAAGCGCAGCTTCTTTTGAAAATGCCACAGTAACATGAGGTGTTGGAACACCATATTTTTTTAGCAACATATGAGTGTACAATTTATTCCCAGCAAAAATTCCAGTTTTCAGACAATTGATAACATTTACTCCCATGCCCTCAAGTGCAGCAGTAGAGTGAACGTTTCTGTAGTAACTTACACACCGCTGTAACACTGTACCATATCCGTCTTTTTCTTTGTCAAGATCTAAACACAACTTCCTGCAGTCAAGCATCTGAATGTTGATGTTCTTTTTTTTACCAGCCTCTAGTAATGCTTTTTCTTCCCAACGGATGGTATCATAAAGAACAGTAATGTCATGGGTCACTGCCCCCAGTCCTCACCAACCGTTTGGGCAGTCTTGAGTTCAAAACCTTGTGGTGTCTCTACTAATTCAAAACTTGCACCACATTCAGGACATGTTACAATCTCTCCTGCTAATGCATCATTAGGAATTGAGATACTTCCATCACATTCAGCACATTTAGTCATATTCTTCTCTTCCTCTCATCATCTATTTGTCATTAATTATCTTTTTTTCAAGCCTGTCTTCTAATGGAATTTCGATAAGATCTCCCATTCTTAGACCTTTAAGACCAGCTGCCACAGACTTTGCTTGCTCATCATTTTTCTGTAACCCTAGAAGAGACATGAGGTATGCAGCACCTGTTTTTCCTGACAATTCTCCAAACACTATTCTTCTTCTGTTTCCTACAGCTCGTGGAGGAATAGGTTCGTAGGCAGCTGGATTTCTTAGAACTGCCGCTAGATGTGTTCCAGCTTTGTGCTTGTAAGCTGAAGAACCAACAATTGGTTTTGAATCATAAGGCTTTATCGAAGTATATTCTTCTATTAATCTTGAAAGATCCTGCAGCATATCTAATCTGAAATCATTGGATGATTTGTACAAGTATGTTAATGCAACTGCAACTTCTGCAAGAGCAGGTATGCCTGTTCTTTCACCAATTCCATCAACGGTAGTATGAATCTGATCAACACCGGCATCACAAGCAGCAAATGCATTTGCTAATGCAAATCCTAAATCGTTATGTACATGAGCATCTAATGGAGTGTCAATTTCATTACTAATTTTTTTTACAAAATTATACATGCCAACTGGCCTTAGTATCCCAACTGTATCTGGAAGACTGATTCTATCAACCCCAACTTCCTCTATAGCTTTGCAAATTTCCAATAAAAATTTTGGATCAGCTCTGCTGCCATCCTCAACTGTAAATCTTATCTTTAGCCCATGAGATTTTGCATATTCTACAGAATCTACTGATCTTTTAAGCGCTTCCTGTCTTGAAATTCTTAACTTATCCTTTAGATGAATATCAGAAATGCCAAGATATACAGCAATCCAGCTTGCGTCACATCTTAATGAAATATCAATATCTTCCTTTAGTGCTCTCCCATGTGAAACAATATCTGCTTTTAATCCTTGTTTGATTATTGTTTTTGTAGATTTTTCATGATCTTTTGAAATCACTGGAGAAATTTCTATTTGATCGACTCCAAAGTAATCGAGCATCCATGCAATCTGTATTCGTTGTTTATTCGTAAATGATACCCCTGGATGTTGTTCGCCCTCACGTAGAGTGCTGTCTAGGACTCGTATTTTCTTTGGATTTTTGCTATATGCATTGTACGTATTTGCATAGAAATTCGGATCATTCATTGCAGAATTCGATAATAAATTAATATAATATAAACATATTCGTACTAAAATCGGCGAAAAGTAAAAAAATCAATCCTATAATAGTTGTTATAACGATTTCCGATCCGAATCTCGTTTAGGTGATTGTTTTGAGAATTATTACAGTATTTGTATCAATCACTCCTGGAATTTTTCTTAGTCCATCAATACTTTGGTTAATGTCTGCAATGTTTGGTGCACTAATTATTACGCTAATGTCATACTGCCCAGTAATTTCATAGATTGTTTTTACTCCATCAAGTTTTGTTAGTTTGGAAGACACTTTTGTAGTATCGATAGTAGAATCTACTGAGATTAATACAATTGCACTAGTAGCGTCTCTTTCTCCAACCTCAATAGTAAATCTTTTAATTATTCCATTTTTAACAAGATTTTTTACTCTTCTTCTAACTGCTGATTCCGAAATCATAAGCTTTTTACCCATCTCAACAAAAGATTCTCTTGAATCATTTCGTAAGAATTTTATAATTTTTTCATTTGTCTCATCTCTATACATTTCGGCGTTTTTCCTCCTTACTAAACAATATATCTAATGTTTCTAAAACTTTTGTAACGTCTTCTTCTGAAATGACAAGAGGTGGTAATAATCTCAAAATATTCCTGCCTGAATACAAAAATAACACTCCGCTTTTTATTCCATCCATTAGAATGTTTTTTACATCAAATCTCAATTCCACTCCGATCATAAGTCCTTTTCCTCTAATCTCTCTGACAATTTTGTGTTTTTCTTTAAGATTCTCTAAACCCTCATAGAATTTCTTTCCCATTTTTTCTGCATTCTCAATTAATCCATCTTGTGTTAGCACTTGGAGTGTAGCTATTCCTGCTGCACAAGAAAGAGGATTTCCACCAAATGTAGATGTATGTTCTCCTTTACTCATAATTCCAAGTATTTCTGATTTTACAAGTGTTGCACCCATTGGAACACCGCCTGCAATTCCTTTTGCAAGACACATAATGTCTGGAGATGTATTCCAATGTTCTGAAGCCCACATTCGGCCTGTTCTACCAAGGCCTGTTTGAATTTCGTCAAAAATTAGAAGAATTCTCTTCTCATCACAAAGCTTCCTTATTTCTTGCAAAAATCCTTCTGGTGCAACATTAATTCCACTTTCACCTTGAATTGGCTCCAAAATTATAAAACCTGTATCTTCATCAATTGTTGAACGTAATGATTCAATGTCCCCGAACTTTGCAAAAGATGTTTTTTCAACTAATGGTTGAAACATTTTTCTATACTTTGGATTAAACGTCAAAGATAAGGCTCCCATTGACTTACCATGATAGGAACCATTCATTGCTATCATTCCTTTCTTTCCAGTAAACTTTCGTGCAAACTTTATTGCAGCTTCTATTGATTCAGCACCGCTATTGGTAAGATGAACTTGGGACAATCCTTTTGGCGCAATACTTATCAACATTCTAAGAAACTCTTCTCGAGTTTTATTGTATAGTGAGCTGTGAACAGTAATAATTTTTTCAAGTTGTGATTTTAATGCATTTACAACCCTTTCGTTTCTGTGGCCAACTAACGCTACGCCGTATCCTCCCATACAATCTATGTATTCGTTGCCATCAGTATCCCATACTCGTGAGCCAAGTCCTTTTTCAATTGTAACAGGGAATCTTTGGTATAAGTTTCCCATAAATTCGTCTTCAGTCATTTTTTAATGACCGTACAATTATTGTGTGCAATTGCAGCTGATATCGGATTTTCTTTTTGTCCATTTGCAATTAATGCTTCTTTCACTCCCATGTCTAAAGCTTCAGTTGCAGCTAAGATTTTTTTCTCCATTCCAAACCCAACCTTAGGACGTATATCTTTAGCTTCTTCTAGGGTTAACTTTGTTACAAGTTTATCATCCATTAACAAACCATCAACGTTTGTAATGAACAAAACTTTGTCTGTTTGAACTTTTCCCGCAATATAAGCCGCTGCTCTGTCTCCGTCAACATTAAGAAAATCAAATTCTTCACTAATTGCAATAGGAGCAATTACAGGAGTATATCCCTGCTCTAAAATTGATCTAACGAATTGTGCATTAACATGCGTGATTTTGCCCGTATATCCGCCATCGATAGCCTGTTTTCGTCCCTTCTCGTTTATAATGAGTAGTTTCTTTTTTCTCTCTGCTTCCAATATTCTAGCATCAACTCCTGAAAGACCAATTGCATTTACACCATTTTTTTGCAAAAGACGAACAATTGTTTTGTTAATTTTACCAGACATCACCATTGTGAAAATTTCTACTGTTTCTTGGTCTGTATATCGACTTTTTATTCCGCTGGGTGAAACAACAAATTTTGGCTCTTTTCCAAGTTGTTTAGAAACTTTCGTAACTTCTTTTCCTCCACCATGTACAATAATAACTCCTTCTTGCTCTACTATTTTCTTGATATCAGAAATTGTGGATGGGTGTAAATTATCTATTACACTACCGCCAATTTTGATTGTGATCATTACTACACAGGAGTGAGTGGTGTATATTTAAGACCAGCCATTTCATCAAAACCCGCCATGATGTTCATGTTTTGTATGGCAGAGCCTGCTGCACCTTTCATTAAATTATCAGATGCTGAAATGGCAATCAATCTGTTGTTGTCTTCATCCAAATCAAATCCAATATCACAAAAGTTAGACCCCACTAGGAACTTTGGATCTGGGAATTTGTATAACCCATTCTTGTCACGAATCAATCGAATAAACTTCTCTTCGCCATACGCTTGACGATACAGTTTCCATACTTCTTTTTCATCTAGGGGTTTTTTCATGAATGTATGATTAGTACACAAGATTCCGCGAACTACATCAACTGCATGTGGACTCATTGATACGCGAATTTTCTTTCCTGCAATTTCACTTAATTCCTGTTCAATCTCACCAGTGTGTCTGTGCTTTGCTGGCTTGTATGGTCGTATGACTCCAGCCCGCATTGCGTGTGCAGTTCCTGAACCAGAACCTGCGCCTGATGATCCAATCTTGGCATCTACTATAATGTGTTCAGTATCTATGAGATCATTTCTTATAAGAGGTGCCAGTGCTAAGATGGAAGTAACTGCCATGCATCCTGGGCAAGAAACTAGTTGTGCATTTTTGATTTTATCTCTGTGCAGCTCTGGAATTCCAAAGACTGATTTAGATAGATAATCAGGATGTGGATGCTCCCATCCGTACCACTTGCCATAATCACTTGGATCGTGTAATCTGTAGTCTGCACTCAAATCAATAATCTTGATACCTCTGTCATACAGCGTCTTTACAACTTCTGTAGCAGTTCCGTGTGGTACTGCCGTGAAAACAAGATCACACTTGTCAGAAATTTTATCATAATCTAATTCAGAAAATGTCAGATCTATGAATCCTTTCAAGCTAGGTTGTACTCTGTGTATGTATTCACCAACGTGTTGACGTGATGTCACCATAGCAATCTCTACATCCGGGTGGTTTACCAATAGACGGAGTGTTTCTCCACCTACATAACCAGAAGCTCCTACTACTCCAATTTTCATGATGAATCACCTCATGGATAGTATAATTTATTTCCTAATGGAGTTCAGAACAAATTCTATCATTTCTTTTGGGATGTTTTTTTTCGTAACTTTAGCAAGTCCTTTGAATTCCACAGTATTGTTTACCTCATGAACTAAGAGACCACGCTCTTCATCTTCCATAATATCTACTCCCAAAATTCCTCCTCCGACTGCCTTTGAGGCGTTTGCTACAAGGTCCTCCATTTCATTTGTAATCTCACACAGTTCTGGCTTCGCTCCTAATGCTATATTGGTCTTGAAACCACCTTCAGATTTCCTATACATGGCCGCAATTGCTTGGTTTCCAATAGAAATAACCCTAATGTCTCGTGGAGGTCGATTGATCAACTCTTGAAGATAGAAGATCCTATCATGTGGGCCATCAGTTAATTCTCGTATCTCAATAATTGCATCAAGCGTATCTCTATCCTTAATTAGCATTACTCCTCGTCCCCAACTGCCTATGATCGGTTTTATTACGAAGGGAAATCCAATCTTATCGATATTTTCTAGTGTTCCATCTTTTGAAAAAGAAAAGTATGTTTTTGGAGTAGGCACGTTATGTTTTTTCAAAAGTAATGTCATGAACATTTTGTTGCCACAGTTGTTAGCAACTTCAAATTCGTTGATTACTGGAATATCTAAGAATTTTAAAAAAGCTGTAAAGTGTAATCCTCTAAAGTAACTGATACATCTTTCTAGAACGACATCTCCAAAATCAAAATCATTTTTTTTACTGTTTGTATTTACTTGAGTTACTTTTGCATCTAGCATAGATGTATCGTGGCCAAGCTCTGTTGCCGCTTTTTGCAACAGCTTTTCTTCTGACCTAATGCGGTCAAACACGATACAAATTTTTGACATTACTCTCCCCAGTCTTCACCTACAGTTTCTGCTTGTTTAAGCTCAACATTAGATCCATCTTTTTTTGAGATTTCATAGTCAGCTCCACAATCAGGGCAAGAGACAATTTCTCCTGTTAAGGCATCGTCTGGGATGTTTAGTTTTGCATCACATTCTGGACAGTTCATGTTTCAGTTCACCTTTTTCTTTGTAATTTATTAGCTTCTGTTGACTGCATTCCCCACAATTCTACAAATCCTTTTGCTAATTTTTGGTCAAATGATGATCCTTTTCCATATGTTGAAACTTTCTTACTGTACAGTGAGTACTTCGATTTACGGCCAACAACCCTCATACTTCCCTTGTACATCTTGAGTTTTACCGTTCCAGTAACACACTTTTGAGCCTGATCTATGAATGAATCAATGTCTGCCCTAAGTGGATCCTCCCACAAACCTGAATAGACTAACCAAGACCACTCATCATCTATGTATGATTTGAATTTGTTTTCGTGTTTTGTGTGAACCATTTTTTCTAAATCAGCATGTGCTTCAATTAGACAAGCAGCAGCTGGAGTTTCATAAACTTCACGGGATTTTATTCCAATAACTCTATCTTCTATATGATCAACAATTCCAACACCTGAAGCACCTGCTTTTTTGTTGATGTATTCGATCAGGCTGATTGGGTTCAACCTCTTTCTATCAACAGCTACTGGTATCCCTTTCTCAAATACTATTTCTAAATAACTTGGATTTGCTGGTAAGTTTTTTGTCTTTGTCCAAATGAAAGCATTACTAGGTGGCTCTTTAAATGGATCTTCTAATACTCCACCTTCAATAGCACGGCCCCAAAGATTTTGATCAATACTGAATTTTTTTGCAATTGCATCAATCTCTATGCCATGTTTTTTTGCAAACTTTAATTCAGTTTTCCTATCCAAATTCAAATCCCTTATCGGTGCAATGATTGGTAAATTCGAACCAGAACGTAATGTGATATCAAACCTAATTTGATCATTTCCCTTTCCAGAGCAACCATGAGCAAGTGCAGTTACCTTTTCTCTCTTAGCAATGTCTAGAACTTTTTTTGCAATTAAAGGACGAGACAAAGCTGTAGCTAAACAATATTTTTTTTGATAAAGTGAGTTAGCTTTGATGGAAGGAAAAATAAAATTGTCGACGAATTCTTTTTTAGCATCTATGTTATAGTGTTTTTTTACTCCAAGTTTTTTTGCTTTTGTCGCTATCTGTTTTTGATTATCACCTTGTCCAACATCCACAGTAACAGTTACAACATCCATGTCGTATTTTTCCTGTAGATACTTTACCACAACTGAGGTGTCAAGTCCTCCAGAAAATGCAAGTACAGCTTTTCCAGTCATAAAGTAACTCACTGACAATATGTTAGAATTTATTTTTTTTGTTCTGTTTTTTACAGCATGGTTTGTCAAAAAATTTACCCGATATGATTGTTCATAGCTTAAGCTAAAATTCGATGATTATTTAACAACCCACTATAACGCTGTTTTATGAAATTGCAATTAGCTCTTTCAATTGGAATTGTCTCAATCGTCATCATAATAGTAGCCGGTGCCATCATCAATTCTACAGAACTTTCACGTGAAAACAAGATACGAGTTGCCTATTTTCCCAATGTGGGGCATGCCGTTCCAATTGTTGGAATAGAAAACGGAATCTTTTCCTCTGGCATTGGCAACGACACTAAAATTGAAACAAAATTATTCGATAGTGGCCCTCAGGTGGTCGAATCTTTATTTGCCAATTCTATTGATATTGCTTATGTGGGTCCGGGACCCGCAATTAATGCATTTTTAAAATCCCAAGATAACAACGTCAAAATTTTAGCAGGAGCTGCTAGTGGTGGAGCAAGTTTTATTGTTCATCCTGAATCAATGATAAACTCTGTAGATGATTTATCTGGAAAAAGAATTGCAGCACCTCAAATTGGAAATACACAAGATATTTCCTTAAGACATTTTATTTCTGAAGGTGGACTTAAGCCTGCAGAAAAAGGTGGTTCTGTAATTGTTTTGAATGTTCCAAATCCAGACATCTACACTCTGTTTACAAAAGGTGATATTGATGCTGCTTGGGTCCCGGAACCATGGGCGACAATTTTAGTGAATGAGCTTGGGGGTTCACGTTTATTTTATGAAGAGGATCTTTGGAAAGACAATCAATTCGCGTCTGTGTTGTTGATTGGTAGAGTTGATTACATTCAACACAATCCTCAGATTGTTCAACGTTGGTTAAGTTCACACTATGAAACAGTAAATTGGATTAATGAAAATCCTGAAAAAACAAAAATTGTTTTCAATCAATTTATGAAAAAAACATTTGGAAAATCATTACCTAACGAAATTGTTTCTGAATCATTAGATAATTTAAAAATCACATCTGATCCAATTGGTGACTCGATCTTTATTTTTGCAGAACGTGCTGATTCTTTAGGTTACTTGGGTAGAGATGATTATAATCTGACTGACATTTTTTATGAGATTGGTGATAATAAATGACCAAATTTGAAGCAAAAAACATTGTAAAAAATTTTCGTCATGAAGACTACACACTAAGAGCACTTGACGGAATAAACCTAAAAGTTGAGGCTGGGGATTTTGTGTGTTTGGTTGGACCATCAGGATGTGGTAAATCAACATTTCTTAGGATTGCAGCAGGTTTGGATACTCCTGACGAAGGTGAGATAAAGTTTGATGGAAAAACAATAACTGGAACGGGTCCCGAAAGGATTCTAGTATTTCAAGAGGGGGCACTTTTTCCATGGCTAAAAGTGTCAGACAATGTTGAATTTGGTCTGAAGATGGCTGGTGTTCCAAAAGACGATCGTTCTCAGATTTCAAAACGGTTTCTTGACATGATGCAACTGACTAAATTTGCAAATGCTTACACTCATCAACTATCAACAGGTATGAAACAACGTGTAGCTATTGCCAGAGCATTGGTGATGGATCCTGATGTTCTTTTAATGGATGAACCTTTTGCAGCGTTGGATGCATTAACTAGAGACCTGTTGCTTGTTGAAATGCAACTAATTTGGGAGAAAACAAAAAAGACAATTATTTTTGTTACACACAATGTTTCAGAAGCAGTAGTCTTGGGAAATAAAATTGCCATTTTCAGTAATAGACCTTCTAGAATCAAAAAGGAACTGATTATTGATTATCGCAGACCAAGATTGGTAGAAGATGAGAACTTGATGAAATATCAAAAACAAATTTTAGCAGAGCTTCGACCTGAAGTAAAAAAATTAGATGGGAATAAAAAATGAGAAAATCTATTGGCCAAAAAATTGTTTTTTATGTAATTCTAGTAGTAGTTTGGCAAATAGTAGCTTTCACAAATATTTGGCCAAACAACATTTTTCCTTCCCCTATAGAGGTTGGAGAAGATTTAGCTTATAGTGCTGCAGATGGAAGTTTGTTTTATGGAATTGCTATAAGCATGAGCCGATTAATTGTAGGTCTTGCCATCGCAATATCTGGAGGAATTGTACTTGGAATTTTTATGGCAAGAGTTGAAGTAGTAAATCAGACCATAGGCTCATTAGTTTTAGGACTACAGTCAATTCCATCCATAGCATGGGTACCTCTTGCAATCTTGTGGTTTGGGTTGAATGATGGTGGAATAATTTTTGTGATAGTAATTGGAGCAATCTTTGCAGTAACCATTAACACCTACACTGGTGTAAAAAATATTGATCCAAACTACATTGCTGCAGCTCGAAATATGGGAGCAAAGGGAAGTCAACTAATCATACACGTTTTGATACCAGCTGCATTTCCCTACATGATTTCCGGATTTAGACAGGGATGGGCTTTTGCCTGGAGAGGACTTATTGGCGCAGAATTACTGTTCTCTTTTCTGGGTTTGGGTTTTTTGTTAAATGTTGGACGGCAACTAACTGACGTTTCTCAAGTAATCGCAATAATGATTGTGATAATGGGAATAGGAATTTTAGTAGATGGATTTGTTTACAAACGTCTAGAAAATAAAGTAATGTCCAAGTGGGGGCTGCGTTAAACTAAAATGAATCCCAAAGAACTCTGAATTCTAGGTCTGGCAGAGTCAAGTTCTTTGGGTATTCAAAAATGACTCTGGTTTTGTTATTAATTATTAGTTAATAGATAGATGTTTGTTCAAATTGATACACATCTTTGTATTTCAGATCAAGACTTTCATTCCCACTAGGTCTTTATTTTTAATGAAATCAAAAATGCTGCAACGATAATAACAATTGCAAAGTACATCACTGAAACGTAGCTATATGCAAAAGCGATCAAGCCTGCAATTATTGGTCCTACTACTGTCGCAATTGAAAGAGTAGAGCTGAATATTCCAGTCGAGGTTGACTTGGGGTTGTGTGCCATCAAGTGAAAGTTACCCCCTATGAACAAAAATGCCCATGTGGCACCCACCAATGCCATAAACGGCATCGCCATCCACCATTCTGTAATAAACGACAATCCCACAAAAACAAAAATGGTTAATCCTACACCAATCTTGAATTTTGTAACATTTGCAATTCTGATCCTAGTTGCCATCAAAGTCATTATCACAAATGCAGTTATAGTGTTGGAAACATACACAATGGAAATCTGATAGAGTTCTGCACCAAACTGTTCCATCAACATTATCGGTAGAATCATCCAGACAGAGCTGGCACCGATATGTCGTAATAACAGCGACAAAAACAGGAACTTGTTTTTGATAATGACTCTTTTTGTGGTTCCTGGTTTTAGCTCCTGCGCCAATGTGATATTTGGCAGCTTTGCAGTGAATCCTAGTCCAACCAAAAACAAACCACTAGCAACCAAAAAGATTAGTTGTGTATCGTTTGCAAGACCTGCTGCCACTATGCCTGCCATCCAACCGAGTGCGTTAAATGATACCACAGAAGCTACTTTGCGTTTGTCTTCGCCAGCTTCATAGGCGTATGCTAACATTGCAGGAATCATTATTCCCGTTGTGATGCCTGCACCAATTCTAGCCAGTAATAATAGCAAAACATCATCTGCAAAATAGTGCAGTCCAAATGTTATTGCACAACCAATAAACCCAATTCTAATGAAAAGAAGCCTCTTTCCTTTTTTGTCAGATACTCGACCAAAGTAGAGCTCGGATAAAATCTGTGCAAAGGAGAATGACGCAACAATAATTCCAATCTCAAAAAGAGATTCTGTTACTCCTTTTGCAATAATTGGCATAAATATAACAAGTAAAGCAATTCCTGCGTGCTGGGAAAACGTAGTTGCTCTAACTAAATTAATAATACCCGGTCGCTGCAATTTGGAACCGCGCGTACTTGTTTTTAGCCCTAATTTGAAATAATCTACTTAAATTTCTGCCTTGCAAGTCCTGCCCCTTGTACAAGAGATTTAATCTTGTTAAAGGCAACCTTTCGTGATCTGGTTCTTAATCCGCAATCTGGATTCACATAAATTTTTGAAGGATCCCCTAATGCCTTGGCAGCAAACAAAATTCTGTCTCGTACAAGTTGTGGTGATTCAATCTCATCAACATGCACATCAGTGACTCCTATCCCAATTTCTCCTTTGTATCCATATTCCTTGAAAAGTTTCAAAACCTGAAAACCTTTTCTTGTTTTTTCATTTGTGCCTAAATTCCAAGCATCTCTGTTTGCAAACTCCAATGTATACTGTTGTGCTTTTATTTCTGACATTTGTGGTGCCAATACTTTGTAGTCATTTCCTGAAAAACAGGCATGAACTACGATTTTTGTGTTAATTCCTTTTACTGACTCGTTAATAGATTCTTTAAAAATATCCATTTCGGAAGGATGCGATGTTCCTGCTGGTTCGTCAATCTGGACGATCTTTGCACCTAACTTTACTAAATCCTTAATCAAAGGTCTAAGAACATTTCTTGCCAAAGCTATAATCAATTCTTCTTTTGATTTGTAATGTTCATTGTAAGACCAATCCGCTAGCGTGTAGGCTCCAGTAACTGGCACTTTGATCTCTTTTTTAGAATTTTTTCTTACAAATTTGAATTCATACTCGTGAAAATTTCCTTTAAACTTGACTGGACCAGTAACTCGTGCTTTGTTGTAATACTTGTTATCCCATGATCTTACTCTTCCAGCAAAATCAAAACCATCAATATATCGTACAGGTTCTTCATACATCTCAACTCTTCGAACTTCGCCATCATAAATTATGTCAAGTCCTGTCTCTTCAAGGGTTCGAATGTTTAAAAGAGCTGCATCGTTTCTTGTTTTGGCTTTTTCCTCATCAGAAATGCCAGGTTTTTTTACTAAACTAAGTAACGATGAAGGTTTTCTAAGACTACCAATTTCTTGTGTGGGAAATAATTTAGACATATTTTATTCCCCTTGCAATTTCTCCAAGTACTAATATTTTTTTTTGCGCAAATTCTTTTGGTATGTACTCCAAGTCAAAATTTGTAGTCACGAAAACATCTTTTGGTTTGGTTTTAGACACAATTTGGTTCATCTCTGAGATGCATTTCTTTTTGTTTTCAACTTTTGTCATGTAAGAGTCTACCATCCCAATCGCAAGTGATTTTTCAGAAAAATTATATTTTTTGATGGAAGCTACTGGTGTACTGGTAGGATCAAATCCTAATCCAGAAACTGGCAAATCTAAGAGCCTCTCAATTTTTTTGGATACATCCCCAAAATAAAAATGGAGAATAGTTTTTGCTTTTACATCGCGGGTAAGTATGTCTAAGCCTTCTTTAACCAAATCTAAATCAACTTTATTGATATTATATGCAATGGAAGGTCCGATAATTTGGATTAGCTTAAACCCTGCTTTAACTAGTGTTAGTGCTTCCTTTCGAAGCATCTTTGCAAGCTCGATTACAAACTCATCTTTACTTTTGTTTTTAGGGCTTAGATGCCTGTCTGCAAATGTGTAGGGTTCTGGAAGGCAAACAGTTCTATTTTTTGGTAAAAGAGAAATGGCCAAGTTTGATTTTACTATATTTCCGCCCCCTTTAACTCCATTTTTAAAAAATAATCTTCTGTAAAAGGTATTCATCTCATAAATTCTATTTAAGGCCGCAAATTTTACTGATTTTAACTGTGCAAATGGTCTGAATATGTCATCCCATTTTAGGAGTGGGTCAGACACGTAACCCAACTTTGCTTTTTTTTGCAGTGAAATGTATTCTTTGGTTTCTTTTAGGAAAAGAGATGAGAGATTTGATGTATGCTTTCTTGTTGCCTCAATAAGTTCTTCGGACCTAGGAAAGATGCCTAGGGTATAAGATGATATCAAATTGCTAACTTACTTAGGGCCATTTGGGCCCCTTTAAAATCATTTGGAGATGTAACTAGAATGTCTCCTGTTAGGCTGTGAACATTCTCTATAAAGTCAATTACATTTTCTTTATAATTTGACCAATCCAACTTTAAAAATTCGGCGGATTTTAAATTCTTGTCAGAGGGAAATAAAACAATTGGAATAATTTTGAAGTTATGTGTTTTCAATCCATTCACAATTCTGGAAACTTGATCCACTGACTCTACAACTTGTGTGATAAAACCGGCAGGTTTAGAATCAATTTTCTTTTGGATTTTATTAAAATTGGGATTAACCGGTAATGAGAGAAATAGATTAATTTTGTTACCTAAACCTAATTTCTTTAGGTGTTTTACAACCTGACTTGGAATCAACCCAGAGTCTTTTGGATTTTCAGTTGTCTCGTCTCCCTTTAGTATTAAAATTCCTTCAAACCCAAATTCTATGGCATCCCTAACAGATTTTTCAATCACAGATAGACTTTTGTCTCTTACACGTAAACTAACAGTTATCCTTAGATTATGATGATTTTTACGAATTATTTCGCCAGTTGTAATTGGTGAGATTCTTTTTATTCCTAAAACTGAATCCGTTATGTGAATTCCATTGCAACTCTTACTTAGCTCAGCGATTCTTTTTTTTAATTTATCAAGTAATTTTTTCAAGTCATTATCTGAAAGCATTTTATCTCCAGGCATCTTTGGAGGATTTATCTCGTACCGTACAGTCATGAAGGATTTTCAAATTAACACGGTTAAAACTGTTGAATGATAAATTCAATAAACAATTGAAACTTTTAATCTATTGTTGAATCTGGTAGAAATAAGGTCTTGTTTGTCAAGTGATTTGTCTCTAAAACTAAAACTTGATGGAACAACAAAGCCTTCCTCAGTTTTGGTAGTGATATATGGTTTGGAACCAAAAATATTAATGACAAAAAAATCTGAAATTTTAAAATTACATGCTGGGGAAATTTCATTTCCTGGCGGAAAATGGGACGAGAAAGATAAGGATCTTTTAGAAACTGCAATAAGAGAAACTAGGGAGGAGATTAATCTTGAAATAAAACCGGAACAAATTATGGGTCAATTAAAACCAGTCACAACTAGAAATTCAGGTTATATGATTACTCCATTTATAGCAGTAATTGACAACCTGTCAATACTTAAACAGAATTTAGAAATTGACACAATTTTGCATATTCCATTAATACCATTTTTAAAAACACTTGCTGATGATAAAGATCCTAATCACCAATCAATTGAAGAAATACACACATTCAATTTCAAAGACTATCTTGTATGGGGAGCATCGGCAAGAATTTTAAAACAAATTTTTGATATACTTAAAAAAATAACATAATTCAAGATTTCTGAGCTTTCAAAATTTGAGTTTGAGATTCATTTAAAAAGAGCTTACTCAGCCTGAATTTTTATGGCTGCACGTAAATCATCTGCCAGGAAAATTAGACTGATAAAAAAACAGAAGCAAACCTCACCGGTTCCTGCATGGGTAATTCTTAAAACTAGGCGTTCAGTAAGAACCAACCCAAAACGCAGAGCTTGGAGACAAACTGACGTAGAGGTGGGTTAGTTGTCACAAGAACTTGAGAGAGTTTATACAATTAACTTGGGCAAAGTTTTACTCTCACAATCACAGCATAGAGCTGTTAGAGCAATTAACATGATTAGAGAATTTGCTCGTCATCACATGAAAGTTGATGACGTTAAGATTGACCAAGATTTATCACACCAAATTTGGAAGAGAGGAATTAGGCGTCCACCAAGAAAAATTAGGGTAAAAATGACAAAAACAGACGATGGTTTTGTGCTAGTATCTCTATATGAGAAAGAAATCGAAACTACAGAAAAACCAAAGAAAGAACCAAAGAAAACTACAGAAAAACAAAAGAAAGAACCAAAGGAA
>SMUY01043196.1_pt1 | contig 39518 bp, 34 predicted proteins | sample 2456441 | NCBI WGS metagenome assembly SMUY01 (sample SAMN11095931, study PRJNA526329) | marine sediment metagenome | biome: Marine sediment; feature: Surficial sediment; material: Deep marine sediment; isolation source: Hadal surficial sediment | place: Pacific Ocean | collected 2014-11 | depth...
GAAAAGACTTCAGACTGACTATGTTGATCTTTATCATGCTCATGCAGCTCCACAGTCAGAATCAGACTTTGTTAACCTTGAAAAAGCATTTGGAAAAATAAAATCAGAGGGAAAGGCATCATACTGTGGAGTTTCTATAGGTTTGGAATATCAGAAAGGTATAGAACTAATCAATAGAGGAATAGTCGATTCAATTCAGCTTTATTTTTCATTATTAGACTTTGAACCAATTATTGAATTATTGTCATTAGCAAAGAAAAATGGGGTGGGTATAATTGTAGCCGAACCTCTATCTCAAGGATTCCTCACAGGTAAATACAATAAAAACACATCATTTCCAAAAACTGATGTAAGGAGTAGGTATAGTGTAGAAGAAATAAAAACAAAGTTGGAACGAAGTCAACAGTTTCAATTTTTCTCTAACAAATCAAGAACTATGAATCAAGTTGCATTGGCATATGTTCTTAGTAGGGATGAAGTATCAATTTGCATACCTGGAGCAAAGTCTGTAGAACAGCTCGAATCAAATGTAAAATCCTCAGAAATTTCTATCAACTCCAAAGAACTTGAGAAAATTGAAAAAATTCAAAGGTCTTGGTGAACAAAATAAGCAGTAATTTCAAACAATCCATTAACATTTCATTAAAACTGTCGATTAACAGTTCATATCAAATGAAAATTAAATGAACAAAAACGAAATCTGAATCTAAGTAAATGGTCAAATTTGACATTTATTTTTTAAAGTGTTTTATAATTTAAAAATTCTAGTACTTGTGCTGATGATTATATCAACGGGTTCTCTCTGATTTTCCTCAAAACATGACGAATACTGCCTGCCGAATTATGAAGCAAGACTAATCATATATTGCAGGTATCAAGCTCTTTGTTGTGAGTAGTTCCTTTGAAAGACCCAATTGGGATGAATATTTCATGTTACAGGCAGAACTAGCAAAACTTCGCTCAAACTGTATGACAAAACAAGTTGGGGCAGTAATTGTTAGAAATCATAGACAGATCGCAACTGGCTATAATGGTACCCCACCAGGCATAAAAAACTGCTATGAGGGCGGATGCAAAAGGTGCCAGTTGAGGATGGAAGGAAAAATTGAATCAGGCGAGGCCTTGGACCGTTGCCTTTGCAATCATGCGGAAGCTAATGCAATAATGCACTGTGCCATTTTAGGAATTGAGACAGGGGTCGAAGGAGCCATATTATACACTACTTTTGTTCCGTGTTTAGAATGTACAAAAATGACAATCACGATTGGCATAAAAAAAATCATCTGTCTTAATTCTTATCCGGAAACCAACTTTGATTTAATTAAAGAAGCTGGCATTGAGGTAATCCAACTAGATAAAACAAAGATACAGCGGTGGGCAAAAACATTAGTTAAAAACTACGAACAAACCCCAAAGTGATCATATGCAAGTACAAACTGCAAAAAATGAACAAATAAAATCAATGCCACCATCGTTACTTGTTTCTGCAACATATAACAATCAAAAAAAAGCAGCTGTGCTAAAATTCTATGAACCAAAATCACAAGAAATCAAATTATGGACGGATAATACAAATCACAAACCTTATTGTTATTCAAAACTAAATCCAGAAGAACTAGAATTTCTTAAAGAAAGAACAGATATAATAGAAATTGTATCAGTAAAGCGACAAGATCTGCTAAATGATCAAGAGATTAACGTTTCCAAAATTATTGTTGAAGATCCATTGGCTATTGGGGGCACATCAACTGAAAAAAGTATTAGAAACATAATTGATACATGGGAATCTGACATAAAATATTATGAAAATTATCTTTATGATAAATCGTTAATTGTTGGAAAATATTATAAAATTGAAGATGGGAAAGTCATACCACACGATTTAGAAATTTCTGATGAGGTTCGTCTTGCATTAAAAAGTCTTCTCTGGGATAAAATTTCAAATGAAAAGATGGTTGATTCAAAACAATTTCAAGAATATGTTACAGAATGGGCTAACCTTCTCAATCAACCAATTCCAAAATTCAAACGACTGAGTTTTGACATCGAAGTTGAATCAATGGTTGGAAGAATTCCAGATCCTAAAATTGCAGAAAAAAAAGTAACTGCGATTGGATTTAATGCTTCTGATGGCCTCAAACAGGTTTTTGTGCTTAAAAGGATTGGAGTGGAAGAAGGAACAAACGAACTTGGTTCTGAGGTCAAGGTCGTATTTTATGATGAGGATAAAGAAAAAGAAATGATTTTTGATGCCTTCAAATTAATTTCTAGCTATCCATTTGTGATCACATATAATGGTGATGAGTTTGATATGCCTTATCTTTACAATCGTGCAGAACGATTCGGCATCAAAAAACAGGATAATCCATTATACATGATGAGAGACTCTGCGACTCTAAAAGAGGGGGTGCATCTTGACCTTTACAGAACTTTATCCAATCGTAGTTTTCAAATCTATGCGTTTAGTCATAAATACACTAATTTTTCATTAAACAGTGTATCAAAGGCACTTCTTAATGAAGAAAAAATAGATTATGGCATAGAACTTGACCAGCTAAACCTCTACCAGACAGCAAATTATTGTTTTAATGATGCAAATCTTGCATACAAACTTACAAGCTTTAACAATGATGTTTTGATGAATCTGCTTGTAGTAATTGCGAGAATTGCAAGAATGCCAATTGATGATATTGCTAGAATTGGTGTTTCACAATGGATTAGAAGCCTACTTTATTATGAACACAGACAACGTGGTGCATTAATTCCAAAAAGAGATGAGCTTGAAAAAAAATCGGCAGGAGTTGTAACAGATGCGGTAATCAAAGATAAAAAATATCGTGGTGGATTAGTGGTGGATCCTGTTGAGGGAATTCACTTTAACGTAACAGTCATGGACTTTGCAAGTCTGTATCCAAGTATTATCAAAGTTCGAAATATTTCATATGAAACTGTAAGATGCCCACATGATGAATGTAAGAAAAACACAATCCCGCAAACAAATCATTGGGTTTGTTCTAAGAGAAATGGCATGACATCATTGTTGATTGGTTCACTTCGAGACCTGAGAGTAAATTACTACAAAAGTCTCTCAAAAAGCGAAACATTAACAGAGGAACAAAGGCAGCAATATACAGTTGTAAGTCAAGCATTGAAGGTAATTCTCAATGCAAGTTATGGCGTTATGGGTGCCGAAATATTTCCACTTTATTTTCTACCAGCGGCTGATGCCACAACGGCTATTGGCAGACACATGATTTCAGAGACTATCAAAAAATGCGAACGAGCGGGAATTGAAGTTATTTATGGAGACACTGACTCGCTATTTATCAAAAATTCATCTCCTGAGCAAATTCAAAAGGTGATTGATGAGACAAAGAAAGATTTCAGTGTTGATTTAGAGGTAGATAAAGAATATCGATATGTAGTTCTAAGTACCAGGAAGAAAAACTATCTAGGGGTCACAAAATCTGGTAAAGTGGTTGTCAAAGGTCTAACAGGAAAGAAATCACACACTCCACCATTTATCAGAACTTTGTTTTATGAATTATTAGATATTCTATCAAAAGTACAAAATGCAGAAGAATTTGAACGAGCTAAAAAACAAATCAGCGAAAAAATTGTAGAATGGGTAAAAAAAGTAGAATCAAAAGAAATTCCACTTTCAGATTTAGCGTTTAATGTAATGATTAGCAAAGCACCTTCTGAATATGTCAAAACTGTTCCACAACACATTCGGGCAGCTAAACTTTTAGAATCAATTAGAGAAATCAAAAAAGGTGACATTATATCGTATGTCAAGATTTTAAATAAACCGGGTGTAAAACCCGTTGAAATGGCTAGAAAAGAAGAGATTGATTCTAAAAAATACATGGAGTTCATGGAAGCTACTCTAGATCAATTAACATCATCCATGGGAATTGATTTTGATACAATTCTTGGAAAACCAAAACAAACGGGTTTGGATCAATTTTTCTGGAATTAAGTGAAAATTTTGGCTTTGGATGAAATTTCAATTTCTATATTGGCAATTACTGCAGGTGTTTTGATTCTTTCAGGATGGATTCCCCAGATTGTTAAAGGATACAGAACAAAGAAGCTTGATGATATTTCAAAATACTTGGTAATATTGGTGGCAATTGGTGCATTTTTGTGGATCTGGTATGGATTTGAAAAAGACGATGTTTTCATTATAGGAGTGAATGTTGGAGCAATTGGTCTAACAATGACTGTTTTAGCCATGAAATTTAGGTACAGTAAAGCAAGTAATCTTAACGAGTAGACAAATTTCTAATTTTATCGATCAAATAATAAATAACAGATTTAGATTTTTCATTGAAGGAAAACATCTTGTTTATCATAAATTGTAAAAATTACGAAGAAATCGCAGGTTCAAAAATTACCAAATTTGTCAAGATTGCCGAAAAAATTGCAAAAAAACACAAACTGAAAATTGCTGTCGCGCCACCACAGCATCTTTTAGGCCAGATCTCCAATAGCAAAATCCTAATTTTGGCGCAGCATCTAGATAATGCAAAGATTGGAAGTACTACTGGTTTTATGATTCCAGAACTTGTAAAAAAATCCAAGGTTGATGGTTCTTTAATTAATCACAGCGAACACAGAATTTCAAGCAAAGAAATTTCTGCGTTAGTTTCAAAATTAAAAGAATTAAAAATGATTTCGGTGGTATGTGTCAAAAATGTTGCAGAAGCAAAAAAATATGCAAAATTAAATCCGGATTATATTGCTATTGAACCTCCTGAGCTTATAGGCTCTGGACGTGCCGTGTCAAAGGAAAGACCTGATCTAATTACTAACGCAGTAAAAGCAGTAAAAAACCCTAGGAGAAAAACAAAATTACTTTGTGGTGCTGGAATTGTTTCTGGGACAGATGTTGAGAAGGCAATTCAATTTGGGTCAAAAGGAATTCTGGTTGCCAGTGGAATTATCAAGGCAAAAAATTGGGATAGGATCATTGACGAGTTTGCAAAGGCAATGCTTTAAAACAACCTATTTTTTATTTGAATACCTAGGAAATCGAAATGAAACAGATTTATTTTTTTGATGAAGGAGATGGGAAGAATAGAAAACTTCTAGGAGGGAAGGGTGCGGGGCTTTGCGAAATGACGAGGTTAAAACTTCCAGTTCCTCCAGGATTCGTTATTACAACAGAGGTTTGTAAGCAATATTATCAGAATCACAAAAAATTACCAAAAAGCTTTTTAGCACAAGTAAAAAAGAACATTGCAAAAATTGAAAAAAGAACTAACAAAAAATGGAATTATAAAGAAAACCCATTACTAGTTTCTGTTAGATCAGGATCAGCAATATCTATGCCAGGCATGATGGATACGATTTTGAATCTTGGCATAAATGATCATACTGTAGAGGGGTTAACCAAAAAAAGCAACAATCCTCGTTTTGCATTTGATTCCTATAGAAGATTCATTCAACTATTTGGCAAGGTCGTCTTTAGAATTGATGATAAAAAATTTAATGATGTTTTAGAAAATGCAAAGAAAAACCAAGCAGTACAGGCCGATAGTGCATTAAATGAAAAATCTCTTCGTTATGTTGTCTCTGAATACAAAAAGATTTGTGAAAATCATACAGGAAAACCATTTCCAGATGATCCATTTGAACAATTAGAGCTTGCAATAAAAGCAGTTTTTGAAAGTTGGATGGGAGAGCGAGCAGTTATCTATCGTGAAAAAAATAATATTACTAAAGACATTGCAGATGGTACAGCAATAAGCGTCGTTTCAATGGCATTTGGCAACATGGGAAGTGATAGTGCTACAGGAGTTGTATTTACAAGAAATCCTAGTGATGGTTCAAACCATATTTTTGGAGAATACTTAGTCAATGCACAAGGAGAAGACATTGTTACAGGAGTAAGAACTCCTAAACCGGTAGATGGTATGAAGGATGAGCTTCCACAATCATACAAACAACTTGTGGATACTTGTAACAAGCTTGAAAAACACTACAAAGAACCTCAAGATATCGAATTCACAATAGAACAAGGAAAGTTCTATCTACTGCAAACTCGAAACGCCAAAATGAATGCTGCTGGAATGATTAAGACCTCAGTCGATATGGTTAAAGAGAAATTAATCAAAAAAGAGCAGGCCCTTAATCGATTAGAGGCAGAACAGCTTGAACAGCTTCTTCACAAAACTATTGATCAAAACAAAATTAAAGGATACATTCAAGTTACCAGAGGAATTGCAGCTTCGCCGGGTGCTGCAAGTGGGGTAGCAGTATTTGATGTTAAAAAAGCAACAGCTATGGGAGAAAATGGAGAGAAAGTTGTTTTAGTAAGAGAGGAAACAAAACCAGAAGATGTTCCCGCATTTTTTGCATCTGTTGGAATTCTTACTAGCAGAGGTGGGAAAACATCTCATGCTGCAGTAGTTGCAAGAGGAATGGGAAAGCCGTGTATTGTGGGATGCTCTGATTTAAAGATCGATTATGAAAACAGGAATTGTTTTGCAAACGGTAAAACCATCAATGAGGGGGACTTGATTACAATTGATGGAAGCAGTGGAACAGTATTTCTAGGCGAGCTTCCAACTATTGAGCCTAAAATTACTGATGATTTTAAGACCATATTAAGTTGGGCACAACAAACTAAAAAAATCGGAGTCAGGGCCAATGCTGATACGCCGGATGCTGCAATCCTAGCAAGAAAATATGGAGCTCAGGGGATTGGTCTCTGCAGGACGGAACGAATGTTCAATGCAAGGGATAGAATTGGATTATTCATTAAAATGATTATGTCAAAAACTATTGAAGAGAGAAAATTAGTTTTAGAAAAATTAGGACGGTTACAAAAAAGTGACTTTATTCAAATTTTAAAAGCTATGGAAGGATATACTGTAACAATCAGATTACTTGATCCGCCATTACATGAATTTCTGCCAAATCCTGAGGAGCTCACAAATAAAATTCATAGATTAGAACAGCAAAATTTAACGGCTGATTTAGAAGAAAGTAAAACACTGTTGAGTAGAGCAAAAGATCTTGCTGAAATTAACCCAATGATGGGTCATAGAGGTGTGAGATTGGGTATAACTTTTCCTGAAATTTATACAATGCAAATCAGAGCTGTCTTTGAAGCAGCAGCAGAGCTTGCAAAGCAAAAAGTTGATGCTCGTCCTCAAATCATGATTCCACAAGTAAGCAGTATTGCAGAATTAAATTACATTAAAAGAATTTTTGATGAAATTAAATCAGAAATGGAGCAAAAATACGAACAAAAACTAAAGATTAGTTTTGGAACGATGATTGAGGTAGTCAGAGCTTGTCTTACCTCAGATGAACTAGCAAAAACTGCAGAATTCTTTAGTTTTGGTACCAATGATTTGACTCAAGCAACGTTTAGTTTTAGTAGAGAAGATGCGGAAGGAAAATTCCTTCCAGAATATTTAGAAAAAGAACTTCTTGAAAAAAACCCCTTCCAATCAATTGATGTTAATGGCGTTGGCAACCTTATGAAAATTGGAATCGCGAATGGTCGAAAAATCAAACCAAAGTTAGAGATAGGGGTTTGTGGAGAACATGGAGGAGACCCAAGCTCGATCAGATTCTGCCATAAATCTGGCGTAAATTATGTGAGTGCCTCCCCTCACAGAATTCCAATCGCCATTATTGCTGCAGCCCAGGCAGTACATGATGAGGCTCAAAAAACTACTAAAATACCTAAGAAAAAGGCAAAAAAGAAATCAAAGAAACGATAACCAACTATTCTAATTGTTTCCAAGAATAGATTCTATAAAACAATTGAGAATTAAGTTAGGCATAACTCAGAAGAAACTTGCCAGTTTGACTGGGGTCAGCACCTCTATGATAAACCAAATTGAATCTGGCAGAAGCCAGCCAAGCTACGAAACTGCTAAAAAAATTTTTGATAGTTTAACAAATCTGGAGGGAATAACCGCATCACACAAAGCTGGAGATTTTTGCAGTAAAGATGTTGTGAGGCTTAAACCCTCAAACACTTTGAATGACGCAATAAAGAAAATGAGAAAACTTTCAATCAGTCAAATTCCAGTTTTTAACAGAAATAAACCTGTCGGAATCGTGACAGAGGATAGCATAGTCAAATATCTTTCTGATGTGGGAGAAGCTGAATTGAAAAATGTAAAATTAGAAGATGTGATGGAATCTGTTCCACCAATTGTTGACTATAATACCCCGGCTAACATTTTGGTTCCATTAATACGATTTTCAAAGTGTATTTTAGTTTCGAAAAAATCAAAAATTTATGGAATCATTACAGCAACTGATACTCTAAAGATGATGGAATAGCAAAATTATTTGGGATGAGAGCAAAGCTCTGCTAAAACACCATGTAATGATTTTGGGTGAATAAATGTTACTTTAGTCCCAGCTGAACCGGGTCTAATCTTTCCAAGAAATTGTATTCCACATCCCTCCATTCTTGTAACTTCCTTTTCTATGTTGTTGGTTTCTAATGCTATGTGATGAAGACCTTCTCCTCTTTTTTCAAGAAATTTTTTGATTGGACTGTTTTCATTTGTGGGTTCCATTAATTCAATTCGTACATTTTCCAAATGCAAGATTCCAACATTAACGCCTTCTGTTTCAACGGTTTCAAATTCAACATTTGTAATACCTAAGGCTTCCTGATATTGTTTTACAGCAGATTTAACATCATTTACTGCAATGGCAATATGATCAATCTTCATTTAGAATACCTCTTTAGGTCTGTACTCACCAAAGACTTCCCTGAAGGTGTTACTAATTTCTCCTGTGGTGGCATATGCCTTGACAGAATCAAGAATGAATGGCATCACATTCCTGTCTGATTCAGCAGCATTTTTCATGGCTGAAAGAGCACTTTCAACTTTTTTATTGTCTCGTGATTGTTTTAATTTCTTCATAGCTTTGTTTTGCTGAATTTCGATTTTATCATCTATGCTCAAAAGATCTTGTTGTGATTCCGCCTTTTCTTGGAATTTGTTTACACCAACTATAATCCTCTGGTCATTATCAATTTCTTTTTTAAGTCGATAGGCATTTTGTCTAATTTCTGATTGGAAGAATCCTTTTTCAATTGATTTAATCGAGCCGCCCATTTTTTCAATTTTCTTTAGATATTCCCAGACACCATCCTCAATTTCGTCACACAAATATTCTAGATAATAAGAACCGGCCATTGGATCGACGGTTTTTGTTATTCCACTTTCGTGGGCTACAATTTGTTGAGTCCTAAGTGCTATTTTTGCAGCTTCCTGACTTGGGAGTGCCAATGCTTCATCCTTTGAGTTTGTGTGTAAGGATTGTGTACCGCCTAAAACTGCAGCCATAGATTGTATAGCAACTCGAACTATGTTATTATCAGGTTGTTGTGCGGTTAGTGATTCTCCGCTTGTTTGGGTATGGAATTTTAATTGTAATGATCTTTGATTTTTTGCATGGAATTTTTCCTTAAGAATTTTAGCATAGACTCTTCTTACAATCCTAAACTTTGCTACTTCTTCAAAAAATTCCATGGTACAACAGAAGAAAAATGATAATCTTGGAGCAAAATCATCTATTTTTAGACCTCTATCTAAACAAGTTTGAATATATTCAATTGCGTTTGCAATTGTAAATGCAGCTTCTTGTGTAGCTGTTGCGCCTGCTTCTCTCATATGATATCCTGAAATTGAAATTGGGTACCAATGTGGTACTTTTTCTGCACAATAAGCAATCATATCACCAACTAATCGCATCGAGGGATGTGGGGGATAGATGTAGGTATTTCTTGCAATGTATTCTTTGAGTATATCATTTTGTGTTGTTCCCCTCAATTGTTTACTTGAAACCCCACGAGATTGACCAACTGCGATGTAATATGCTAGCAAAGTAGAAGCAGTGGAATTAATTGTCATTGAAGTGCTAACCTTGCCAAGTGGAATCCCATCAAAGGCAGTTTGCATGTCCTTGAGCGAGGCTATTGAAACACCGACTTTTCCAACCTCGCCTTCAGATTGTGGAGAATCTGGATCATAACCAATTTGGGTGGGCAAATCGAAAGCCATGCTAAGGCCAGTCTGACCTCTTTCAAGCATAAACTTGAAACGTTTGTTTGTTAATCTTGCATCTCCAAAACCAGAATACTGACGCATCGTCCAAAATTTTTCACGATACATTCCAGTATGGATTCCTCTAGTGTAAGGAAAATTTCCTGGTTCTTCTTTGTTTGATTTTTTGGTTTTTTTATAAACTCTCTTTACTGAAATGTTAGAATCAGTTACAAACTTTTTTTCTTCTATTTTGATTGTTTTTTGTTTTGATGTCATAGTTTATTACTTTACCAATGATTTTGAAATTTTTTCGGCTGCTTCCATTGGGTCAATTTCCTTAGAATGAACTTTTTTTAGATATCTTGAAAAAGTCTTGTCAGAGTCTGACATAAAATCAATTTTTTCTTTTATGTAATTTAAAATAATATCCTTTAATTCTGATTCAAGACGGTTCTTCTCTTGTTCTTTTTTTATTTTTTTCTTTGATTTCATCAATTCTTTTAATTTTTTTGCAAATTCGTTTATCCCCTTATTATTCTTTGTAGATGTTAACAAAATTATTGGCTTGTTTTCTGTAGTGCCAATATAATCTCGAACTGCATCAAAAAGTCTAGATGCGCCTTCCAAATCACTTTTGTTTACCAAGTAAATATCACCGATTTCAGTAAGACCAGCCTTTATTGTTTGAATACTATCTCCAGTGTGAGGATTAAAAACAACAACGGTGATATCAGAAATTTTTGAAATCTCAATTTCAGTTTGCCCAGCACCTACACTTTCTATAATTATTGGATTAAAACCTGCATATTCTAAAATTCTAACACTGTTTCTTACTGATCTTGATATTGCTCCTGTTGCTCCTCTTGATGCAATACTTCTAATGTAGGTTCCCGAATCAGTAGATTCGATCATTCTGACTCGGTCTCCAAGAAGCGCTCCCCCAGTTAGGTGACTTGTTGGGTCTATAGCAAGGACAGCAGGGTTTGTTCCAAGTTTCTTTAAAACTCCAACTGTTTTATTGATCAAAGAACTCTTGCCTACGCCTGCAGATCCTGTTATGCCTATTACCATGGCACTACCAGAACTTTTGAAAATTTTTTTGAGGATAATTCGAGCCTGTTTTTGATCATTTTCAATAATAGATATGGCTTTGGCTATAGCCCTCCGTTTTCCTTTTTTTAAATCTAAAATAAGACTCAAGTATGAAATACTTCTTTTCACTAAAATAAATTCTTGTTCTTCTCAAGGGATGCTGTAAATGACAGAGGGAGCAGATTCATTTACTGAATGAATTTCAGTTTTTATTCCAATTTTTCCAAAATCCTCATGAGTTACGACAAAAGTTACAGGATGAACCTCCCATCCATACTTTGGTTCTGAGTAAAATGACACTCTTTCAATAAAACTTGATTTGGAAAATGTTTTTTGAAAAGATTTTGGCATACCAAGAATTTCAAGAATTACATTGGTTGTTTTGTTAGTTCTATCCTCAAATAAAATCTCAACAACTCCTTCGCTTTCATAATAAACTGCGTCTACAACAAATGTTTTCGATAAAGTTTCTTTATCTAATGTTGTGATATTGATTAGCAATAACATTATAATTATAGCAATAAAAATAATCGAAACAGCAAGAATAATTTTTTGTTTCATTATTTAGTTTTCCCAATAATTTGTATTAATTTTTAAATTCTTGTCGAAGTGTTTTTAAGAATTTTGAATTAATTTTAATCCTTTCCAGAGTTTGTTCTTGAGTTCTCTCGGTTCCAGGTGTTGGATTTTTCTTGAAAAATTGTCGAATTTCTTTTTCCATTGTGCTATCAGCCACTTGAGCAATACTTGCAACAATTCTGTTAAACAAAGGATTGCCATACCCAACTTTATTGTTGAGTGTTTTCCAATGCTTTTTCAACCATGGCCACAAAATTCTTTTTCCATAGGGATTTGAAGCGACTTTCATTATTGGTAATTGCATATTTTGTGAACGGATGAAAGGCGTAAGTGAAAAATTAAGTGATTTCAAAAGCAAAGACTCGTCTTGAAAACTAGATAATGCTCCAAGAAATCTCAATTTCTCCTCTTGTGTTTTAGCTACTTTGAATAAAGAAGTTAATTTTTTATGAGTTTTTGAATCGCCGTTCCATGCTATTATTGAAAAAACCGGATCTTGTAAATCGGGGTTTAAAGAATCAGGTTTTTTCAAAAATTTCTTAAATCTTCGTTCCGCTTCCTCAGTAATTTCTTCGCTATCAAGTTTGCCTAAGGAAGAAATGGTAAATGCTCGTAAAAGTGCATCAGTTGGTTTTTCATCTTTTTTTGCATCCCAACCCAAGCGATGAAGAATGTGCTCAAAAAAGTTTTTTGCATAATCTGCAATTTCTTCAGAAAATTCTTCATCAAAGGTTCGAAGAAATAAAGAGTAAAGATTACTAGCAACGTTTAGACTGACCAGATAGTTATCTTCATCTAAATAGGCATCAGAAAAATCAAGATAATTCTGAATCGATTCATCGCCTGAAATGCAAAATGAGTATAGATCATTTTGAATTGCCCATCTATCTAAATGTGAAATTAATTTTTCATCAATCAACCGCCGAAGATCAAGCAATGTACTTTCATCATATTTTACTCGATAAAATCCATTTCTGTTAGAGTTTACAACATAACTTTGATCATTTTTTTTCAGCATAATTTTATCGGTTTTTGTTTTCATCAATTTTTTAACACTATGATTTTTTGATTCAATTAAAAGAGGAATATGCCAAAGTCCTTTTTGTGTAGATTTTGTAGGCGCTAATAGGTATCTTTTTTGTTTTAAGAATAATTTTGAATTTTGTTTTTCAACTTGAACTATTGGGAAACCAACTTGTTTTAGCCATGTGTTAACCATAGCATTTACTGGTAACTTTGAAACACGGCCAATAGAATTCCACAAATCTTGCCCGGTAGCATTTTTGTATTTGTGTTTAGTAAGGTATTGTTTTAATCCATTCCGAAAATTTTTCTCACTGACATAATTTTCTAACATTCGCAAAACACAGCCACCCTTATCATAAGAAATTGCATCAAAGATTTCTCTAATTTCTGATGGAGAGTTTACCTTAACATCAATAGGGTGTGATGATTTGAGAGAATCGAGTGCCATTGCACCATTCATTGAATCTTCAATGAATTGGTCCCACATATCCCAATCTGGATAGAATTTATCGACAAATTTTGTGGCCATAAAAGTTGCAAAACTTTCATTCAGCCACAAATCATTCCACCATTTCATTGTAGTTAGGTTTCCAAACCACATATGAGCAATCTCATGTGAAATAACCTCAGCGATGTATTGTTTAGTCCTAGTTGACGATGTGTTTGGGTCATAAAGCAGGATTGTTTCTCTAAAAGTAATTGCACCCCAATTTTCCATTGCCCCAGCTGCGAAATCAGGCACTGCAATTAAATCAAGTTTTGGTAATGGATATTTTATTCCAAAATAATTTTCATAAGCACGAAGTAGTTTTTTGCCTAACTGTAGTGCATATTTTCCTTTTGACTTGTTCCCTTTTGTGGTAACTACACTAACACGGATTTTCCCAATTTTGCTTTTAAGAAATTCAAATTCACCAACTCCAAGATAAATCAAGTAAGTAGACATTACTGGAGTCTTTGCAAACTTGAATAGAGTCTTGTTTCCGAATTTTTTTGTAGAAATTACTGGCATGTTGGATATAGCCAAAAAAATTTTGTCAGCTAAAATTGAAATTGAGAAGGTAGCTTTTGCTTCGGGTTCATCCCAACAAGGAAATGCTCGTCTGGCATCTGCTGCTTCAAACTGAGTAGTGGCTAGATATTTTGTTTTACCTTTGTAATTATACTGACTTCGGTAAAATCCTAATAATTTGTCATTTAAAATTCCTGAAAAAGTAATCTGAATTTTCGCTTTGCCCTTAATTCTATCAGGAAGATTGATTTGTAATTTTTCTTTTTTTTCATCAAGTTTAGTTTTTGTTTTAAAATGATTATTTTTTGATGTAACATAGCATTCAGTAATTTTTAATTCTGCTGCATCAAGGATTATGGTTTTTGTGGGTTTTGAACATTGTACATAGATTGTTTCTGTTCCATCGAATGTGAATGTTTTAAGATTTGGCTCAAAATTTAGTTCATAATGAAGAGGGATAACGGTTTTCACAGTTCATGTTCTCAAGTTAGGCTTTATGTAGATTTACAAAAATCATAAAAGCAGAAAAATCAAATAAAGCCTTTAAAGGAAATATTGGATCTGATCGGCATGAAGCAAAAAATGGCATCCCGAAGAATCAGGATTTTAGTTGCAAAGCTGGGTTTGGATGGCCATGACAGAGGAGCTCTAGTTTTATGCAGAGCCTTTAGGGATGCTGGAATGGAGGTCATCTATTCTGGATTATTTGCCACTCCTGACCGAGTTGCGCAAATTGCAGAGGATGAAGATGTTGATGCAATTGCCTTAAGTTTGCTAAATGGAGCGCATAATACACTTTTTCCCAGAGTTGTAAAGGCTCTCAAAAAGAAAGGAATAAACGATGTTCTAGTAATGGGTGGAGGTGTAATTCCCGAAGAGGATAAAATCGGATTAGTAAAAGCTGGCATTAATGTAGTATTTGGTCCTGGGACACCACTACCTACAGTTATTGAACATGTAATCAAAGGTGTATCAAAACTAAGAAAAATTTAGAAAAAATTATTCTGTGGAACCGGGCCATATCATTTGACGCATTTTCTTTCCGACTTGTTCTACTTGATGTGCATCTAATTCATTCATGAAACGATCAAAAGCATTTTTCCCATTTTTTTTATATTCACTTGTCCATTCTTCATTAAAGGTTCCATCTTTAACTTGGTCTAGAATCTTTTTCATACGTTCTTTAGTTTCTTTGTTCATAACTACTGGGCCCTTAGTAAGACCACCATATCTTGCGGTTTCACTAACACGTCTATACATTCCACCAATTCCATATCTTTGTATCAAATCTACTATTAGCTTCAATTCATGCAATACTTCAAAATAGGCAATTTCTGGTTGATAACCTGCTTCAACAAGGATTTCAAATGCATTCACAACCATTGATGCAGAACCGCCACATAGGTCTGCTTGTTCACCAAACCAATCAGTTTCTACCTCTTCTTGAAAAGTTGTTTTAATTACTCCTGCCTTGGTGCTTCCAATTGCTTTTGCAATTCCCAGTGTTCTATCCCATGCTCTTTTTGTGAAATCTTGGTATACTGCTACAATTGAGGGTGTGCCAAATCCCTGTTGATATGTTTCTCTAACTTTGGAACCAGGAGCTTTTGGTGCGATCATGATAATATCAACATTGTTAGGAGCTTCAATCCACTTCCAGTGAATTGAGGCTGCATGAGAGAATGAAAGAGCGTTTCCCTCAGAAAGATTAGGTTCAATTTCTTCTTTGTAGACTGTAGATTGAACCATATCAGGAATAAGTACGTGAATAATATCTGCTGCCTTGCAAGCGTCTGCTATTGACATTACTTTGAAGCCATCAGCTTGCGCTTTTGGCCAGCTAGTCCCTCCTTCATTGAGACCCACGATTACATTTAGGCCAGAATCCTTCATGTTATTTGATTGGGCGTTTCCCTGAATTCCATAACCAAGGACCGCTATTATCTCATTCTTGATTGAGTCCAAATTAACATCTTCATCTTTCCATATCTGTGCCATGGATGTGCCTCAAATTATTACAAATAAAAACCAACAGGAGAGTATCTTACCAATAAACTGACAATTAGATGGTCATAATATGATTACAAGACATGCATCTCACCCTGTCATCATTGTTTTTGATTCGTTCAAATTTTTTTGAACCACATTTTGTACAAATTGGACAAGCTCGTAGACTTTTCATCTTAGTACTCTGTGGGTTTTGTATCACTTTTTGAAATTGTTTTTAATCTGTTAATTCCGTTGATTTTTTCAATAACATTTGCAACTATGGTGGGAACAAAACTTTGCCAGTTCTGGTCTTCGATCATCAAATTTCTAATGTGTGTTGAGTTGTATCGTTCTCTCTCTAAAAATTTTGGTGTGATTACTTGTATTCCTGTATCTGCCAACAACATAGATACATATTCATTTCCACTGAAAACTTTATCAAATGGTGGAAGAGTTGATTTTAGATATGATATCCATGTTACAATATTAAATTGATTTTCAATGGGAATTATGAAACATCTGGATAAATTAACTCCGTCTTCTTTCAAAGCTTGGTAAATCATTTCTATCCTTTCACTTGCAGTAAATGGATCTTTTTCAAGATAATTGAATTGGGAACTAGTAATAGCAATAACGACCTCATCACATTCAGATAGAATTTGTTTTACCAAATCCAAATGACCCAAATGAAAAGGTTGAAACCTTCCCATCATCAAACCCCGCATGAATTCAATTAAAAGTTGATTTAATTAAATCTACTTAGTTTTATTTTGCTGAATAAAATTAACATGTAATCCATAAGATCCTTATTCTTTTCCATTTTGAATAGATACAATCTAGGAACTTTTAATCACATTACCAATCTACTGGTGTGGATAAACCATGCCACAAAATGGATAGTGTATAGATTTGGATATTCTAGCATAGTCACTCCACAAAAGGCCACATTGTTGACAAGCTCGGACAGACTTTTTTGAAATTCCCGTAGAGTCAGGTACTAAGACTTGCTAATTTACATTTTCTGACTTTGGTTAACAATTCGTCTCAAATGTAAATGAGATGATGTTTGGTTGTGTCAGGGAAAGTTTTTCAGAGCAGCTGCATAGCTTGCAAATCTGTGGTTTTTAGGCTTTAATTTTCTTTGAGAATATTTTGAAATTGTTTTTCCGCTTGAACCAAACAAACCAAGAGGATTGATCACCTCACCCTTTTCATGAGCATTTTTTAATACCGCATCTAGAGGAGCGTAACAATTAACAATATGAGAATGAACTATTTTTTGTAAAACTTTACCATGCTTACCAGCTTTTGGCGAACTGTTGGGAATCGACGCACCAAAAAAATGAACGCTTTCTATAATGTTTTGATTTCTAGATTTTTTAGCTAGATGTTGTATTGTGCTCATAATTACATTTGAGCCAAGTGAATGTCCTAACAATCTGATTTTTATTTGTGGGCTTTGATTCTTTAAATCAATAATAAAATGAGATAGATTTTTGCCATTTTTTTGTGCAATTTTCTCACCTACTCGAAGTGCTCTTAATGCATGTTTTCTGATATGGGCTCCTTTAGTGTTTGAATCATAGCTGTAACCAATTACTGGATGTTTGTAACCGAGTTGTCCTAGTCTCCTTTTTGCAATTAAAAACTTGGTAGCAGCTCCAGCTTTGTTGTTTCGAAGACCGTGTATCATTATGGTGATTTCTTTTTTCCTAAAAAGTTTCTCAAACGATGTTTTTGGATAAAGATAGTAATGATTTGTTTTGAGAGTTTTCCCATTTGTTAAATCATAATATCCTCTTGTAGAAATTCTTGGAATTGGTCTTTTCAATTTAGACTTGAGATCCTAATTTCTGCCTGTATTTTTTGATGTCAGACTCTTCGATTTTTGCAAATAGTGGGGATGGACTTCCAATCTTATGATCTGCTTGAAGAGAGATTTCTGAAATCGAATCCCATGATTGTTCTGAAACATCTCCCTGCAATCCAAGCTGTGACCAAATTTTTTGTGCAGATTTTGGCATTAATGGATAAAATGCAATGGCCAAGCTTCTAACTGCATTAACAGAAATGTAGACTGTGGTATTTGTTCCAGGACCTTTTTTCCACGGTTCTTTGTGTTGAAAATATTGGTTAAAGTGAGCTGAAAACTCTAAGATTTTCTTTAAGGCTCTATCAAGATGGTTTTGTTCCATTAATTTCCCAACATCTTCAGCCAATGTTTTGATTTTTTTTTCTGATTTATTATCAATATCATCAAATTCATCTGGTTTTGGAATTTTTCCATCAAATGTTTTTTGGATAAATCCCAATGTGCGATTCACAAAATTTCCAAAGTTTCCAATTAATTCAGAGTTTATTTTTGTAGCAAACTCATCCCAATCAAAATTAATATCATCTTGTGAGTACAGATTAATTGACGCTAGATAAAATCGAAGATAATCAGCTGGATAGTATTCTAAAAACTCTTTCAAACCAATGTACCAGTTCCTACTTTTTGAAATCTTTTTTGATTCCAGAGTAAGATGACCTCTAGTTGGGATATAGTCAGGTAATTTGTACTCTTCATCCATGGCAATTCGCATTGCTGGTAAAAACAAAAAGTGGTGATACACAATATCCTTTCCAATAAAATGGTAAATATCCGCAGAATTCCAAAATTCTTTTCCATTAATGCCTTTGTCATTAAGAAACTTGATAGCTGTTGAGATGTATGCCAGATGATTGTCAAACCAACCATATAGCATCTTTCCTTTAGCCTCTTCTAATGGAATTGGAACTCCCCAAGAAATGTCACGACTAATATCCCAATCAAGAAGCCCTTTTTTTATCCAGTTCTGAACATATTTTTTTACATCTTTTTGTAGATTTTCATTTTTCTCAAGCCAGTTGTAAAGTTGAACTGAAAAATTTTTGAGTTTGAAAAAATAATGTTTAGATTTTTCCTTAACTGGTGTTTGGCCACAGATTGAGCATTTAGGATTTTTAATTTCTTCTAGGACTCTTCCACATTGTTCGCACAAATCTGAATATTGATCGTCAGCTTTGCAATATGGACATGTACCTTTTACGTATCTGTCAGGTAGAAATTTTTTATCATTATTACAATAGAATTGAATTATTTCGGATTCGTAAATGTGACCTGCTTCTTGAAGTTTCTTGAAAACGTATTGTGCAAATTCGATATTTTCTGTGGAGCTTGTTTTATAAAAGAAATCAAAGTCGATGTCAAACGCAGAAAAATCTTCTAAATCTCGTTTATTCCAGTACGCTACATACTCTTGTGGGCTTTTTCCTTCTTTTTCGGATTGTATGAGTATCGGGGTTCCAAAATCGTCTGATGCGCAAATATAGTAAGCCTCAACACCTTTTTGTTTTAAGAATCTTGTAGTTACATCTGCGGGAAGATATGTAGATGCTACATGACCCAGATGAATTTCTCCGTTTGAATACGGTAGTGCACTAGTAATGATTGCCTTATGTCTCATATCATAAACTGCATGGGATAAAGCTTAAGAAGCTATTCCTACAAAATTACCAACTACTCTTATAATCAATTTGCTCTTTTGTTAGCTTGTCAATTTTTACGTCCATTGCGGCAAGTGCATCAAATGCAACTTGTCTATCAATCGCCTTTGGAACTCCCATGACTTTATTTTCCATCTTTTTGTGATTTTTTAGAATGTGGAGGATAGATAAGAGCTGATTTGAGAATGATTGTGCCATTACTTCAGGGGGATGACCCTCAGCAGCAACTAGATTTGCAACCCTTCCTTTTGAAACAAGATAGATTCTCTTGCCATTTTTCAAAATACATTCATCAAGGTTGGGACGAATCTCTCGTACTGATTTTGAATTATTGAGTAAGAATTTGGTATCAACTTCAACATCAAAGTGACCAACATTTCCAACAACTGCTCCATCCTTCATGGAAAGAAGATGTTCTTTTCGTATAATGTCCCTCATTCCAGTACAAGTAATGAAAATGTCACCAATCTTAGCAGCTTGCACCATTGGGATTACTTCAAATGCATCCATATGAGCTTCAAGTGCTTTAACAGGATCAACTTCGGTAACAATTACCTTGGAACCCATTCCTTTGCATCTTGCGGCTACTCCTTTTCCAACCCAACCATATCCAGCAACAACCACTCTTTTTGATGCAAATAACAGATTCGTTGCACGGAGAAAACCATCGATGGTGCTTTGCCCAGTGCCATAACGATTATCAAAAAGCTGTTTTGTCATTGCGTCATTGACAACAATAACAGGGTAACGAAGTTTTCCTTGTTTTTCAATTGCCTTTATTCTGGTTACTCCTGCGGTTGTTTCTTCTGTTGCGCCAAGAATTTTTAGTTTTTTGAAATTCTTATCAAAATGAGCTTTGACATTCATATCAGCCCCATCATCGGTTAAGATGATGGGTTTGTGTTTTAGAACTTGTTCTATACACCAATCATATTCTTTAGCTGTTTGGTCCACCCATGCATACGTATGGATCCCTTGAGATGCCAAAAATGCGGCTATATCATCTTGAGTAGTCAATGGATTTCCAGAACAAGCAGTTACTTTTGCACCAAGTTCTTTTGCACCCAGTAATAGAACAGAGGTTTCCTTAGTTATGTGAAGGCAAAAACCAAGAGTAATTCCCTTGAAGGGTTGTGATTTCTTTAATCTATTAATGGTATTATCCAAAATTTGCATATGACTTCTTGCCCATTCGTATGAAAGTTTTCCTTGTTTTGCCAGTTTTGGGTTTTTTACTTTGCTCAACATGGCAGAAAAATTTTTGTCACTATAAAATTCTTGAGGATTTACGATAGCAGAATTTAATACCTTGATTCATAACCTTCTTTTGAAATTTATGACTTGGAAAAAAGTTGCAGAAAAAGGAGGAATTCAAAAGGATTCAGGGGCCCAGTTTAATGTAGAAGGTAAAAAGATTGCTATTTTTAATAAAGATGGCTATTATGCATTGGATGCACTCTGTGTTCACCAAGATGGATCGATTGCTTTTGGAAAACTAGAAGGAGATGTTATAGAATGCCCTTTACATTTTTGGCATTATAATATAAAGACAGGTGAATTGTTAGATTATCTCAAGGGTGTCAAACTTCAAACCTACAAAGTCGAAGAAAGAAAAGACGGAATTTATGTTGAAATTTAACACAACTTTTATGACAAAACCAATGTGAAGTATTTTAATGAATCAAGAAATTCTTAATGAAATTCTTAATCAGGATTATACGTCAATTGAAAAAACAATAGAAGAGTTTCTTAAAAATCAAGTTACCAAAAATAATTCAAAAGGTTTGATTTTTGGTCTGAGCGGAGGAGTTGATTCTGCTATCATAGCATATTTGTGTCATAAAGTCTTTCAAACAAAATACATGGCACTGCTAATGCCCGATTCAAAAATTTCTCCAAAAACTGAAACAGAAGATGCACTAATGCTAGTAGATGAGCTAAAACTAGATTACAAATTAATCGATATCTACCCAATTATTAATCAATACTCAAAATATCTTGAACCAAGTGAAAAAGCTCTAGGAAATATGAGAGCCAGAGTTAGAGCGAATTTGTTATATTATTATGCAAATCTGAAAAATTATCTTGTGGTTGGCTCAAGTGATAAAAGTGAATACCTTATTGGTTATTTTACAAAATTTGGAGATGGAAGTGTAGATCTTTTACCAATAGTTTCATTGTACAAGACTCAAGTAAAGAAAATGGGTGAGTATCTTGGTGTACCAGAATCCATTTTATCAAAAAAAAGCAGCCCACATCTTTGGTTAAACCATTTAGCAGAAGAAGAAATTGGTATGAAATATGAAGAGATTGATTCAATCTTATATTGTCTATTTCACAAAAAATTTTCTGTAGAAGAAACTGAAAAAATTACACAAATTGAGAAAGCCTCTATTGACAAAGTCTACAAATTATACAAAAATAGCCAGCACAAAAGAATAACCCCTGCAAGACCATTTGAATAGGTGAAAAAAAATGATGATTTTTGATACTTTAAGTGGAAATGAGAAGCAGTTAGAAATCTCAGCAAAAGTTAGGATGTACATTTGTGGAGTGACAGTTTATGATGAATCACATATTGGCCATGCAAGAACGATTATTGTTTTTGATGTTATTCAAAGATACTTAGAATCTATTGGAACCAAGGTGGAGATTATTGTAAATTTTACAGATGTTGATGATAAAATCATCAATAGGGCAAAAAAAGAAAACGTACGATCATCAGCTATTAGTTCACGATACATTCAGGAGTATTACGATAGTTTTGATGGACTTAATGTGAAAAGAGCCATAAAATATCCAAAGGCCACTGAACATATCCAAGATATACTCAATTTGATTCAAAGTTTAGTTAATAAAAAAATTGCATATGCTTCTAAAAATGGGGTATACTTTTCTGTTTTAAAATTTCCAGAGTATGGCAAGCTTTCAAGGAAAAAAGTAGATGAGTTGATTTCAGGAGCGCGTGTGGAAGTTGACGAGACAAAAAAGGATCCTCTTGATTTTGCGCTATGGAAGTTTTCACAGGATGATCCATCTTGGGAAAGCCCTTGGGGCAGGGGCAGACCAGGCTGGCACATAGAGTGTTCAGCAATGAGTCTAAAGTATCTTGGGGAAAACTTTGAGATTCATGGTGGAGGGCGTGATTTGATATTTCCACATCATGAAAATGAAATTGCACAGTCTGAAGCATACACATCAAAACCCGTTGCACAGATTTGGGTTCACGTTGGAATGGTAACAATTGATGGAGAAAAGATGTCAAAATCACTTGGGAATACAATAACGGTAAAAAATTTGTTACAAAATTGGGGCCCAAATGTAATCAGATTATTTTGTATTGGGGCTCATTATTCAAAGCCGGTTGATTATTCAGCGAGATTGCTCAAAGAACATGAAACCAATTGGAACAAGGCTCGATTGGCATATCACAAACTGATTCAAACTGAGAAGGAAGGAACAGAAATGGAAGGGGTTGATGAGAAACTATCTCAACTAAAAGAAGAATTTTCTAAGGCGTTAGAAGAAAATTTGAACACGCATATGGCATTAAGTGTATTTTATAGACTAGTTACATTTTGTTTGGGAAATGAGGGATATTTAACCAAATTAGATACTCAAAAAATTATTCCTGTATTTGAAGAAATGATGAATATTCTTGGATTAAAAATTAAAAAAGTCTCTGAAGAGGAAAAAGCACACATAAAAAATCTCATTAAGCAGAGGAATACGTTCAGAGAACAAAAAATGTATGAAGAGTCAGATGCCATAAGGGACAAACTTGCTGCGAAAGGAATAGAACTAAAAGATGAGATTCAAAAAACAATTTGGCTGAAAGAAGAAAAAAAATTCAAAAAATAAACAATTATTTCTTTTTTGCAGCAGTAACTAGAGAGATAACATCTCTATCTCTCAGTTGATATGTTGTTGGCAATCTAAGATTATATCGTAAATCTTTAGCATAGAGAAGTCCTTTGATGAGATCAGTATGAATTTCGTTTGCAAGATCCTTCACTGTTGCACCATCTTTTAAGAGAATCAAGTCGGGAAGAATATGCCCCTTCTTATCGGATAATTTTTTTTCGTTAGCAACGGGGTATATTGAATTCATCTTAAGAAGTTTAAACACAGCTATGTTAATTGCAAACTGTACTCCAGTTCTCATATATTCTCCCATGATGTCTGTTTTGATAAACTCAAGAGCATCTTTCTGTCTTTGATTTAATTCCTCAGATTTTATAATTTCAAATTGTTCTGAACCTGGAGAATATTTGATCAGTCCTTTCTGCTCAGCTCTTCTTAAGCTAAGTTCACTATCTGCACTAGCTGGAACTGTAATAATATCGTTAAAACGCTCACGTAACCGTGAAAAATTATTGCTTGCACCTTCGACATCTATTTTATTTGCAACAATTAATGTTGGCTTTGAAATTTTTCTTAGCATAGTAGAAAATTTTTTGCCATCCTCTATTCTAAAATCATCAAGCTCTTTATCTTCAAGCTCAGTTGCCTTCAGGGTTTCTTTTATGTGACTTTTGATAACGCCTATTCCCCTGAAAAGATTAGTCAACTCTTCAACAAAATCTGAGCCTGAATGAACTAATTTTGATATTTTTTCTCTGTTACCTTCAAAAATTTTATGATACCACATGATGAGTTCTTCTTCTATATCTGCAAAATCTGAAATTGGGTCGCCTGTACCAGCTTCGGTAATTTTACCAGTTGTATCAATTCCACCAGAAATATCCACAATATGTAACAAAACATCAGATTGTGCAGCAACTGAAAGAAATTGATTGCCTAAACCTTTGCCTTTCCAAGCATCCTTGATTAATCCCGGCAAATCTATCAATTCTATAGGAATGTACCGCCAACCATCAATGCATTTTGAATTATTTGGATTGTCTTGAACCTTAAATTCTGGATGTACACAAAGAGTAATCGCGTTTGCTACTGCAGACTCGGGGCTTTTGGTAGTAAAGGGATATGTAGAAATCTCTGCTGATGATAGGGTTGCAGAGTTAAAAAAAGTAGTCTTGCCAGTGTTAGTTTTACCAATAAGACCGATTTTGATCGGCATGATTACATTTTTAGTTTTGATTATTTATCTCTGCCTGCAGAAATTAATCATTTTTTTGTACTTGCTCTTTAATTTTATTACAAGTGTGTTGTAATTCTTTGATTGACCATTCTATTTCTTCTAATTCTTCTTTTGAAAGTTCTCCGGTCCATCTATCAAGAATTATTTTGGAAATCTGTGAGCAGGAGTACAAAAGATTCCAGTACGGATGATGTTCTGCGGTAGCATACGCAAGTTCAGAAACATCTTCTAAACCATTTTTTGCTCTTGACAAAGAATCAATGTTTTCACCAAAAATTTTGATAATGTCTGATTCTAAATCACTTTCTAGTTTCAATTGAGTTTTTTTTTCTTCAAAGGATTTTACGAGATCTAAAAGTGATTTGTGAAATTCTCTAAATGATGTCATGATTTAGAAAAGACGTTGATGTTCTGCAAGCATGCATCTATTAAAAACGACTTTAATGCCTTTGTTTCTTGCAAGTTCCTCAGCTTCGAGGTTATGAATTCCTTGTTGAAGCCATATGACTTTTGGTTTCATTCTGATTGCCTCTTCTACAACAGGCAAAACTTGATCTGACGGCCTAAACACATCCACAATGTCTATTGGTTGATCAACTTCTGTAATACTATGATGGCATTTCCTTTCCAAAATTTCAGTAGTAGTAGGATTAATTGGAATAATGTTGTATCCTTGTTCAACTAAGTACTTGGGTACATAATGAGCGGCTTTTTCAGGATGTTTTGACATTCCGATAACAGCTACGTTTTTGAGTGAAAAAATTTCTTTTATCTCTTTATCTGTATGACTGTCCTTTTCCATGTTTTTCCATAAATTCAAATCAGTTTTTAATTTTCGCATAAAAAGATGCTAAAATTGAAGTATTGGTCCCAAAAAATCTTGGCCCACTTTGTTTTTGTCAACACGAATGTAATGAATCCCTCTAACCTTGAAGGCTTTGAGATCATCTCCGAGTTTCCAGCCTTTTAGACTATGAAATATTGTTTTGTAGGTTTTGCCATTTTTGATGTTATGAAAAATATCTGCGCGTTTAACCATAGTGCCCTCGCTTATTGCTTGCCCATCATCAGTGTGTTGTTTTATCTCTTCAATCTTATTGTCTTTTCCAAAACGAACTTCAGAAATTAAAAAATCTGCCCACTTTGCCATGTTTTCTCTCCAAAGAAGGATTAATTTAGAATTTTGGTTTTATTGATTCTTTTCCAATATGAGCTTTGTATATCTAGTTATTCTCCTGAATTTCTTAAGAAATGTTAGATGAATTGATATCAAGACATACTAATTGATTTGCATAGTAAATTAGTATAATTAAATTGTTCAAAAATCTAAGTAAAATAATTGATTTATACTTCATTTGACAATATAGATCTAGTCAAAGTACTTTCTTTTCTAAAATCTCATAAGAAAGAATATCTATCAGGTCAGGACATTAGTAACATTCTAAAGATTAGTAGGGTTGCAGTCTGGAAGCATATTAAAAAAATTCGTTCTTTGGGATACCGAATTGAGTCAAAACAAAAGCTTGGGTATCGATTAGTTAACACAACTAATCTAATCCTCCCATGGGAATTGACTGATGGTTTGAAAACCAAAATGATTGGGAAAAAAGTGTATTATTTCGATACTATTGATTCAACACAAAATTTTGCAATAAAAATTGCATCAAGCTCTAAAGAAAATGGAACTGTTGTGATTTCAAACAAGCAAACAAGGGGGAGAGGAAGATTAGGAAGAGGATGGATTTCTCCACAAGGAGGAATTTGGTTATCAATTATTTTACAACCTAATTTTGATATTTCAATTACAACTCTTTTCCCAATTGCAGCTTCATTAGCTCTTACAAGAGCAATTGAAAAAACTGTTGGGAAAAAAACCAAATTAAAGTGGCCAAATGATATTACAATAAAAGGAAAAAAAGTAGCTGGAATTCTTGTAGATGTCTCAGTCGAATCAAACAAAATTGAGAATCTGGTTTTAGGCGTTGGTATAAATTTTCAAATCAATCAAATTCGATTAGAAAGAATACTAAAAAACACTGAAAATTTTTACGGTGTTATAAGCTTAATGGAGAAATCAAAGTGTTCTAATCCAATTTTGCTTGTTAAAAATTTTCTTTATGAGCTAGAAAAAATTATTGAGTTACTTGAAAAAGGAAAAAGAAAAATCATTATCAAAAATTGGACTAAAAAATCCTCAACAATTGGAAAAAATGTGGTACTCTCAACTTCCGATGGTAAGATTAAAGGAAGAGCAATAAAACTTGATTCTGATGGAGCTCTTGTAATTTACAATAAGAAAAAATATCAAAGAGTGTATGCAGGAGATTTGATCCATTCGTGATAGAAATGGTGTAATAATTTTGTAATTAGTATTGAGTGATCATCTCAAAAATCCCGACACTATCAGGTCTCTTAGGCCAATGAAAAAATATTTTTGATTGCATCAAAAGCTCCATGAACTGTATACACTTGTGCAATTATGTTTTTAACATCAAACTTTTTCAGCTCATAAGCGGTGAAAGGCCCGATTGCTACAACTTTGATTTTTTTTAAATTGTTTAGAATATTTCCCAGATCATAATCTTTGGACATTATTTCAAAAAATGCTCTAACAGATGATGGGCTTGTGAATACAATTCCATCCACCTTAGTTTGGGAAAAAAGTTCTCTAAAATTATTCCATTGAGCAGTATCACGAAATGCACAAACGTCATAAAGATGAATTTCGCTGACTTCAAGACCAATTTTTTGTAAAAGATTTTTTAGAAAAGGTGTTGAGGCGCTGCTTCTTGGAATTATTACTTTTTTGCCTACAGCATTTAGTCTTGTGAAAACTTCACCTACGCCCACAGAAGAATATCGTTTTGGCATATATGCTACTTTAACACCCTCAATCTCTAATGCTGCTTTTGTTTTTGGACCTACTGAAATAACTATAGTGTTTGCCACAGCCAGTAGAAGTTGTTCAAATTTTGAGATTTTTTTAGCCAATTCAAATAGTAGTTTGACTGCTTTTGAACTCATAAAAACAGTGAAATCCGGATCGTTTTTTTGGATTAAGTTTAAGAACTCTTCAACAATTTTTTCTCCCTTACTTACCAATTCTATCGTAGGCAAAGAGAGCGGTTGCGCTCCGTCTTTTGTCATTAATTCAATGAATTCCTCCGAGTCTTCCATTGAACGAGTAATTGCAATTGTTTTTCCTTCTATCATGATTATTTCCATCCTAATTTTTTTGAGAGATCCACTACTTTGCCAATTATAATTATACATGGTGGTTTGAATTTGTGTTGATTAACTTTCTTTGCAATATTGGAGATGCTGCCTTTGATCACCCTCTGCTTTGCGGTTGTCCCATTTTGAATTACAGCCACAGGAGTGCTTTTTGGCAAACCACCATTGGCTAATTCCTTGCAGATTATTCCAATTCTTGAAAGACCCATCATAATTACTATGGTGTCAACAGATTTTGCCAGTCTTTTCCATTTTACTGATTCTTTTTTCTTTTCAGGATCTTCATGTCCTGTTACAAACACAACCGATGATGCATATTTTCTGTGTGTTAGAGGAATTCCAGAGTAAGTGGCAGAACCAATTCCAGATGAAATACCCGGAATGATTTCATATTTTATCTTGTGACTCTTTAGATATTCAGCTTCTTCGCCTCCCCTGCCAAAAATAATTGGGTCTCCAGCTTTTAGTCTAACAACATTTTTTTTCTTTTTTGCGTACTTTACCATCAATTCATTGGTATGGTCTTGATGCTTGTAATCATCACCAACATTTCTACCAACAAATATTTTTTCAGTTTTCTTTGGCACCATTGAAAGAATTTTTTTGCTAACTAATCTATCATATAGAACAACATCTGCTTTGTTTAGAAGTTCAACTGCACCGATAGTGATTAGTCTTGCATCTCCGGGGCCAGCGCCTACAAGGTAAACTTTACCACTCATTTCTTATTCCACTCTTTCACCTTTTCTCTCCAATTTAATGCAAGATCATTTACGCCCTGCTTGATTAGCTCTCTTCCCACAATTTTGGCTAAAGTTATTGGGTCATTCTTGTCACCAGTTTTTTTAACAACCATTGATTTTTTGCCATCGGCTGAATAAGCAATAACCTTAAGTGATAAAATTTTCCCGTTTAATTTTGCGTATGCGCCGACAGGAAACATACACCCCGATTCTACAAAATTAGAAAGTGCTCGTTCAGCTTCTGCTTCTAAACGAGAATTTTGATCCTCAATTTTTTTTAACATTGTAATAGTTTCAGAATCATTTATCCTTGCAACAATCCCTATAGCACCCTGCCCCGATGAAGGAAAAAATTCATCAGTTGATAGTACTGAGAATGATACATCGAGTCCTAGTCTAGAAATACCAGCTTGAGCGATCACTACTGCATCATACCCCTCTTCATCAATTTTCCTTATTCTGGTCTCGATGTTACCTCTGATTGGTTTAACAACAAGATCTGGTCGCTTTCTTGTTATCTGAACCGCTCTTCTAAGACTACTAGTACCAATAACTGAGCCAGAATCAATTTTCTCTATGGATGTACCATTTGAAGAAATGAAAACATCATTAGCAGATTCTCTTTTAGGTACACATGCTAAAACAAGGTTTTTAGCAAGTTTTGATGGAACGTCCTTTAAACTGTGAACAGCAAAATCAACTTCTTTTTCTGCAACAGCTCCATCAATTTCCTTTTCAAAAATCCCTTTTTGATTTATTGAAAATAATGGACGTGTATCTATGTCACCTTTTGTCTTTATTGTTTTGATTTCAAATTCTACACCAGAATTTGCTTTTGTTAATTCAGAAATAACCCAATTTGTTTGTGCTAGAGATAGCCTACTTCCTCTTGTTCCAATTTTGTATTTCAATTCTTCACCATTTTAAGGGCATAATGATATGCGTTCAATGCATCATTAAAATCAGCATTTGTATGTGCGTCTGATAGAAAAACTACTTCAAATTGAGATGGAGCGACAAATATTCCTTTTTTTAATAAAGAAGAAAAGAATTTTTTGAATTTTTTTACATCCGATTTCATTGCAGAACCATAATCTAAAACTGGGTTATTAGTAAAAAAAATCTGTAGCATTGAGGCGGTAAAATTAATCTGATGAGAAATATTCATATCGGTTGCAATATCGCCTAGTGCTCTAGCAAGTAAAGTACAGTGTCTTTGGAGCTTTGGATATAGTTTATTTTTGAGTTTATTTATGGTTGTTATTGAGGCTATTGCAGCACTAACAGAAACAGGATTTCCTGCAAATGTGCTTGCTTGGTACACTTTTCCCCCAGGAGTTAGTTTGTCCATAATTTCTTTTCTGCCTCCAACTGCTGCAATGGCAAACCCATTTCCTAATGCCTTTCCTAAAGTCGTGATGTCAGGCTTGATTCCAAAATATTTCTGAGCTCCGCCAGTAGAGACTCTTAAACCAGTTACAATTTCATCAAAGATCAAAGGAATATCATTTTCTTTGGTAATTTTTCTAATTTCTCTAAGAAAATTTTTTTGGGGAAGAATTAAACCCATGTTTGCAAGTATTGGTTCAATTATTACGCCTGCAACATCTTTGTGTTTTTTTATGACATATTCTAACTCAGTTGAATTATTGTATTGAACAACAAGCGTGTTTTTTGAAATTTCTTTCAGTCCTCCCTCAGAAACAGAAATTCCATGATGAGCTAAACCTGAACCAGCCTTAACTAAAACTGAATCATGTGCACCATGATAGCAACCTTCGAATTTGATGATTTTTTTCTTCTTTGTGAATCCTCTAACTAATCGAATTGCAGTCATTGTTGCCTCCAAACCAGTGTTTACTAAACGAACTTTGTTTATGGAAGGAAAATTTCCAATGATTAGTTTTGATAATTTTATTTCTTGTTCTGTTGGAGTACAAAAAAGAGTTCCATTTTTTAATTGCTTAGAAACTGATGAAATTATTTCTTTTCTCCCATGGCCAAGAAATAATGCACCATAGCCATTACAAAAATCAATGTAACGATTATTGTCTTCATCCCAAATGTAACTAGATTGTGATCTTTTTACAAAGAATGGATATGGTTCGTAATATCTAACTGGGCTGTTAACTCCATAAGGAATGATTTTTTTTGCTTCGCTAAACAGTTTTTTGGATTTTGACATCATATAGGGATGAAATATTGTTCTTTTTATTCGTAATATTTTGCTACACTTTTGCACTATTTTTTGGGTGTTAGAAATTTTTTGTTGACTAAATCTGTGTCCATATTTTCTATAATCACCATATAGAACTATAAGAATTCATTAAAATAATGTAGCACTACAATTTGTAAAAATCATAATTCACACTTGACTACTAGATCACCATCTAAATTTTCAGCATCTATACATGTATCAATATCATCTCCACCATCAATGATGTCCATTCCAGTTCCAGAGGTAATGATATCAGATCCTGCCTGACCTTTGATAATATCATTACCCTCACCACCACTCAGATTATCATTTCCTTCATTTCCGAAGATAATGTCATCACCCTCGCCGCCGAAAATGCAATCATTTCCTTTTTCTCCTCTAATGATATCATCCCCACCATAAGCAAATATCAAATCAGGAAGATTTGTCCCCACTATAATATCGTCATCAAAACTTCCTTCAATCAGGTTATAGTATGAGATGGGTTTGCCGCAGGCCTGCACTTCAATTTTTTGAGTGGCGTTAACAGAGTTTCCAAATGTGTCTATGGCAGTCCAAGTTACTATAGTTTCTCCAAGTGAAAACATATCAGGTGCATCATTTGTAATAATTGGAGATGGGTCTGTTAGATCTGTACTATTTGCTTGTCCTATCAAGACTATGGTATTCATATCAGTAGAATCTACTATTACATGATCTGGCAAAACTAATTCTGGGGGAGTGGTGTCTACAAAAATAATTCTTTGGGCAGCACTAGCTGAGTTGCCTGATGAATCAGTTGCCATCCATGTAACAATTGTTTCACCAAGAGAGAATGTCGATGGTGCATCATTTGATATTGAAGCAACAGCTACCTCATCAGATGCAGTTGCAGATCCATATTCTACAACATTTCCAAATGGACCAGTGGCCTCTGCTGTAATTGTTGGTGGTAGATACAATTTTGGTGCAGTGGTATCAACTACTGAAACTGTTTGTGTGGCACTAGCAGAGTTTCCTGCAGAATCAATAGCAGTCCATGTGACTATTGTATCTCCAACTGGGAATAATTCTGGGGCATCATTAGTTATTGAGACAATTCCAATATAATCTTCAGCAAGTGGTTCTACTAATTTAATAATATTTTGATTTTCTGAAGTTGCTTCAATGATAATTGTGTCAGGGGCAATAATTTGTGGAGCTGTAGTATCAACTACTGAAACTGTTTGTGTGGCACTAGCAGAGTTTCCTGCAGAATCAATAGCAGTCCATGTGACTATTGTATCTCCAACTGGGAATAAATTAGGAGCGTTATTATCAACTGAGGCCAAACCAACTATCTCAGTCACATCTGCCACACCAATTTCAACTGTATTTGCAGAAGGATCAATAGCTTCCACTAAAACATTAGCTGGTGCAGTTATTGTGGGTGGTGTTGTATCCACAATTGTAATTATTTGAGTAGTTGTAGCAACATTACCATGTGTGTCTGTTGCAGTCCATGTAACTATCGTTTCTCCTAATGGAAAGACATCTGGGGCATCATTAGTTACAGAAGAGACACCAACAATATCAGAAACCGTTGCATCGCCGATTGAAACTTGTGTTTCATTTCCTGCTGCCTCCATAGTGATGTTTACAGGGGTAATAATTTCTGGCGGAGTGGTATCAACAACCGTAATGACTTGGGTTGCATTTGAGGTGTTTCCAGAAGTATCTGATATAGTCCAAGTAACTGTAGTCATTCCTATTGAGAATGAAGTTGGTGAATCATTTGTGACCGATCCAATATCTACTAAGTCATCAACTTTGGGCTGACCCGGATCTACGAAATTCTGGTTTTGGCTAATTGCTTCTATCACTATATCGGTGGGAGGTACAATACTTGGAGCAATGGTATCTATGATTGAAATGATTTGTTCTGCAAATCCAACATTTCCATATTTATCAATTACATTCCAAGTTACTGTAGTGTTTCCAAGTGGGAATGTTTCAGTTGCATTGTTTATAACTGATGCAATTTCAGAAATATCTTCTACTACAATTTCACCCAAATTTATTACGTTTCCAATTAGTCCCGTTGCTTCGGCTATAATATTTTCAGAGATTGTAAGAGATGGAGGAGTGCTATCAATTACAGTTATTTGTTGTGTTACAGATGCAAAATTCTCGGATGCATCAGTTGCATTCCAAATTACTATTGTTTCACCAATTGGAAAAACGGCTGGAGCATTGTTTGTTATTGTGACCTGTTGTATATCAATAACTGTTGGCGAGCCAACATCAACTAAATTATTAGTTGTTGAAGTTGCTTCAAAAACAATATTGTCTGGAGCAGTGATTTCAGGTGGAGTTGTATCAACAACTGAAACTAATTGTGTTGAGCTTGCAGTGTTTCCTGAGGAATCAAATGTTACCCATGTAATTGTGGTATTTCCCACACCAAAAAATTCAGGTGCATCATTAATTACTGATATTATTTCGCCATTATCAATTACAGATGCCTCTCCAAGGTAAATTTCATTTTGATCAAAAGATGTTGCCTCAACAACAATATTTTCTGGAACATAAAGTGTTGGTTTTGAAGTATCCAAAACTATAATTTTTTGAGTGGTGCTGGCAGTATTTCCCATTATGTCTGAAGCAGTCCATGTAACTAAAGTTTCACCTATTGGGAAGACATCTGGTGAATCGCTTGTTATTGACATTACCCCTACTGCGTCTATGACAGTTGGCGGTTCTAATTCAACAAGATTTTGAGTGGGATTACTTGCTTCAATAGTGATGTCTTGAAGTGGTGAGATGACAGGGGGTACTGTATCCGTAACTGTAACTGTCTGGGTAGCAATAGCCATATTCCCAGAGCCATCGATTGCAGTCCATATGATTGTGGTTATTCCTAGAGGAAGCACAGAAGGAGCATTGGTAGTTATTGATTGAATGCCACTTAGATCAGTAGCAAATGCCTGACCTACAGAAACTGGGGTAAGGGGACCAGTGGCCTCAATTATCAAATCGTTAGGTGGGATGATGACGGGTTTTGTAAAATCACCAAGTATTGGGGTTGTTGTTGGTTCTGTGATTGTTGTTTGAATATCAATAATAGTTGGAGTGCCAAATTTTTGGATTCTATGTCCGTTTGAATCCACCACAAACAAATTACCATTCTGATCTAGTGCAACATCTTTTGGAATTTTAAATTGACCAGCTTGAATCCCCATGCTCCCAAAAGCAGTTAATGTTATGCCATTAGAGTCTAATCTTAAAATTCTGTTATTACCACTATCTGCAACATAGATATTTCCTTCGGGATCAATTTGAAGACCTTGTGGCCTTAAAGAAAATCCGGCAATGTTTGGACCAAAACTTGTAATAAAATTTCCCGTGGAATTAAATTTCTTTATTCTGTTTGAACCTGGATCAGAAACGTAAATGTTGTTATCATCATCAGTTGTAATTCCAATTGGAGAAATGAATTGGTTGTTACCACTTCCACTTTCTCCAAATTCTCTTAGAAATTCTCCCTCAGAAGAAAATTGTTGAATTCTTTTATTTCCTGTATCTACAACCAATATAGTTCCATTTTTATTAATAGTGATAGCTGTTGGTAACAAAAATTGTCCTTGCTCATTACCATAGGATCCCCATTGTGTGACAAAGTTTCCATTGGTATCAAATTTTTGAATTCTATTTAATTGACTATCAACCACATAAACAAAATTTTCATATGTAGCAATACCGCGGGGTGAATTAAATTCCCCTGCTCCGGTTCCACCACTCCCCCAAGCATTCAAAAATGTTCCATCATTATCAAATTTTTGGACTCGTTTATTTCCCAAGTCCGTCACGTACACATTTCCATGAGAATCAATTGCCAAATTTTGTGGATTGTAAAATGAACCACTTGACGGCCCTGTTCCACCCCATTGAGTTAAAAATGGATGGCTTCCACTAAGTCCTATTGAAACATTTACAGTTCCTACCAATACGAGCCCTACAAGTACCACTAGGGATATTGTGGCCTTCACAAGGCCAAGTCTCTATATCAAAAAAAGATCTCAAGAGTTAGGAATTATTGCAGTTTTAGTCAAATTTGGGTGAATTAGAAAGGTTTGTTCACTTCACGAGTAAAGACATAGCTGGCTAAACCTACCATTACCATAACGAAAGCTAAGATTATTACGATACTTAGCATAGGAGAAATATCCTCTGTAATGCCAGTCATCAGACCCCTGATGAGGAGAACGGCATAAGTTACCGGATTTAACTTAGCAGCCGAAGCTAGCCAATCAGGCATAAGTTCCAATGGAAATAATGCAGGACTTAGCATGAATAATGGCATTCCAAGGAAATTAATTATTCCCCAAAATGTTTCTTGAGATTTTGCAGTCGCAGCTACCATTACAGAAATCCCGGAAAAACCTAGTGAAAACAAAATTACAATTGCCATGATTGGCACAATCAATATGGGATTTGGAAAACTTACGCCAATTGCAAATGCAATTCCCAAAATCAAACTAGCTTGAAGAGCAGCTATCAAAGAAATTGCAAATATTTTTCCAAGTGCTATTGATGATCTAGAAATTGGGGAAGTGAGTGCTTGGTTCATAAAACCATATCTTCTATCCCACAGAGTATTTACACCACCAAATATACTTGTAAAAATTACAGTGAGAATCACAACACCAGGTGCCATAAATTCAATGTATTCTCCATCAAATCCAACTGATTGAATTAAAGGTTGAGTGCCTGCAAAGGTATTTCCAATGACAATAATCCATATTGCCGGTTGAATCAATCTAATAATCACTCCACTTCTGGATTTTCTATAACGTTTCATTTCCCTCCAGAATATCGTATAAGTGTCAAAAAGAATCATGAATTTATCCTCTGCCTTTTTCTATGCAATTTCCTACTACTGAAATTTTCTGACTCATCTCTAAGATCATGACCGGTGTAAGAAACAAAGACATCATCAAGTGATGGTTGCGTTAATGAGATTGAATTTATTTTAACTTGAAGTCTAGCCGATATTTGAAAAATTTCTGGAATTAGTTCTGTTACTTTAGATGTATAAACAATAATCTTGTCATCATTTGTTGTAACATCTGTTACAAAACGGATTGCATTTAATTGTGACAAAAACTCGATTTTATGTATACTATCTAGAATTTTAAAGGTGATAGCCTCATTGCCTAACTTATCTTTCATTATTTTAGGTGAATCAATGACCTGAATCTTTCCATAATCAATAATTCCTACTCTATCACAAAGTTTGTCTGCTTCTTCCATGTAATGAGTTGAAAGAAAAATCGTCATATTGAATTCTTTGTTAATTTTTATAATATAATCCCAAATCTTTCGTCTTGTCTGAATGTCAAGCCCAACAGTTGGCTCATCAAGAAACAGAACTTTAGGCCTATGAAGCAATCCGCCAGCAATGTAAAGCCGTTTTTTCATTCCACTAGAATATGTCATGACATCCTCATTTTGTCTTTCACTAAGTTCAATTAGTTCTAAAACATAGTCAATTCTATCATCAATCAGATTTTTTGGAATATGATTTAATCTTGCATTAAGTAACAGATTTTCCCTGCCTGTTAAATATTCATCAACGGCAATCTCTTGTTGAACATAGCCAATATTTTGTCTCACTTTCTTGGCTTGAGTTACCACATCAAAACCTGCTACCAAGGCATGCCCGGATGATGGTTTAAGAAGAGTTGTCAGAATCATCATTGTTGTACTTTTCCCTGCGCCGTTAGGACCTAGAAAACCGAAAATCTCTCCAGCCTCTACATTAAATGAGATATTGTCAACTGCTTTTACTTCACCAAATTCTTTCGTTAGGGATTGAATTTCAACAGCATCCATATTGAATGACCGTTTTGCAATTATAAATTACTAACAGTTTCAGCATCATGTGGTAATGAGGTTTCCGTAAAATGAAAAAGCGATTTTATAATCCAAAGTCTTAATCAGAAATATCTTGAGCTTTTTTTCTCATCACTTTTCCCCTAAAACATTGATGATTTCTTTAGTGCTCTTTAACTCCTCCTTCAGATGGACTTGAATCAAATGAGGTAAATAATTATTCAAAATAATTTAAATAAAGATTATAGGGGTGATTTATTCTAGTTTTTTGTATTCTTTTTTTGTAACTTTGAGTTTCACTTTTTCGCCGACTCCCCAAATTTCTGACTTTGAGATAATCTTAGAATGCATTAAACCATTTGAAACCTCAATAGACTCTAGCTCATTTGTGTCTGGATGTTTGTGAAGCCGTTTTACCTTTCCGATTTTATGACCATCAATATCGATAACCTCAACACCAATTCTCACAGGAGACCTACTGAGTAAAAGAGTCTCGGTTGTAAATCTGTCAATATACGTTTCTGGTAAAAAATAGTCTTTATGAAATCCTTGATGTATTGTAACGCCAGATACTGCCAAAGTTTCTTGATTAATGTGAATGTGTTTTACTTTGCCAAAATGAATTCCTTCTCGATCTACAACATTTTTTCCTGTAAAATCATCTGCAGTTGCCAAGTTAGCTGGCAATTCATCAAGCTTAGGCATGTCAAGAAATTGAAAGATTTGTTTATCATAATCGATATCAGAAATTTCTATCAATGAGGTTAAATTACTTGTACGGAAATGTCATACTTGGTTCTCATCAATTTGAGACTAAAATGGCCACAGTATTGGAACTAGGAAAATCACAATTACCATAGTTGCCAATGTTAATGGAATCCCAAACCTCAGATAGTCTGTAAACTTGTATCCTCCAGCTTCCATGACAAGTAGGTTAGAATGATGACTTATTGGGGTAAGGTACGGTACAGCAGCCCCAAAGACTACTGCCATCAACATTGAAAATCCAGAGATATCAAATATCTGGCTGAGCCGTAAGGCAACAGGTGCCATAAATACTGATGCTGCCACATTATTCATCACATTGGAAAGCAGAGTAGTTGCAGCAAAGATTATGATCAATGCCATAATTGGCTCGCTTATGCCAGTCTGCATAATGGTCTCGGCAATGAACTTGTCTGCTCCAGTATTTACCATAGCGATTCCAAATGGAATTATGGAACCAATTAAGATCAGAATGGGCCAGTGAATTGCACTGTACGCCTCTTTAAGAGAAAGAGATCCGGACAGCAACATAGCAAGTGCTCCCAACGCCAGAGATATCTCAATTGGCAGAATGGAAAAAGCACTAAGGGCTATACTTACACCTGCAATAACAAGCGTCAGTATAGATGGGGCTCGTTCGTGTAAAGATATTCCTCGTTTTTTAAGTGGAGCACATTACAATTCCCGTAATACGTTTTGTAGATCTGATTGAGCAACTTCAAGTAACAATACGTCTCCTGTCTTTATTCTCACATCATCGACTCGTTTTATCAGGGTAGACCCATGTCTTGCCACGTCCAAAAGGGTTACGGTATACCTGTCTCTAAGATGGGTTTGTCTTGCAGTCCTGTCAGCTAAAATAGAGTTGGGCATAACGATAGCTTCAACAACATCTAGATCTTTTAGTTTGTCTTCCGAGTCTCTTAAAAAGTCTAGGCCACTTTCTTTTAGTTTGCGTAGCCCTCCTACGTCAGACCTAATGACAAGCACATCACCTAATCCAATTTTGGTATTAGAGTGGGGCATGTCTCTTTCATGACGTTCTCTGACAATTCTAACTACATCTAAATAATCAAACTCTTTTTCAAACTCTCCTATTGTTTTATCTATAAAATCTGATTTATCGTTTACTTGAACTTCTGAAATATATTTTGGCAACTCAAATTTTTCTGTAGCGTATGGACTTGGCCGGTTTGGAAGTATTCTTCTACCTATAATCAAAAACAGTATGACAAATACAATAATTAGTACTATTCCTACTGGAAAGAACTCGAATATTTCTAGGGGCCTACCAAGTTCTCGCTTGGCAACAGAGCCCATCACTATGTTTGAAGCAGTACCTATCAGAGTCAGCGAACCTCCAATTATTGATGCATAAGCTAACGGAATCAAAATTTTTGAAGGTGTCAATTTAAGACTACGTGAAAGTGATATAGCTATTGGCAGTGAAATGGCAAGTGCAGCAATGTCGTTAATGAATCCAGAAACAAGACAAACCATAACTAAAAGAAGAATAAAAGGAACGATTGGTCTCTTTTCAAACTTTAAGAGATATTCTTCTGCCTTGTCTAAAATACCAGAGTTTTCCAAACCTTTTGCTACCACCAAGGCAGATGCCACTGTAATCACAGCACTGCTTGCAAAACCTGAAAACAGTTCTTCAGTTGATACTATTCCGGTTAATCCTATTGCTAATAACATTAGAGCAGCTACAATATCATATCTGATTTTTTGCCAAACAAAAAGTGCTAAACCAGCAAGAAGAATTGCAAAAACTATCCAGATCTGTTCTTCTGCCATAAGATTCATAATATTTTATAGATTTGAATAAAGCTTTTGTCGATCCAAAATTTTTGGTTTTCTAATAAACTGAGGACTAATTATTCTCATAAATCCTGCTAAACAGACAAATCCATTGGTTGGCGTAACTCCATATCGTTTAAGAACTGTGATTATTTTTTTGTCATAATCTCATCTATTACTTTTGAATCCTTTGCTTATGACGATCTCCGTTTTCACACCTAGTTTTTATGACAATCTAAGAATTAAGAATTTTCAGATTAAACATGCTTCATTTGATACGAACTGCCGACTATAGTTGTTATGAAATGTTAGTGAGTTTCAAAACTCCTCTTCAGGTAGTGAACCCATATTAAGTAATTTAATCACCACGTTTAAGACCTCTCAAACTTTTAGTAGGCATGGTTAATCTAATTCCTAGCATCAAACAAAATTGTTTAAGATGTGGGAAGAAGGCACTAATTACAGATACCGAAACAGGTGAGATTTTTTGTGGTGGTTGCGGTTTTGTATTATCTGAGCGTATAGAAAATCCTGGTCC
>SMUY01047045.1_pt1 | contig 39501 bp, 40 predicted proteins | sample 2456441 | NCBI WGS metagenome assembly SMUY01 (sample SAMN11095931, study PRJNA526329) | marine sediment metagenome | biome: Marine sediment; feature: Surficial sediment; material: Deep marine sediment; isolation source: Hadal surficial sediment | place: Pacific Ocean | collected 2014-11 | depth...
AGGATGAGATCCCCGCCTATCCACTACAAAACAGCCTCACAAGACCTATACGGAATGCTGCTAAAGGAAAAGGAGACAGAGATTTTATGTCTCTTTGGGCAGGACAGGGGGCTGCGATGTCTAGAAAATGTACAGCGCAAGAACTTATTGATACCTTAGTTACAAAAACTAACGATGTGCTTAAAAGTATGAGCTCAAACCTGTAAGTTTGTTCTGTGTTGCCCAAAATTTACAAACGAACATTTGTTTTTTTGTGCACAATTACACAATAGTTGCGTACAGTTACACATTTTTCTCTAAAGAATGAAATAGTGCTTTGTTCTTGGAACTTATGGGTTAATCTCCTAAAAAAAAGTGGAGGTAGACTATGAAGGCTAAGAAGTCATTCTTATATTCTTGTGTTTTTATATACCTTATATCCTTTGTTCTAATTGTGCAGGAAGCGTAGGGTTTATTAAATGGCTTTTAGTCTTAGCCTGGCTATTTTGGCTTCGCGGGAGTTGGGATATTTATCAATAAGAGTGTTAAAGAAAAAAGCGGCCTCTTTTTTCCTTCCCAAGTTAATGAGAGCGTTTCCCTGTTTAAGGTAAGCATTTGGAACCCTCCAGCTTTTTGGATAGGTGTCTATTAATTGCTGGTATTCCAATATTGCGTCTTCATATTTACGCTCATTATAGCTGGCCTCAGCTTTGTAGTAGATATCTTTTGCTGAAGGAGCTTTATTGCCTTTATTATACCCGTCTCCATTCTTATTAGTGACTTTATCTATTTTCTTGCCGAGCGTTATACTTTTTTTCTGTATACTTTCAATTTCTTCCGCAAGTAGCATCTGGTTGTTCTCGATTCTTTCAATATCACGGTCGGTATTTGAATTGTCAGCTTTAAGTTCCTCCAAAAGCTCATCCATCTTGGCTTCAAGGGCATCTTGTCGCTGATTTAGTTCTCTGATTGATTCGGGGGTGATAAAACATCCGAAAAGAAATATTGCTGATAAGGCTAAGGTTAAGCAATATAGTTTCAAAGAGTTTATATTTATTATTATGGTTATACCTTCTATTCTAAGGTTTATCTTTAATCTGCGGCGATTAATATTAAAAGTAAATTTACCTCAAAGTGTTCAATTTATCTAATGGTGTACAAAATATTGATATGAGTTGGGAATAATAACAGGTAGAATTTTTATGTATAGATCACGAAGCTAGGTGAATGGTAATTGAATCTAAGTAAACAGATAACGCTCGGATATGCTTTGATGTTCCTTCTTATGCTTCTTATAAGCGGATTCTCCGTATACAGCATATACAACCTGGATAAAGCAGCGGAGAATATCAAGGGTCGTTATACGACTTTGTCTAAGCTAATATCTAATAAGGAAGAAGCCAACGAAGGGTTCTTTGCAAATGAGATGCTGCTTGAAGCGGTTAGAATCTCAGATGAGCAGATCAAGAATTCCTATATAACGGTGTTTACTGTGATAGGGGTAATTCTAGTATTTGGAATTATACTTACGTTTTTTATCCCGAGAGTTATAACTAAACCTATATTCAATTTGTTTAAAGCTGCAAAATCAGTCGGAGAGGGTGATTACTCGTATAGAGTAGACGCGGTTAAATCAAGCGGTGAAATAAATACTCTGATTCAGGCTTTTAACCATATGATAGATAATATTGAGAAAAATAATATAGAGCTTCAAAAGAAGAACGATGAAATCCTAAAACTTCTTGAAACTACGAAAAGGTTTAATGAGGTGCTTGAGACCGAGATTGAACAGGCTACAAGAGAAGTAAAGGAAAAGCATATGGCGCTAATTAAAACTGAGAAGCTCGCAACGATTGGGGAGCTTGCTACGGGTGTTGCCCATGAAGTGAGAAACCCGCTTTCAGGAATAGCCATTGCTCTTGAGCTTATGCAGGATGAAACCGAGAACGAAGAGCACAAGCAGACAATATCTGAAATTCTTGAGGAGATAGTGAGGCTTGAGAGAATAGTAAAAGGCCTTTTCCAGCTTGGTCATCCAAAGAGCCTTCAGCTAATAGAGTGTCAGCCCAATGATATTGTAGACCGCGCTCTTAGCCTCGTTAACATGAGGGCAAAGTCAAAAGGAGTAATAATCGAAAAGGACCTCAGATGCGGGGATCAATTTTACGTCGATCATGAACAGATTGAACAGGTTATATTAAACCTCTTGATTAACGGCATAGATGCAACAGGAAGCTTTGGGGTTGTTAAAGTGGAGACTAAAAATTCTAACGGGACGGTTGAGATTACAGTCTCTGATACAGGGTGCGGTTTCCCGGAGAAGGATGTAGAGAAGATCTTGCAGCCGTTTTATTCGACAAAAGAAAAGGGAACAGGGCTAGGACTTGCCATATCCAATGGGATAGTTGAAGCACACAAGGGGAAGATGAATATAACTAGTAAAGAGGGAGCAGGGGCGAGATTTACAGTCGAAATTCCAAATAATCTGACTGATGAATCAATTATCTAGCTTTAAAATCATAATTTTTATGAGAACTTCTGCATTAATAAAAGTGGATGGGATGGGATGAGAATAAATATCTAAGGAAAGGGAAAATGAGTTCTTTAATACTAATAATAGAAGATGAAAGACTGCTTTGTAAACAACTCCATAAGGCACTAACACAAGAGGGGTATTTTGTTATTACCTCCTTTGAGGGTGGTGAAGGGCTACAAATTGCTAAAAGGGAAAATCCCGACCTTGTTATTTTGGACCTTAAGCTTCCGGATCGAGATGGACTTCAGATCCTTAAGGATTTGTCAGGATTTGACCAGAAGCCTACAACTATAATGATGACCGCTCACGGGAGCGTGGAAGTTGCCGTATCGGCTATTAGAGATGGCGCCTATGACTTTATTGAGAAACCATTCCCGCTTGATAAATTAAAAGTTATGGTCAGAAATGCTCTTAAGATAAGAGAGCTTAATAATAGCCTGAGCGCTGTGGCGATGAGGGCTCAGGAGAAATATGGTTTCGATTCACTAATAGGTGAGAGTGAATCAATAAAAGAGATAATTCATCTATTTAAGAAACTTACCGAGTCAGATCCTAAAACTATCCTGATTCGCGGGGAAAGCGGGACCGGGAAAGGGCTTGCCGCCAAAGTACTGCACTTCAATGGGATAAGGAAACAAAGCCCATTGATAGAACTTAACTGTGCTGCTATTCCCGAGACCCTTTTAGAGAGCGAGCTGTTCGGATATGAAGCCGGTGCATTTACAGATGCGAAGAAATTGAGGAAGGGGATATTAGAACAGGCTGACGGAGGCACTATATTTCTTGATGAAATCGGTGACATGAGTCTTTCGCTCCAGGCCAAACTTGTTAAAGCCGTTGAAGAAAGGAGTTTTAGGAGACTAGGGGGAACAAGGGATATCACGGTTGATATATGTGTTATGGCGGCTACGAACCATGATCTTAAATCGCTTGTTAAAAACGGCGGTTTTAGAGAGGACTTATATCATCGCTTAAATGTAATTAATTTTGAAATGCCGTCTTTGAGACAGAGAATAGAGGATATTCCTCTCCTTACAGATTATTTTGTTTCTTATTTTAATGTTGATCTCAATAAAAATATCACAATTATTCCCTCTGAAGTTAGAAAGGCGTTTTTACATTATGGTTGGCCCGGAAATGTTCGTGAACTAAGAAGTACTATTGAAAGAGCAGTACTCCTTAGCGATGACAGCGTTTTAAGTCCCAAATATGCGAAGCTCGAAGAGGACGATAACCTTAAGGTTCAGGACGGTGATGGTAAGATGGTTATTGACATACCTCTCGATGATGCATCACTTTACAAAATTGAAAGAAAAGTTATAACTAAAGCACTGGACTTGCATAACTGGAACCAAACAAGGACTGCTGAAATGCTTGGGATAACCCGTGAGGTGCTACGCTACCGTATGAAGAAATGGGGTCTCCTGAGCTAATAGGAGGTCACCATTGAATGCCGCGCTTCTGGCTATTATTGTCTTAATTCTCTATTTCCTGGCTTACCGCTATTATTCAAAGTTTCTTGCCAATAAGATTTTCCGTATATCTGATGATGAAGTTACCCCGGCGCATGAAAAAAATGACGGTATGGACTTTGTACCTTCAAATAAACATGTGCTTTTCGGTCATCACTTTGCCTCAATAGCAGGCGCAGCACCTATTATCGGACCCGCTATTGCAGTCTTTTGGGGATGGGTGCCAGCAATAATCTGGGTAGTCCTGGGCACGATATTTATGGGGGCTGTGCATGATTTCAGCGCACTCGTAATTTCTGTAAGGGAAAAGGGCCGCTCAGTTGGGGATCTAGCCGGTATTTTAATTAACCCTAGAGCAAGGACTCTATTTTTACTTATTGTATATTTTCTCATCTTTTTTGTTATCGCGGTGTTTGCGTATGCCATAGCATCGCTATTTGTTGCATTTCCTGAAAGCGTATTGCCTGTGAACTTCCAAATTATAGTGGCTGTAATTATAGGATTCTTATTTTATAAAAAGGGCGTACCTATACTCTGGCCCTCAATTCTCGCATTAATTTCGCTATATGTAATGATCTGGGTGGGGACTATAGTGCCGATTGAGATCCCGGCAATAATGGGAAGCCAGATTGTGACCTGGATCTTCCTTTTACTTATATATTCGTTTATTGCCTCGGTCTTGCCAGTATGGACGTTACTTCAACCAAGGGACTATATAAACGGACATCAGCTTATATTGGGCTTAGGGCTGCTTTTTATAGGTCTTCTCATCGCCCATCCAGAGATGCAGGCTCCTGCCATTAATCATAACGCCGAGGGGGGGGTGCCTCTATTCCCCTTTATATTTGTAACGATAGCTTGCGGCGCAATAAGCGGCTTCCACGGTCTTGTATCGAGCGGCACAACTTCTAAACAGCTAAACAAGATGAAGGACTCAAGAATGATTGGATACGGCGGAATGCTTGGGGAAGGGGCTTTGGCAATGATTGCTACTCTGGCAGTTGCAGCGGGGATCAGCCGTACAGATTGGCTCACTCACTATGAAACTTGGGATCTTGCAGCTAAAGGGGGGATAACCAACTTCGTACTCGGCGCATCTACCTTTTTAGATGCACTTCACATTCCAACTGTCTTCGGGGAAACTTTGATAAGCGTTATAGTTATAAGCTTTGCGGCGACTTCGCTTGATACGGCAGCTAGGGTTCAGAGGCTTATACTAGGGGAGTTAGGGACAGCCTATGAAATTAAGCCCCTTAAAAATCGGTACGTGGGTGCGCTTCTCGCAGTTGTGCCGGCCTTGCTACTAGCTCTTTTAGTCGAAGCGCCAGGTAAGGGGCTCGGTTCAGGTGGGTTTTTACTCTGGCCTCTTTTCGGAGCCACAAATCAGCTCGTAGCAGGCCTGACCCTTTTGATTGCAACAATATATCTCTGGAAAACCGGACGACCAGTAATCTATACATTAATTCCAATGGTATTTCTTATCGTTATGACAATTGCTGCCATGATCTGGAGTTTTAAGGCTTTCGCTGACAACCCATTGCTCCTAATACTTTCTGCCATCATACTAGCGCTTTCAGTATGGTTATTATTTGAAGCATATTTTGTTTATAAATCTCAAAAACGGAGTGAAATTGTAATACCGGATGCTAAAGAGTGATATAGGTACACTTCAATTTAATTTCTTATATTCATTTCCTAAGTTTAATTTAATAAGATGTTTGAAACCTTTCTTGCTCAAAAGGCGTATATAACACACGAGAGCATGAAATATAATTTATAGAAAGCTAGATATTTATAAGGAGAAATTATGAAAAGGTATCTGTTAATTATTATTGGACTTTTAGTTCTTGCGCAGGGTTATCATTTGTTTGCAGGGGCTTATGATGAAGAAGCTGATATTAGTAAGAGGAGTGAGTCTAGACTAAACGAGAAATATGAAAGGGCAGTTTTTGCTGGAGGGTGCTTTTGGTGTATGCAGCCGCCTTTTGATTATTTAGATGGGGTTATTACCACAACTGCGGGTTATACCGGAGGACCCGAGAAGAATCCTACATATAAAGAAGTCTCTTACGGTAAAACGGGTCACACGGAAGCCGTTGAAGTTATTTATGACCCGGAAATAGTTACATACGATAAATTACTTGCTATCTTTTGGATGAATATTAATCCCACTGATGTAGGTGGACAATTCGTCGACAGAGGAAAACAGTATAGGCCGGGAATTTTCTACTTGAATGGCTCGCAGAAGAAATCTGCTGTGGCTTCAAAAGACAAACTTGAGAAATCGGGCAGATTCGATAAGCCGATAGTTGTCGAGATAACAGAGGCCAATGAATTCTGGGATGCAGAGGAATATCACCAGATGTTTTATCTCAAAAAACCTATGAGATATAAAACCTACAGGATGGGTTCTGGGCGGGATCAGTTTATTGATAAAAATTGGCGCCAGGCTAAAAAGTAATTCTGATCTTAAATCAGTTTGTAAAGGTAAATTAATCTATTCATGATAATACTGCTGTAAAAATTTAGTGCCAGGGCTTATAATATAATCATTGAATAATGTGCTACCCATAATAGCATTAGTTTGCCTGCTCTATAGCTGTGGAGCCTCAAATGAGATCGTTTACGTCCTTGCAAACGATTCTTACCGCTGTGAGGAGTTCGATGTTACAAAGGAAAAGATGTTAGGTCTCATAAACCGGGCCCGTATGTCGAGTAGAAACTGCGGATATAAAATTTTCACCCCGGTGGGACAACTCACATGGAACCCTACTCTGGCAAGAGCTGCTTTGAATCATTCCGTCGATATGGCCACAAAAGACTTCGTCAGTCACAAAGGGTCAAGCGGGGAGGCGGTTTCATATAGGGTTGAAGAGGTTGGTTACAGCTGGTCCACAGTGGGAGAGAATATATCGGCCGGCCGTGAGGATTCAGAGGAAGTAGTCGCGGCTTGGTTACTTAGTCCCCACCACTGTGAAAATATTATGAGGCAAAGTTTCACTGAGATTGGAGCCGCTTGTTTTCACAATAAAGATACAAAGTATAGAACCTTTTGGACGGTTGTTTTCGGATCCCCAAGTGAAGAAGTGAAAAGAGCTACTCTTCAATAATGGCAATTGGTCTAACCCAGCCAGCGCTTGCGTTTATGATTTTGATTGGAGCGCAAACGACCTTGAATCCATGTGCAGGCAGCAAGTCAAGATTGGTGAGCTTTTCGATTTGACAGTATTCTTTTTCAATACCCGCAAAATGAGCGCCCCATATAACGCTTGAGTCCCCGGTTTCCTTAAATTCCTCAACCATTGCCCAAAACGGCCTATCCCAACCCGCCGAATCGGTGCCCATCACTTTTACCCCTTGCTCGCAAAGCCAAAGTGTGGATTCTTTTGATAGCCCAGGGAACTGTGACCAGTAGTCTTCTGTGCCCCAGAGTTTATCTGCCCCGGTCATGATAAGTACAATATCAAAAGGGTTTATTTCATATTTTATTTCATGAAGCGCTTTTTTTAAATCCCAGCTTGTTATGAGCTCCCCCGGTCTTTTATGACTCATATCTATTACAACCCCGTCACCATAAAACCATTCAACCGGAAGTTCATCGATAGTTTTTGCCTTATCACCCTCTGATTTGGGATGGTAGTGCCAGGGGGCGTCCATGTGGGTCCCCACATGAGTTCCAAGCGTGACATATTCATTGGCCCATCCGAGCCCAGAGGGCAAATCTTCCCTTTCGCACTCAAACCGCATCATCATATATTCTGCTGTATCCTCGTGTTTCTCATATTTAATCTCAAGTTTTTGATGCTCGGGCCCCGGCGAGGGCTCGATAATTATGCTAAGGTCTATTATGCGGGTTTTGATGGACATATGGCTATTATATGTTAAATAGAATTAATATAAAAGTGAGAATTAAAATATGCGGTCCAATTATTTAAGAAGACTTGGCAATTCCGATTTGCTGGTGTCTCCTGTAGGGTTAGGCTGTCTTCAATTCAGTCGTGGGAAGGGGATATCCGGCATAATGTGGCCGTCACTTAGAAGAGAGCAAATTAATGATATTGTAAAGGCATCAATCGAAGGTGGGATAAACTGGTTTGATACAGCTGAGCTTTACGGCTGGGGTGAGTCTGAAAAGGCCCTTTCACGCTCGCTTAATGATCTCCAAATACCAAGAAATGAAATAGTTATTGCTACAAAATGGTGGCCGCTTTTAAGGACCGCGGCTTCGCTATCGGCAACTATTGAGAAGAGACTCTCGGCGCTTAGCACCCCAAAGATAGACCTCTATCAGATTCACAATTCGTTCTCTTTTTCTTCTATAAGTAGGGAAATGAAGGAGATGGCAAAGCTCGTCGAACAAGAAAAAATCAAATACATTGGGGTGAGCAACTTTTCCGCAAACGCAATGCGGAAAGCTCATAAAGAGCTTTCAAAATATGGCCTAACTCTAGTTTCAAACCAGGTTAATTACAGCCTTTTAAAAAGACATATTGAGAAAAACGGGGTGCTCGATACAGCACAAGAGCTTGGTATTTCATTGATAGCATATTCCCCTTTGGGTAGAGGGCTTTTAACCGGGAAATTTCATGATAACCCTGATTTGATAAACAGGAGGTCCATATTCAGAAGATATTATGCCTCTTTAAACAAGAAGAAACTTAAAAAGAGCTCACCTGTAGTCGAAGCACTTAAGAGCATTGCACATAAGTATCAGGTAACTCCTTCACAAATTGCTCTCAACTGGGTTATAAATGTCCAGGGTGAGATTATGGTCAGCATCCCGGGCGCAACTAAAGTTGGACAGGCAAGTGATAACGCAGGAACAATGAATTTTGAACTGTCAGTAGATGATCTTGGTTATCTGAGTGAAGTGTCATCCTCATTTTGAATTCAAGACTTCAATTACAGCTGATATGACTAAATCGTGGAGCTCACCGTTTGTACCTACTACTCCTTTATTGTTTGAGAGTGTTCTTCCTAGAGAGAAGTCCAAATCGCTTCCCAAAATGTCCGTTACTCTGCCGCCTGCTTCTTTTACAATTATATAGCCTGCTGCATGATCCCAAATCTTCTCAACATAGTCTTTACTTGTCGGGAGTCTCAGGTAAATGGATGCGTCGCCTCTCGCAAGCACCGCATACTTACATTGACTGTCTATTCTGATCGGCTCGGCAGTAACGCCTAGAATTTGAGCAATTTGTTTCGAATCGCCGTGTGAGGAGTGGGCAGATTCGACAGATTCACAAAAAGGAGCAAGCGTTGGGTGGTCAATATCAGAGACATTTATCTTCTTATCAGATATATCTTCAAAAAATTGAATATAAGACCCTTCTCCAATTACAGCACTAAATATAGCTCCCTTGTGACTTTCCGGCTTTTCCAAATCACGAGCTAGGTTAGGACAACCCAGTACCCCTAGAACAACTTCGCCGTTTTCAACAAGCGCAAGAGCAACAGCGTATTGCTGCCCGCGCAAAAACCCCTTCGTTCCGTCTATAGGGTCAAGAGTCCAAAATCTACCCTCGGGTCCTCCGTCATAATCTCCGCTGTCTATTGTTGCATGAATTTCCTCTTCTTTTAATTCAGGCAGGACCTTTGAAGCATATTCAAAAACTTTTTGACTTAACGCTTTTCCTTCTTCGGTTTTTAAGTCGGCAGAATCCTCTTCCGCAACTATTGGATCATTTGGGAATGCTTTTTTTAATTCATGGCATATTATTGCCTGTACTCCGAAATCTGCGACCGTGACAGGGGACTTATCTTTCTTTATCATGGTCTCTTCAGATACGAGAGAAGATTGAACAGTTATGCATAGACTGCACGCCTTTTTTACAGCTTCTATTGCTATATTCAGTTCGGAATCATATTTCATTAACTTCTCCGGGGGTTGTTATTGGGGATACATTGTACCATCTAGGGAGAATCTCTAAAACCCTCTTGGTAAAAAAGCCCGACCTAACCTCAGATTAATATGGCCTGCTTATATGAAATTGAGAACTGGACTGAAATGCGAATGAATTACTTTGAAGGAATTAAACCGCTTGTTCCTCCCCTTATTTTGGATATACGCTCAGAAACATAAGTCTTTGCGTCAAGTACCAGACTGAATACCGAAGGTACTAAAATAAGAGTGAATATGGTAGATACAGTTAGGCCACCCACTACCACGCTTCCTAGACCGCGGTAAAACTCTGATCCGGATCCCGGTAGTAAAATAAGAGGCATCATTCCACATACACTCGTAGTTGTACTCATAAGGATTGGTCTTATTCTGGATTTAACCGATTCAACTATAGCTTCTCTATGCTCCATTCCGTGGTCCTTCATATTATTTAGGGACTGATGCACTATGAGGATAGCGTTATTCACAACAATTCCTATTAAGATAATGAAGCCGAGCATAGTAAGCACGTTGAGCGGCATATATATAAATAAGTTTAGTATGAAAAGACCCAAAAATCCTCCAAATGAGGCGAGAGGAACACTGAACATAATAACCAGAGGATAAAGGAAACTCTCAAAAAGTGATGCCATTAAGAGAAATGCAATTAGAGCGGCAAGTAAGAAATTCCACTGAAGGGCATTTCTTGTTACACTTAAGTCATCAGCTGAACCAGTAAGGATTGCGTCATAGGCGCCGGAGAGTTCTCCACTTTCTATTAGCGGAGAGAGGATTTCGTCGTTAATAAGCTCAATCGCGGCCTCAAGGGGCATCTGCTCAGGGGGTATAACGGATATGGCAATTGTTCTCTGGCGCTCATAATGGTTTATCTGCTCGGGGCCAGTTGTGACTTTCACGTCAGCTATTGACCCTACAGTGAGCATCTTACCGCTTTGGGTGTTGATCACGAGATCTTCAATTTCGTGAGTTCTGCTTGCGTATCGATCTTCACCCCTAAGCGTTAAGTCAATTTCTTCTCCATTAATCTGGAACTCGCTTACCTTAGCCCCGTCTACAAGTGCGTTTAGCATGAATCCGAGCTCTTGGTTTGAAATACCTGCATAAGAGGCTCGTTCCCTGTTTAATATAAGCTGGACTTCCGGGTTCCCGAGATCAAGACTCGGAATAGGGCGCACCTGGGCATCCGGGATTTTTTGCATTGCAGTGAAAAATACTTTTTGTGCTATGCCTACTAACCTCTTAAGATCAGGGCCGGTAATTTGAATGTTGATTGAGCGTCCTTGTCCAATACCCCGTTGGAAAATGCTGGATTGATTTACGATAGATATCATGCCGGGAATTTTTCTTAAAGAGTTGCGCATCGGCGACATTAGTTCTTTGACTTTATCTGGTTCTTTAGCGCGGGCGCCCATAAATGCCTGACGCCCAGTGGCAACATAGAAGAAATTTTCAATTGGTGTTGCATCAAGTTTAGCAGCTTCAGGAGAGCCTACTTCCGCTTCCCAATAGGGGCGGAGGTCATTTTCAATCTGTATACCTATATCCGTAAATTCTCCGATGTTATACCCTGGGGGTGGTATTAAAATTCCAAATAACAAGTTGCGATTTCCTTCGGGCAAATATTCCGTCTTGGGAATCATAAGCCAGCTAAAAAATATTGCACCAATGGTGAACCCGCATACAACAACTAAGCTTGTTCTTGTGCTCGAAAGTATTCGGCTCACGAGGTTTGAAATGCCAAGGGAAATAATCTCAGCTTTTTGAGTAAATCCCCATAGGTTCGAAAAGTTATAGCCGGGTCTTCTTTTAACGACACTCAGAATCTTGGCAGAGACCGTAGGGATAACCGTGATTGAAACTATAAGGCTTAAAATAACAGAGACGCTTATTGCAATTGCTATATCGCGGAAAAGCTGGCCAGCTTGATCCTGAACGAATATAACTGGAACAAATACAGCGGCGGTTGTAAGAGTACTTGCGAGTACCGCTCCCCAGACCTCAACCGTTCCATCATAAGAAGCTTGAATACGTGATTTGCCCATCTGCATATGCCTGTAAATATTCTCAAGCACCACAATTGAGTTATCTATTACCATACCTACGGCAAAAGCCATTCCGGCAAGGCTGATAACATTTATCGTCCTCCCCATAGCCGACATTACTACGAATGTTCCGATTATGCTTATTGGGATTGCTGTAGTTACGATAAGCGTGCTGCTTGCGCTTCTTAAAAAGAAGAGTAAGACTAGAATTGCCAGTAAACCTCCTATGATGAGGTTCTTCTGAACGAGATCAATTGCGCTTATTATATAACTTGTTTCTTCATAGACATTAAAAAGATGAAGATCCATTTTCTGAAGCTCGCCTTGGTTAAGTTCTTCAACAGCTTGTACGAGCCCGTCCATAACTAGAATCGTATTTGCTCCGCTTTCCTTTACTGCGTTAATAGCGATAGCTGGCTCGCCGTTTTGGCGCACAGCGTACTCGGCGTCTTTGTATCCGAGGCGCACTCTTGCTACATCTTTTACATAGACCGGGGCGCCGTTTTTCCTAGTGATAATTACATTCTCTATATCCTCAGGTGATTGGTATTCCCCTACGATTCTAACAATATATCTTCTCTTTCCTTCGTCGAAATTGCCTGCACTGTAGTTGTTGTTTTCCCTTCTCAGAGCATCGGCCATTTCAGAAAGGGTAATACCGCGTGCGGCAAGGGCATTGGGGTCTACAATAACCTGCATCTCACGCTCAAATCCTCCGAACACATTGGAAGACCCTACACCTGATACACGCTCAAATCTGGGTCTAATAAAGTCGTCCACAAAATCGTGATATTGATAGATGTCAACGTCGTTTCCCTCTTTGGGTTTCAATATAAACCAGGCCATAGCGCTTGCGCCTACATCTGTAGTACTAATAACAGGCTGATCTACATCGTCAGGGTACTCTTCTACCTGATTTAGCTTATTAGAAACGTCTACTACTGCTGCATCAATATCAGTCCCTATAGCAAATTCAAGGACAATAGATCCTCTAGAATCCTGGCTCTCACTCGTCATTTCGATAAGGTTATCCAGGGTTTTAAGCTCGTCTTCCTGCTCACGAATAATCTCTGTTTCCACTTCTTGGGGGCTAGCCCCTTGCCAGAATGTGCTTACAGTAATTGTGGGTTTGTCTATATCAGGTGTGAGCTGTACGGGAATATTGAAAAGAGCTATAAAGCCAAAAAGTATTATAAAGATGACGCCGACAGCAACGCTGACCGGTTTTTTGATAGATATATCAACTAATTTCATCTAAATCCTCTTGCTGTCTCTCGTATTAATTAACTTTGTTATTTTGCTTGATGTCTTCATTCAGAATCTTTACCGGCTGGTTTGGCATAAGCCTTTCGTTGCCTTTAACGACCACTAATTGACCTATTTGAACGGGACCGATAACCTGAATCTTATCCTCAAAGGCTATTCCCGTGCTAACAGGCATCGGCTGGACTATTCCTTCGTTCACTACGTATATGAAGTTGGCGTTATTCTGTGATACGATCGCGTCTTTAGGAACCAATTTTACAGTAGACGGCTCCCCGATCGGAAAAGATACACGGGCTACCATTCCACTTTTAATTGTTCCATCTTTGTTTTCAATATTGATTTTTACCGGGAAGGTCCTTGATTCCCTATCTGCCTGAGGAACAAGAGAAGTGATCTCGCCTTTAAGTTTTAGATCAGGCAGTGCGTCGAAAATAACATTTACATTCAATCCTGTTTTTACTTTACTAATATAACGCTCAGGCATATCAATATTTATTTCCGCAATTTCAATATCAATAAGCTCAACCACTGGGCCGCCTTTCTCTACCCACTGACCGATCTCAGTGTACTCCTCTGTGACATACCCGCTGAATGGGGCAACTATCTGTGATTTTTCTATATCGTACTCAAAGCCCTCAACTTGGGCTTGGATTTGCGAGATTCGGGCTCCTAAAGCGGATTTCTCAGTTTCTGCGTCCTGTAGCTGCTGTATCGATGCCACACCTTTGGACTCCAGCTCCTGAAAACGGGCTAAGTTTTGTTTTGCAAGCTGATAACGCGCCTGAGCTTCTCTTTTGCTGGCTTTGGCTTCATTTAAATCTATCTCGATGCTTCGGGTGTTGAATTTAGCGAGTACGTCACCTTTGTTTACAAACTTTCCTGCTTCTCCAGGCAGACTCTCGACCAGACCTTGAATCTCGCTTGCGATAATACTCCTCTTATCGGGCTCGACCTCCCCTACCAGAGTCACTGGTTTTTGAAGGGTTTCTTCCCGGACCTTATCAACAACTACAGGTGCGGGTGGAGGTGCCTGAGCTAATGACTGTAAGGGTTGAGCAAATGAAAAAGCCCCTATTAATATAAAACTGAAAATAATTGCCCTATAAAGTTTCATTTGAGTTCCTCTTGTTTAAGATAGAAATTGTTCTAGCTTTGATTCGTTTATTTTTTATTAAGCAGACCCATATTTGCATCAATGTATTATCTAGTTTTTATTCCCTCAAGAAAGACAGTGACAAAAGTTTCTACTAACTCGTCATTCTTAATTGTATTTCTTTTTTTCCCCCCAAATAGTTCTTGTACTATAATGTGGTTTATTACCATTCCAATAAAAGCCTGAGAGGCACAGAGCGCGTTTACATTCTTAAATGCTTTGTCAGCAATTCTACTCTCTATATAATCGCAAAGGAGCATATTTACATACTCGACATATGTGCTGAAAAACATGTCAGAGAGCTCATGGCCTTCAAGCGCGCTAAAATGAAGTAGGCGTATGAAGCTCGAATCCTTTCCACATTTATCAAGCATCCTCTCCGCAATGGCACTAAAAATAAGATAATCGTTTTTTGAATCTTTATGGGTTTGTAAAGGGAGCTCGATTCCAGGTTCCTCATCTATCTTTTTTTCGATTATAGCTCCGTAAAGCTCTCTTTTAGTGGAGAAGTGTCTGAATATAAGTGATTCGTTTACCTCAGCCGCCTCAGCAATTTCTTTTGTAGTGGTTCCGTTGAATCCCTTCTCGGCAAATAGCTGAATTGCAGTGTCTAATATCTTTTCACGAGTGTTTATTTTTTTGGGTCGAGTTGGATTTGCTTTTTTAGCGGCTTTTTCTGTTGACATTTTTATTTATCCCTGTACGCTGTAAGTAATTACTTACTTACAAGCTACCAGTAGCGGTACTTTGTGTCAAGAAAAAGGGTTATATTTAGAAATGATCGATAGGGCAAAGAATTTGTATTTGGAATGTAGAATGTGTAAATCATAATTATAAAATCCTTTTGAAATGTCTGAATAAATCATCTATATACTTAAGGATTATGAAATCCGAGTTTAATACAACGTATAATTTTGCAGGAGGCCGTAATGATTAAGACACTGTTATTGATTTTCTTTACAATGACAGGAACCGCTGGAGCTCTGGACCTGTCCGTTCAGGAAGCGATCGTTATAGCTCTTGAAAATAACAGGGATATACAGATTGAAAAGGAGAATGTTGTGGTATCTGAGGGAGAAATTACAACTCAGAAAGGCTTTTTTGATCCTATTTTAAATATTAGTTCTTTCTATAACGATGGAGAGACTCCGACGGTAAGCACCTTTATACCAAGGGGGACAGTAAACCAGCAAGATTTCAATGTCACAGGGAACCTTGAAGGTAAGTTCTCAACAGGAACATTTTATGATGTCTTGAATTTTTCTTCAACAAGGACTGAAACAGATTCCCCTCTTGATGATCTGAGTCCGAATTGGTTTAATAATCTAAGCTTTTCTATTGGTCAGGAGTTACTACGGAACTTTGGTGTAAACGTTAATAATACTTTTGTTATCACTGCCAGAAGATCAAATCAAATCTCTGAAAAAGAATTTGAGAATGTAGTTACGAATGTGATTCTTGACGTTGAAAGTAGATATTGGCTTCTGGTTGCGTCTAGGCAAAATCTTGAACTCGAGAGGACTGCTCTTGAACTTGCTCAGGATCTTCAGAGAAGAAATGAAATCCAAGTTGAGGTTGGAGTACTACCCCGGGTCTCTGTAACACAGGCAAAATCTGAAGTGGCTGCCAGGGAGGTTGATGTGATCAGGGCGGAGAATACTCTTCAGGCTGCTGAGGATAATCTGAAAAATGTGCTCGCCATAGATCTCGCTGAGAAAATTAACACAACTGATGAGCCTACTACCGAAGTATTTCAATTTGATGAACAGGAGTCATTAGATGAGGCCTATCGAGAGAGACCCGAAATAAAACAGGCAATGCTCAACATAGAAAATAGGGAAACATTAAAAGGCTATTACTCAAATCAAAGGCTCCCTAGGCTTGCTATAGAGGGAGGCGTACAGTTGCAAGGGTTAGGAGGAGATGAGAACCCTGACAGGCTTAGTTTTGGAGGAGAGCCTGAGCCTATACCGTCTCAGTTTTTAGGTTCCAGTGAAGCTTTTAGCCAGATTTTCGGGGCGGATTTTACTACTTGGCAGATACTTGGCGTATTTAGCTTTCCTATATTTAATAGAACGGCAAAGGGGGAATATGTTAAAGCCAGAGCCGAGTTTGATAGGAGTGTTATAACGCTTAAAAAAACCCAGGATGATGTGGCGCTTGATGTGAGAAGCGCAATTAGAGAGATTAAGAACAGTCTTAGGGCGATTGATGCAGCGCACGTATCTGTGGAGCTTGCCAAGGAAGTTGTGATTAATGAGCAGGAACGTCTAAATGTAGGTATAGGTACCACTCGTGAGGTGCTGGAGGCTCAGAGGGATTTAATTGACGCCGGCGTGCGTGAGATTACAGCCATAGCGAATTACAACATTGCTCTTGCTGAACTTGAGCGCGCTAAGGGAACACTGCTTGAAAATAAAGGTGTAGTAATCTAAAGAGTAGGGAATCCTGCGCCGTTTGAGATCCAATAATTAAGTACTGGTTAAGCAATGTGACATACCCGACATTTCAGCTATAATATCAACCAAATTATCGTTAAGGAGAATTACATGGCTAGTGACGCAATAATTGAGTTAAGCGACTCAACATTTGAAACAGAAGTAGTAAAAAGTGATTTACCTGTATTAGTAGATTTCTGGGCTCCATGGTGCGGTCCTTGCCGGGCCATCGCTCCCCTAGTAGAAGAGATTTCTTCCTCTTATGAGGGGAAAATCAAGGTAGGCAGAATGAATGTAGACGAAAACCAGTCTACTACTATGAAGTTTGGAATAAGAAGCATCCCGACTATTATCATGTTTAAAGACGGGGAAGCAGTGGATCAAATTATTGGCGCGGTACCTAAGGGTGAAATAGAAAGGGTAGTGGAAAAGTCTCTAGCTTAAGATTGTCCGATCCGGTTCTCTCTTCTTTGTTAGATCTCTAAGTTCCGATTTGAGATAATCGCTCTTCTAGTTTGGTAATCTTAGTATCAAGCTTTGCAATTTCATTGCTCTTGGCTATCATTTGTTCTCTGTAAACGGTACTCTGATCTTTCTTGCCGGTTTTTGATGACTTGCCGGCATTTCCTTTACTCCCTTTTACCAAATTCAAAGTTGAAAGGGTTTTTTGTTTGTCGAATTCATATACAGTTTCTCTCTCTCGGTTTATTCTCTTTGAAAACTTTCTTGTAGCTATACCAAATTTGCCCAGCACACGGCCTAGCCACTGAAGATTCTGCCCCTTTTGTTCAGATTTAGGTATGGATTTTTGTACCTCGGCAGAAAGTGCTTTGGCAGTAATTTTAAATTCTTTGTCAGTATTCTCAAACAATATGCTATCTAACTTTCCATCGCATATACTAGCCAGCGCGTTGAGCACAGCTTGTTCCCATTTGTCGGGTTTAAGCTCCCGGGATTTTGTAGATTTCGGCGCCTCATCAATTGTGATCTGGCTTGCTGTGTCAGATGCTTCAATCATAAGGTAAGCCAATTTGCCGAGCTCCAAAAGAATATTCTTTTTTCCAGCCTCAAGCTCAGAAAGCTGCAGCTTGATTTTTTGCTTCTCAATGAGCTCTTTAGACTTAATGTTGACCGTTGAAATGCCTTTGTTGATTTTACCTTTTAATTTGCCCAGGAAGTCTGCCATTTGTTTATACCTCCTTTTTAAATAATATACTCAATTCAATCATCATGTAAGAGGTGAAGATTAAACAGAGTCTTACTCTTTATGTCTTTTCTCAGGCCTCGAAAATCCTGATTTACTATGCCGTACTTGATATTATAATGTGAGTTCAGCTGTAAGTTTGATAATCAAATTTGGAAAGTTGTCTCAAAATTTGATATATTTTGATACTAACAATTTAAAATTATACGAGGTGAAGGATGTGGAGAAAAGGGGCAACAGTGAGACTAACACAAACTATTGAAGGGAAAAAAGATAGTTTTAATGAAGGTCTCAGAGGGACTATTGTTGAAACGTTTGAGTTGGCTGCCGGTAATTCATACAGAGTTCAATTCCTAGACGGAAGGGTAGCTCGTTTTCCCGAAGCATTAATGGATGAAGCAGTTGAAATTCTCGAGTAGAATGAACTTTCTATATTGGACGAACTAAAGCTCGGGCCGGAGCACCGTCTGAGCCGGTAATCTTTATAGGAAGACAAACTAGATCATAATTGCCAGATTCAATTTTAGAGAGGTCAAGCCCTTCGATAACCCATATTCCGGCTTTTAGGATTATCTCATGAACCTCAATGACGTTTCCTCCGTATCCGCCGATAGATAAATAATCTATCCCGATGGTCTGAACCTTACGTTCTGCAAGAAATTTTGCTGCTTCAATTGATAGGTGCACAAAATTTTTATTAAAAGGTTTATTATCCCATCTACTTTTCGAGTTCTTAGTTTTAAATAGAAGACGCTCACCTTTACGGATTCGGTGTGGTCGAATTTCTTTTACATTTATGAATTGACTGTCTGTTATTTCAATAACGCGAGCCTTACCGATAGATGCGGTTAAGGGCATTTTATCTATGCTGATTCCTGATTTTTTAAAGTGGCAGGGCGCATCCATATGGGTTCCAGCGTGAACCGCCATTGAGACATGAGTCAGGTTGCATTCATCGCCATTCTTGATGTTTAGGACTTTTTTTATTTCAACATCAGGATCGTCAGGCCAGTGAACCATACCGTCACTTAGCGGGACTGATATATCTATCCACCCGGAGGTCGGAAGACTGCTTTTTTTGCTCTTATTAGTTTTTACTCTAGCCAAGATGGTTAAACCTTTTTATATATTGATAGCTTGAATTATTTCTTCCGCGACTTCTTCAAGCGAGAGATTTGAAGTATCTACAATCAAATCAGCTCTTTCATACAGGGGAGTTCTTTTGTTGAGTAATTCTCGCGCTGTTTCAAATGGGTTTTCCACTAAGAGCAGGGGACGGTCTTTGCTATGTTTAATCCTCTCCCATATTACTTCTATAGGGGCTTTGAGGTATATTGTGGTGCCTCCGCTATTCATCGCATCCCAATTCCGATCCCTCTGCACAACCCCGCCGCCTGTAGCCACTACCTGCTTTTCTTGTGCCGATAAAGATTCCATTGACTCTGATTCAAGATCTCTGAAGTAATTTTCTCCATGTTCGGCAAATATTTTCGTGATAGTATTTCCGGCCTGTTTTTCGATGAACTTGTCCGCATCGCAGTACTTATACCCGATCTTTTCAGCTAATATCATTCCAACAGTAGATTTCCCTGCTCCCATAAAACCGACCAAGAAAATATTCTTATAGTTTTGGTTATTAGGAGTCATTTTTGAAATTGGTAGATTGAATTTTTTCTTTTTGTTCCTATCACAAATTTTTCAACATACTTGCCAATAATATCGCACTCTATATTAACTGAACTCCCTTTCCTAAGGCCGCCGAATGTGGTTGCCTCCTGTGTGTAGGGGATTATATTAACTACGAATTCACTGCCTTTAACTAGGTTTACAGTAAGGCTGACTCCGTCTATTGCAACTGAGCCTTTTTCAACTATATATTTAGAAAGACCTTTGGGCGCTGAAAAGCGGAACTCTATAGATTCGCCCTGTTTGGTCTTGGATTTAACTTTCCCCACACCGTCCACATGGCCGTTTACTATGTGCCCTCCCAATTTGTCGCCAACTTTAAGGGCGCGCTCAAGGTTTACAATCTTTCCAACTTTTAATTTTCCGAGGTTAGTTTTTGCAAGGGTTTCATGAGAAGCATCAACTGTAAAAGTGCTCTTGCCTAAGGAAGTAACAGTGAGACAGGTGCCGTTTACTGCAATACTGTCTCCAAGTACCACTTCTTTTAGATCAATGTTGCCAACATTAAAGGTAAAAACTACCTCTTTTGATTTTCGCTTGATCCCTTTTACGGTACCCAGGTCCTCTACTATCCCAGTAAACATGCTAGGTTCCTCTTCTTGATATAAATGTATCAAATAGTATCAGTATAACACCGATTGTGATTGCAGAGTCAGCAATGTTAAATGGGGGCCAATGAAGGGTGGGGTCTCCAAACCAATGGAAATCAATGAAGTCGGTGACGTATTTAAGAGTGAACCTGTCGATTGAGTTCCCTACTGCACCTCCTAAGATTAGTCCCAGTGAAAATCTAAGGAGGTTATCCTGAGGCCCGGTTTTCTTAATAAAATAGAAGATAACGACCACTGCTGTGATGAGAACAATAACGAAAAGCCCAAGCCTCAAGGTTTCAGGTAAGTCACGAAAAATACCAAATGCGGCACCCGGATTTCGGATGTGTGTTATATCAAGAAACGGCAGAAACGACATTTTATCATATAGTGGGATGTATTTTACTACGAGCCATTTAGATAGCTGATCCAGTATTACAACGATTGCTGCGACAGTGATTGGTGTTCTGTATCTATGCATTTTATGAAGGAGAGAGTATATAGGATTGAATAATTACTTCAACTGATTTTCGTTTGTTTCTATATTTTCTTTTATCCACCGGGACCTTTCTATAAAATCCTGTGCATATTGCTTTGCAGCTTCATTTTGCTCGTTTGAAAGTAAATATTCAAAAGTGGTTATTGTCTGATCATAATTGCCTTTGGCGAACAGGGAGATACCAAGGATACGCAAATTTTCATTTGTTAATTCCTCTCCGGAAAGCTCTAACAAGTAGGCCTGAATAAGGTGTGGGGCCGCTTTCTCGTATTCACCTTTGTTGAAAAACAATCTTCCCAGTAGATAGTGTGCCGGGGCGTAAAAGGGGTATGCCTTTATTGTTTCTTCCAGATACGCGAGCTGAAGTAATTTATCCCTGGTCCCAAAAAATAACTTTATATTTTCTTCGACTTCATATCCTTCTGAGATTGCTGAGATCTTGATTCCGAGTTCTCTTTTTAGATTATCGGGAATGTGCTCGAGTAGTAAATTGTTAAAGATTTGGGCGGCGGTTTCAGAATTTCCCGACTGCCAGAGCGAGTTTCCGTTGATATTCCCCAGCAAGTTCTTGTCTAATTTTGAGCCGGCTGTTGAGCTTTCTGCTATCTCCGTTGCGCGGTTGTAATTCTCATCGTAGTAATGAGAATAGGCGAGCCAGTTTATCAAACTCGGATCGGTATTGTTAAATTTCAGAGCGTCTGAGAAATAATCTTTTGCCCTAAAATAGTTGCCCTCATTAAACTGTTCATATCCCACTTTTTTAAGCTCGGCTACTCGCCTTGGGCATGTAGCATTAAAAATACTGGGTCCGCTGAACCTGGCCTCTGCAATAACTGTAGTTTCTTCTGGAATTTCTATTCTTTGTAGATAGTCTTGCCATTCTTGTGCAAGTTCTTCAAGACTTTTTTCATAGACTGAAAAGTCCCCACTCTTGTATACTTTCTTGAAATTTTGAATCCCATAAGTGTCAATCAAGTAACGGGAGAATGAACCCATTAGTGTATAGCTCACTTGAGCGGGAGCGTACCAAAATCCAAACCCCACAATATCCTCTATGCCAGGCGCAATCCCCATCTCAATCATAGCTTTTGACCACTGGTGAGGGGTGAATCTTTGCCCCCTCCAATCTGCAGCAACAGCTATGCCTTCAAGGAGTCCTATCTTAGGACTTAGCTTAAGAATATAGTTTCCGAAGTCGCCAGACATAACGTGGACGAGTTCATGCTTTAGTATAGGGTGAGGGAACGAGTCGTAGAGCAGATGAATTTCTTTATGGATCGGATTGGCAATAGTTGTCTCACCAGCCCCTAGGAGTTTCTTTCTGGTTTCTATGTCGGGATAAATATAGGAGCGTATCTTGTCTGTAGAGTTTACATCTAAAATCTCTTTTAGCTGCTTATATCTCCATTCGTGATCCTGAGCTATAAGCTCTATATTCTTTGCTTCAGGTGTGCCGGGAGCGAAATAAATAATAAAATTGTCTGTTTCGATCGAATCTGAAAGAATGTTTTGGGTTATATATTCGCGCGTATAGCTGATACCAATTCTTGATTCGTTTAGATGGGCAGTGATTAATACAAAAACAACAATAATCAGTACAATAGTATCCCATATGCCAAATAAGCTGTATCTAAGACCATTTGCTACTCTTAAGATGAGGAGCAACAAAATTCCCCAGAAGAATACAGTAATACGTGACACGATTAATGTCAGCGATATTGGGATTGCCTCGTCATAAAGCGGGCCCGGAAACAGGCCAAATATTGGGTTATAGACAAAGATCGAGAGGCCGTAGTAGAGCTTCCATAATGCATAGCACAATATGATTAATATAATAAGAGGGCCTATAAATACTCCCTTTCTTCCAAAGAAGTATCCAACCAGCATTCCAATTGATGTAGTGAAAAAAACTGTGATTGTTGGGATTAAGAGAAAAAATATTGAGCCTTCCATTAAGTAACAGTCATTTTTTATTAGAGAGCTTGCGAGTCCTATCAAAAACGGTATCAGGAGTATAAAGAAATTAATTGTCAAGATAGAGCCAATCTGGTCTGAAAGCCCGTTTCTTGACCTTTCTCTTCTTTGACTAGAGCTTATAAGTGAGGCTGAAATAAATACTGATAGAAATGACAATAATACTGCAGAAAATGCTGAGAATTCAAAGCCTAAAGTGCCGATTAAGGGGAAGAATGTTAAAACGATTGATGCTACAAATACTATCACAAGCGATATCAGTACGCAGGGTGAAAGAAGCATTTTTTCAAATGTCATATGGATTTCCATCCGGTATACATATCTGGTTTCTCTACAGCCGGATAGAGAATAGTTTACATTATGTGCTCAGGAGGCATAGCGTTTGTTTTAACCGCTTTTGAGTTGGAATATGATTGGAACTGTGACCCAGCTTGAAATTTCTCTCCCGTTTTCTTTGCCCGGGATGAAAACCCAGTCCTTTACAGCTTCAAGTGCTGATTGGTCGAGCATCTCATGCCCAGAGGGCCGGGTTATTTCTATTTCTCCCACCTTGCCATTCTTTAGTACGAAAACCTTTAACTTAACTTCGCCCTCAAATCCTCTCTTCCGGGCCGCTCTCGGGTACTTAGGTTTGGGGTTAAGATTGTAATCAGGATAAGCAAGTTCGGTTTTAGTTCCGTCTAGGCCGGTTGCTTGATCGTCGAGAGATCCAAAATTTCCATTTTTAACTATTGATGCTGTCTCAATTCCTTTCCCAGCTTTATTCTCTTTAATAACTTTGGAGGTAGAGATCTGTTTTGATTTCTGAGTCGGTTTTTGTTCTTTTTTTATTGTTCTTAGAGTTTCTTTTTGTATTTCGTTTTTGGTATTTCTTTTAACAGCCTTATTTGCCGGTTTTTTTTGTAGCGCAACTTTTGATTTACTGATCTCTTTGGGGGCTATTGAGAACTTGGTAACAGTCTCAGATGTGGATGCTTTAACCTGCCCGTTATCATGGCTGTTAATAAGTCCTACCATTACGGTTCCGGATCTTCCTCCTGAGGGAGGGTTTTTAAGGAAATATAAAACGATTGCGGAAATCACCAGTACGTGGAAGGCAATCGATAACATAATAAATGTTCTAAGTTTGATGTTCTGCATTATCTAATTTGCTAATAAGATTATACAAATTTATACAATAAAAATGTAGGGGATAATTTATCAGAAATTTGTAAGCTTCACCAGAGAATAGTATTTTAATTCTATTACGAATCATATGGGAGAATAATATGGCATATATAATAATCAAAACTATATTGACTGCAGTGATAATAGTAGGTATTTCAGAGATAGGTAAACGCTACACCACATTTGCGGCTTTACTCGCGGCGCTGCCTTTGACTTCACTCCTCGCTATGATCTGGCTATACACAGACACTAAGGACGCAGAACGTATTGCAGACTTGTCAATTTCGATCTTTTGGCTGGTTCTTCCAACTTTATTATTCTTTTTAGTGCTTCCGTGGCTATTACGTCAGCAATATAATTTCTGGTTATCTATCACGATATCTAGTGTGGTGATGATAGTTTTTTATCTGGCTTACGCCACGATAGGGAAAAAGCTTGGGCTTCCGCTTTAGTTTTTAATACGGACTAATTAAAAGTTTTTTCTTGCCGAATAGCTATAGGGTAAATTATAAATTGTCTATCATGAAATTAATATTTCCCTAAGTCTTATCATCCCGGTCCTCATCCAGCTTTTTACTGTACCAAGGGGCTCATTCATATGTTTTGAAATCTCGATCTGGCTGAGCCCTCTAAAATATGCTAGCTCAATTGACTGTCTCTGCTTAGGGGTGAGTTCTGAAAGGGCTTTCTCTATAAGTTCTCTTTTTTCCCTGACTGCTGTTGTCTCATCAGGTATAGGGGTATTGTCTAAAGAGTCGCCTATTAGCGGTTCATTTGTAGTTCTTCGTTTGGCGTCGGAGCGGATTCTATCTATAGCCCGGCTCCTAGTCATAGTAATTACCCAAGCTGAGGGTGTTCCGCGATCAGGCTCATAGTCAAGAGCCTTGTTCCATATCTGCTTGAATACATCAAGGGCTACTTCGTCCGCATCAGGCCTATTGCTCAAGATCCTATACGCAAGACCATAGACCTGAGATATTGTAGTGTCGTATAGTTTCTTTAGAGCCGATTCACAACCCTTGGCTATTTTGGAAATTAGCATAGCCAGGCCGCGTTCATGCTCTGAAAATTTAGTTAATTTCTCTTCACGATTTGCCATTATCCGCCCTTGTATAAGGCAAAAATTTACAACTTATTTAAATTAAGTTCAATAACTATATCAAACTTTTGGGTAAAAAGCCCAAATTTTTTTAATATAGTTAAATCTATAGATTCATTGCAAATAATCCAATGCCTCTTTAAGTAAGCTAAAATATCCAAACAACCCGTTAACATCGTAGGTATATTTAAATAGGCGGTAGTTTTGTATATATTATTATTTAGGTAATTTAGTTAGGCGAAAATTGCATGAAAGTATCTTTGGAGATGGATGAAAGATAGAACAGAATTAGAAGAACTTATTTCCGTATATGCTTTGGGTGCACTAGAGGGGGAAGAGTTGAAAGAAGCAGAGGAAATTTTAGCTTCAGGTTCTACTGAGGCTCAGGAATTGCTGCGAGAATATCAGGACGTCACTTCATTTCTCCCCTATACGTCAAAAGGGCTTATGCCAGATTCCGCTTTAAGAAAGAAGATTGTTGACGAAATACTAGGGTCCGGAGAATCCCCAATTGTAGAAGCGCCTCCACCGTTCTGGAAAAGATTCCAGCAACTTGGATTAACCTTGGGAGGAGCAGTAGCAGTAGGCTTGATACTCTTTCTCTTTATCTCAAATCAATCACTTAACCAGAGGCTTGGGGAGGGGAGTTTAAAGATAAGCGATCTTAACGAGAAGATTACGGATCAGGAAGAGATCATCAGCTCTCTAAAAAGTGTGATTGCGGAAAAAGAGTCCGAAATGGGAGATCTAAAGCAGGCATATGCAAGCCTTGATGAATTATCTGAATTTTTAGAAGACCCTGATGTTGTTGTTATACAGCTATCGAATATGCACTCTGACCCTGATGCAGGAGGTGGGGTGCTTTGGGATACAGAAAGTAACGAAGCTTTATTTTATTGTCTCGATCTAAAGCATCCACCTGAGGGTAAAACATACCAATGGTGGGTTAAAGCCGATGGTGTTCATAAAAGTGTTGCTGTATTTAAAGTGGATAGCAAAGGAAGCAGCGTAATTAGACTTAAATCACTTTCTGATCTAGGAAATGTTGAACACTATTTAGTGACGCTAGAGCAGGCTGGCGGCGCTGACCAGCCTAGTGACCAGATGTACTTTGCAGGAGATCATAGAGGTTCTTCTCTTTAGAAGCTGCTTACTACCTATAAGAACTTAACTTTGAGTTTCCTGAATTTATATAGCGAAATAATCCCGGTATTAAGCAGGTTAGCTCCAAGTTCCCAAAGGCCTGCGTGGAAACCCCATGGTCTATCTGTATCAATGATTTCCCTCCCAGCTTGCAATTACCTCCAACATATTTTAAATTCTCTCTTGGTAATTAGAAATTCTAAAAGTATGCATTAATAATTCGGAGGCAATAAAATGGCTAAGAAAGTTAACGGCAAAAGCAAGAAGGGAAAAGGGAACGGAAAGTTTAAATTAGAAAAAAGATATGAAGATGCATTAAAGTACCCACTTTTCGATTCAATTTTTAACCGCCGTTCGAGACGTTTTGGTTTGGGAATGGAGCTTCCTGATCAAACGCTCGGTTTCAAATCTCAGTACGACCCAAAGCCTCTTGATGAAGTTGAAGAAGCACTTTTAGTTTGGTCCGGAACAGGGCTAACAGGGCTTTGCCTTGCCGATCTCCCGCCTGAAACAGGTATAGACCTTCTTTGCCAATGGACTGGACGTACCTGGCCCTCAGCCTGCAATAACCACGGGACTGAACTCTTTTTTACCAATGACCAGGGGCTATATTACGTCGATGTAAAACATATGCTTCCCAAAAACCATGAACTCGATATGTTTTTTAAAATGAGTCGTAATGAGAAAATGGAAAGGGTTTTAGAGCTTTACAGAGAAAGCCTCGTGAAGCTGGAAGACGGAAGGGCTGATCTTCCTGACCGTATGCCGGGGCTATTTGATTTTAACCAATGGAACACGAACAAGCCCGGGACAACAGTTTTCATCCCGGTAACTGATATTACCGAGGAGTACTTAAATTTACTTCATCTTTACTGCAGCAATACATATGGATTTACAATTATCGATGACCTGACCAGGAAACCAGCGGGAGTGGGTAAATGGATCAAAAAGGGCAGATTAAAGGATAGCGTTAAACTTTCTTTATTTGATCTTGAGTCAAGAGTTTTGACGGGTCTTAATGTTGAGCAGGCATTTATATGTCAGAACATGAGCCTTGCGCTTCAAGCGCTTGGGCTTGCCGGATGGACATTTAGCGGGTTTATTCCGAGGTTTGCGATGGGTGCCGCTCCTGAGCTATTTAAAGGGCTAGGGTTTAGATTTATACAGCCAAAGAAGGGAGTGTTAGATCCTCCTACAACTGTTCCTGTTGGAAGAGACGGAGTGTTTGAGGGGTACTGTCCACCGTATTACAAAAATATGGATGAGGCTATTGATGCTTTCCACGAGCATAAGGACGCAGCGTGGGAATCTACTAAGCCGTTCCCTTACACTGAACCGGATAAACACCTAATGAGAGCCCCTCAGCCCACTGAGACAACAAAACAGATTGTAAGAGACGTAGCCAATTATATTTACGACACATACGGAAGGTTCCCGGCGTTTGTGGATCCAATGTATATGCGCCTTGTATTCCAGGCAATGAATATTGACGTTGAATTTTACGATGAGCACTATCCAAAGGGCGCTTATTCTGACACGCATTTGAAAGCGTTTTTGCGCAATCATCCTGAAGCTAAAGGCAAAGCTGGTAAAAAGGTCGGGAAAAAAATGGCTAAGAAAAAAGCTAAATCCGTAAACGGCAAAAAAGGGGCAAAAGCCTAATTAGTATAGTACGCATACGCTCCTATAACGGGAATCTAGGGTACGAACAAGTGTTACAGAAATAGTTGTAACTATCATATAACACTTGACAAACATTTGAAAGTTATCTAAAGTGGATTTGGGATGGGTGTTTTTTAGACTCACTTTAATTTGGATGGGGGTCATAGTATGAAACGATCAGATATTGAAAAAGAGTTAGCCGATAAATTTGATTTGCAGCCTTCACAATCAGAGCAAATTCTCGATACCATTATTGAGCACATGACTTATGTGCTTGAAAATGGAGGGAGAATTGAAATTAGAGGATTCGGAAGTTTTTTTACTAAGAGCTACGGATCTTATGAAGGCCGTAATCCAAGAACGGGCGAAAAAGTAACTGTTTCTTCAAAAAAACTTCCTCATTTTAGACCAAGTAGGGAATTAATAGGTAAGCTCAACGAAGGAGAGTAGATTTAGTTTTCTTTTTTGTCGGCAGTTACATTTAGACCCGTAATCAGATATTCATTTTGCCTTTCTGACTAAAGGGTAAATTGACAATTCCAACCTTTTTGATAGCATTAATTTTCTATGCCAGAACTTAAAATCCTTACATATCCTGACCCTATGCTCAGGAAAAAATGTGAGCCGGTTGAAGAGATAGATGACGCTCTTTTGACGCTGTTGGATAATATGGCCGACACTATGTATGAGGCCCCGGGGGTAGGACTGGCTGCGCCACAGGTGGGGGCTACTAAAAGGGTTATTGTGGCCGATATTAAACCCAGAGAGAGAGCTCAGGAATCTACAGACGAGGAAGAGATCCTTTTGCCGCCGGATAGATCAGAGTTGATTGAACTCATTAACCCTGAGATTGTATTTGCCGAGGGTGAGACGATACACGAGGAGGGATGTCTCAGTATCCCGGGCTTTGTAAGCGATGTAAAGAGAAAATATGAGGTAGTTGTAGAGGGATATAGCCGGGATGGGGAGTTTATTGAGATTAAATGTGAAGATCTCCTTGCCCGAGTGTTACAGCACGAGATTGACCACCTGGACGGAATACTTTTCATTGACAGAATTAGCAGGCTAAAACGTGAGCTTCTCAAAAAAAAGATTGAAAAAGTACTTGGCAAAGAAGAGAAGTACGCAGTTTTATAAATCCTCTTCATTTTAACATCCTACTAAATATATTTAGAAACTTATATGATCGAATATAAGAAGAAGATCTCTGCCTAGACAACGTCTGCCTTATTCCTTATTATAAAGCCCCATGCCATCTAAGCTGTCAGAGGGAATATCCCCGTTTTACGTAATGGATGTTTTGGAAAGGGCTAAAGAGATTGAAGCCAAGGGCGAGAGTGTTATCCACTTTGAAGTTGGGGAGCCTGATTTTCCCACGCCCGATGTAATATCAGAAGAAGCAATCAGGGCCATAAAAGAAGGGGATACAAAATACACGCACAGTTTGGGGATCCCCGAGCTTAGAGAAGCAATATCCGAAAATTACGAAAGTAAATATGGTGTAATAATTACACCCGGAAGGGTGATTGTTACTATGGGGAGCTCCCCTGCGCTATACTTGGCAATCATCTCATTAATTGAGCCAGGAGAAGAGGTTCTCATTACCGATCCCCATTACGCATGCTATCCTCAGATTATTAAAATTGCGGGCGGAGTTCCCAAAACATTTAGGATTTATGAGGAAGAAGATTTTCAAATTGATATCGGAAGATTAAAGAAAGCTATATCCCCAAGGACCAAAGCTATATTAATAAATTCTCCTGCAAATCCTACAGGAGTAGTTCTGAGGCCCGAAGTAATGAGAGAGATCTCTGAACTTGGAATATTCGTAGTTTCAGATGAAATCTATCACGGGCTTGTTTACGGGGGGGAGGCCAGAACGGTTTATGAGTTTACGGAGACTGCGTTTGCTGTAAACGGGTTTTCAAAATTCTACTCTATGACTGGCTGGAGGCTCGGGTATCTTATAGCTCCCCAAGAATTTATAAGGCCCATACAGAAGCTTCAGCAGAACCTATTTATATCGCCTAACCCTTTTGTTCAAAGAGCGGGAGTGAAGGCGCTTAAACAGGCGGGGTCAGAAGCGCTTAAGATGAGAGAGCTTTTTGATGAGAGAAGAAAGACCATGATTGAAGGGTTAAAAGGGCTTGGATTTAAAATGAGGAGCGAGCCTGAAGGTGCATTCTATGTCTTTATTGATGCCAGCGATCTAAACCCGAATTCACATGAACTTGCTTTTGATATTTTAGAAAAAGCCCGGGTCGCTATTACACCGGGTGTCGATTTTGGAGAAGGCGGTGAGGGTTATTTGAGGCTTTCCTACGCTACATCTATTCCTAATATTAAAGAAGGTATTATAAGACTGGGTGAGTATATACACAGTAAAGGCGTTTCCCTATGACAGTTCCATCTATTGCAGAAATAGACATTTCCGAAAAAAGAATATTCATAAGGGTTGATTTCGATGTTCCACTGAGTAAAGATGGCCATGTACTGAATGAGACCAAAATCTTAACCGTACTTCCCACCATAAGATATGCCATAGAGCAAAAAGCAAAGGTCATCATTGCCTCCAGTTTGGGTAATGGAAAGGGGAGGGTCAATAAAAAACTTTCACTTGAGCCTATTGGAAGAGTTCTTTCAAAAATGCTGGATACGGAAATATTTTTCCCTGAGAACTCGATCGGTGAGGCCGTTAGAAAAATAGGGACAGATATGCAGCCTGGGCAAATAATGCTTCTTGAAAACCTTGATTTCCAAAGAGGGGAAGCAGCAAATAGCCTTGAGTTTGCAAAGAAGCTTGCAGAGTCCGCAGATATATACGTGAATGAGGCTTTCTCGGTCTCAAATCAAGTAAAAGCATCATTGAACGGTATTTGCGAATTTTTTGACAGAGTATGTATAGGTTTCCAATTTCAAAAAGAGATAGAGAATTTAGACCGTATTAGGGATCCGGAAAGACCGTTTACCGCAATATTAGGCGGCAGCAATGTACTCGACAAGATCGAGATAATGGAAAGTATGCTTGATAATGTTGATACTATTTTGGTAGGGGGGGTATTGGCCAATACTTTTATAAAAGTGCTGGGCGGCGAGACAGGGAAATCAGATGTGGAGACGGCTGCTTTTTATAGCGCTAAAAAGTTAATATCTTCAGCCGAAATCAGAAATATTAGGCTGATACTTCCCGAGGATGTTGTTGCTATTAGTGGTAATTTGAACAATTACTCCTCTTCCTTTATAATTTCTGGCGGCCGTATACCTAAAGACTTAAAGATTGTTGATATAGGACCTCTTGCTCAGGCGGACTTCGCGAAGAGATTAGCAAAAGCAAGAACGGTTCTTTGGACAGGGCCTATGGGTATTTGCGAAAATTCTGAATTTAAAAAGGGTACGGAGGCTCTGGCAAGGGCATTAGCCAAAACTGATACATTTAACGTAATTATAGGACAAGATACAGTGGAGTTCGCTCTAGATTCAAAGGGAAAAGAGGGGAGAGGTTTTATGTCTCACGGTGGACAAACAGCGCTTGATTATATTAGGGGTAATAAGCTGCCGGCTTTAACGGCTATGGGAAACCGCATCCAATGAAAAAAATGATGGTCGCCGGAAATTGGAAGATGAATATGCTTCGTTATCAGGCCAAGGATCTTACACAGGATATTCTCTCCGGCCTCGTTGACGTAAAAGATGACATTGATATTGTTCTAGCTCCACCATTTACTGCGCTTGATGTTGTGAGTGGACTAATAGGTAATAGTAGAGTTATGCTTGCGGCTCAGAATGTTTTTTGGGAAGACCGGGGGGCTTTTACAGGTGAGATTTCTCCTGCCATGCTTGTGGACGCGGGGTGTAAATGGGTGATTATAGGGCACTCCGAGAGACGAGGTATTCTGGGAGAGACCGACACCGTGGTTAGAAAAAAGATTAAAGCTTCTTTAAGTGACGGACTAAATGTAATAGTTTGTGTAGGGGAGACTCTCCAAGAGAGAGAAGTCGGAAAGACTATCAAAATTGTTCAGTCTCAGGTCGAGAGCGCGCTTATGGATTTGGAGCTTGATGATCCCCAGAGGTTTGTGATTGCATACGAGCCTGTTTGGGCAATCGGGACCGGGAAAAATGCGACTCCAAAAGAAGCTGAAGATGTCCATGTCACAATTCGTGAAATAACAGGTAGTATATTCGCCCAAGATTCTGAACTTATAAGAATCATTTACGGGGGAAGTGTAAACGGAGATAATATAGATGAACTTCTACATATGGAGAATATAGACGGCGCTCTGATAGGAGGGGCGGGTCTTGACGCAGATTCCTTTGTAAAAATAGTTAAAATAGCAGGAGAGTAGAGAAAAGTGGAACTAATAATTTATTCAGTACAGGTTATACATGTTTTAGTAAGTGTACTGCTAATACTTGTCGTACTTCTTCAGCCCGGGAAAGGCGGTGACTTGGGATCAATTTTTGGCGGAGGAGGTTCAAGCGAATCGATATTCGGAGCTAGTGGAGCCGTGCCGTTTCTGTCTAAGGTGACAAGAGTGCTGGCTATTCTTTTTATGTTGAGTTCTGTTACGCTTGGTTATTTTGCCGCTAAGAATGTAAGTTCATCGGTTGTTACTGATATACCAGCTGCTCAACAGACAACAGAGATTGCACCGTCTGCGGAATTTTCTCAGCCAGAAGCAGCCCAAGAGCAAACTACCCCTGCTGAGGTGAGTGAAGATAAGGGGCAATCTACTCCTGCAGAGGGTGAAGCCCAAATGTCAGCCGAGCCTGACTCTTCAGAAAGTAACGAATCACCCCCGGCTAATGATGAGGGTACCCAGTAAAGAAATTCAATTTTATTAATCAGCTAGTTGCGCGCTATTAGACTGTTGAGTATATTAATTGATATATTTGTTCGGAGGTATTAAAGAATGGCATACATTATTGCAGAGCCATGTATTGATGTAAAAGATAAAACGTGTGTTGAAGCGTGCCCTGTAGACTGCATTTACGAGACCGACAACATGCTTATTATTCATCCTGAAGAATGCATTGACTGCGGTGCTTGCGTTGATCCTTGTCCGGTTGACGCTATTTTTCATGAAGATGAGCTTCCTGAGAAATGGAATGAATACATTGCCATTAATGCCGATTTCTTTGAAGGTAAAGAAGGGCTTGAGCCGGCTCGTAAGGACTGATAATTTTATAAATCATATAATTTAAAAAGCAGACCAGAAGGGGATATGTCAGAGGCATATCCCCTTTTTTATTTTTGATATTTTTTTAAGGCTGAGAAAAATTGAAAAAGAAAGGGTCTAAAAAAAATAAAGAAACCATTTCAGAGAAAAAAAAGAGAGCAAGCAAGATACTCTCTATTCTTCAAGATGAGTATCCGAAAGCTAAGTGCCATTTAGACTTCGATGGACCTTTTGAGCTTCTCATAGGATGCATTCTTTCGGCGCAGTGCACGGATAAGAGAGTGAATGAAGTTACTCCGGGACTTTTCAAAAAATATCCTACTCCTCACGGGTTTGCCCGGGCTAATCAACTAGAGCTGGAACAGGATATCCACTCCTGTGGGTTTTATAGAGCTAAGACTAAGTCGATAATAAACTGCACAAAAGCGCTTGTTGAGGAATACGGGGGCGAGGTGCCGAGCACAATGGAAGAGTTAACACAACTTACCGGAGTGGGAAGAAAAACTGCTAACGTGGTTCTTGGTAATTATTTTGGCACCCCAGGAATAATTGTCGACACACATATTAAAAGGCTATCGACAAGACTAAATTTAACAACTAATTCCGATCCCACTAAAATTGAGTTTGATCTTATGGAATTAATTCCTCAAGAGAAATGGACTTTCTTTTCAAATTCTCTGGGTGATCACGGACGCACCGTGTGCTATGCCAGAAAACCGATGTGCGGAGATTGTATGATTAGTCATCTCTGTCCTTCTGCGGGGCTGGTATAATTAACTATGCCGCGATATAATACATACAGACCTTATATAAAAGAAAAACTGGGTTACAGAGTAAACAAGCTATCCGTTGATATGGGCTTTACCTGTCCCAACCGTGACGGGAATTTAGCCGTAGGCGGATGTGTCTATTGTAACAACGACAGTTTTGTCCCCCCTTATGCGAGAGCCCGCTTCTCAATGCATCAGCAGATTACAAATGGCATGGACTATTTAAAAAAGCGTTTTAAAGCTGAGAAGTTCATTGTTTATTTCCAGTCCTACACAAATACTTATGACAGCGTTGAGAAATTGGAAGAGATGTATAGAAATGCGCTTAAATATGAGGATGTAATTGGCATAGCTGTCGGAACCCGCTCGGACTGTATTGATGAAGAAAAAATCTCTATGTTTGAAGAGCTGGCAAAGGATTATTATGTATCTCTTGAGTTCGGGATCGAGTCCATATACGACAAAACGCTTGAGTTTATGAACCGTGGGCATGACTATCAGTCGGTTCTCGATGCAATCGAAATGTCAAAGGGTAGGGGCTTTGAAATAGGCGCCCATATAATAGTCGGCATGCCTACTGAAACTAAGGAAGAAATGCTTGCCATGGCGGGTGAAGTCTCGTCTCTAGGGATAGATGTCTTTAAGGTTCATAACCTTCATATTGTCAGGAATACCCCTCTTGCTAGGATGTATAGAAAAGAACCGTTTTCACTATTCAACTTTGAGGAATATATAGATTTCATCATAGAATTCCTAGAACGGCTTTCTCCTGATATGGTCATTGAAAGACTATTTACGGATACGCCTCATCAACTGCTTATAGCTCCTGACTGGGGCAAGTCACATCTTCAGATATTACAAGCAATAGAAGCCGAGCTTGAGCGAAAGGATACTTATCAAGGCAGGTTGTATCAGAAAAACGCATAGTATATTTTTTGTGTGAATATATCAATCGAATGATATAATATGTTTACATTTTAATGGTGTTTATGGTGTTTATCAGGACTTCTCAAAGGAGAGGAGAAATGTTTAAAAGTGATAGAATAAGTTTCTTAGGTCTGATCAGTCTTTTCGTAATTCTATTCATTATGATTTCAGTTGCATTTGCTCAGGGTGGGCAGGAAAGCCCTGAGGCGCTTGCAAAAACGCTGGCAACCAGTACTAATGCAAAGAATAAAAGCGCAGTGCAAGCCCTAATTCACCCTCAGGTAGTGTCTTATTTAAGGGTTACCGATCCTTCAATGATACAAAATATAACAAACTCCTTGATGCAGCTAAAGATTCCTGAGAATTACAAAATGGGAGTAATTAGTATGGATGAGCTAGCGCAGAATGATAGCAATATGGCGAAGTATGACAAGGCGACACAGACTCTTACTATGATGGGATCATCTGTATACTATAAGATTCCTCCGAGCCACTTAATGGTTTTAGTCGTTGAAAAGGAGAAGACAGTAGAAATTGATGGAAAAGAGGAAAAGAAGGTGGTAAATGTTCCTATAACTCCAACACCTCTTCCTATTAGCGCATTCGAGGGTAAATGGTATATAGTTATTGCTGTGGGTAACAAATAAAGGAGTTTTTCTTTAACAATATACAACTAAGCCTATGAACTCTGAGATAATAGATGAGTACCTCTGAAGTACAAAATCCAGTGATCTTATTTGACGGAGTGTGCAATTTATGCAATGGGTCAATTCTGTTCATACTAAATAGAGACCCATCGGGTATATTCAGATTTGCTCCACTTCAATCCGAGACTGGCAAGAATCTCCTTTCAAAATTTGACCTGCCCAATGATAAACTTGACTCAATAATATTAGTTGAAAATAATGAGTATTATTTAAGATCAACTGCTGCGCTCAAAATATTACAAAGGTTAGGAGCTCTCTGGAAGATCGTATATGTTTTTATGTTGGTTCCCAGACCAGTTAGAGACTATATTTATGATATAGTTGCTAGAAACAGATATGAATGGTACGGAAAGAGAGCAGAGTGCATGATTCCTAGCTCTGATATTGAGAGCAGATTTCTAGAGTAGATAAGACTGATAAATGAATACAAAATTAGAGTTTAAAATTGCATCGGAAGACTGGGAATTTGAGCAAATAAACGAGCTCAACTACAGGACTTTTGTAGAAGAAATACCTCAGCATGAAAGAAATGAGGATAGATCACTTTTAGATAAATTTCACAGTGAAAATAGCTACATTATTTGCACAAAAGGCAAGAAATTATTAGGCATGATGGCTGTTAGGGATAAGCGCCCTTTCTCATTAGACCAAAAACTGGAAGACCTGGATTCTTATCTGCCCGAGTACAATTCCGCCTGTGAGTTTAGGCTCCTATCAATTGAAAAAGATGTTCGAAATCTTAGAATTGTTCAGGGATTGCTCGTAGTTTTAGCTAAGTTTGCGGATGAAAAGGAGTATGATATAGCTCTTATTTCTGCGAATGTAAAAAGGCTTAGGTTCTATAAACAGTTCGGATTTAAACCCTTTGGTACTGAAGTCGGCACTGAAGATGCCAGGTATCAACCGATGTATTTGACACTTCAATCCTCGAGGGTCTTTAGACAGAACTCGAAATTGTTATCGCGTTTGCCGGACAATTTCTCACTTAAGAATAACGAGCCTGTAAACCTTCTTCCAGGCCCGGTGAGTGTTGGTGCTGGAGTAAAAAATGCCATGAGTGAGTCCCCGGTTTCTCACCGCTCTGAGGATTTCGTAAAAGATTTTCAATTAGTAAAAGAGCAGCTTTGCGAAATAGTAGACTCAAAGCACGTAGAGATACTTATGGGGTCGGGTTCACTTGCAAATGACGCAGTGGCGGCACAATTATCGCTTGAAAAAGGGAAGGGGTTAATACTCTCAAATGGTGAATTCGGCGAAAGACTTATTGATCATGCAAACAGGGTCGGATTAAACTTTGAATTAATCAAACTTGCTTGGGGTGAAAGTTTTGATCCTAAGCGTGTAGAAAATAGCTTAGCTCAAAATCCGGATATAAAATGGATATGGGCGGTACATTCAGAGACCTCAACCGGAGTGTTAAACGATTTGAAAACTCTTAAGGAGATTTGTGTTAATAGAGTGACACGTATGTGTCTTGATTGTGTGAGTTCTATCGGGACTGTCCCACTTGATCTGAGTGATATCTACCTTACCTCAGGGGTGAGCGGAAAAGGGCTTGCTTCTTATCCGGGGCTTTCATTTGTTTTCTATAACCATGAGATATTGTCCCGCTCAGATCAAATACCCAGGTATTTGGATCTCGGATTTTATGCACAATCAGAGGGAATTCCCTTTACGGTATCATCAAATCTTATATACGCCCTTAGTGCTGCTCTTAAGGTGTTCGATAAAGATAAGAGGTTTCTTGAATTGAAGGAGCTGTCGGATTGGGTAAGGGGGCAAATTCAGGATAAGGGGTTTAGGGTTATTGCCAGTGACGACAATGCGTCCCCTGCGCTAATTACGATTTCACTCCCTGATTGGCTTAATTCAAGCGAGCTCGGACAAAGATTACAAGATGAAGGATTTCTTCTACATTGGAGGAGCAGGTACTTGCTAGATCGGAATTGGATTCAAATTGCTCTCATGGGAGAATGCTTCCAGGATCAGATAACCCCCCTTTTTCATTTGTTATCGAGCATAGATGACCCACTTAGTAAAGCGCTTTAAAATATTTTTGTATTTATGCTTTGACGAAACGTTCTTAAAGTTCTATTATCTTATTAATCAGGAAATTTTCCGAGGAGGATAAATCATGGCCAGTTTAGTCGATCGCATGGTTAGGGCTGCTAAGCTCGATATCAATCTATATGAAGAGGTAGAGGCTGATAAAGGGTCAATGAGGCAGGCCATAACTGTTGTTGTGCTCTCAAGTGTAGCGGGTGGAATTGGAAGTATAGGGGTATTGGGAATATCAGGATTAATTTTCGGTACTATATTTGCTCTTATAGGATGGTTTATATGGGCATTCCTTGTTTATATAATAGGAACAAAGCTCCTGCCCGAGCCACAAACTAAATCCAACATGGGAGAGCTTCTCAGAACAATTGGATTTTCAAGTGCTCCAGGTGTGATTAGAGTATTAGGAATTATACCGTTTTTAGGTGCTGTAGCATCGATAATAGCTGGAGTATGGATGTTGGTGGCTATGGTCATTGCGGTAAGGCAAGCTCTTGATTATAAGAGTACATGGCGCGCGATTGGAGTATGCGTAATAGGCTACGTTATAGTACTCGTAGTAATATATGGATTCATATTTGGAGCAATGGGATTCTCTAATCCCTTTTAGGTTAACTATTTATTAAGCCAAATATACTATTGTAGAGGATATAAGTTTATTAACCTTATACCGCCTTATAATTATAAGTGCTTGTAATTTTTTAAAGCATCAAATATCTTCTTACATGCATCAAACTTATAAAATGATAGGAGCCACATAATTGGTGTTTATTTCCCGGATCATAAGAGCTTTACTGCTGGATATTAATTTGTATGAAGAGATCGAGAACGATAAGAGTTCTATCTGGCAATCTATGGCCGTAGTATTTCTTGCCAGTTTAGCGGCAGGTGTATATACCTATAACTTGGGAGGGGTAAAGGGTCTAATAGTAGGGACAGTCCTTGCATTTGGGGGATGGATCGTCATGTCTTTCCTGATTTATCTCGTTGGTACAAAGCTTTTTCCTGGCACTGAAACGAAATCGGATATTGGTGAGATTATGCGCGTGCTGGGATTTGCGGGCGCGCCCGGAATTTTTCTATTAGTAGCACTTCTTCCCGTTATAAATAACTTTGTCTGGATTGTTATTTTAGTTATTTGGATCTGGAGACTTGTTGCAATGATTATTGCTGTGAGGCAGGCTCTGGATTTTAAAAATACTTGGAGTGCGATATGGGTATGTGTAATAGGTTTAATTGCCTATTTGCTTGTGTACATTATATTGCTCTTTGCTTACGGACTTCCCAAACCTATATGGACTTAAGGGCGGTACAATTCTAAGCCAAATATTCTATTGGCTTATTTGTCCTTACTAACTTCTAGAATTAGCCCCGGGCTTTTGCAGCTTTTTTCTCTTCGTCTTTTAGGATTTTATAGTCGATACTGTCAATTAGCGCTTTCCAGCTCGCTTCAACGATGTTTTCTGACACTCCTACAGTGCTCCAGTTGCTCTCACCGTCTCCAGATTCGATAAGCACCCTTACCACAGCACCTGTACCGTGTTTTGTAGACAGTACTCTGACTCGATAGTCCTTGAGCCTAACTTCCTTTAAATTAGGGTAGAATCTCTCAAGCGCTTTTCTTAGAGCCTGGTCCATAGCATTAACCGGCCCGTTTCCAATAGCCGCCTTATGTTCTATAACGCCGTCTACCTGAACAACTATTGTTGCTTCTGTCGAAGTATCTTCGTCATCCGAGCGTTTCTCAGTAATAGTTCTTGCACTTTTTAGATGGAAGGGCTTTCTGTATTCTCCAATTGCCTTTCTAATAAGGAGTTCAAACGATGCATCTGCGCCCTCAAATTCATATCCTTCGTTCTCAAGCTTCTTGAGCTCATTTAATATTGCTATTACACGTTCGTCCTTGGGGTCAAGGTCTACGCCAAGCTCTTTAGCTTTATAGAGTATATTGCTTCGTCCTGAGAGATCGGATATTAGAATACGTCTCCTGTTGCCCACTACATCAGGGCTTACATGCTCGTAAGTCTTGGAGTTCTTCATCACAGCG